>Ga0181564_10003294_pt1 | contig 13898 bp, 15 predicted proteins | sample 011ome_24_FD_134512 | JGI IMG/M metagenome (GOLD analysis project Ga0181564, IMG submission 134512) | Coastal salt marsh microbial communities from the Groves Creek Marsh, Skidaway Island, Georgia - 011513CT metaG (megahit assembly) | ecosystem: Environmental > Aquatic > Marine > Intertidal...
ATCATTGTTAACATTTACTTAGTTAAGGGCCCATAGTGATATGGGCTCTTTCGTTTTAAAACATAATTCAAATTGTTTAGGTCCATGATTTCCTTTGATTTTATTGAATCTTTTTCCAGCTGCCTAAATAGATGACGTACTTCTGACACGAACTGGGTATTTAACAAATATTGAATTAAGGTTTATTTCGTTTGTAGATAAACAAATTCGCTTGTTTAAAAGTCCCCACGGGGTTATTATTGCAACATTTTAAAAACAATCTGTACAATACAATGAGTAATCAGAAAAACACCAAGAAGTCAGGAAGGAATCTATTCGCCGCTTATTTTGCTGGTGCATCCATCCTAGTAGCCCTATTAACGGGAGTCGTAATTTTTATGTTTATCATGGGAAATCCCGACAATTTTGAAGGCGCTGGTTTGAAGCCCGAAGAAATCGTTGAAAAAGGCCACCCAAAGAACATTTTAGGTATCATCCACCGTGGAGGCGTTATCGTGCCCTTGCTTTTGGCTGTAAACATTACCGTAATTATCGTAAGCATTGAGCGTTTCATTACCCTTGCTGCAGCAGCAGGAAAAGGTAACGCAAGTGAGTTCGTTCACAAAATGCAAGCCATGTTGGCCAACAACGACCTTGATGGCGCTATCAAAGCATGTGATGTTCAACAAGGTTCTTTAGCAAACGTTGTAAAAAGCGGTTTGACTCGATATAAAATTGTTAAAGGTAACGATTCATTGAATCGCGACGAGAAAAAAGCAGCAATAGAAAAGGAATTGGAAGAAGCAACCAGTTTAGAGCTTCCTATGTTGTCTCGCAACTTGGTTGTTGTTTCTACTTGTGCTTCTGTAGGTACACTTATCGGTTTGATTGGAACGGTATTCGGTATGATCCGTGCGTTTGCGGCTCTTGCTAATGCAGGTGCTCCTGATACTGCCGCTCTTGCAACAGGTATCTCTGAGGCCTTGGTAAATACCGCATTTGGTATCATTGCATCTACCTTGGCAATCATTTCTTACAACTATTTTACCAACCGTATTGACGGTATGACGCATTCAATGGACGAGGCTGGATACTCAATTGTATCTAACTTCCAAGCTAATGCGGCTTAATCCATTTACCTTTTTTTACCTAAACGTATAAAAGAAAAACAATAAGACATGCCTAAAGTAAAAATGCCTCGTTCAACCCCTGCATTGGATATGACTCCAATGGTAGACTTGGCGTTTCTTTTGGTAACGTTCTTTATGTTGACATCAAGTTTCCGGGCACCTGAACCCATTATTTTAGACCCACCAACTTCAACCACTGAGCAACAAATTCCTAAGCAGGTATTTTTGATCATGATTGATGAGGAAGGGCGCGCTTTCGTTGATATCACCAATGCAACGGTGAAATCGAAAGTATTGAAAAAGATGATGGCTCAGTTCAAAACCGGTGGACTTTCAGAAGAAGATATCAATAAGTTTGCAGGCGTTGGTCCTGTAGGTTTAAGGATGGCTGAAATTCCTGGTTTCATGGAACTTGAATCCAACGAGAGAACGGCGTATGAACAACGTGGAATTCCCTATGATACTGCTGCTAGCAAAATCAAAAATAGCGAACTCTACTATTGGGCATATTTTACCAAAATCGAAGCGCACAACGATTACAAACAGCGTGAAGAAGAGGCCAAAATAAGGAATATGGAATTTGATAAATCGAATTATATCCAGTTCTCCATAAAGGCTGCTCGCAATGCCAAGTGGGACAAGATTCAATATATCATAGATGTATTCCGTGAAGCTAAAGTAAAAGAATTCCAGATGATCACGGGCTTGGAGAGTGCCCCTGAAAGTTAATAACCAAAACTATGGCAGAAATACAACAAAGTGGCGGCGGTGGCGATAGTAAGAAAAGAGCCAAAAAGCAGAGTACCCGAGTGGATATGACTCCACTGGTTGACTTGGCTTTCTTGCTTCTTACTTTCTTCGTTTTGACTTCTACCTTTTCTAAGCCGAAGGTTTTAAGAATGATCTTTCCTGAAAAACTCGAGAAAGACAATCCGAATGTAAAACCTCCGGAAATTAAAGACGGTCTAACCATATTGCTAACCGCTAACGATAACATATTTTACTATCAAGGCGCTCTCAATAAAGAAACTGAATTAATCCGTACCGATTATACCAAATCTGGATTAAGAAAGATTCTTGTGGAAAGAAACGCACCTTTGATTGAAAAATTGAAGAAGTTACAAATAGAACTTGCCGACGTTAAAGAAGGTGATACCGCTAATCGCAATCGAATCGAAAGACAAGCTAAAGACGAACAAATGCAATCTAAATTGGTCGTTTTAGTTAAACACGATAAAGACGCGACTTACGAGAATATCATTGACGTTGTCGATGAGTTTTTGATTACGCAAGTAGCAAAATATTTCGTTGTTGATCCAGGATTGGATCCCATCGAAACGGCTAAAATTCAAGAGCAACTAAACAACTAAGCTATGGAAGAAAACGCATTATCAAAAGTATTCAACCGCTGGGATTTGCCAGATGCACAGTCGCGGTTAGATCTGGTTTTTGAAAAACGTTTCAAAGACTATGGCGCGTATCAAATTCGTATGTTGTTTAGAAAGTCTCAAGCAATTGCTACCGTAGCAGCTTGTGCCTTGGCAATATTATTTGCTTCTACACCTCGAATAATTGAAGCTCTTTCAAAGGAAGAAGTAAAAGAAAGGAAAACAATTAAAATTGTTACCAATCTAGACGATATCGAATCTCCAATTGAAGAAGAGGAAGAGAAGCCAAAAGAACCGCCAAAATTGAAGGAACCAGAACCTGTAGCACAACAGGCTTATGTGGCACCTAAAATCAATCCAGATGCAGAGGAAGATGCTCCTATCAATCCACCAGATATTGTTACCAATACAGGTATGAAAGATGTGCAGGGTATTACCGATCCTACCGCTCCGGATTTGGGTGATGGTGACCAAGGTCCGATCAAAGGTGGTGACGAAGGTCCTACGGCCAATGTGGCGGTGAAAGCATCTTTCCCTGGTGGAGAATCGTCTTTCCGTGATTATGTGGCCAACGAGTTTCAATATCCCGTTCGTTGTCAGGACGAAGGTATCAACGGTTCGGTTGTTCTGCGATTTGTAGTAGATCAATCCGGTAGAATATCTCGCGTTACCGCAATCGAAGAAACAAAAAGCTGTCCTGAGTTTACAGAAGAAGCCATCCGTGTACTTAAGCGTTCACCAAGATGGATTCCTGGTCAAAACAAAGGCCGTTTCGTTGTCTCATGGCGCGAAATACCGATTCGTTTGACCGTAGAATAAAATTGTACATTATATTGTTTTGGAGGCCATTTCGAATAGAAATGGCCTCTTTTTTTACTCATTTAATCTTACTTAACTTTGTCAAAGGTGCAGGAGATAATTTCCATCCATAATTTAAAGGTCTTAGCTTCAGATAAAACGTTACTGAATTTACCTTCTTTTTCATCAAAAACAGGAGAAGTTCATGCCGTGTTAGGGGAAAGTGGCAGTGGTAAATCTTTGTTGTTGAAATGCTTAATTGGCTTATTGCCTAAAAATTTACATTCGGAAGGTAGTATTTCTATGGATATTGGGGACTTAGGGCAAGCTAATGTGGCTAATTGGTCCCAAAAAGATTGGATCCATGCAAGAGGTAAGCACATCGGTATGGTTTTCCAAGAGCCACTTAGCGCATTGAATCCACAAATGACCTGTGGTGCACAACTTCAAGAATCTTGGGAAATTCATGCTCCTGAAAATCAAAGGAAATCTAAAACAGAAATTCTAGAACGCTTATCGGATGTTGGTTTGAAAGAAGATGCCCAGAGGATATTAGATTCTTATCCGCATCAATTAAGTGGAGGACAGCGTCAGCGGGTTGTTATTGCCATGGCAACACTACATAAACCAGAGATAATATTGGCTGACGAACCAACTACCGCTCTGGATTTTTTCTCCAGGAAGAAAGTTTTAAGCGATTTAGTAAGTGTAGTTCGAAAATACAATGCCACACTTATTTGGGTAACCCACGAATTGGATGTAGTTGCAGATTACGCCGATTGTATTACCGTTTTGAAGAAAGGTGAACTCATTCAATCGGGTTCAACGGATATGGTATTAAACCAATCTCCACATAGTTATGTAAAAGCATTATTGGATGCGATTCCCCAAAAGAAAATAAATAAATCAGTTGGACAGAATGTCACACTTTCTATAGATTCCGTTAGTAAGGTGTATAACAATCAGACAAAAGCATTATCAAATTTCAATACCGCTTTAGCACCAGGAGAAACACTTGCGGTTATTGGTACTTCAGGTTCTGGGAAATCCACATTAGCCAAATTGCTTGTGGCATTAGAAAAGCCCACAAATGGGCACATTACGTTAAATGGACTTCCTTTATCATTGTATCCTCCCACAGGGATTCAAATGGTATTTCAAGACCCCTTTTCTTCTTTGAACAGAAGACACAAAGCCATAGATGCAATACTAGAAGTTAGAAAGGTTTGTTTTCCAAAGGAATCGGTTAATGAGCGTTTGAAACAAGCTCAGAATGGATTGAAAGAAGTGGCCTTGGACGAAGATTTATGGGAAAAGCGGCCTACACAAATGAGCGGAGGTCAACGACAAAGATTGTGCATTGCCAAAGCCTTAGCCTCCAATCCAAGTATATTGATATTGGATGAAGCAGTTGCTGCATTAGATCCCTTGGTTCAAGAACAAGTTTTGAAGTTGTTACAAAAAATCCAAAAAGAAAGAGCCTTGATATTTGTATTTATTACACATGATTTGGCTGTTGCTAGCCATGTGGCAGATAAAATGGTATTCCTCGAGCGCGGTGAAATAAAGGAAATTCCGCAAGAGTGGCTTTCTCATATGCCGAACTGACACACACCAAGAACTGTGGATATTCCAGTTGGGTGCTTCGGGCAATAGTTGTATTTTTGAATTATGCGTAAGCTGATCATATTTGCTGTATTATTCTCGTTTCAATTTTTACAGGCGCAAACGCCACTAAAGGTGTTGCATGTTGTGAAAAAAGGAGAAACCTTGTATAAGATTTCCCGTGATTATGAAATGACGGTTTCCGAATTGCGTGAGTTAAATCCGCAAGTTGGGATTCTACAGCCGGGTATGAAATTGCACGTTTTGAAGAAGTTAGATGTGCAAACCCGTATGAATAATTTTTCGGAACACACAGTAAAAAAAGGTGAAACGCTCTACCGAATTTCACAGAAATACAAAGTGAAAGTAAGTGAAATTAGAGAAGCAAATGGTTTGATTGATAATAAAATCAATGTTGGACAAACCTTGAAAATTCCGAATATCAATGATACCGAGACAACAAAGATTAAGACTAACGATGGTCAATCTCAAAGTATACTAAAAACCCAGCAGAAAGCTGCCTTGGAAAGTGTAAAGCAACAAATTGAACAACAAGTTAATGAAGATATTAAAGGCGGTATAATTGAAAAACGTCAAGGTTCTACTAAAACAGAATTTATTGCCAAAAACGATTCTAAGAAACCATTATTGTTAGATACTTCTTCGGCGCAATTGAATGGATTCACACACAAAGCTTTTGTTTGGGTTGCAGATGTCCCTGAAAGTCAGGTCGTATGTATCACCAACCCTCTAACGCAACAAATGGCTTATGGTTTGAATCAAGGCAAGCAGGACAAACAAAATAACGAGAGTATAATTTTAACTCCCTTTATGGCAGAAAAATTAGGTTTGAATTCACCTGCTACCGAATTGAAAATTCAGTATGTGGTTCCCAAGCCCTAAATTATTAAAAACCGTTTTCTACGGTGCCTTTGTTTTTTCAACTGTTGGGATACATTTTTCACCGGCAATGGCGTCTATTGGCGTTGCGGGTATGATTTTTTCTTCTGTTTTAATTTTTTCAGATCAGAATCAAGCAGGGTTTAAAGGCTGGAGACTTCAGATAGCCGCTATTATGCTTCTTCTCTTAATGGGAAGTATTGATATCTATAATGGCACATCGATATTCGATACTTGGAAATCCATACAAGTGATGTTGCCTTGGTTCTTTTTGCCATTATTAATATCGGCGACCAGATACATGAAATTCGATCCGTTTAAATTCCTCATAATTCTTGCAATACCATTATGTTGGGTTTCATTGGCATCACTTATCAATTACGCTTCGGATTTTAAATTTTTATCGCAAATGGTACTTGAATCCAAGCCCTTGCCATTGTTCACGCAAGTGTATCACATTGAATTTAGTTTGCTTATTACAGTTGTATTACTCGGAATTACTTACTATTTCTCGGAGTTAATTCAGCACCAGGGAAAAGGATTTTTGATTGGTATCTACGTGGTGCTTTTTTTAACCTTACATATTATTTCGGCACGAACGGGTTTGTTGGGATATTGGCTGGGAATGGCTATTTGGGCGGGATACCAAGTTCGCAATCGAGGAATTTTACTCAAAATAAAACCATTGCAAGGTTTGGGCGTTTTGGTGCTTGCCCTAATACTCGTTTTTCAAATTCCGAGTTTAAGAAATAGGGTTGTTAATACCAAGGAAGATTTAAATGCGTTATTCCAAGGGGGAGATTTGAATCACAAAAGTATCGGTCAGCGAGTAGAAGCTTGGAGAGCAACTTTGGGAATACTAGAAGAGACAAAACCTTTGGCTTTGGGTGTGGGTTCTCATCAATTTGAAAGTGAATTGTACCGCTCTTATGCTAAAAATAATACAACCTTGTTTGTAAGCAATTGGATAGGCCCACACAATCAAACCTTACAATGGATGGCCACTTATGGATTGATTGTGGTACTTTTGTGGTACGGGCTTATTATAACGCTTCTGCGGTCCAAATTGGACACGCTTGGGGCACTTATGATAGGGCTTCCACTTTGGGCAGCATCGATGTTTGAAAGCATCGCCCAACGACAAGCAGGCGCCTTGGCTTTGATAATTGGGTGTGTTGTTTTTCAAGTGGTTTTTCAAGCCAGAGGAAATATTAAAAAGATTTCTTCAATTAATTGAGTTTTTAAACATTTTTCTTATATTTGCAACCCCAAAAACTATGTCTAGAGTTTGTGATTTAACCGGCAAAAAGGCTTTAAAAGGAAACCGTGTTTCTCACTCGAATAAGAAAACGAAGCGTAGATTCTATCCGAATCTTCAGACTAAGAAGTTCTTTATCGAGGAAACAGGTGAGTGGATTACATTGAAGGTATCCGCTTCGACGATTAAAACCATCGATAAAAAAGGCGTATCCGCGTGTTTAAACAATTTGTTCAAGAAAGGTAAGATCTAAGAGATGGCAAAAAAAGGCAATCGCGTACAGGTTATATTGGAATGCACCGAGCAAAAAGGTAGCGGTGTTCCCGGCATGAGCCGTTATATAACAACCAAAAATAAGAAAAACACGCCTGAGAGAATTGAATTGAAAAAGTTCAATCCTTACATGCGTAAAGTAACCGTTCATAAAGAAATTAAGTAATGGCAAAGAAGGTAGTAGCAACACTTAAAAAAGAAGGTGGAGTTGAAATGGTAAAGGTTATCCGTACCATCAAATCTCCTAAGACCGGTGCCTACACGTTCCGCGAGGAAATCGTAACCGCTGATCGTGTACAAGACGTACTTGGTAAAAAATAATGAAGTTTTTTTATCCAAAAAAGCCCCAAAACGGGGCTTTTTTTGTTTATACATAATCAATCCCTATGTTTAGCTGGTTCAAAAAGAAAACAAAAGCAAGTCCAGATGACCTTTCCGCAACCCGCGAGGCGCTCAAACAAACGCGCAGTAGCCTGTTGTCGAAAATTGGACTCATCCTTACCGGTAAGAATAAAATTGATGCAGATGTACTCGATGAACTCGAAGAAGCATTGCTTACCTCTGATGTTGGATTTGAAACCACCGAAACCATTATTGATGCCTTAAAACACAGGGCAAAGAATACAGGGTTTGATAGCCCAACGGACATAAACGAATGGTTAGCCGAAATTGTAGATCAGTTAATGCCCGATGTACAGCCACCTGTGGCGGAATCTTTTGATCTCAGCTCCTTTAAAAAGCCCTACGTTGTCTTAGTTGTTGGTGTTAACGGAGTAGGAAAGACCACAACGATTGGTAAAATGGCCTATCAATACGCTCAAAATGGGAATAAGGTGATTTTAGGCGCTGCCGATACATTCCGTGCAGCTGCAGTTGATCAGTTAGGTATTTGGAAAGACCGAGCAGGCGTAGAAATTGTAAGCCATGGTATGAATGCAGATCCTTCAGCGGTTGCCTTTGATGCCGTTAAAATGGGTGTAGAAACCCAAGCGGATGTGGTTATCATTGATACAGCCGGTCGTTTACACAATAAAGTAGGACTTATGAATGAGCTCGCAAAAATTAAGCGGGTAATCCAAAAGTTCAAAGACGATGCACCCGATGAAATTTTGTTGGTGGTAGATGCCACTACCGGTCAAAATGCCTTCGAACAAGCCAAAGCCTTTACGCAAGCCACACAGGTGAATACACTCGCTGTTACCAAATTAGATGGTACTGCCAAAGGTGGTGTGCTTATCGGCGTGAGCCATACCTATAATATTCCCGTTAAATACATGGGACTAGGTGAGCAAGCTGCCGATTTAAAATTATTTGATAAACCCGCATTTATTTCCTCCATATTCTCTGCATGAAAACCAAATTTGCAAAAACACCTAAAGTAAATGTAATTACATTAGGTTGTAGTAAAAATACCGTTGACTCTGAAGTGCTAATGGCTCAATTAAAAGCCAATCAATTCGAAGTAAAACACGAAAGCACCAATGATAATGCAGATATTGTAATTATCAATACCTGTGGCTTTATCGATAATGCGAAGGAAGAAAGCATCAACACGATATTGGAATATGCCGAAGCCAAAAATGCCGGAAAACTGGAGAAATTGATAGTAACCGGCTGTTTGTCCCACCGTTATAAAGACGATCTTCAAGCGGATATTCCAGAAGTAGATCAGTGGTTTGGTACGTTAGAATTACCACAACTATTGAGGAGCGTTGGTGCCGATTATAAACACGAATTGTTGGGTGAACGCATGCAAACCACACCTAAGCATTATGCTTACGTGAAAATTTCCGAAGGTTGTAACCGCCCTTGTTCGTTTTGTGCGATTCCATTAATGAGAGGCCAGCACGTTTCTAAACCCATAGAACAATTGGTTAAGGAAGTAAAAGGTTTAGTAGCTAATGGTACAAAGGAAATCATGCTGATTGCTCAAGATTCAACCTATTACGGTTTGGATCTCTATGGCGAACGCAAGTTAGCCGACTTAATGAAACATATAAGCGATGTAGAAGGATTAGAATGGATGCGATTGCATTATGCGTATCCCTCTCAGTTTCCAATGGATGTTTTGGATGTGATGGCCGAAAGAAGCAATATCTGTAAATATTTGGATATGCCCATTCAACATATTACCGATCGCGTTTTAAAATCCATGCGCCGCGGAATTACAAAGCGTCGTACTATGGAATTGGTGAACGACATAAGAAACCGTGTTCCTGGAATTGCATTAAGAACCACAATGCTGTTAGGGCATCCAGGAGAGGAAGAAGAGGATGTAGTTGAAATGTTGGATGCGCTCGCGCAAATGAAGTTTGAACGCTTGGGTGTCTTTACCTATTCTCATGAAGATAATACCCATGCTCATACCTTGCCCGATATATTATCCCAAGAGGAGAAACAAGATCGTGCAAACCGAGTAATGGAACAACAAATGGATATCAGCTGGCAGTTCAATCAAAGTTTGGTAGGTACTACCCAAAAAGTACTTTTTGATAGACTAGAAGGGGATCATTTTGTAGGAAGAACTCAATTTGATAGTCCTGAAGTGGATAACGAAGTTTGGATTCCGGTAAATCAAAATTATGTCCGTATGGGAGATTTCGCCGATGTTAAAATTACCGAAGCCTCGCACTACGATTTAAAAGGCGAACTTTAATGTCAATTCAATTTTCAGCAATTCCCAAATCTTTACTTTCAGAACCAATTTCCCGGTTTCTAAATAGAGAATTGGAACATTTATATCCTGGATTCTCCAATCAAGAGTTGATTGGTCTAACGCAGGAAATTGCTGAGGATTGGAACCAGATCAAACGCGCCAATTTGGTTAATGGATTAAAAGACCAACACGCATCGTTAACGCTTACCCAAAAGCAGCAAGACAATTTACTTGCATTGTCGGGAAATGATAGTTTTACAGTCATTACAGGGCAACAAATTCATCCATTTTTAGGCCCTGCCTTTGTATGGGCTAAAGTGCAAACGACTATTTTAAGGGCGAAAGCATTATCGGACGAATTACAAAAAAAGATCGTTCCTGTTTTTTGGATGGCAAGTGAAGATCATGATTTTGAGGAGATTTCAAAAATCCCTTTTTTAGGAAAAGAATATATTTGGTCGGCAGAAATAGGTGGCCCTGTAGGCGATTTGGACACAAAAGGTATTGCAGAAATCCTGGAAACCATGAAAGTCGATTTTCAAAACGACGCGCGGGTATTGGAGTTTTTAAACCGATTCGAAGGCATTTATGGCGCAGGTATTTCCCTATCTGTCGCAACTAGATTGCTTGTGCATCGCGTATTCGGCGAAGATGGATTGTTAATTGTAGATCCCAAGGATACCCGTTGGAAGAGTCAAACCAAGGATATATGGTTGCGGGAACTCACAACAGAACCCTACGAAGCACTTACCGTTCAAGCCGAGCGCATGAAGGATTCCGGTTTGAAAATACCCATTACACCTCGACAAACTTCCATGTTTTATTATGGAAACAATTCAAGACTACGAATCGATCGGGTAGAAGAGGGCTCTTTTCAAACTTCCGATGCTGCCTTTACATGGTCGCAGCAAGATTTAGAAGCTGAGATTAAAGAACATCCTGAAAAATTCTCAGCCAATGCCTTACTTCGACCTGCATATCAACAACGGATACTTCCTAATATTATGTATATAGGTGGGCCGGCTGAATGTATATATTGGCTACAAATTCCGGAATTGATCAAAACACATAAAGGGTCTGTACCCGCCTTGGAATTAAGAACGATGATGGCTTTCGTACCCGAGAATACGGTAAAAAAGATCAAGGATTTCCAATGGGATCTCTCCGAATGGTTCCAAGCTGAAGAACTATTGTTAAAAGCTTATATCGAGAAGGAGCAAGGCGAATTGGCTTTGAGCCATCAAATTGAATTGTTACAGACACAATACGAATTCATTAGAGAAACGCTTTACAAAATAAAACATCCCGAACTCAAACAAATAAAAAAGCATCAGGACGAGGGGATTCGAATGCTGAAAAAAGCATACAACGAATTTATCGATGGCGGTTTGGAGTCACATTTAAAACCCAAAATCAATCAAATTAAGCAACTTAAGTCTACTGTTTTTAATGAAGTTGCTCCATTAGAAAGGAAACAATTCTGGATGGAATGGGAATTCAAGCGAAACGGATTGCCGCAATTGGCAAAACTAGAAGGTCCCTTTCTTTGGATTCTTTAATTCGAAAACACATTAATTTCTAAATTTCAAAATTTCTTAAACGGAATAGGTATATTTGGCATCTATGAAGTTGGATTTAGGCCGCAATATTCCTGCGTCTATTGTGGTGTTTTTAGTAGCATTGCCCTTGTGTATGGGTGTTGCAATGGCATCTGGAGCCTCGGTAATCCAAGGTATTTTATCAGGTGTTATCGGTGGCACTGTGGTTGGTATGCTCAGTGGGTCTCATGTATCAGTATCGGGCCCAGCAGCGGGTTTGATTGTGATTGTTGAATCGGCTTTTCTAGACTTAAAGCAGGTCGATGCATCAAATTATTTAGAATTATTTGCATTGGTTGTTTTCCTAGCTGGAATAATTCAGTTGCTATTAGGCATAGTTAGACTCGGTAATATTGCCGATTTTATTCCGGCTTCTGTAATTAAAGGTATGTTAGCCGCTATCGGTATCATATTGATATTAAAGCAGATTCCTCATCTGGTTGGCTACGATAAGGATGCCATTGGTGAGGCCGAATTTTTTCAAAAGGACGGTCATAATACTTTTACAGAATTGTATTATGCCTTTGTTTCAATTACACCGCTTGCTTTAATTATTGGAATTTTGGGTGTTTTTATCCAAATCTTTTGGGATTCTAAATTAATGAAGAATCAGAATTGGAAAACCTATCTTCCGGCACCTCTTATTGTGGTGGTAGCCGGTGTAGGAATCAATCTTGCGTCCAATTCTTTCTTTCCTGATTTAACCATTCAAGCCTCCCACCTTGTCAATATCCCTTCATTCGGATCGGCTACAGGTTCGGGATTTCTAGGTGGCTTCTTTCAGAATTTTCATACGCCATTTTGGATGGGAATATCCATGCCAATAATCTGGAAAATGGCTTTTGTAATTGCCATAATTGCAAGTATTGAATCTTTATTAAGTTTAGAAGCCGGGGATAAAATTGACCCTCAAAAACGAACAGCTCCACCAAACCGAGAATTATTTGCACAAGGCGTTGGAAATATGTTGGCGGGCCTAATAGGCGCTTTGCCCATTACCGCTGTGATTGTTCGAACTTCCGCAAATGTCAACTCTGGCTCAACGAATCGTTATTCCGCAATATTTCATGGATTTTGGTTGCTGTTATTCGTGCTATTTTTTCCACATGTAATTAATCTCATTCCATTATCTGCATTAGCTTCTATTCTCATTTTTGTGGGTTACAAACTCGCAAAACCCGCTCTATTCAAGGAACAATACCACAGAGGTTTAAATGCCTTTTGGCCTTTCCTCTTTACCATTGTTGTAATTCTATTGACAGATTTGCTCGTAGGTATTACAATTGGCATGGTGGTGGGTTATATGTTTGTTTTACGTGAGAATTATCGGGAATCGCTCACCGTGGTGAACGAAGGTCAAGACTTTTTGTTTCGCTTTCATTCACAAACAAGTTTTATGAGTAAGTCTGTTTTAAAGAAAAAACTGGAATTGGTTCATCCAAACGGCTCGGTAATTTTTGATTTTTCAAATAATGTATTCGTTGATAACGATTTGTTGGATATGATCGGAGATTTTCAAGAATATTCGCAACTACATAATATAAACGTTCAATTTAAATTCCACGATGACGTTCAAAAAGAGCGTATTTTTAAAAGATTATAAATCATGAAGGTTAAAGATAAACTGTTTTTAAGTAATAAGGCTTGGGCCTTGGAAATGCAGAAAAACGATCCTGATTATTTCAAAAAATTAGCCAAGGATCAAGCGCCTAATTATTTATGGATTGGATGTTCCGATTCTCGTGTTCCGGCCAATGAAATTATTGGTGCGCAACCTGGAGAATTATTCGTGCATCGAAACATCGCCAATATGGTGGTTCATACCGATTTGAATTTGCTCAGTGTTTTGGAATATGCCGTGAATTATTTGAATGTTGATCATGTTATTCTTTGCGGACATACGGGTTGTGGAGGAATCAAAGCAGCCTTATCACAATCTAATTTCGACTTATTAAATAAATGGTTGCGTAATTTAAAGGATATCTATTACCACCATCGCGAAGAGATTCATTTAATCAAGGATTCTGAGGCAAAAGTGAATAAGCTGGTTGAAATTAATGTAGTGGAACAAGTTCACAATTTAATAAAGACCGGAGTGGTTCAAAAAGCATGGAAAAAAGGCAATAATGTTACCGTTCACGGTTGGGTTTACGATATGGAAACAGGGATGATTAAGTCGCTATTGGAATGCGATAAAAATGCAGAGTTTGATTCTATTTACCGATATGATTTCGGTAATGAATTTGAGTCACTTTGATTTCTTATCAATTCGCAAATTGATTAATTCCAAAGTGAAGGAGAATGCCATAGCAA
>Ga0181564_10003314_pt1 | contig 13856 bp, 10 predicted proteins | sample 011ome_24_FD_134512 | JGI IMG/M metagenome (GOLD analysis project Ga0181564, IMG submission 134512) | Coastal salt marsh microbial communities from the Groves Creek Marsh, Skidaway Island, Georgia - 011513CT metaG (megahit assembly) | ecosystem: Environmental > Aquatic > Marine > Intertidal...
AAAAGAGCTTAGTAACCCACCAAGGAGGAAAGAGAAAGCCTCCAAGGAGCTAAAGAGATTCTCACTTTAGACCCCTTCCAATCTCGAACTGAAAAGACAGAGCCTAGCTCTGTTTTTTTTTGCTTAAATTAATGAATTTAAATAATTAATTGCTTCTGTCGAGTCAGCTTCGTTAATAAGTTTTTTTGGAAGCACAAATGAACCCCCTAAAGCACAAACGTTCGGTAGTTTAATGTATTCTTGATAGTTGCTTAGGTTTATTCCGCCTGTGCAAAGAAATTTTATATCAGGAAAAACTGAATAAATTGCATTTAATTTTTTAATGCCCCCTGAAAGCTCTGCTGGAAAAAATTTTAAGAGTTTATATCCATTTTCATATGCTTTAATGATTTCAGTTGATGTTTCAACACCAGGAATATAAATTATTTTATTCTCTCTTGTGTAGGAAGCTACAGCATCACTATAGCCTGGGGAAACAACAAAATTTATTTTTTTGTCTTCAAGTTCAATGAGTTGTTCTGTCTTGAGAACAGTACCTATTCCAAGATTTATTTCATTATCCATTGAAATAAATTCTATTGCCTCAAATGAAACAGATGGTCTTAATGTTATTTCTAATGAATTAATTTTTGCAAGTTTAAGAATTCTACATAATGACTCCGCTTCATTTAATGATGAAACAGTTACAGTGGGTAAGAATTTTGGCAATTCAAAGTTTTTGCTAGTCATAAAAAATTGAAGCCCCTTCATTTACTGGACCGACGTTAGTTCTAAAAATTTTAAATAGTTCTCTGCCAATACCCTCGTTTTCAGGAAATATATCAATTGGCACTCTTTCATCTAGATTGCAATTTATCAATGATAGCTCTGCATTTTTTAAATCAAGAACAATTTCATCTCCATCTTGAATTTTATATAGATTATTTTTTTTGCTAACAGCGTGGATTAAGGCAGGGAATGAGCCTGAAGCACCTGACATCCTACCATCAGTAATTAAAGCAATTTTATAACCTTTGCTTTGCAACACGTTAATTGGTGAGGTTAGTTTATGTAGCTCTGGCATTCCGTTTATGGAGGGACTTTGTCCCAATAAAACAAGAATTAAATCATGATTCAATTCTTGCTTCTCAAATGCTTCTAATATTTCTTGCTGGCTTGTAAAAACTTTAGCAGGCGCAGAAATAACCTCATTTTCATTCTTTAATGCTGATATTTTTATTACACCTTCTGCTATTTCGCCACCAATAAATTTTAAACCACCATTTTTTTTAAATGGGTTTTTAGCCGTGGCAATACTTTTAAGATTGTGCTTGATCGGATCAATTTGCTTCCAATGTAAATTTTTTGGATTGGTTGAATCAATATGAGGTGTCTTGGTATAGAGCTCAAGCCCAAATCCTGCAACTGTCTCTATGTCATTGTAAATTAAATCAGCCTCGAGAAGATTCATTAGAAGTCTTGATATACCTCCCTCTTCATGAAACTCATTTACATCAGCTGTGCCATTAGGATAAATTTGACACAACAATGGGATTATTGACGATAGATCATTGAAATCCTGAGGGTTTATTTGATAGCCTGCAGCTCTAGCCATTGCAATTAAGTGAATCACTAAATTGGTTGAACCACCGCTTGCTAAAAGCACAATCATTGCATTCATCCAATTTTCAATACATAACATTTCGCCAATGCCAATTTCTGAATCCATTAATTTCATCAATGATTTCAAACTTTCAAGATTTAATAATTCTCTTGTAGGTGAATCTGAAGGAGTAAATGCAGCTCCTGGTAATTGGAATCCCATTGCCTCAGCAATTAACTGGTTGGTATTTGCTGTTCCAAAAAAAGTGCACGTACCTTGTGAATGATATGCTTGCTGCTCTACCGAAAGTAATTCAATCTTATTAATTTCACCAGCAGCATATGATTTTCTAGTTTCTGATTTTTTTGCATTAGATATGCCTGTTGACATAGGTCCGCCGGGAATAAAAATAATAGGTAGATGACCAAATTGTAGGGCTCCTATAAGCAAACCAGGAACAATTTTATCGCAAGTGCCCATACAAATTGCTGAATCAAACACATTGTGTGATAAACCTATGGCTGTAGATAATGCTATGGTATCTCGACTAAACAATGACAGCTCCATACCTGGCTCTCCTTGAGTTATGCCATCACACATTGCAGGAACTCCTCCAGCAACTTGAATATGAAGGTTAAGGTTTTCAGCTTCTTTTTTTAATGTTGAGGGGTATGTTTCAAATGGAGCATGAGCAGAAAGCATATCATTATATGCCGTTATAATTCCTATAAATTTCTTTATATTTAAATTTTGTGAGTTCCTTTTTCCGCATGCTGCATAAGTGTGAGCAAGATTCGAGCAACCTAAATTATTTCTATTTGGTGATTTGTTTCTCCATATTTCAATTTTTTTTAGGTATTTAGATCTAGACTGTTGGCTTCTAGTTTCAATTCGTTTTTTTATTGCATCTATTTCTACACGCATTAGTCTTCCTCGTTATTCCATTTCGCATCGTGATTTGCAATCAGCAAATCTGAGCCTGAAGGTCCCCAACTACCAGCATTATATTTTGATGGCGATGTTTCTGAAGAGTTGATAGATTCGATTAGTTGATCAATAAAAATCCATGCTTCTTCAACCTCGTCTCTTCTCATAAATAAAGAAGGTTTGTTTTCAATGATATCCATTAATAATCTTTCGTATGCGTCAAGATGATCATTCTCATAATAATCCTCAAACAGTAAATCTAATGGTAATTCCTGAAGATAAAATCCTGAAGCTGAAGGTTTTTTGATCATTATTTTTAACTTAATACTTTCTTCTGGCTGCAATCTAATAATTAACTGATTATCTTTTTGCATAATTTTTGAGTCAAAGATATTGTGAGGAACTGATTTAAACTGAACTACAATTTCAGATTTTTTCTCAGCCATTCTTTTTCCAGTTCTTAAGAAGAAGGGCACCCCAGACCATCTCCAGTTATCTATCCATAGTTTTAGCGCTACAAATGTCTCAGTTAAGCTCTCTGGATTTACACCGTCTTCATTTATGTATGCAGTTTTTGGTTGAGCATTAATCGCACCGTCTTTATATTGCCCTATAACTAAATGTTGATTATTTTTATTAACTTCAATTGGCCTCAATGATCTCAGTACCTTTAATTTTTCATCACGAATAGATTCTGAGTTAATATCAGTTGGAGGCTCCATGGCCACCAGACATAAAATTTGCAATAAATGATTCTGCAGCATGTCTTTGATAGCGCCAGTTTCGTCATAGTATGAACCTCTATTCTCAAGACCTAGGGTCTCAGAAACAGTAATTTGGACATGGTCGATTGCAATATTTGACCATATTTTTTCAAATATAATATTTCCAAATCTTAGTGCTAATAAGTTTTGAACTGCCTCCTTGCCAAGGTAGTGATCAATTCTAAAAATTTGATGCTCATTAAAATGCTCAGCTAAAGCTTGATTGATCTCAACTGAAGTTAAGTGATCCTTGCCTATAGGCTTTTCAACGATAATTGTAGAGGATGCAAATATAAGCTTTTGTATGCTTAGATTATCAACTATAGGTTTATAAAATATAGGTGAAACGGCAAGATAATAAATATTTCTTTTTCCATCCCTTGCATATGAAGACATTGATTGAAAGCTTTCAGGCTTATGAAAATCTATTTGCAAAAATAGGATATTTTCTAAAAAAGAGTTGCAGATACTTTCTTCAAATTCCTTAGCGTTTAGGTAAAGTTGAAGATTCTCTTTGACAAATTTTCTGTACTCATTTGTATCAATCGCTCTTGATCCAATACTTAGAATCTTTGTGTGAGTGCTTAATCTATTTGCTTTGAAGTGACGGTACAATGCAGGCAATAACTTCCTTCCAGCTAAATCACCAGTTCCACCGAAAATAAATATATTCATGAAAATTATTAAGCAATAATACTTTCGGATTTAGTTTGTGCTTTATGCCCGGCAACAAAGGAATAGCTAGAGGGCAGATCTTCATTTTCTAAAAGATTATCAATAAATAATGCAAGATCAAGCATTCTGGAGGAAAATCCCCATTCGTTGTCATACCATGCAATTAATTTAAATTGATCTCCAACTTTTTCAATAAAATTAGTATCAATAATTGAGGATGCTGTATTTTGATTGAAATCAATGCTTACTAATGGTTCGCTATTAACAGACATGATATTTTTTAGCTCATTAGCTGATGCGTCTTGTAAAGATTGTTTTATTAAATCTATAGTTACGTCTTTTTCTAAAGTTACTGTTAGGTCTAACATTGAAACATTTTGAACTGGCACTCTTGTGGCTATTCCAGTTAGCTTTCCTGATAATTCAGGTATAACAAGTGAAATTGCCTTTGCAGCCCCAGTTTTGGTTGGAATAATTGATGAATTTGTTGCTCTAGCTCTATACAAATCACTGTGACTCATATCTAAGAGATTTTGGTCATTTGTATATGCGTGTATTGTATTAATAATGCCACTTTTGATTTTAAATAAATTATTTAAAACCATAGCTATAGGAGCCAAGCAATTAGTTGTGCAAGAAGCATTAGATATGATCAAATCATTAAGACTTAATTCATTTTGATTGACACCCATAACTATCGTCTTGTCAGCATTAGTTGTGGGCGCGGAGACGATTACTCTTTTAGCACCTGCATCTATGTGAGCATGCGCAAGTTCTTTAGAAGTAAATACACCAGAGCACTCTAAGACAATGTCTATATTAAGCTCTTTCCAAGGTAGAGCAGAGGGGTCTTTGATAGAAGAGTAAAAGATCTCTTTGCCATCTACATTTATTGAATCATTTGATGTGGATATAAACTCAAAAGATTTACCATGAATTGAATCATATTTAAGTAAATGAGCATTAGATGAAATCTCGCCAAGATCATTTATAGCAACCAGATTTATTTTAGATTGGAGGTCGGGGTTTCGTAAAAGAAGCCTTGTAACATTCTTTCCAATTCTGCCAAATCCGTTAATAGCAATATTTATCAAGACATTATTCCCCAGTTGTTTTTTGAGAAATAAAGAATATACTTACAACTGACAACGATGTCAATATCTTATTGTTTCAACTAAAACGTGTATCATGCCAATTAATATGTTCACAAAAACAAAAGTAATTGCAACTATTGGGCCTAGTACTAATTCCTACGAGAAGTTAAAAAATCTGCACAAAGCGGGTATGAACGTAGTCAGAATCAACATGTCACATGCCAATCATGCATATGCTCAAGCAATAATTAATCATGTAAAAAAATTAAATAAAAATGAAGCTAGTTTAACCAACCCAATTGGCATATTAATTGATACTCAAGGACCAGAAATAAGAACAGGCATTAGTCAGTCTGACATTGATCTGAAAGTTGGCGAAATAGTTAATTTGACTATTAGAGATGATGTTGATGTAGAAACATCATCGATAAAAATAAATTATAAAGGTTTAGTTAAAAATGTTGAAAAAGGCTCAAAGATTAGCATTGATAATGGCTTAATTAATTTTAAAGTTTTAGATAAAGATAATGAAAACTTAAAATGTAAAGTTCTCGATGGCGGAACTTTAGGAAGTAAGCGCCACGTTAATTTACCAGGAGTGAGAGTTGATTTACCCTCGATAACAAAAAAAGATCGAAAGGATATTTATTTTGGCATAAAGAATAATGTTAGTTTTATTGCCTTGTCATTTGTTAGGTCTGCAAAGGATATATTAACTTTGAGATCTATATTGAATAGAAAAAAATCACCCATAAAAATTATCGCCAAGATTGAGAATCAGGAAGGGCTAGACAATATACACGAAATTACTAAGGCAGCAGATATAGTCATGGTGGCAAGAGGGGATCTGGGAATTGAAACAGACCTGGCAGATTTGCCAAACATTCAAAGAAGAATAATGTATGCAAGTGCAAAATGGGGAAGAAGGTCTATAGTTGCAACTCACTTATTAGAGTCTATGATTCACAATCCTACTCCAACCAGGGCTGAAGTCACTGATGTGGCAAATGCTATATATGAAGGGGCTGATGCTGTCATGCTTTCAGGTGAAACAAGTGTAGGTAAATATCCTACTCAATGCATAAAAATGCTTAAAAAAATTGCTATTAAAACAGAGCATTTTAGAACCTTAGGTTATGAAAAATTTTTGCAAGATAACTCAGATTGGCAAAATATTGCTCAAGGAGCTCGGGATTTGGCGGATAGAATTAATGCAGATGGAATAATTGTTATTACAAGGTCAGGTCAAACCGCCAATGTAGTTTCTAATACTAAGCCATTTAGAATGCCAGTCCATGCTTTTACTAATAATCTTGATACTTTTTATCATTTAAGTTTGATTGGAGGTATTGAGCCACATTTTATAAAATCAATTGCCAATCAATCTAATACCATTTCAAAAATTAAACAAAAGATGATTTCAAGCAATAATTCTAAAAAATCTTTAAAATTTGTTTTTATAGCAGGGATATACTCTGCTTCTCATACTGACTCAATTCAGATAATCTCTACATAAAATGTTTGATCAATTGCTTGAAAATACTATTTTGCTGTTTGTTGCAGTTGATCCAATAGCTTTAGTGCCAATTTTTGCAAGCCTGACTCAAGGATTAAATAAAGATGATATTAGGAAGATCTATATTCAAGCAACGGTAGTATCTTTCTTTGTATTATCTTTGTTTTATCTTTTTGGAACGGCAATATTAGATGTAATGGGCATTTCTATGAGTTCCTTTAAAATTATTGGAGGTTTATTTTTGGTAGCAATTGCATTTCAGATGGTTTTAGAGCAAAGACAAACAAGGCGCCAGAATACTGCTGAAGTTGCTTTAGATGATGAATCTATTCAATCTCTTGCAATTTTTCCACTTGCGATTCCTTTAATTGCTGGACCTGGCGCCATGACAACCGCTTTATTAATAGCTGAGACAAATTCAACTGACCCCAAACAAATGCTTGTAAATCTTGCTCCAATTTTAATAATTATTCTATTAGTTGCTTTTGCAATGTGGCTGTCAGCAAGTCTTTCAAAAAAGGTTGGACCAACAATTATAATTGTGATTCAGAAGATATTTGGAATACTTCTTGGAGCTCTTGCTATTGAGTTTGTTGTTGCTGGAATTATTGAGTCTTTTAAATTATAAGGATTTCAAAGATTCGCGAACAATTAATTCTGATTTAAATTCTTTTGATTTTGTTTTTTCTGCAAGACCATCAAATCTAGCAATTAATATTTTTGCAGCATGTGCCGCCATTTTTTCAACGGGTTGCTTGACAGTAGTTAAGGCTGGCCATAATTGATGTGCAATAGGAGAGTCATCGAATCCTGCAAGAGAGAGGTCCTGAGGAACCTGCATGCCTTTCATTTGAGCAGATTTCATGATTCCTGCTGCCATAGAATCATTGCTTGCAAAAATGGCTGTTGGGATTTTTGCTGAATGAAAAATCTCTACTCCCGCATCAAAGCCTGATTTGAAGCTGAAATTACCCTGTTTAATCCACTGGTCGTTGCGCTTAATTCCATGATTTTTAATTGCGTCTAGATATCCATTAAATCTCATGTGAGATGCTGAATGCTTAGGATGACCTTTTATGAAACCTATGTCTTTATGTCCATGCTTTATGATTTCTGAAGTTAAAGCGTAAGCAGCCTCATAATCATTAGAAGATACATAGAGTGACTCAGGGTTCATGGTGCTTGGAGCAATGATTGAATAATCTATTTGATGATCTTCTAACTCTTTCAAAAAATCTTCCATATCGCTTAGCGGAGGAGTAACAATTAAGCCATCTATTTTAAAATCTTCTACAAACTTAATAATATCGGTTTTTAATTTATTAGATTTATAATCACATTCTTGAATAACTAAATTGTAACCAGTATTTTTACAGGCATTGAAGATACCGCTTTGCACATCAGCAAGATATGATTTGTTAGGATTATCATAAAGTAACGCCAGCATATAGGATTTCTTAGACCTCAGGCTTTGAGCACTTTTATTTGGTTTGAAGCCTAGTTTTTTTACAGATGCTAATACCTTCTTTTTTGTAGCTTCTGCAACGTTTGCTTCATTATTAATAACTCTTGATACAGTTTTGATAGATACGACCGCATCTTTTGAGACATCTTTAATTGTAACTGCCATGCTTTTTTAATTATTATTGCCTTATCTTACTATTTTAACGATAATGTATGTTCTTTGACAACGATATCAATGGGGTGGTGTATTTATGTTGTTTAGCAATTTAGACATATTTATTGTCGCTTTCTACTGTGTTGGAATTATATTTCTTGCTCAATATGTTTCCAGATCTCAGCAAGGCGTTGAAAAAACAGCGGAAGATTATTTTTTAGCAGGACGATCACTTCCCTGGTGGGCTATAGGAGCATCGTTGATTGCTGCAAATATTTCTGCTGAACAAATTATTGGTATGTCAGGTCAAGGTTTTGTTGTTGGTATGGCTATAGCAACCTATGAGTTAACAGCTGCAATTGCTTTGATTGTCATGGCTAAGTATTTCTTACCACTTTTTCTAGAGAAACAAATTTATACAATGCCTCAATTTCTTGAGCAAAGATTTGATAGAAGAGTTAGCCTAGTGCTTGCGTTCTTTTGGTTGGCAGTCTACGTGTTTATTAATTTAACGAGCGTCTTATGGCTTGGATCTTTGGCAATTAACTCATTAACTGGTTTAGATTTATTTTATGGCTTAATCCTTTTAGCCCTTCTTTCATTGGCCTATTCTCTATGGGGAGGCCTTAAAGCTGTTGCCATGACAGATATTATTCAAGTGGTATTGTTAATCTTTGGTGGTCTATCAGTTTCTTATATTGCGTTAAATCAAATATCTGATGGATCAGGTGTTGTAAATGGTTTAAACCAAGTCTATCAATTACTTCCAGAAAAGTTTGATATGATTTTGTCTCCTGATCATCCTGCATACAAGGATCTTCCTGGAGTTTGGGTTTTGATAGGTGGTTTATGGATAGCTCATTTTGCATATTGGGGTTTCAATCAATACATTACTCAAAGAGCTTTAGGAGCCAAATCTCTTCCTGAAGCTCAAAAAGGCGTTATGTTTGCTGCCTACCTTAAGCTTTTAATGCCATTTGTAGTAGTGCTTCCTGGAATCTGCGCAGCTGTTATTTACCCAACGCTTGAAAAATCAGATCAAGCATATCCAATGATGATGTCATTGCTACCAAATGGTATTTTAGGATTAACATTTGCTGCATTGGTGGCAGCAATAGTTTCCTCTTTAGCATCAATGACAAACAGTGTTAGTACTATTTTCACGATGGACATATATCGTAGTTTCGTTCGTACAAAACCATCCGAACAAAAACTTGTAAATGTTGGTAGGAATATGGCTTGGATCTCATTAGCAATTGCTGTGCTTTGTGCCCAACCATTGCTTGGCAGCATGGAATCAGCATTTCAGTACATTCAAAATTTTACAGGCTTCTTTACACCAGGTATTTTGGTAATCTTCTTAGTCGCTTTATTCTGGAAAAAGGCTACGACTTTAAGTGTACTTGTTGCAGCTATCATGTCCTTAATTTTATCTTTGTTTATCTTTCTTGTTTTCCCCGAATATCCTTTTATTCATAGGATGGGGGTTGTATTTTTAATTTCAGGTTTTGCATGTTACCTAACCTCTTTGTTACAAGGATATGATGATCAAGAAAAAGCAATCGATATATCAGGCATTAATTTTAAAACCGAGAGTTCATTTAATTTAAGTGCCGTTATTATTTGCATCATTTTAACTATTACTTATTTTCTTCTATGGTAATTGATCCCAAGGTAGCTTTTATTAATAGCAGAGTGTTGTTAGTAGATATTGGTGGTACCAATATTAGAACGGCATCTGCTGACATTGGCTCAAGCGAACTAATTAATGCAAGCAAAAATAACTTAGATTGCTTAGGTTCGTTTGATGATATGTTGCAAGAATTCTTAGATAAAGATGCATCAATTAAGCATCTAGTATTTTCCGTTGCTGGTCCTAAGCTCCATAACTCCATTGAGATGACAAATAGGGAATTTAAAATAGATGCGGTCAATATTCTAAAGAAGTTCCCAGTTGATTCCTGTTATATTCTTAACGATTGGGAGTCAATAGGGCATGGTTTATCTCTTTTTAAGAAAGATAAGATGAGCTTTATTAATTCAGGCAATCCATTCAATGAAACAGCATTGATTTTAGGCCCAGGAACTGGACTGGGAGCCGCTCAGGTTATTCAAGGAAATATTGTCCTTCCAACAGAAATTGGCAATAGTTCATTTGCTATTCAAGATTTATTCTCAGAGCTTGGTTTCCCCAAGAAGCATGACTTCAATGTCATTGAAGATTTAATTTCAGGAGGCGGATTGGCTAGAATTTACTCTGAATTTGCTGATATTGATAAATCACCAGAAGAGATTGTCGCGACCTATCATTCTGATGAATTCTCACAAAAAAGCATTGATATTTTTCTAAAATCACTAGCTCAAATTTTGTCTGAGTTTGCTTTGGCATATATGCCAGGAAAAGGTATTTATCTTGCTGGGGGCTTAATGCGCTCCCTAAATGAATTTATTGATACAGATGAATTTTTAAAGAATTTTTTAATTAACAGAAAATCTATGCATGCAGATGTGCTTAAACAAATTCCTCTTGCATTAATTAATCAAGAGATGACTTGTCTGCATGGTAGTTTAAATTTTATTAATAAAATTAGTCAAAATCGCAATTAGCATTGGAAGATTCTATTTTAAATAATTTAACAGAATCAATTGCGGGTTCATTAATCTCAAGCATTAACTTGAATGGTCATGCATCCTTAGTGGTATGCGGTGGTAATAGCCCTTTACAGCTTTATAAAAATTTAAGCAGTAGGGATTTAGATTGGTCCAAGGTTTCAATTTTCTTAGGTGATGATAGGATGGTGCCTGTAGATCATAAAGATTCCAATACTTTCTTAATTCATCAACATTTGATTAAAAATAAAGCTAGCATGGCGTCATTTCATGCATTGCGTGATTATAAAGATTTGATAGAGGGTATTGAGGATCCATTTGATGTAGTGCTTCTAGGGCTAGGTGATGATGGTCATTTCGCATCATTGTTTCCAGCTCAGTTAAGTATTCCTGAGGCATTTAATGTGGAAGCTTCCCCAGGTATCATAGTATCCGACCAGGAACTAGGCTCACCTTCACATAAGAGAATTTCAATGAATTTATCTCTTTTGATTAATGCTAAACGATGTATTTTGCTTGTCCCAAGCCCAGAAAAAAGAAAGATTGTAGAAAAAGCATTTACAGACAATCAACTGCCCTTACATTTTCTTTTAACCCAAAAGAAAATTAAGGTTGAATTTTCAGATTTAGATTTTTAAGAATGGAGAGAGCATGAAAAACTTATTTTTAATCCTTTTTTTGTTTCAAGTACCAAATATTTTTGGTCAGGTTGATTGGACAAGAACAAATACTTGCGAATATAAAAACTTTGAAAACGCAGACCTTATTGAACAACTAATTGATGGAATGTCAATCGAGGAAAAGGTTGGGCAAGTAATACAAGGAGATTTGGACTTTATTTCCCCGGCTGATGTGAAGAAATTTAAAATTGGATCTGTTTTAAATGGTGGAAACACAGCACCAAATGGAGATAAATACAGCTCAGTTGAGGATTGGAAGAATCTAAGCAAGGAATTTTATGACTCTTCTCCTACCTACAAAGGCATTAAAGTCCCAGTTTTATGGGGCACCGATGCGGTTCATGGCCATAACAATGTTATTGGGGCAACATTGTTTCCTCATAATATTGGGCTAGGAGCATCGGGAAATGCTGATTTGATAAGGAGTATTGGTGAGGCAATAGCTCTTGAGGTTTTGTCTACAGGTGTGGCATGGACATTTGCCCCAACGGTTGCAGTTCCCCAAGATGATCGCTGGGGAAGAACTTATGAGGGTTTTTCTGAAGATCCAATTTTAGTATCAAAGCTTGGCAAAGCATTCGTGCTTGGCCTTCAAGGTGAAGGAGATACCTTGCTGGATAATAATCATGTAATTGCTACTGCCAAGCATTTTATGGGTGACGGTGGTACTTTTAATGGAATTGATCAGGGTGATACAAGAATCTCAGAAATTGGTTTAAAGGAGATTCATGGCTATCCATATTTTGATGCATTGGATGCTTGCGCTCAAACTGTCATGGCTAGCTTTAACTCTTGGAATGGTAAGAAGCTTCACGGTTATAAAGAATTGTTAACTGACATTTTAAAAACAGAGATGCAGTTTGACGGTTTTGTTGTAGGTGACTGGAATGGTCACGGTCAGGTTGAAGAATGCTCTAATGCAAAATGTGCTCAGTCTTTTAACGCTGGTGTGGATATGTTTATGGTTCCTGAAAATTGGAAAGATTTGCTAAGAAACACTATCAGACAAGTTAAATCAGGTGAAATTTCTGAGGCTAGACTCAATGAGGCCGTCAGAAATATTTTGACAGTCAAGTCCAGATTAGGATTATTTAACGGAAGAATCCCTCACGAATTCCAAAGTAACTATTTAGGTCATCCTGATCATATTGCCCTAGCTCGTCAGGCGGTCAGGGAGTCACTTGTGTTGTTAAAGAACAATAATAATCTTCTACCATTAAACCCCAAACAACATATTGGAATCATCGGTGATGCGGCAAATAAAATTTCGTCTCAAACAGGCGGATGGACAATTACTTGGCAAGGAAGGGAAAATTCAAATGATGATTTTGTAAATGTTAATTCAATATACGAAGCCCTAGAAAAGTTGATTGCCTCATCAGGGGGAACGGTTGAGTTCTCTAGCAATGGCAAGTTTTCAAAAACACCTGATGTTGTTATTGGTGTTTTTGGCGAAGAACCATATGCTGAAATGCTAGGCGATTTAAAAGATGTTTCATTTACTGCAACTGATCCCAAATTCTTACCAATACTTGAGTCTATAACTGCTCAGGGGATCCCTGCAGTTAGTATATTTTTATCTGGCAGGCCATTAGTCGTAAATAGGCAAATTAATGCCTCAGATGCATTTATTGCTGCTTGGCTTCCAGGAACAGCGGTAGAGGGCATAGGAGATATAATTTTTACTAAAGATAATAAAATTAATTATGACTTTACTGGCAAATTATCTTATTCATGGCCTAAATCCAAAGATCAGGCGGTTCTCAATTTTACTGACAGCATATATGACCCACTATTCCCATATGGTTATGGCCTCACATATGAATCTGACATCCAGCTTGAACGAATCGAAATAAATAACAACCTCTCTAAATTAGAGTTAGTTAATGTTTTTCTTGGAGCAGCTTCAATTCCTGGTAAAGAATTTGTAGTTACCAATACTGGTCCTGAATTTGTTATGGACGATGATTTTGTCTCCGTTAATGGAAAAATTAAAATAACTAGATTTGATTACCAAAGACAGGATGATGCTAAGAATATCATTTTTACCGAGAGCGAATCCCTGCAAGCTTACGGTATTTCAACAGAATCACCTGTAAATCTTTCTGGCATGATCTCACCATTTTATGAGATTGTAATGCGTGTTAATACACTAACTAATCCAGCTTTATATTTCAGTGTTGGTTGTGGAAATAACTGCAGAGGATCCATTCAACTACCAACAGACTCTTTAACTGAGTGGACAAGAATCAATATTCCTGTTTCATGTCTTGAGAAAGATGGTTTAGATAAAAACAAAATCCAAGTCAGAGGTTTATTTTTGAGTGAAAATGGGATCAATTTTGATCTTAACTCAATTGTTATTAAAGACGGGAAATTAACAGGTAAAG
>Ga0181564_10003322_pt1 | contig 13841 bp, 9 predicted proteins | sample 011ome_24_FD_134512 | JGI IMG/M metagenome (GOLD analysis project Ga0181564, IMG submission 134512) | Coastal salt marsh microbial communities from the Groves Creek Marsh, Skidaway Island, Georgia - 011513CT metaG (megahit assembly) | ecosystem: Environmental > Aquatic > Marine > Intertidal zone...
ACGCGGGAAGTGACGGAAGTGACGGAGGCACAGCAGCGCTTTTACATACAATCACATTCTTTTGAGAAGGACGCGTTGAAAGTTTCTCGTCCCACGCTCGTACAATTTTGTATGGGCGTTCAGTCATGTGATGATGTCATTCCAACTCCTTTTATCATAGCACACGTCTCGTTCCAGTCGACGACGTCATCTTCTTTCGTCTCTCCTCTCGTCCCGCGACCCGTGGAACGTCCTCCCCGAACGCCCCTGCATCACTTCTTCCCCGAGGCGCGCGCCTCGATGGCGAGGTCCACGTCATCCTTCTTCTGCACCTGGTGCATGGTGTACATGTAGGTGGCGCCCGCGAGCCCGAGCAACGTTCCCGCGATGAGGTAGTTGCCGGGCGCGCGCTGGCGCGCCCAGTGGTTCTGCGGCAGGTGGTCCAGACCCATGCTGTCGGCACACTCGCGCTCCAACACCACGCGCGCGTCCGTGTCTTCCCCGACCTACGCACCCGCGGGTCACTGCTCTGCGTGCGGCCGCCGGCGACTCGACCGCGCGCGATGTGATGTGTTCGCCGTCGGAACTCCCGTGGCTTTGTGGTGGCCGACTCGAAACGCGTCGGCGCTTCTTTTCGGCGTCGCGCCGCCGGGGACGAGAAGAAGAGACGCGTCGAAAACGCTCATGCGTACGTCTGCTGTGAAACGAAGCTAATGCTAAGGCTGAGGCTAGTCGCTATGTGTCTACTGCGCCACGCCGCGTGCGCCTGTCGGAAAGCGATCAGAGTACTAGCATCATGAAGTCAGCTCAGCCGAGCGGTAAACCCGGCTCCTATGAAGACCGTCGTGAAACTCATGGTTTTCTCGTCACTTCGCTCGTTCCGTCTTTAAAGGCGACGCACGCGGCGTCTTCAAAGGCGCACGCACGACGCCGCGCGTCTGCTGCGAATATCAGGTGGTGCGTCGGGCGGAAGGCGCGTCAGAGACGTGTCGGTGTCGGCAGACGCGCGTCGTTCGAGAGGACGCGCCGCGCGCCCCCGGCTCCGAAAAAAAAAAAAGCATTCCATCGACGCGACGCGCGGATGAGAATTAACGCGTAGAGAGCCTCTAGACCGCGGACCGAGCCCGCACGTTTCGTGCCAAGCGAAGGCACGAGTGCCTATATGCGCCCCAAAGGATAGGTTCACCCGCGTACTCGCGGCTTCCTTCACGGGCGCACCGCGTTACACACGCGAAGTTTTCATCCTCGGCTCGCGTTCGTCTCCGTTCTCTTCGCAGTCCGTCGCGGACACCTTTCGCCCAAAATCCAAAAAAAATCCAAAAAAACCAGAAAAAACTCAAACGCCTCGCGACCTCGCGGCGGCGCCACGGGGTTAAACCCGTATTGCTCGGTGGAAGAAGAAGTCGTTTTGTGGTTTGGTATGCGCACAGGCTCAGCCTACTAACAAACAGCCTCGAGTGTTGTCGTCACAGCAAAGGCCGCCGCGCGGTTCCGCCGCGTAGACGCGCGCTTGAGTTTTCCCGGGTTTCACTAAAAAAAAAACAAAAAAACGAAAAGAGAGTCTCCGCGCCGTTTCCAAGCGTCGCCGCACCGAAACGAGGATAGTAAGTCCCCTTTTCCCGACGGACCAGTATAAGCACGTTTCGCTCTACGGGCCGACGAACGCCGCGTCGCGGAATGAAATCCGCGCGCAGCTGCCTGATGTGACGGCCCGGTGCCTTTTGGGATTGTCACGAAAACATCACTAAAAAAGAGCGACGCGCGCGCGTGGATCCTCGCGAGACGCACCGTTTTTTTTCGCGGCTTTCGTGATGGTAATTCTGCGACGAGAGAAGAGGAGGAAGAACGCGCGTCAGAGGGGCGCCTAATCGAAGCGCTTCGTCTCACGGGTTTCGCGAAGACAGCGTTCGGTTTCGTGAAGAACGCTCGAAACGCGACGACCGTTCTCGACGTGTGAGCTTTGCGCCGAAATCCGTCATGGAACGATATTGAACATCGCCGCACGATAGCGACATCAGCCGGCGCGACCGTCCCCGCGGGGCTTCGACCCCCCGCGAGGCCTTCGGGTTTCGCTTCAAGGGAACGGGGCGCGCGAACATGTAGGTCCGACACCCAACTAGATGAAGCCTTTCGTCTTCGCACGTTTCGAACGAAAAACAAAACACGCGTGACGTTAGATGGATCGGTGTCGGGATGTCTAGTCCCGAATACTTGATATATCGGCAGCGTCGTGGACGAGTACAAAACACGGACCAAGTAGGTCGTCATGTCCATCTGGTCGCGTCGCGCGTGAAAAAAAAGCCCGTCGCGACGCGGTTCGGCGAGGATCAGTTAAAACTGGCAAGTTTATCCTCAGGCGTTGAGGTGGCCTTGGTAGTTTCAGCGTCGATCAATTGGGGAAAGAGATGTCCTCATTTCCTCACCGAAACGCGCCGCGCCGCGCGAAACCGGGAAAAGAAAAAGAAAAAGAAAAGGCGTCGTCCGCACCTCGCGTCATTCGGCGCGCCACGCGGCGGCCGTCACCCGGCCCGCGTTCGGTCTGACGAACCGAAGTATCTTACGTGACAGAAGTATCTCACGACGTCGTTTTAAGTTTTACGACGTCGTTTCCATTTTTTGCCGTCTCGCGTGCCTGCGTGATGGAAAACGATTCGCGGAGCGCGCGCGGCGGTGAGCGAGGCGTTCGCGGAGTCGCGAACGTTTTTATTTTTTAAGCCGCCGCGCCGGGTCCTTCGCGTCACCCTTCGCGTCGGACATCGTCGCGCGCGATACGAACGCGGACGTCACGTGACGCCCGCCGTGCGCCCGACCGCGCGCGCGCGCGCGCGGATACCGAAACGCCGAAACACACCCGCTCAGAAGATTGTGTTGGAACAAGTTTCTTCACCAACCGAAGTCTCGAAGCGAGCTGGGTTAATAGCGTTCGTTCCTCACAGCGGGATGTTCTCGTTTCGGTGCCTTTTCAGCGCGCGCGCAGTCGGACAAAACCGTAAATCCGCGTTTCTCGAGCGTCGCGAAAAGCGCGCTCTCGATCCGGAGGGCGCTCGAGCGACGGAGGGGCGGCCTCGCCGCCGTCCCCGCCTCCCGCGCGCGCGCCGCCGCCGCCGCCGTGCGGTCAGAAGTAAATTCATGTTATCCAATCGTCAGAAAGCCGGCAAAGGCTTTGGTCGGACTGGGGCGGCATGCGTTGTCGTCACACCGCGCGAGCGAGGCGGCGGCGGCGGCTCCGAGGCGCGAAACGCGAGCGCGGCGGGCATCGGGAGAGCGGGCGGCGGCTTTGCCGGTCGCGGGGGGAGATACCACGCGAGCGCCGCACGTACCGCATGCATCGCGAGCCGGGAGCATGCGTGACGCGACCATCGCTTGTCGGTCACGGCGCACGCGTGGCGCGCCGCGAGGCGCGCGCGCAATTGTGTGAGACCTCTCCGGGCGGTGCACGCAGTTTTTTTCTCGCGCCATGCGTCGTCAAGCAGGCCACGAGTGTGTGTTCTCGCACACTGGAATCACGATTGTGAGAACGTTGCTAAACAGAAAGTGAAGCGCGCGGGACTGGTAAAACGGGACTGGTAAAACTCGCGCGTTCACACCGGTCACACCACCGTCAGCGTCTCCTCCGGCCCGTACCCCGCCTCCGCCTTGTGCTTCTCGAACAGCGCCACGACCGCGTCGCAGTACTCCGCGTGCAGACGGTCGACGCGCGCCGCGAATCGCGCGTCGTCGGCGGAGGCGGATTCGTTTTCGTCGTTTTCGTTTTTTGGTAATTCCTCCCGCGTCGCCGTCGTCGCGATCGGCGCGCCGAACACCACCGTCTGTTTCGCCTTCAGCGGGTACCACGTGAAGAACCGACCCCAAAACACGATGAGCGGGATCCGTAACGAGCGCAACAGCCAGTCCCGCACTTTCGCGTTCACGTTAAGCCGCTCGTAGCACCGCTTCTCGCCGAACACGAAAACCGGCACGAGGGAGGCGCCGTTTCTGATCGCCAATCGTACGAATCCTTTGCGTCCGCGCAGCACCAATGTCGTGGTTTTCGAGTTCGGGTCCGTCTCGAAGATCTCCCTGCTGCCCCCGGGGTAGACCGCGACGGAGACGTTCGCGCGTAGCACGCGCTCCGCGGTGGCGCGACCCGCGTCCACCGCGCCCATCCACAGACAAATCTCGCGGCAGCCGGGCAGGAAAAACATCGGGCTCGCGCCGAGCACGCGAATGGCGAGTCCGGGGAAGAGCCGTTCCCACGCGCCGCCGTAGACGTGGATGCGCGACAGGATGAGTATGCCGTGCGGGTGCCACCCGAAGACATACTTTTGTTTCGGGTCGAGCCGTTTCGTGCGTCGCAGGGTCGCGGGGAAGTACCCCTGGCTCAGCGTCCACACCGCGTGGCGCCGCAGAGCGTCCCACGGGCGGCCCAGTTTTTTTTCGGACCCGTCGAGGAACGAGGGGAGGTACGCGGCGAGCGCGAGCGCGCCGCCGAGCTTAGCGGCGACGCTCGCGAACAGCGCGTCGCGGAACGCCACGGCGAGGAGAAGCGCGAACACCCCGTAGAAGATGTAGTGAATCAACGCGAAGCCCCACAGGAACTGCAGCGCTCGCCACGCCACGCCCCGCGGGGGGCGGTGGACGATGGTCATCGCCTCCCCATCCTCGGAGACGGTCTCCTCGCGCAGGTTCAGCGCGTCGATGCGACGCGACAGGGCACCGCCCATCCGGCTCGACGGGAGCCGACGACGGGGCAAGACGCGTGCGCCTAGGTGCGGGCGCGTGTCGACCCGCCGCGAGAGGCCCTGCGGCGCGGCGTCCGGGGAAGTGGCGTCCAGAGAACTCGGGGAAGTCGCAGCGACGGTTTCGGTCGCAAGCGGGAGGCGAGCGGATCTCGAATTTCTCCGACTCCGAAACCATGATGACGAGCTTGGGCGGTCGCGCCAGGCACTCCGAATCGCGAAAAACGTCGGCCAGTCGTTGCCGCGCGAAGATCATGTTCGACGCGGTGAAGGTGGACCTGAGCGCGGCGGCGAACCGCGCCGCGCACGCCAAGGCCGACGGCGTCGTCGTCCACGACGCGGACGGCGGGGACGAGGGACGCGAAGGCGGCGGCGCCACGTCCGGCGCGCGCTCCAGCCTCCAGCGTCGGAAGATGCTCGAGAAGCAGTCCACCCTCGTGCGCAAGGTGAACGTCCAGCGGATGATGGCGCACACCAGCGGCGCGACGCTGTGGCAGATCGCCGCCGGGTTCGTCGTCGTGATCCTGGTCTCGTTCGCGTTCACGAGCGGCAAGGGCAGCGGCGGGCGCAGGGGGTGGGACAACGCCGCGAGTCTTCCGTACAACCAGCTCGACGACGGGGAGATCGGCGCGGCGTGGACGACGCAGCGTTTGTGTCGTCACTTCCGCGCGCCCACGCCCAGCCGCGTTCGATTTACGTTCGGGGTGGACTCACCGAAGACGCTCACGAAAACGACGCACGCGTGGCGTCGCGTTGACATCATCCAAGTGAACGTGGGGTTTCGGCTTCACGAAGACGCGCCTCCCGCGGAGGCGCGCGGGTGGCGCGCGCGGGCGAAGGGCGCGTTCGACGCGGTCACCGGCCGATCCACCGTCGGGTCTCCCGTGATCGCGCGAGACGCGTCGCCGTACACGGCGCGAACCAGCGTTTTCACGCTGTACGACTTTTTGCGACAGTTTTACGCGGAGCAACTGTCGAGCCACCAGCCGGTCGGGCGCGAACAAGGCCTGATGGTGACCTTCGTGGACCCACGCGCCGTGGAGCCGGGCCTGCGCTTGATTCAGTTCGCCACGCGGCTGGGAAGGCTGCCCGGTCCGCTCGTCGTGGACGGCGAGATTCTGCCGGGACCGGGAGGGTTTCTGCCGCAACTCGGGAGCGTGTTCGCGGAACCCCCCAAACACGACGACAAGCACGAAAAAATGCAGACGCACGCAGAGGAGAACCACCACTTGTACGTCCCCCCGGTTCCCGGTGACTTAGAGTCAGACGCGCTCGCGACGCGCCGATCGACGACGTTCGAATTCGACCCGCGCTTCGACTTTGTCGAGAAAGTCAAAAAGTTCGCGCCCGGGTGCGTTTTGTCCGTGCGCTGGTCCGCGCACGGCGGGTGCGTGGACGGCGCGGTCGCGTCCCAAGCGCGCGAGGCGTACGCGAAGTGGTACCGGGGCGAGCCCTTCGACTGGGACTGGGCGGAGGCGGAACAGGCGCCGGCGGCGCGGAGCGAGTCGGCGGCGGCGGCGGCGCACATGTTCGCCTTCGCGGGGGGCGTCGCCAGGGCGGTCGCGGGCGCGATCCCCAACGCGGGCAGGCGCATGGTGCTCGAGCACGCCGGCGGAGACGCACACGACGCGGAGGAGGAGGAGGAGGAGAAGGGAGACGGGAAGGAAACGGATGACGACGACGAGTCCGACTCGGACTCCGAGTCCGAGTCCGAATCAGAGTCCGACTCGGACTCCGAGTCCGACCCCGTTACTCCCGTCTCTCCCCTCCCCCCCCCCGCGACGCGACAATTGGAGGTGAACGCGTTCGCGTTCGACTCGAACACCGCGGCTTTGCGTAACGAGGCGGAGGGTTTCGTCGGCGCCGCGCCCGTGTACGACGAGAGCATGATGGACGACGCGTACTGGCTGTTACGCAACGCGACGTGGCGCGGCGACGTGACGTTCGGGTTCCAGACGTGTCTCCTGGCGGGTCCCGATCCGGACGGCGACGCGAGCGACGCGTACCCGTACAAGAAGCTGTTGGCGCAGAAGCTGGGGTGGACCGCGCTGTTGATGGGCGACGCGGACGACGACGCGTTGGCGTTTGCGCGCGGGGCGCTCGGTAAGGAAACGGGCGCGGAGAGTCGGGGCACGAATCGGGGCGCGCCGGAAGCGGCGACGACGTTCGTGGGATCGGTGCGCCGCGTCGCGGCGGCGGGTGGAGGCGCGACCGCGCCGCTGCGCCCGACGCAGGTGCTGACGCCCACGCGGCTGGCGCAGAGGCTCGCCGACGCGGAGGGCAACGAGGGCGGCGAGGACGGCGAGCTCTGACGAGCGGAGCTCTGACGAGCGGGCGAGCTCTGTTGACCGACGGAGCTCTGTCCACGAACAGAGCTTCGTGTGACGAACGGTACGCGCGTGATGCTACTGTACATTCGCTCAACGACGTATGACGTGAGAGCGCCAGACTCTTCGCCCGACTAGTACGCGCGTTCCTGCGCCGCGCCGAGCGCGGCGAGTACGAAATCGTCGGGCACCTTCTCCCGCTGCCCTCCCATCCCAGCCTCGAAGCTCACCTCCGCCTCCTGCGCCTCGACGTAGGCGGGCTCGCCGGGCAGCGGCGTGTCCTCGCCGGAGGCGTCGTAGCCGTTCACGGCCTCCGCGGGCGCCGCGGGGGCGTACGGGTCCTCGGGGTTCGTCACGTCGTGCACGTCGAAGTCGGGATCCTCCCTCGGCGAGTTGAACGGGACGTTCGTCGCGCCGGACGCGATGTCCGCCATGATGTTCCCGGTGACCACCGCGGGGCCCTCGGGGGGGGGCGTCACGGGCGCGGGCGCCTCGGGGCTGGGCGTGAACGTGGGCTCGGGTTTCGGCGCCGGACCGACCGCGGGCTGGTCGCTGTAGATCCAGCACACGTACCCCGCGAGCGCGAACGCGAGGAGGAAGATCACCGCCGTGGGGCTCGTCCACGGGTTCTGACCCGTCGATCCCGAGTTCTTCGCTTCGACCGCCGCGTTGGGTGTTACGGAACCTTTCGTCGTGAAAGCCGCCGTCTCCACGTCCGGGGCGTCGCCATCCGCGCCCTCCGCGCCGTACTTCGTCTTGCTCTTGTCGCCCTTGGACCCCATCCTCACGAAAGGCGTGACGTGGGCCGCGCGACCGGTTGTGACGCGCGCGCCGCTTCCGACTGCACGCGCACGCATTTTCTCGGTGTTCGACCGATCGACACTCGGGCCGTCGCGAATTGACCGACTCGGGTCCCGATCGGCGCGACCGAGAATTTCGAAAGTCGCTTTTTTTCTCTTTTTTTTTCGGCGCTTTCGACCGAGCCGAGACCTTGGCTGTCACTCTCGACCGCACCGGGCTCCCTCGCGCGGCAAGACATGCAGGGATTCGACGCCGTGCGCGCGGCGCTCAACCCGTTCTCGCTCGCGCAGCGGCGCAAGGTCCCCGCGGGCCACGGGCGCGGGCGCCAGATCGTCTTCGCCGTGGACTCGAGCAGTTTCAGGTTGGTAAACCGTCCGTCTGAAGCCGTCTGAAACGCGCGTCGTTGCTTTCCACGACGAGCGCTGACCTGTCGCCCTCTTCCCGCGTCCCCCGCAGCGAGCACGCGGTTCGGTTCGGCCTCGACAACGTCGCGCGCGGCAACGACGCGGTCGCTTTCGCGTGCGTGTACAGGAAGGCCAACCTGCAGCCCCCCGACGTGGGTCCGTTCGTGGACGGGGTCCCGGTCTCGACCGAACGGGACGAGCAGTTGCGAAAAGAAGCGGAGAGAAAAGATAAGGCGCGGTGCGAAGCCGCGTGCGCTCGATTCGTGGAGGACGCCAAAGCCGCGGGTGTCGCCACCGCGTCCGCGGAGATCATGAGCTGCGGCGCGAGCGGGGGCGGCGGATCCGTCGCGGACGTCCTGGAGCAGTACGCCGCGTCCACGCGCGCGGACCTGCTGGTCGTCGGAAGCCGGGGCGCCGGCGCGAGTACCGTCGGGTCGCTTCTGCGGGTGATGGGCCTCGGGTCGGTTTCCGAGCACCTCGTCAGGCACGCGGAGGTGCCCGTTCTGGTGGTGAAGCGACGTGGCGACGAGAGAGAGACGACAGAGACGAACGACGATTCGGCGACGCGCGACGCGTCATCAGACGCTCGCCGTCGTCAGAGTCTCGAGACGAAAAGAGAAACGAAACCGACGACGGCGCGCGGAGACGACGATTTCCTCGGCCCGCCCGAGCAGGGTTTCGCCAAAGGCTTCACCAAAGGCACACGGTGAGCCCTCGTGACCCTCGTGACCCTCGTGTGGCACAGACCCAAAGACGCTTTACGTCGATTCGATCGGCGCGTTGTATACGCGGAAAGTGACGAAGCATCCGCTACGGGATACGTATCGTATCGCGTTTCTTCGGCGGCTACGGTACGACGATACAATCACCGTTCGCGCGCCGCGCGCCTCGCCGCCTCGACACGCGCCCTGAGCGCATCCGCGGACCCCGCGCGGGCGGTCGCCGCGCCCCGCCCGGAGCCGGCCGCGCCGCGCCGCATGGCGAGCGCGGCGCGCGCCGCGGTGGACGCCGAGGCGACGGACCCTAGCCGCGCGGTTCCGACGTGTTCCGAGCGTATCTCGGCGTTCGTTCGGGCGCCCACGTCATCGCGCGTATTCGAGACGTTCGAGACGTTCGAGACGTTCGAGACGTTCGAGACGTTCGAGACGTTCGTCGCGTTCGTCTGCGCGGATCCGTTCGCTCGCGCTCTCGTCGCGCGCGACTCGAAAAAGTCCTCGTCCGACGGAACGGACGCCGAAACCGGAAACGCCGTCGCCGCGGTCGCCGCCGCCGCGCCCGCCCACGAAGCCCGCACGAAGTCCGACTTCGCGCGTACCTCCGCGCTCGTCGCGTCGAAGACCCCGTCCTCCAGAGGCGAAACGTCGTCGTCACCGTCCGAACGGTCGAATCCGCGCGTCACGGACCTCGCGCGACGCCCCGGATTTCGGCCGCCGCGCGAAGGCGCGCGTCCGCGGCGTTCGCCCGAGCCTCGAACGCGCTCGAACGCGCGGTTCTCGACGTTCGCGAATTCCCGCTCGTCCTCGCCCTCCTGCGAAGAGGAACCTTCGTCCTCGTCCAACGCGACGGAACGCACGTCGACGTCGGACGCCACGGGCGCGAGTGGCGGACGCGAAGACGCCGCCGCGAGCGCGAACGAAGCGCCGTCGCTCGCGCGGTCGCTCGTCGCGGTCCTCTTGCCGTCGTCCACGACGTCGTCGACGACGTCGTCGACGACGTCGTCTCCGTCCTCCACCACCACCTGCATCGTCGAGAACGATGCGCCGATGCGCATCGGCGCGACCGCGTCCTCGACGCGCGCTCCGGGGCCTATAGCTATAGCGCGCTCCTTCTTGGCGGCGCGCGCCGCGCGCGAGCGTCGCGCCTCCTCGCGCGCGGCGAGAGCCTCCGCCTCGTCGTCCGCGCGGCGCGTCTCCAGCATGGCGTCGTCCGCGGCGCGCATGTGCTTCAGCGTCCGCTCCGACGGGCGGTGCGCGTGGTGCTCCTTCGACAGGAACCGCCCCAATAACCAAAGGAGCGCGATCGCGACGGCGACGCCGATCGCGATCGACGCGACCGAGCCGCGATCGACGCCGCGTCCGGCTGTCTGAAGGACGGCCAAAGAAGCCTCCGTCGCCGCCGCGTCGTCGCCGTCGCCGTCGTCGCCCGCCTCGCCGGCGGGCGCTCCGGCGCTCGGCGGCGGCGGCGCGAACCCCATCCCAGGCGGCGGGGGTTCGAACCCGGCCCGTGCCACCAGCCCCGCGCCCTGCGCGCGGTACGCGAAGCCCTCCGGCGGCCCGAGCTCCGCGCCGGTGATCTCCGCGTCGGCGTCGTCGAAGAGCGGCGCGCCGTCGCTCGCGTAGTAGTCCGAGTAAATCGCGAAGGGCTCGAGGTAGAGCGCGCCCCGCGCGCCGACGTACGCGTCCCGCGACGCTTCCTCCCTGGCGGTCACAGTCAAGTCGTCGAAGACGCAGTATCTGATAATAATGGTCGCGGCATCCGCACCCGCGACGCCGCCCCCCAAACCGCCCGCCGCGCAGTTCTCGAACGACGATCGCCGAATCTCCGCCGATCCGCCGCTCGCGACGCGCACCGCGCCGCCGTCGTCCGCGCTCGTCGAATTGACAAACGCGCACTCGGTGAACAGCGCGTTTCCGCCCGCGACCGCCACCGACCCACCCGCGCTGGTACCGTCCGCGGTCGCGGCGTTGTTCGTAAACGCCACGCGCGTGGCGTAAAACGCACCGAACACGAACACGGCGCCGCCGTCGGAAGACGGCGGAGCGAAACGCGTCGCGGCGCCGTTTTTTAAAATTAGATTCGTCAACGTCAGCGACCCGACGGCGCCCACCACGACGTGCCTGGTACGACTTTTGGCGTCCAACACGCACGCGTCGGTGCCCGAGCTGCCGCACGCGCCTCGAATTTCGATCGTCTTCTCCACCGGAGGAAGGGACTCGCCGTCGTTCAACTCGATATCCGTCGTAAGTGTCACGACCCGGCCGTCGACGTCGTCGCGCACGAACCCCGCGAGTGTCTCTAGGTCGGACGCGGTCACCGACGCGGCGTCGGCGTCGGCCGCCGATTCCGCGGCGGGCGCGTCCGAGCTCTGCGCCAGCGCGCGGCGCGGCGAGTCCCGCGCGGCTCGAACCGCGAGGTCGGGCGCGGTCGCCCACGTCGCGACGAGCGGCGCGACGGGGTCGAGCGCGCGCGGATCTCCCCCCTGCTTCGCGGAACCGACGTCTTTCCAATCCGTCGGTGTCGTGTCGTGCGCCTCCCGCGACGAGCACGTCGGGAGGAGACACAGCGCCACGAACGCGGCGGCGACCGCGCGCTTCGGTCCGAGAAGCGCCGGGCGCTGAGGACCGCGCGAACCCATCGCCGCGAAGGTCCCGACCGCGGCGCCGCGCTGTGATGATGAGAGGACCGCGGAGACGTCGGTCCGGTACCTTCGGTCGGGACCTCCGAAAAAACGGCTCGAAATGACGTCGTGGCTAAACGTAGAGATGTGAAGAGTTTCCTCGCGCTCGGCGCGACACAGCGATGGGCGGCGGCTATGTCCCGCCGCACCTGCGCGGCGGTCGCGGCGCGAGCGCCTCGGCGGCGGCGAGGGCGCGGGGCAGGAACGCGCGCGACAACGACGGGTCCCGTCCCGTCGGCGCCGAGGCGGTGGTCGCCGCCGCGCTCGCGAGCCGAGATGCGGCGGAAAGGAAGTTGTCTCGCGACGGCGCGGTCGCCGCGGCGTCGACGCGCGATGCGCTGACGGAGGTGTCGCGCGCGATCCGCAGCGCGTTGGAGGACGCGACGAAAGACTCGCAGGCGTACTGGGCGGCGAACCCGGACAAGAGGCACGACGCGATCCTGGCGCTGGCGGAGTCTCTGTCCGCGACCGCGTCGGCGACGCTCGTCGCCGCCCGCGTCGGGCCGCTGGTACCCTCTCTGCTCGCCGCCGAGGCCGAGGGGAGCCGCGCGGCCGTGGCGCTGTACAACGAGTCCGTGGAGGTGTTCGAGGGCGTGCTCGCCATGCGCGAGCAACACGTCAGCGAGCAGAAGGCGCTGGCGGCGGCGGCGAAGCGCGACAGGCACGACTTCGACGCGCGCTCGAAAGAGCGCGTCCGAAGGCCTTTGGACAAAGACCCGACAAGGCCTTTGAACGCGGTTTCGCTCGAGACCGCCGCCGTCGCGCGCGCGTCTTTGGCGAACGCGCTGGCGGCGATCGGCGAGGTTTTCGCGAGCAACGAGGCGCACGACCACGCGCTGCCGGTGTTGCTGCGCGCCGAGCGAACGTACGAGCGCGTCGCCGACGACGCGGCGAAGCGCGCCGCCGCCGCTGATTCTTCCTACGATCGGACAGTCTCCGAAAACGCGACTCGTAGCGTCGGCCGCCACGTCGCGACGCAGAGCGCGCAGAGCGCGCTGCAGAGACGCGCGCGCGCCTCCGCCGCGTGCTTCGACGCGATCTGGAACCTGGGGGACGCGCGTGGGAAGGTTGCGGAGTGCCACGCCGCCCGCGGGATGTTCGACGACGCCGCCGCGTCGCGCGCCGCCGCCTTCTCCGCCTTTGAAACCGCCGTGGCCCGCGCGGATTCGAGCGCGGGGGACGACCTCGGCGGCGTCGTGTACGACTGGGGGTGCGTGCTCGTGGCGCACGCGCAGACCGAGCTGGAGCGAGCGCGAACTGTGGTCACGCAGTGGCGTTCGCGGGATGGCGCGAGCGTACGCTCGCCGGACGCCGCCTGGTCCACGGCCCGGCGCGATTTGTTCGAGACCGCCGTCGCCTCCGCGTTTGCAAACGTTGCAACAGCGTTGGACGCCGCCGAAGCGAAACTCGCGCGCGCCGCGGAGTTCTCCCCGGGGGACGTCGCGCCGCTGGTCGCCAAGGGCGAGGCGCTGCAGACGCGCGCCGAGACGGCGCGGCGGCGGCGCGAGTTCGCCGTCTTCGTCGGCGCCGGAAATGGAAACGGAAACGGGTCCCGGTCCCAGTCCCAGTCGGGCGGAACCGGCGGGTCCCCCGAGATGGAAGCGCTCGTTTTGCCTCTGCGTCTCGCGGCGGACGCGGCGGGGGGCGCGTTCGGCGCCGCGACGCGCGTGGACGCGACGCACTTCGACGCGCTGGTCGGGCTCGCCGAGTGCCGCGTGGAGATCGGGAAGACGTTCGCGGGTTCGAACGCGGGTTTCGGAAACGCGGCTTTTCCGGACGGGTCCGGAACGCTTCGCGCGTTGGATGAGTTCCGAGCCGGGTGGCTTTTGTATCGGCGCGTTCTGGAAATCGCTGGCGCGGGCGGCGCGGGGAACGGCGCGCACGTCTCCGGGTCGGACCCCGGGTCGGCGCGGGACCGACTGAACGTCGCGTACGCCGCGGCGTGCGCCGCGCACTTAGCGGGCGAGAGCGAGGCGTGCGGCGAGATTCTCGCCAACGTCTTGCGGTGCGGCGGATGCGCGCCCGCGACCGTCGCCGCGGACGAGGACCTGGTGGGTCTGCGACCGGGGCTGTGGGGCGGAGGGTAGATGGGTAGGGTCACGCGGAAGAACCATCGAAACGCGGGAGTCACGTGGTATGGGTATAGGTATATTCACTCGCGGATACACTCAAACCGCAGAGCGGAGTGACCACCGACCATGCAGCAAAGGATACG
>Ga0181564_10003324_pt1 | contig 13838 bp, 9 predicted proteins | sample 011ome_24_FD_134512 | JGI IMG/M metagenome (GOLD analysis project Ga0181564, IMG submission 134512) | Coastal salt marsh microbial communities from the Groves Creek Marsh, Skidaway Island, Georgia - 011513CT metaG (megahit assembly) | ecosystem: Environmental > Aquatic > Marine > Intertidal zone...
CCGCCGCATGCCTGCGGGCATGGTGCGCGCCGGTCTGATGCAATTACAGAAGAGACTGATGAGTCCAATCGAAATCGCCGACGAACTTCGTCTACGTTTTGCAGAAAAACGACTCGAGGTTTCACGCCGCCTCGTCCTTTGCACTCCGCGTCGCGCGGCGTGCACGCCTCGCGCACCCCACCATGGGGCTGCAGGGCAAACGGTGGCCGAAATGGAAGCCGCGGCGCGATAACTCCAGCCAGGATCTGACGGACGAGAACCGCAAGAAGAAGCTGCACCACGGCGTGAAATGCATCCGAAAGGTTTGTTGGTTTTCGTCACCTTCTCGGATTTCTTCGCGCGCGCCCCTGGGTGCATGGCGTCGTGTCGCGCGCACACCCGCTCTCATCGCGAACGAATTCGCGCGCTCACCTCACGCCCTTCCCCTCGCCGCCACGCGAGCGCAGGCTCTGAAAAAAGCTCGGACGTTCGAGGCGCAGAAGATCAAGCGACGCGTCGCGCAGGCTGCGGCGGCGGCGGCGGCCAAGGCGCTCGCGGAAAAAGGCAAAACCAAGAAAGCCGCGAAGCTCGCGCCGCCGCCGTCGGCGGTGGTCGACCCGGAGAAACTCGAGCGACAGCTCAAAGCGGTCGACGCGCTTGACTTGGAAGCCCTGGGCGAGCTCATGGGAAACGCCACATTCGACGCCGTGCTCGCCAGCAGAGACGCGCCGAGCGCGGATGCCGCGTTGCCCGTCGTCGGCGACGCCGGCGCCAACCAAGCCGCGGCTGAGAAAGCCGAGAAAGCCGTCGGCGCGAAAGCCATCGAGGCCGCCGGCGACCTGAGACCCGCGCTCGTGGTCGCCCGGCGCGTGCTGGGCGCTGCGTGCGTGCGCGAGGAAGTCAACGCGCTGCAGGAGAAGCTCGTGCTGGTGGGCGACAGGCAGCAGTGGGCGCTCGGGCGCATCGCGCGCGAAGAGGCGCGCCGCGCCGCGAAGGAGGCGGCGAACGAGAAGAAGGAGGAGGAGCGGGAGGAAAAACGCGCGGAGAAGGAACAGGCGGTCGCGCGCACGAAGAGCCGAGGACCGGGAGACGTGGATGCACAAGGATACGATGACGAGGACGGAGAGAAGGACGAAGAAAAAGACGAGGACGACGGAAGTACCGCAACAAACTCCGACTCCGACTCGGACGACGGCGCGAGCGCGTCCGATTCGGCGACGGGGGAGGATGACTGGAGCAGCGGCGGCGAGGACGACCCCCGGCGGATGGAGAGCGACGAGAGCGACAGCGATTCCGAAGATGTCGTGATTCGAGACGACGGCGGCGACGAGCTCCGCGAGTTCCTGGCGGAGGAGAACGGCGAGGACGTCTCGGACCTTTTAGTCTCGGACGAGGACGACGAGGCGTTTGCGCGCGAGAGCGACAGCGATGTCGACCCCGACGAGGAGCTTCCGCCGGAGCTGGCCAAGATCCTGGGCGTACAGCAGAAAGGCACGGACGCGACGAGGGCGTCTGGCAAAGGCGGGAAGCGCAGCACGGAACAGCCGAAGACGAAACAGGAGCCGGCAAAGAAACAGAAGAAGCCGAAGAAGCGCATGGGCCAGCGCGCGCGGCGCGCGCTGGCCGAGCAGATGTTCGGCGACAACGCGAACCACGTGAAGATGGAACGCGAAGAGCGCGAGCGGCAGAGGAAGCAACAGGCCGATCAGGAGGCCAACATGCACCCCGCATGGGCGGCAAAACGTGCGGCCGCTGCGGCGCTCGCGGCGGCGCCCAAGGGCCGGAAGGTCGCGTTCGGAGAGGACGGAGCCGTCGCCGGCGACCTCGGGCACGCGGGCCCGAGACGCGAGGTGCCGCCGCCGCCGAGCGGCGTGCGCGGGGGCAGGGGGGGCAGGGGCGGCGGCAGAGACGGAGGACGAGGCGGCGGCCGCGGCGGCGTGGACCGATCCACGAAGAAGAAGATGTCACCTCCCGCCGTGGCGAAGAAACCGAAAGAGAAAGCCCCCAGGGCGCCTAAGGTGTACATCGGCGAGATCAAGGGCGGCACCGGCGAGGTTGTCGGCAAAGTCACGAAACCGATGGGCCCGTCCGGCGAGAAACCGAAAGACGCGAAAGACTCGAAGGGGAAATCCGGGGGGGGGATGCAGTACGACGCGGACGCGGCGGCGGCTGCGCACCCCGCGTGGGCGGCGAAGCGCAAGGCTGCGAACGAAGCGTGGGGGAGCGTGAAACCAGAGGGGAAGAAGATCAAGTTCACGTAGTCTCTTTTGTGAAAAGGGCACCTCGCAGACTCTCGGCGATCAGCTTTTTGGCGGGCAAAGCGTGACGTGTTCAATGTGGAGCCCGTAGCTTCGACCACGTCGATCGCCACGATGACGGTTCAAAGCACTCGTGCACGCGCGTTCTCCTCGCACACGGGACCATGTCGTTCCCCAAGCTCGAACGCGCTAAGACCGGTCGGAGCACCTGTCGCGGATGCGGTGAAGGCATCGCCGCGGACGAGGTGCGGGTCGGCATCGAGGCCTTCGTCGCCGGCCGCGTTGCGGATACCTGGCAGCATCCCAGATGTGCTTTAAACGCGTGTTTCCTCGAGGTGGCGCCCGCGAAGCGAGGCAAGTGCAAGGCCACGGACGAGCCGTTCGCCAAGGGCGACGCGCGCCTCACGTTGTGCAGCAAAGATCACAAGACCTTCTACGGCGTGAAGGGCATGGGCGACGCGTTGCGTCCGATTCTGGACGCCGTCGACGACTTCGCCGTCTCGGATATCCGAGGACTCGCCGATCTCGACGACGAGAACCGCGCCGCCGTGCTCGCGGCGCTCGGCGTCGACGACGACGCCAACGCCGGCGCGAAGAAACGCACGAGGAAATCCAGCGCCGCGAACGTCTCCGTCGCGGAGGTCAAACTCGGCAAGCCGGAGATCAAGGCTGAGGCGTCCCCGGCGACTGCGCGCGCGACGCGCGGCGGACGACGCGCCTCCGGCGCCGCTTCGGTGGGCACACCTCCGGCGGCGGAGGGCAAGGCGTCCGGAACGACGCCCCCCGCGTCCAAGCCCGAGTCCCTCGACGACGGCCTGACTGCTTTCGAGCGCGAGCGGGAAGCGCTCATCGCAAGGAACAAGGAGCGCATGCAGGCCCTGAACATCGGCGTGCTTTCCGCGGAGGTTGCGTCGGCGCCGGCGACGAAATCCGGACCCATCCAGCGCGGGATCGGCGCGAAGCGCCAACGCGCGCCGAAAGAAGAGCCCGGTCCGTTACGTCGATCGGGACGCGTGCGTAACGTCGCGCCTGATCCCGCGCTCGCGGGCGGGGTTGACTACGAGCGCAGAGACGGGAGCGTGATGCTCGCCAACGGGACGAGCACCGGCGGCTGGGGTGAGGTCCAGGACCGCGGTCCTTCGCGGCCCATGGGGCCGGTCGAGCTCGAGTCCGTGAACGGCGAGGAGAGCGCGGACGAGGCGTTCATCAAGTTCCTTCGTGATACGCTCTCCGGCCCGATCGAGAGCTCGACTTCCTTCAACAAGAGCGGAATCGGGTTCCTCACCGCTGAAGCGTTCAGCAAGTCTCTCGAACCGCTCTCCAAGACGAAAGCGAAGAAGGTAGAGCTTGCGTTCCCGCCTACCTCCGCGGCGGGCTTGGCGAAGGCGAAGCTTTCGCTGACTGATGAGTCCGTCGCGAAGGTCGTGCCTCGCGGCGTGACACACCTCGACATGGCGCCTTACGACCCCGATGGCCCGCTTCTCGTCGCCGCCGGCGACAAGGACGGGAACATCGGCCTGTGGCGCGTGGACAACGAAGACGCGAGCGTTTCGAAAGAAGAAGGCGACGGCAGCGAAGACGGCGTGCTGTTTTACAAGCCGCACGGCTCTTACGTGTGCCACTTGAAATGGGGACGGGGCGGTCTCGGCGGTAAGCTCATCACCGCGGCCTACGACGGTGTGGTTCGCGCGCTCGATGTGCAGGGCGGCGAGCAGTGCTTCAAGGAACTCTTCGCGACGGACGACGAGGACGAGTTCAGCGGGTGCGACGTCTCCGCGGACGGGCGCACGATTCACCTCGTCGATAACCACGGCAACTACCACGTCGTCGACGCGCGCTCCGGGAAGCTCGCCTCCGCCGCGGTGCAGCTGCACGAAAAGAAAATCAACACCGTGCATTTGGAGCCCGGCGCGGAGCGCACGATCGCCACCTCCTGCGGCGACCAGACGGTGTGCGTGTGGGACGTGCGCAAGACGGGCAAGGGCGCGAAGCCTCTGTCGCGTCTCCAGCACTCCAAGTCCTGCCAGGCGGCGTATTTCTCTCCGGATGGGAAGGGGAGCCTCCTCACGACGTGCTACGACGATTTGCTGCGCGTGTGGCGTCCCAAGGGCGGCGCGATCGACGAGGACCCGAAATCCGCGCTCAAAATCAAGCACAACAACCAGACCGGGCGGTGGGTGTTGCCGTTCCGTGCGGTGTGGACGCCGGGCTCTGACGGCGCCGTGGTCGGCTCCATGAAGCGAGAGGTTGAACTTTTCGACACGGCGAAGGGTACCCTTGCCGCGAAACTTTCCGACGCCGAGCGCATGACCGCCATCGCGTCGCGCTTCGCCGTGCACCCCACCAGGAACATCATCGCCGCCGGTACCGCGAGCGGGCGCGTTCACATCTACAGGTGAGAGCGACATTGTGTAGTAGGATATCAATAGATCTACGCGTTCGCGAAACGAAAGTCACGAAAGAGCGCCCCTATAAGTCAGAGAAAACGCTGTTTTAGGGAGGTCCCGTGAAGCTTCCATCAAGGCCACGTCACAACCTTGGGCGCGGCTGACAGACATGCATCGCACCCATGCTCGATTTCACCACGAACACGAGCGACGGCTATGACATCAAAAGGTTATTTAGTTAGCATTGGCGTTTGCTCCTCCTCTATCTATCTCCCGCCGCCCGTCTCGGAAAGTGCATTCCAGGTTTTTCTGTTCGGAGTTTCCCGAGACCACACCTCCCTTCACGCGAAGCCAATGATGCCCCTCAGTATCGCTAACGGATGACTTTGGCATGCTGGTAATTAGGCCGCCTGGTCCTGTCGATAATAATGCTCGCAAGGCACGCCTTGTCGCATGAGGCTTCGCGTTTTTCTCGCCAGACGACCCGAGAGAAACGATTCGTTCCACCCGAAGTGATGATTTGCGCAATCCGCAACCGACCTCGCGCTCTGACACCCATCCCTTTCTTTGAAACGTCACGGGACGCCTTTCTCGCAGCGACTCGATCGTTTCGCGTGCATGTATTGGGTATTACAACAAAATGAAACGCGCGTCGGTGCGCTCCATTCGCTGGCTCTAGCTCTAGGTGCTGCCGCTTAGCGGCGTAGTATGTTTGATACAACTATTTTTTCACATTTACTTTGCTCCGGAGGTGTTGGTTAACCAGGCAGGGACCAGGTCTTTGAACCACTGTCCACTGCCGAGCTGAGGCTCACGCGCGCGTTGGCCAAGGACGTTGCTTAGTTCCGCGATGCGATCGCGCATTTGCGCCACGTCCCAGTCCAGGTCCGTGATGGTGTGTTGGTAGATGAACCCGCACTTGTCAAGCTTGTACTCGCTGATGCCGTCGAAGTGCGCCTCCTCCGTGAGACCGCCCACGATGCGCAGTCGAGCCTTGATGCACCACCGCACTTTGATGGAGCGGTTCCCACTCATGCCGAGAGGGCTCCAAATGCGCGACACCTGCACTTCCGAATGGCTGAAGAGCACCGCCGCCGCCGTGCGGAGCCACTTATGGCAGCGCTTGTACTCCTTGATTCCGCTCGCCACGACGTGTCCGCGCACGTGCCCGAACGACTCCGTCTCGTCCACCAGCCCGATATCTTCGCGGTAGATGCCCCAGGACATCTGCTTCTGTAACAAATCCGGGTAGTCTTCGCGCAGCGTGCGGATCGCTTCGCCAGACTGCGCGTAGAAGTCGTCGTCCTTGGAAGACGACGGGTTCCCGTCGTTCTCCCCGCCCGGTCCGCCCTCAGAGCTGCTGTTGCTTCGAGGTTCCGCGACCACGGCGTGCGGGATGGGCCTGTCGAGCGCCGAACTTCCGATTTCGCCCGAGGGAGAGTCGGGCAATCGCGGCGCGGCGATCGCGGCGAGGAACGGAGAGGTATCCTCGAAGCGGACTTTTTCGCGAGCCATGTCAGCCAATTCGTCCTGCTCCACGGGGATCTCGAGGGTGACGCGCACGGCTCTGCCGCCACCGCGGCAGGCGGGGCAAAAAGTCACGCCCGAGTACCCGCAGCTCTCACATCCCTCGCCGTCCTCAGACCAACGCATGCAAGCGCACTGCGTGCGTCCGGTGCCCTCGCACATGGAGCACGGCTCGCTCGGGTCTTCGCGAAAATCCTTCTCCTCCTCCCCTCCAAGGCCGAGCTCTTCGAGCCCACCGGTGGCGACGAAGCCGCCGAGAATGACAGCCGCGGCGAGGCCTTGATTGACGTACCACTGCGCGTCACCGACGCTCACGCTCGCGTACGTCTGCACGTCGCCTCTGCGGTGACGGGGGGCGCGTCGCTGACGCGCGAGGTCCACGCGTCCGGAGCACAAACACGCGGCTTCACGCGAGGAGGACGCACGCGGGCCGTTCGTGGAAGTGCCGGTCGATCGCGCGGTTCCGGCGAACGCCGGACGGCTGACCGTCGACGCGCAAGCGGCGGTCGCGAGGGACATGGCGCTTGTCGAGTGAGTCTAAGAGAAGAGTCAGACGAATTCACGCGCGTTCGCTCAGCGCTGCCGTGTGTGAGCGAGGGCGCGCTCGAGATCGCACTCCTACTCAGCACCGCTTCAAAAGTCGTTCTGGAGCCCACGTACGGTGAGCTGGCAGCCTGGCACGTTTCGCTAATCAAAGATGGATCGCGAAATCACGTTCACAGTTTCTTGGAAGGCCTTCACTCCAGGTCGCGCGACTTTGCGAGGCGCAGGCGATCATCTCTCCTCGTCTTCACCGAGACGGACCGCCTATATACAGCGTGAATGACGCTCCTAATGCTTTCGACTACCAGCACGACCTTGACGGCCCGTGGCGTGAGAGGCAACGCGAAGTCGGCGACTGTAGAAAAAGCGTGTCGTCGAGGAAGGGTTGTGTGCTGGGCGAGTGCAGGGAGTGCGCCGGAGCGCGGTGAGGCGGTGAGACGCGCGATGTTTTCCATCGCAGCAGCGGCAGCGGTGTCCCTCAGCGCGGGCTCTGCGTCAGCCGATGACGCTTCCGATGAGCTGTTCAACAAGACGTGCGCTGGGTGCCACGCCGCGGGTGGAAACATCGTCGCCGCAGGCGCGACGCTGTTCCCGCAGGACTTGCAGCGAAACGGCGTGAACGACGTGGACACAATCTACAAGCTGGTATACGGAGGCAAGAACAAGATGCCCGGGTACGGGCAGGACTGTCAGCCACGTGGGCAGTGCACGTTCGGTGCGAGGCTGTCCGACGACGAGGTGAGGGGTTTGGCTGAGTACGTCCTGGAGCAATCCAAGCTGGAGTGGAAAAACTGATTTGATTTGGTTTACATAGGGCCGGCCTATAATAACTGTTTTAACGGAGCGATAGAGTCTACACAGGTGTTGCCCTCGGAGGAAAGTGCACGTGATTCACTGCACGCGGCAGAATGATGACGCGGAATCGTCCTCTCCCGCCACGGCGAGGCAACGGCACAGTGCTATCGAGACGAACATGTCGCGCGAATAAAATCACGACCTCACCACCACGTTAAACTTGCCACGTAACGTTAGAGCAGTTAAGCCAGCAAGTAGAGGTGAGGAAACGCGCGTCCCGTGTCCGCAAACACGCGCACGCGTCAAACTTCTGGCGCCAGCGGCGATGGGATGGTTCGGCTGGGGTTCGGGCAGCAAGGCATCGAAGGTTCCCATCACGCAGGATGAAGCGAACGTGCTGTTCGCTCGCATCGCGAGTGGGAAGGCGTGCACTCCGAGCGAAGAAGGTTCCGCTTCACCCGACGCCTCGAACGATCTCACCTCGCCGGCGTCTGTGAACCCGAGCAACATGATGCCAGATCCAAACCAGACTCGAGCGGCGAAACAGAGTGGGAAGTTGTCCAAAGACAGGGTGTCATCGACCATTCCGATTAGCGAAAGGAACAGGGACCTACCCGAGCACCAGCGCGGGGCGACGGGCACGTGGCGGTATCCCAGCGAACAGATGTTTTACAACGCCATCGTGCGTAAGGGTTGGACCCCGGAAGAGGGCGACATGTCGAACGTGATTTCTATCCACAATGCGGTCAACGAACGGTGCTGGGAAGAGGTGCTCAAGTGGGAGCGACTCCACGCCGGGGAGTGCGACTGTCCGAAGCTGCTAAAGTTTCGCGGGCGGCCGCGCGATTACAGCCCGAAAGCCAGATTTCTCAACTTTCTTGGGTTCAAACTGCCCTTCGACCGTCACGATTGGATCGTCGATCGATGCGGCGTGGACGTGCGTTACGTCATCGACTTCTACAACGCGAAATCAGCGGACCCGCGCTCGCCGATTGCCATGCACCTGGACGCTCGGCCGGCGCTGGACTCTTTCGGGAACGTATGGGACCGCGTGTACGTGCAGGGAGCGTGGACCCTTTCCGGCGAGTGGCTCAGGGGTAGATGACTCGAGCCTATCTCTTAGACGGGGAGGAGAGAGCGTCGCGCGTGTCGATCACCACAGAATACAAAAAATGTACGGACAAGCAGTAGAGGTCTACCTACTCATTCGCCAACCAGCGCGGTCTGTTGTACATCTACGTCTCGTCGCCGGTCTCCTTTAGTAGCGCCCGGGCCAGGTACCAGCCTCGCGCTCCTCGTTCCACTTGGTCACCCAGTCAGTAGGGCACAAAGAGCGGTAGTACTTGGCATACTTCTCGCACTCTTCGTCGTCCTCACCCTTCTGCGCTTTGCACCTGAGACAATGAAGAGAAGGTGGGGGGAGCGGGCGGAAAGATATTTGTTAGAGCAGAGTTCTTTGGCAACCAACAACAACCATCGTGATTTGTGGGCGTGGCGTCGACGGCCCCCGGGGCAAGGGCACGCACTTGTGGAACTCGTTGTAACGAGTGTAGCAGTGCTTCGCTTGATTCGTCTGGGGGAAGCGGGGGTCGAAAGGCGCGGTTTCGATCTGTACGTGAAGGCGAGGAAGGACGAAGGTCAGACAGAGGGGAGAGTGCCTTTGGGTACAGGCGCGGGAAGGAAAAAAGCCTTGGGGAAGGCAAAGCCTCGATCGCCGGGTTTTGTGAGAGCGCGTTCACGCGCGGCGCGGGTGCGCACCTTGATGTCGGCGGCGGGCTCCTCCTCGACCTCGGCAACGGGCTCTTCGACCTCAACCTGAAGATTGGAAGGGGAACGGGGAGGTTAGGTCGACCATCTAGGGCTTCTTTTTTACTAGAGCCAGCCTGCACAGCAAACGAGACTGGTAAAAACGAAATCGATACCTGGAGGCGAAGACATCGCACTGCAGAACGTACCTCCTGGACGGGCTCAGCCTCGGCTTCCTCGCATCGCGAAGTAGTAGCACCCATGGTGAAACGAACGTGCGCGTGTTCGTTGGAAAGTGACGCGCGAGGAGCGGCGGGCGGCCCCGTTGCCCGCGCGCTAAACGGGTTGAATCTTAATCGAGGCTCCGCTTTGGAACGAAAATCTCGAATCGCGAATCCGCAAAACGCGAGCGTGCGTGATAGAAAAATCAAACGCGTGCTTGGGACCTTGGGTTTCGTCGATTTGGGGCCGCGGGCAAAAGGCATCTGTGTCGCCCGAGAGCACCGGCAATCACTGATCCACGCACGCGGACACGCCCGCGCGCTCGGACCAGACGACGTGCGCGTATCTCGCGCAGGCACCGACCGTCCTCAGCGCCCTCGCTCGGACTGTAGGCGCGACTCTCTCCGCGTTCCCTCGGCGAGCGATTCCCAACTTTCAGTGGGCGCGCATTCTTCAACGAAATTCTTCACTGCTCGTGCGGCGAGACGAGAGAAGGAAGCCACCATGATCAAGGCTTTCATCGTGGTGAACAACCACGGTACGTCTCCCTGTTTGTATGATGCGAGGATATTCCATTTAAGCACCCCGCGACCACGTCGATGACATCGCGTTTCCGCCTAAGTCCTCGCACGCGGCCTGTCCAACTCAGCTGACTGACGATCTCGTTCAACCCTCCTTTCCCTGCAGCCATGGTCCGCCTGTGCCGCTTCTACGAGCAGCTCGGTGTGGACAAGCAGACTGAGTTGTGTCAGACAGTGTACAAAATTGTCACCGGGCGCCCTGACCACCTGTGCAGCTTCGTGGATGACGAGAAGACCTTCGGTCCCGACACCAAATTGGTGTACCGTCACTTCGCGACGCTGTACTTCTGCATTCTGAGTGACAGGTCTGAGTCGGAACTTGCGATGCTGGACCTCATTCAGGTCTACGTGGAGACTCTCGATCGCGTGTTTGAGAACGTGTGCGAGCTGGACCTCATTTTCAACTCACCTAAGGCGTACACCGTGCTCGACGAGACCATCGTCGGCGGGCTTGTACTCGAGATCAACAGTCAAAAGATCTTGGGCGTGTACGATAATCTAATGAAGTTGGAGAAGGCCAACTCAAGCATAATGGACAAACTGGTGTAACGACGTGGAGACGGTGAGGGAGTGATCATAGGGGGTTGGGTTTCATAGCTTGGAATGTGCCTTTGCACGTACTAACTTTTACTAATCAAAGAAACGTTCCATCGAGGTTCACGTCCCCGCACCGCTTCCCCCGCATCAACACTTGTAGTGGTTGTGCTCAGCCATGCGCGATCCCTCAGGAAAAGGTATGCCGAAAATGCGCGCCTGCCACTTATCCTTCTCGGGGATGGTTAGATCCCAAACGTGTGACGCAAGATCTATGGTGACTTTGTCTGCGTGAGGCCCGGCGTCAAAAGATCCGTCGGGCAAGGCGCCGACGCGAGCGTGTGGCGCAATCGGCATGCTGCCGTTCTGATGGCAGCACCAGTCCGAGTTGAAAGCTTTCGAGATTCCAGCATCGATGGCTTCAGCCTGGGCGCTATTATCTGGAAACCCACAGAATAATCCTCGAATACCGCCTGCGATGTGTAATACTGTCTCTGACGAGGCGAGTGACTTCTGAACATTCTCCGGCGACAAACATTTAACTTTTTCACGCGTCTCAACGAGACTCACCACTTTCCTGGACTCCAAAAGTGGCTTAGCTTTAGCGTGCTCGAAGAAACCGTCGACGCGGGATTTCACGATGAACCCAGGATCGGCCACGGCTCCGACGTCGAGTATTTGATCCAGTGGGCACGACTGCGAGAACATGAAACGCTGACTACCGGGCAACCGGCACTGGGGAAGGATGGGATACCAATATCGGTCACAAAAGCAGTTGAACCGAGGAAGGACGAGAACTCGATCGAGAGCCTTGGCGAGACCGATCGCAGCCCACATTTCTCGACGCAACTCATCCCTCGCCAAAATGTGAGCCACCAGTGGGGAACTTTCCTTTGAAGCCTCAGTCCCGGCGAAACTCTCGAACGATAAATAATTCAATTCGTCCGAATACTCCTCCGAATTCCCCTCAACTGCCCATAGCTTGGACGCGCGAAATCGATACATCTTGCCTGCGGAACACACGGCGCGTTCAGTGAAAAATTCAGACAAGGAACGGAGAAATGAAATAACGTACCTGAATGGCCGTAGAAGTTGTGCGTGTTGTGAATGGCATAAGGGTACTTCTGCGATATAAGACACGCGGTTAGTGTCGAAACATTTCAAGATTCAAAGCACAACACGACGGTTCGTACCTGAAGGTTCTGAGGGACCTTCTGCAAAAAGAAAACATGACCATTGGAGAAGTCACTGATCGGTAGATACCTGTTGGAACATGCAATCGTGTAAGTACACGCGACGGTCGAATAGAGACATCATAAAACACACGGGATATCAGTTCTCACCCTATTGCGCAACGTTTACCATCGAATTCACTCCAGTAAACGCGGCCTTCTCCCCCTTTGACGGGTTTCTGCAATTTTACCGAGTGGAAGGTGCGTCAGTTGCAATGTGTGAGGATGAATATATTTGTGTGTGAGACGTACCGTGCCGTGACGCCCGTCCATGACGGGGTTAATATCCCCCTTAAGCGCCGCTAATGCGTTAAAGCTAGTCTGATCGTCGCAACCTTGGTCAGGATTTGAGAAGCACTCAGCTGCCTTTTCTAGCCATCTTTTAGCCACTGCGACTCCACTCTCGGTCGAGCGAAAGAAGGTCACCCCGGTGTTTATTCTTGAGGTCAAAGGGCTCGCATTATCTTCCCACGGCTCCGGGCCTCCGACTCCACATGCCCACTCCTTGTAGTTGAATGTCGGGTCGTCGGTCGATGCCAACGTAAGCGCCGATGCGCTCACCTGTGTAAGGAAGAAATGAAGTTAATTCAATAACGCCTTGTAAGCGCGTCAGAAATGTGTGCAATGCACGTTTTACAACGCGCACGTACCATTTTTGATTCAATATCTTGCGAGAGGCAATCGCTTGTGACGAGAACATCCGCGGTATCGGCATATGTTCCGCTCTTTCCTGAAAATAATTCTTCGGGGCTGTTGATAATGGAGTTTGTCAGTATCTTGCGGCTTCCCCCATCGCCGCTCGAGTGTCCGCTCATTCGGGGCTACGAACCTCTTCTTCCACACTACGTCGGTATCTGACAGCGAGACATCCAGACCCAACTCAAGCAACGTCAAGAGGAATGACAACTTTCGTACGCCGTAGTTCTGGAACCCTCTCTGCGATCCTCTGAAGTTCTGGTTCTTCACCTCGTGCTCGTCAAGAGATATCAGTGTCGTGTCAAGTCCGGCATCCTGCAGTTGCACTGCAGGTACCGACATTGCTTTACATCGTTCCGCGGTGGCCTCGTCGAGCGCCCCGACAATCACCATGACGTCGTGAGCCTGCGTAAACGCGAGCCAGTTCATCAGAAGCTCTAGAAAGGCCTCATTCGCTACCGTCGCCATGACTAGCTTACCACGATCTACACGGTCCGGGTAGATCACTGTCAGGGCTTCTCCGATAGCCATCATCACCCTCTTATGTTCCGACGCTTCGCTCCACAACCCCGGCGTAGCGTTTTCCGTGTCAAGTCCTTTCGACGTTGTCTTCTTCGATGCCACCGACACACTCAACGATCCCGCGCCACGCCCCAAATTTTCCGAACCCGCACTGTTGCCGTCATCGTTCTTATCCAGCGTGGTTCGCTGGTCGTCGGAGGTCCCGCTGTTCATAACATTCGAATTCGTCGCCGCAGTCGGTGCCCACTTTGATTCGGTGTTATAAATGTCATCCAGCTTGCCCTTCAGGGATCCGTGTCCAGAACCACGTGCGCTCGTCTCAGGAAGATATTTACTGCTCGACGTTCGCGCATTGATGATGAACCGAATCAAAATCACAGCGGAGACAAAGGCAAGGACGCGCTGCACGCGCGTTCTCCTGCGCGACGTCGTGCCGCTCTGCGCCATTTGCCCACCGTTGTGAGCCACAGGAAAAACGAACCCGGCCGGACCCTTCGAGTCAATCTAGCAAGAATATCGGCGTGGAGAACTCCAAGGATCTCTTTCCGATGTCCCACAGACCTCGCATCCGCGCTCGCCGCGGCCCGCACCCTGGTCCACCACCCGCCCAAACGTTGCTAGAGCGCGCCCGAGAGCAGTGTCGTCGCAAGAAGACGAGTTTTCGTGAAGTCGATGCCTTCGTCCAAAAAGAATTGCGTTTGATTTATTTTATTTTGCTGCCCGACTGCCAGTTGCCGAACTGGCCGCCCGATTCCATTTGGGTGTTCTCGGGCGTTTTTCGGCCGTCTCGTTGTGTCACGAAAAGCTCGAAAACAC
>Ga0181564_10003330_pt1 | contig 13831 bp, 11 predicted proteins | sample 011ome_24_FD_134512 | JGI IMG/M metagenome (GOLD analysis project Ga0181564, IMG submission 134512) | Coastal salt marsh microbial communities from the Groves Creek Marsh, Skidaway Island, Georgia - 011513CT metaG (megahit assembly) | ecosystem: Environmental > Aquatic > Marine > Intertidal...
ACAAAGGCCATATAGCGAAAAAAGTCTGACCCCAGCAAATCGAGCAAAACCGGGCCATCTGGATTAATTAACCATGGGTACCATCCGCTACGTTGTTGCCTGTCGTACGTTGTGCCGATGGCTTCGCTGCCTACAGGCATAGGCGGGTACACGGTCTCACCAGCGAGCACCACGGGGGCATAGTAGCGTTTCAAGGCGTTGAGTTCCTGGGCATCAAAACATTCGACCTCATCGTCCCCGGGACACCGCGGCAGGTCCCGCGATGGATCAAAATCGCAGCGCCTCGGATCGGAAATCAAGCCATCGCTGAGACCGTCTAACGCGTCACAGCGGGCATAGATGTGTTTAGACAGGGCTACCACTTCGGCTTCCTCTAAGCCAGACTGACTGATCGCGGCCACGCGCCAGGCCTGGGAAAATTTTAATCCGGAATAGTTCGCGGCCGGAGCCCCGGCAATGACCCCGTCAAAATCTTGAGGGAAACGCTGGGCCGACAAAAGCGCTTGTCGGCCTCCCGTAGAACAACCATTGAAATAGCTATACTGCGCAGGCTGACCGTAAAACTCGGTGGCGAGCGTTTTGGCGGTCATGATGGTCAAGTGGACTGCGCGGAAGCCATAGTCCACCAAACGGTGAATATTACCCGCGGCAAACGAGCCGCCGGGCTGGATGCGTCGGTCATGGCCTGTGTCTGTGTAAGCGGTGCCAAATCCATGTTGCAGCGCTTGGTTCCTAGCCAATTGTTTGCCTGGATCATGAGCGGGAGTGCCGGCCATCCCACCATTGCCATACATGTACAAACGTCCGTTCCACGCCAACGGTAGATTCACCTCAAAACGGACCTCCAACGGGATGATGCCAGAAACCCGACAATGAGCGGGCGTTTGCGCTGTGGCGGCAATCTTTTCACTGGCGATGATGGTGTAGCGAAAATTACTGCTGGCGAGTAAGTCTGCACAACCCAGCACTGGGGTTAGCGGCGTGTGCGTATAGTTTGTTTTGGCTAGAGGGTGGTTACTGAATGCATCGGCCCAGCCAGCGCTGCCCAGCGTCAGTAGTGTGGCCAGGGTGAACGCGTATCGGCGTGCGCGCCGGCGGCGGTAGTAGATACCGGTGTTTGTGTGTCCATGGTCAGCTCGATGGCCGACTAGGGTATGGTATCGCTCGACCATGGGCGCCACAGTGAAGCGATGGATCAGCGTCGAACCCGACGTTTGAGCCGATCCAATTTTTCTTTCCAGAACTGGAACACCTCCGGGTCGCCTCCGCGATCTGGATGGTGCTCCTGACACTTGCGTCGCGCTTCCATGATCTCATGCACCGGTAGGACCAGCTGGAGCCCCAATTCTTCAATTTCGGATGCGGACAATGTACGCACCGGGCTCGCTTCTTCCGGTGGACGATAGAAGCCACGCCAGTTACTGTTGGAGCGGTTCGCGTAGGATACCGGGCCGGATAGACCAAGCTTCCACGGATGATTTTTGGCTGGTTTAGGCATAATTAAGTGACAGACGGTAACACAAAATTAACCCTTTAAGAATAAAGGTGGCGTATCGTGAGTGAAAAGAAATTTTGTTCAGTATTGAGGATGTGGGGCGTCGTTGTGCTCAGTGCATCCCTCGGCATGGTGGCGACGGTCCGGGTGGCCGCCTCGCAGGCTTACTTTAGCGAACCAGTTGCCCATAAGAATGAGGCCTTCGAAGGTCTTTTTGCGCAAGTGGCTCCGCGCGTGTACATGGCCGGACAACCTTCGGAAAAAGCCCTCGCACAGCTATCGGACCTTGATGTGACCACGGTGATTAACCTGCGCACGCCACAAGAGATGGATAACCGCGATGTCGTACCCTTCGATGAAGCCGCCGTTGTTGGCGCTTTAGGACTGGAGTACGTACATCTACCTTTGGGTGGCCCCGGAACACCCTACGCACCCGCGGCAGTTGAACAACTGGCTGAGGCGCTGCGCCGTGCTGAGGGCAAGGTATTGTTGCATTGCACGGTTGCCTGGCGTGCCAGTCACCTGTGGGCAGCCTATTTAATACGTGAGCATGGTGTCGCATCCGCGGAGGCTGTTGCCATAAGTCGGCAACTCAACTTTGGTAACATTCCGCTGGAAGGTTTTTTGGGACAAACCCTGAATATAGAGGTCGCCGATGAAAGAATTACCGATTAGCCGTTTTAGTCTGCCCCAACTGGCAGATCTCCCAGACGATATTCGACAGCGTATAGAAGCCATTCAGGAAAAATCCGGTTTTGTACCCAATGTCTTTTTGGTGTTGGCCCGCCGGCCGGAGGAGTTCAGAGCGTTTTTTGCTCACCACGACGCCTTGATGGACAAAGACAGCGGTTTGACGAAAGCCGAGCGAGAAATGATTGTGGTCGCCACGTCCGCTGCAAACGCCTGTCAGTATTGTGTGATCGCGCATGGTGCCATTCTAAGGATACGGGCCAAGCAACCCCTGCTGGCGGACCAGGTGGCGATCAATTATCTGAAGGCGGATATCACCGAGCGTCAGCGGGCTATGCTGAATTTTGCGCTGCGGGTGGCCTTGGATTCTGCCACGATTGAATCGGATGATTTGGATCGCTTGAGCGAGCATGGCTTCAGTGAAGAAGATATTTGGGACATTGGCGCGATCGCGGCTTTTTTCGCCATGAGTAACCGCATGGCTAATTTTTCTGGGATGCGGCCCAACGACGAGTTCTACACCATGGGTCGCTAAACGCATACAGCACCGCCGCAATGGGTTTTAGGACGTTGGGCTAAAAACTCGCCGCGCAACACACGCGGTCTTTGCCCCCTTAAGCGGGTCGTGCCCAACGCGTGTCACGTGTACTCCACCAGATGATCGCAAGCAGAATGACCTGCACGATCAGCCTCAGCGATAGGAAAGCCGGATCAACGTCAGGAAAAGCGTCCGGGTTTTGCCACATATATAGGTTGGCCGGCGTCACCGCGAGGGTCAGTGCGATTAAAAGGTTCCCGGCCATCTGGCGAAATTTCGGGAGCAATAGGCCTGCTGCAAATACAATTTCAAAGACGCCGCTGAGGTAGACGAGTTCGAGATGCCATGGCAGGTAAGGGGGCATAATGGCCACGAAGAAGTCAGGGTTCGTGAAGTGGGTGATACCGCCGCCCATAAACCACAGGAAGACGATGGCGAGTCCGGCGTAGGAAGCTATTTTTTGCATGTGTGAAGCCATGGGTACGATGTCGAGAAGTCTACTGAAGCGGCCACTGGATTGCATACCCAGATCATGGGCCCCTGCGCGCGGGATGGTCTGCCAACAGCCCTCCGGCCAGGGTCGATTGGCCTGGTTGACCAGCCATGCTAGCCCGTGTGCACTACCGCGAGTCGGACAGGCAAGGTTAAACCCCGCATTGTGGCCGCCAGTCTTTGCCTGTCCGAGCGGTCGTCAACTTGGTGCGCTAACTCAGTTCGTGGCCCTGCACGTGTGTAACTTTGAGTCCTTTGACCATTTAGACGGACGCCATAGTTTGGTCTGCTGGGATGCCGAAAGAGGCGCCCGACAGCGGGCGGCGGGCATGCTAGGCTAAAAGACTCTAGCAAGATAATGAGGCGAAATGATGCGATTGGCAGATAAGGTAGCGGTGATTACTGGTGGTGCAAGTGGTATGGGCAAAGCCACGGTTTTGAAGTTTTTAGCCGAAGGCGCGCGCGTTGTCATTGCCGATTACAACGAAGTGACCGGCGCTGCAGCGCAAGCGGAGGCCGCGGAACTGGGGTTTGCTGATCGAACACGATTCATTAAGGCCGACGTAGCCCAAGAGCAGGATGTGGCAGCCATGCTGGCGTTGGCCGTGTCCGAGTTTGGCGGATTAGATATTGTTTTTAATAATGCAGGCGTAGGCGGTGCGATTGGTCCGCTGACCGAGACAACGACCGAGGCCTGGGATTACACGATGGATGTGTTGGCAAAGGGTGTTTTTCTCGGTATGAAACACGCCGCGCGAACAATGCAAGCTCAAGGTCGTGGAGGGTCGATCATCAACACCGCTTCAATAGCGGGCTTAAGTGGCGATGGTGGACCCATGATTTACTCTGCGGCTAAGGCCGCGGTCATTAGTTTAAGTCAATCTGGCGCGGTTGAACTGGCGGCCGATCGTATTCGGGTCAATGCCATCTGCCCGGGATTTATAGCAACGCCGTTGGCTGCTGGTGGACGATTGGAGGAGACTGCAGAACGTTTTGCCGGTGCGCAACCCTGGCCGGAACACGGGTCGGGTGACCATATAGCGGGCGCGGCGTTGTTCTTAGCGAGTGCTGATTCAGAGTTTGTAACGGGTGAGGCTTTGGTTGTGGATGGCGGATTGACTGCGGCTGGGCCTGAGTTGTCTAAAAAATTCCCGCGATCTTCAGCTCGAAATGCCAGAGTGTCGGGTATCACCAAAGGCAGCACCGGTGCTGCGCCAGAGATCCAACGGCTGGATTAAGGCTTGGCGCGATGTTCACGCGCTAGAGGTTTTAATCGCGTCCTGTAATTTAAGGACGCCAACATGTGGTTTGCAAACGACAGTGATATTGACCTGAGAGAAAAGATAAATCGGTGGGGCTGGCTCATCTTTTTGTGTGGCTTGGACCCGTGCGTCAGCCGAGCGGCTCTCGCCCCGCAGACTGCACGGCTGGCTAACCGGTTCGAGGGTCGCGAGTGATCGAGCTGGGCCCAGACCGGGCTTAGACCGGTGAGCCGCATAGCCCGGAAGCTTGCTGGGCTGTGCATAGGAATCCGGGTGTCATGGGCTAAGGATCAGCGGTCACCCCACATGGCCACGGTACTAAGCGCGGCGGCGATCGTTTCGAAAACGGCGTTCGGGTTTTAGGTAGTGCACACCAGGTAACCCGTTATCGCTGTCTCTGCGTGGACCCAGACGACGATCGGCTAAATGTCGGTAGCGACAACGACAGACGTTAGCCTGAGAACATCCCCCTAAAGGCAGTTGGGGTGCGTACTGGGCTAAAAACCGGTGAGACTCTAATCGAGTTGCCGCCTCACAGCACCCATCGGTACTAAAAATGGTCACTCCCCGGAAGGACTTCGATTGAGGTGCTGGAAGCGACCGGCCTGACTTAGATTTCCGCTGTTCAGGGGTTGGCAGCAGGCGTCCAAGTTTGCGTTTGATCCAGTTCACAATCTTCCTTAATTGACGGTACAGAATCGACGTTTAGGCTTCGCCGAACTTTGCTGGCTGTAATGACAGAATCTTCTGGTGGGAAGTATTGTCCAGCAACGCGTATCGTAGAGAGTTGCCGAGTAGCTTGATATACAGGATTCTACCTATCGCCTGAGTCAGCTGCGCAACGTAAAGAGTCCGCGACATCAACCACGCGAACGTGCACATTGACGGGTGTATAGGCCCAACACGCGCCCAAGGGCTGGTTTTTGATCGCGCAGGCAGCATCGCAAGTTACATCAGCAACTGTGTCATTCCAGATACAAGGTAGACAACACCCACGTCAGTGTGATCCACATAAGCAGGGTGAGCGGTACGCCCACTTTGACAAAATCTTTGAAGGTATAATCACCGGCGCTCATAACGAGTAAGTTGGTCTTATAGGCCATCGGAGTAGCGTAGCTCATGTTTGCGCCGAACAGCACGGCAAGGACAAAAGGTTCGGCGGGGAGTTGTAGCGCTTGCGCGATGCCGATGGCGATGGGGGTGCCAATCACGGCAGCGGCATTGTTTGAGACCAGGTTCGTCAAAATAGCCAGCAGTAACATCAGAGCTGACAGTATCACGGTAGGCCCTGAACCTTGGGTAAGAAAGAGGAACACTTCGGTCATGTAAACCGTCGCGCCGGTGACCTGCAAAGCCATACCGAGCGCCAGGCTCGCAGCAACGACAAAATAAACCGAGGGGCTGATGGCGCGAATCGCAGCGCCGAGGGATAGACATCGCGTGATCAGTAGCATTGCACATCCGCCAATCGCAGCAATAGCGATGGGCATAATGCCGAATGCTGCCAACGTAATGACCGCCAATAAGATGAGCAAAGCCGGCGTGGCTTTCTCTGAGCTGGGTAGTTCGACGCTGCTGTCGAGCACAAGGAACTCTGTCGAGCGTTTCAAGTGTCCGAGTTGTTCCTTTGGCCCCTGTACCAACAGTACATCGCCTGCCTGTAAAATCACCTCCTGAATTTCTTTTCTGGCGGGCCAGATATCTTTCCCTGCACGGTGCAAGGCCAATACAACGAGCTGGTAACGATCAAGGAAACGGGCGTCAGAGAGATTGGTGCGGTCAAGCGGTGAACCCTGTACAACCGCGACTTCTGCCAAAGTCTGGTTCTGTGCGGATAGCGGATGTGTTTCATCAACCCGTTGGTCACCGGAATATAGCTCAGCTTTCAAGGCTTCCCCAAAAGCCTTCAATTTTTGCGGCGTATCCTTAACACGCAGACGGTCTCCCGGGCGCAAGGTCATGTCTGGCAATGGCATGATCGTGCTGTCCCCGCGACGTATACGCACCACGCGCATCTCTGCGCCGGTTAAGGCAATTGCCTCTCCCAAAGTCCGGTCGACTACCGGAGAGCCCTCAGTCAGCAACAGACGGGCATCAAATAGCCGCGGGGAAGCGTCGGACAATTTACTGACACGTTGTGGTAGGAGACGAGGTGCGATCAGCCAGAGGTAGGCAATGCCGACACAGGCTGCGATGCTGGCGGGTAAGGCAAAATGGAACAGCGAGAACTTTTCCAGACCCATGTCCGCGGCCACGTTAACTACCAGCAAATTAGTGGAGGTCCCTATAGTCGTGGCCATACCACCGACCAAGGTCGCAAATCCCATAGGCATCAGCACTCGTGAGGGTGAGGAATTGTTACGCAGACACACACTGATGAGGATCGGTAGCAGCAACACCACGATGGGTGTGTTGTTAACGAACGCAGACATCACTGCGCCAACAACGAGTGTCATCAATAAGGATAGAAAGGGGGCTTTACCCCACAAGCGCCCCAGCAAGCGACCAACGGGTTCAAGAGCGCCGGTACGGACTAAACCCTGCCCCAGCACCATCAGCGCGCAAACTGCGATAAGGGCTTCATTGGCAAAACCAAAGAACAAATCAGTTGGGTCAAAGTTCTCGAACGGAAACAGGGCAAACCCGAGCGCCAACACCACCAACAACGACAACGAGGTAATCTCTAGCATCCATTTTTCTTTAGCAAAGCCGTAGAGCGCAGCGCCGGTCAACAGCATGCACGCAGCGGCGTGCCAGTTCGGGATATCGGGAAATTCGCTCATGAGGGTGTTATTGACCTTGCGTTGATTGAACTGCACGCCCCTGGGGTGTCTACCGGGCGCAGCTAAAAGTTTTCCTGTCAGACGTTCAGACTGCAGGATTGTACGTGGCATTGCGAACGCTAAGAAGGACTACAAAGTCCGCGGGCGCATGTGATAAAGTGCCGCGCGATGAGTCAAACAGTATTGTCCACAAGCCGAATAACTATGGCCGCCCTCGTTTCGGGGGTTGTTGAGTTGCCGTTTGGGTAGGTTGTGAGTACGTTACCGCAGAAGAACCCCGGAAGGCGTGCCCACCGGGGTTTTTTTGTTTTCGGGTGTGCGACTGAAATTATCGATAGTCACCATAGGGGATTAGGAAATTAGCCATGGCAGATTTGGAACACGTCGGGGAAGGTCAAGAGCATGATCAGCTTTACAAGGTGCGGCATAGCCTGGCGCATGTTTTAGCCCAGGCGGTCATGGAGATGCGTCCTGGCAGCACACTTGGCTTTGGTCCGCCAATCGCTGATGGGTTTTATTACGACTTTCTGCTCGCCGAGCCCATTACCGATGCTGATTTTCCTGAGCTCGAGCGTCGGATGAAGAAAATCTGTAAGAAAGGGCAACGCTTTGACCGAGAAGAACTGGATACGGTGGCTGCGTTAGCACGCATTGATGAAATGGGTGAACCCTATAAGCGGGAATACGGGGCTGAATTGATTGAAAAACATCAGTTGGACGGGTTGACGTTTTATCGGAACGGACCGTTTGTGGACATGTGTGAAGGCCCTCACGTACACACCACCAAAGAAATTCCGCGCGACGCATTTAAAATCAGAAGCGTCGCTGGTGCTTACTGGCGCGGTAATTCAGATAACGTAATGATGACGCGAATCTACGCTTGGGCGTTTCTCGATAAGGAAACGCTCGATGCGCGCATCGAGCAATTTGAACAAGCGCAAGCGCGAGATCACAAAAAGTTAGGTCGTGAGCTCGGCATCTACGCGATTGATAACGACATTGGTAAAGGTTTACCACTGTGGCTACCCAATGGCACCGTCATTCGCGACGAGCTAGAAGCGCTCGCCCGAGAGCTGGAGTTTAAAGCTGGGTTTCAGCGGGTGGCCACCCCACATCTGGCTAAAGAGTCGCTCTACCACACCACAGGTCACTTGCCGTACTACGCAGAAGATATGTTTCCCTCAATGGAAGTTTTAGAGCGCTTAGAAGAGGGTGCCGAAAACGAGGCTGATGAAGGGCCGGAGCGTAGGGTCAAAGAGGCTTATCGATTACGTCCGATGAATTGTCCCCATCATCACAAAATTTTTGATGCTGAGCCCCGCAGCTATCGGGACTTGCCTCTGCGTCTTGCAGAATATGGTCAGGTCTATCGGTTCGAAGACTCTGGCGCGGTCGGTGGACTGGTGCGTGTGCGGGGTATGGCCATGAACGACGCCCATATTTACTGCACGAAAGAACAGATAAAAGATGAGTTTAAAGCCGTCATAGAAATGTCAAAAGACGCCTACTCGATACTTGGGCTGGACGATTTTAAGATTCGCCTTTCGCGCTGGGATCCTGAAGACCCTAAAGGTAAAGATAAGTACGTGGATAACCCCGCGGCTTGGGCGGAGAGTGAGGCGATCTTGCAGGAAGTCCTTGAAGAGCTCGACGTCCCCTATTCAGAAGGATTAGGCGAAGCCGCGTTCTATGGGCCTAAACTCGACTTTCAATTTGTGACGGTGACCGGGCGGGAAGAAACGGTATCGACTGTGCAGCTGGATTTTGCGGTACCCGAGCGCATGGGACTGAAATACGTAGGTTCCGATGGCGCCGAGCACATACCCTATTGTATTCACCGTGCGCCTTTCAGCACCCATGAGCGATTTGTGGCCTTTCTCATCGAACATTATGCGGGTGCTTTTCCCACGTGGATGGCGCCCTTGCAGGTGCAGGTACTAACGGTGGGTGAACAGTTCGACGACTATGCCAATGGTATCGTCAAACGCTTGCGCCAACGTATGGTGCGCGCGGAGCTGACGCCGTCCGACGTCACCTTGCCCAAGAAGATTCGTGCAGGAACGGTACGCAAGATACCCAATCTGTTGATTGTTGGAGAGCGAGAAGCGATGGATGGGACTGTCACGTTGCGGCGATATGGGCACAAAGAGCAACACACCATGAGTGTTGACGCCTTTGAACGCGCGCTCATGAGTACGATCACTGAGCGTCGATTGGAATTTGCAATGGACGAGGTGAGCTGAGGGTTTCGCGGGAGAGTTTCTCCCCCGCACGCTAGGTGTTGAACCTGCTCTACTGGCGCTTAACCGTCGGAGCGTTTTGCCGCCTCGGCGGTGACCGACGAAAAGGGCGTATCGATGGCCGCGGTTTCATTGCCCGGGGCCTCGAGGGTGACGAGCTGTGTGGATAAGCCTATCAAATCCATTAAGACGCGTCCGGCTTCTTCCATCATGGCATCGTTTTCTACCGGTTCGATGGTGTCCTGGTTTTCCGTCGCGATGTCCTCTTGGGTCGTGGCGACGTGTTCGACCAGAGTATCCTTCGGTGAAGGGTGCTGGTCGGGGTCTTGAATTGATTTGCTGGATTCAGCGGCGGCCTCGGCGGAGACTGCTGACTCGTCAGCCTCCTCCTCAGCCTCAGTGAGTTCCTCCAAGTGGTCTAGCGAGTCAGCCAAGGGTAGGCCCTTAGCCAATCTCAGAGTGTTTTCCAGTTCCAGGCGCCACTGGTCATCCTCAGCCTTTTCGGAGCGTCGTTGTTGCTCATTTAATGACAGATGGGTGCGTTCGGATGTCTCCCGACTTTTGGCGGATAAGGCACGGAAGTAGTTGAAGTCGACATTGTTCTCGACGCGCTTGTCGTGGCGGCGTTGCAGTTCGGGAAACAGGGTCGAGATGTTGTCATAGAGATCGTAAACCGCGGGCTGTATCGTGTCCCACTCCATGGCGTCGTCCAGAGAGCTCTCACCGATTTGCTCCGGGTCAAACATGGCGGGGAATGTCACATCCGGCAATACGCCTTGATGTTGTGTGCTTTGACCTGAAACCCGATAAAACTTAGCTGCGGTGATTTTCAATTGTCCGCGGTTCAGGGGGATCAAGGTTTGTACTGTGCCCTTGCCGAAGGTCTGGCTGCCGATGATCACGCCCCTGCCGTAATCCTGGACGGCACCAGCAAAAATTTCCGAGGCAGAAGCGGATAACCTGTTCACGACTACCGCCAGCGGGCCGTCCCAGGCAATTTTGTCATCGGTATCGGCATAAATGCTGGCACGGCGGCGGGCGCCTTTCACTTGGACGGTGGGGCCTGACTCGATGAACAGTCCGGTCATTTTGTCTGCTTCCTGCAGTGATCCGCCGCCATTATTGCGTAGGTCGATGATCAACCCGTCAATACCATCAGCCTGCAAGGCCGTTATCAGGCGCTTAACATCTGCTGTGGTGCTGCGAGCATTTGGGTCGTTTTGCTGCGAAGCGCGAAAGTCCATATAGAAAGTCGGTATGTCGATGACCCCAATGCGCACCTCCTGCTCATTTTCATTGAGGGTTAGCAGCTTAGCCTGCGCGGCTTGCTCCTCGAGCTGGACTTTGTTTCGTGTGATGGAAATGACTTTGGCGATCTCGTCTTCGCTGTCCGCCGGGATAATTTCCAGCCGAACCGTCGAATCCTTGGGGCCTCGAATCATTTCTACTACGTCGTCCAGACGCCAGCCAACGACATCTATCAGCGGCCCCGTCGTACCCTGACCGACCCCGATGATACGGTCAGCGACTTCTAAGTCACCCGCTTTATCTGCTGGCCCGGCGGGGACCAAGCGAACCACGGAAGTGTGGTCGTCTTCGCTTTTCAGCACGGCGCCAATGCCTTCCAACGACAACGACATGTTGATGTTGAAGTTTTGTGATGTCCTGGGCGAGAAATACTGGGTGTGCGGATCGTAAGTGGTGGCGAAAGCATTCATGTACAGCTGAAAGGCGTCTTCGCTTTTGGTTTGAAGCGCTTGCTTAAGCCGATTTTTGTAGCGTTTGTGCAGGGTCTCGCTGATTTTCTCTAGTTCTTTATCGGCAAGCTTTTGCGATAAGACGGCAGATTTCAGGCGTTTGCGCCACAGATCGTTCTGTTCTGCAAGTGTCACTGGCCACAGCGCATCTTCGCGATCAATCTCTATCTCTTCTTCGATGGTGAAGTCAATTTGATCAAGGCCACGCTCGATTTCGCTGATCAAATACTGTAGTCGACCGACCATACGGCTCTGAAAGCGGTTGAATATTGTGTAGGCAGGCGTGAGGTCGCCGCGCTTCAGGGCGTCGTCGAGTTTGTAGCGGTATTGTTCAAATTCGGCGATGTCCGCGGCGAGAAAGTAAGCCTTTCCACCATCTAAAATGTCTAAATAGTTGTCGAGGACGATGCTGGAGATGTCATCGTTCAAAGATTTTTTGACGTAGTGGTTATGCCGGAGTTGTTCGACCACCGTCAGGCTGGTGCGCGGATGTACTGCCAGTGGCGCCAGGATCTCCGCTACGACCGGGGTGTCTGGGTCGGTCGCCGAGAGCGTCGGGTCCACAGCTGCGCGGGTTTGTGTCGGCTCGCTCTGCGCAAATGCACTCCACGACAAGAGGCCAGCGGCTAGGAGTGAAGTGATGCCAATTTTTTTGCCGAAGTGAGTCGGGGCAGGCCTTGTCATTTTTATTGTTACCTTTTTTTGGCGCAAAATCGCCGCTTTTTCGGACCCTGTCTGGTAGACTAGGCCATCGATTACCTGTTGAACGTAGGGTGTTTCTACCCAGTGTTCGACTGCTGTTTGTCGTGATCAGTTCCATAGCGTCGTTGGACTCTGGCGAAGATGGCGACCCAGGCAGAGTATCAAACGCACAGCGGGCGACTGTGCGAGGAATGTAACCCGGTCGTAATGCATATCGCAACTAATGGTTGTCGCGTGTATGACGATTCGAAGCGATTTTGAGGACCAAGTTTTGAGCATATTTAAATTATCCCAGCTTTTGGCTGGATTTCTCACGGTGGCACTGTTGACTGGATGTGATCAACCAGCCCAGGCAGGGAGTGAATCAGTCGATACAGGAGCAGTTATGACCTTGGATACCGATATCAAACAGGCCAGTTATCTTTTGGGTTATCAGCGAGCGCAGAGTTTGCAGCAGCAAACAGACGACACATTGGACATGCAGGCCTTCGTTCAAGGCGCGTTAGACTATGTTGCAGGTGGTGCTTCTAAAGTCAGCGCGGCGGAACAAGGCCGCTTGATGCAAGTTTTACAGGAAGCCATTAGTGCCAAAGCAGCGGCGGCCAGTGTGGGGATTCGCCGGGAGGGGGATGCTTACCGAGCCTCCTATGCCCAGAATGAGGGCGTACAACAACTGCCATCTGGTCTCATGTACGAGGTCATCACCGAGGGGCAAGGGGAGGCAAAGCCGCAAGCCTCAGATACCGTTACCACTCATTATCACGGGACGTTGATCGACGGCACCGTGTTTGACAGTTCGGTCGATCGGGGCCAACCCGCGAGCTTTCCGGTCAATGGCGTGATTGCGGGATGGACCGAAGCACTGCAACTGATGTCGGTAGGCTCAAAATGGCGGTTGGTGATTCCTCCGGAATTAGCGTACGGCGATCGAGGTGCAGGTGCAGACATCAAGCCTGGTGCGACACTGATTTTCGAAGTGGAGCTCTTGGAGATCAACTAGACCAGCGACCGGAGCTTCTGGGGTTGCCTGGCCAGGTGATTTGCCTGCGGGATAAGACTTCAGGGGTCCGGTTCAACCACAATCCTCATCGGTGCAACCAGCATTTCCAGCTGACGCTGGTGGAGGATAACGCCAGCCAAGTCGACGGTTTGCGGATTGATATTGTTAAACGTCGCGTGGCGTAGATCTGCGCCCACTAAATTAATGCCAGTCGCGTGAATATTACTCAGGTCACTGCTGGTGAGGTCTGCGCTCTGCAGGTCACAGTAGTCTAGGCACGCCTCGACCATCCGGCAGTAGCTCAACGTACATCGACGCAGGTTCGTATGGGCCAAATTGCCGTACGAAAAATTGGTGCTGACCATCTTGAAAGCAGTCAAATCTTCATCTCGCAGGCCGCCGAAAGGCATGCGGAAATCGGCATGTGCAAGGTCTGCGCCCTGCAACTGACAATGGTCGAACGATAAGTCGTAGCCTCGGCAGCGCACGAAGTCGACTAGCGTCAGGTTGCAGAAGGAAAAGTCCGCCCCTCTGAGATCAGCCTGACTAAAATCGGCGGGTTCGTCACCGGTGGCGTTGTTAAATTGGCAGCGCTCGAAGATGGCCCCGGTTAAGGTCGCGGCACGAAAGTTGGTGCCGATGAAGTGGCAATATCGAAATTCACACTCAGTTAGGTCGGCGCCTGAAAAGTCTAACCCGCTGTAGTGTTCATTACGGTGGGTAGTGTCCGTTTCGATGTGCGTAAACATGTTTTCCTCTAAATCCTCGAGCGGGTCGACCGCGCTGTTTTGGTCGTTTCGCTTTGCGTTGCAATACGCCACCTGATGAACGAGAACTGTTATCAATAGCACAAGCGAAGGACTGTGCCTAGC
>Ga0181564_10003340_pt1 | contig 13809 bp, 9 predicted proteins | sample 011ome_24_FD_134512 | JGI IMG/M metagenome (GOLD analysis project Ga0181564, IMG submission 134512) | Coastal salt marsh microbial communities from the Groves Creek Marsh, Skidaway Island, Georgia - 011513CT metaG (megahit assembly) | ecosystem: Environmental > Aquatic > Marine > Intertidal zone...
AATAGTAAAGTTACCTTGGTATATGCCAACCGCGATCCAGAATCGGTAATCTTTAAGAATAAATTAAAAGAAATGGAATCCGAACACGGAAGCAGATTTACCGTGCTTTTGAGTTTTGATAAAGCTCCATTTACTTGGTTTGGTTTAAAAGGTCAGCTTAGTGAGGATAAAGTTCAAAACATTGTAAAAAACAAAATTGGCGGATCGTTTGATACCTACCCTTATTACATCTGCGGACCTGGTCCAATGATGGAGGTTATCAAGAAAGGACTTTCTGGAATTGGTGTACCGAAGGAACAAATTAATATCGAATATTTCAGTGCGCCGACATCCTCAGAAAACACTGAAAATGTCGCAGTTGGTAATGACAATTCTGAAGATGTATTTAACGGAACTTCAGAAATAACGTTGACCGTTTATGGCAAAACACATACAATAAATGTGGATGAGAATACCACGATTTTGAATGCTGCTATGAAAGAAGGTATTGATCCTCCTTACAGTTGCACTGTTGGAGTTTGCACAACATGCAGGGCTAAAGTGCATCAAGGTTTGGTTCACATGTTAGAACGTGAGGGCTTGAGCGACAAGGAAATTGAAGATGGTTTTGTTCTTACGTGTCAATCTGTACCACGCAGTTCAAAAATCACATTGACGTACGAGTAAAATAGAAAAGAACTATTCGAATTAAAAGGGCGGTTTCAAATTTGAAACCGCCCTTTTTTCTGAAGTTATAACAGGATTACATCAACTGTTCGGAATACTGACGCACTCTTTGAAGAAGTGATGCAAAATCCTCGGGTAGTTCTTGTTCGAATCTCAAATTTTCCCCGGTAAGAGGGTGAACGAATCCCAGAACACGAGCGTGTAAGGCTTGCTTGGGGAATAGTTCAAAGTTATTATGTATAAATTGTTTGAATTTAGGCAGGTTAGCGCCTTTTAGTATTTGTCGACCTCCATACATTTCATCCGAAAATAATGGGTGTCCAATATGGGCAAAGTGTGCACGAATTTGATGGGTGCGACCTGTTTCTAATTCACATTCAACCAAAGTTAGAAAGTGAAAACGTTCTAAAACTTTCCAATGGGTAATGGCGATTTTTCCGTCTTCTGGATCATCAAAATGCTTGCTTTTTCTTCGATCTTTTGGATCTCGAGCCAAGTATCCTTCTATAGTTCCATCATCTTCCTTAGGTTCACCCCAGACCAAGGCCCAATATTTGCGTTCAATACTGTGCTCGAAGAACTGTTTTCCGAGGTGACTTAGGGCTTCATCCAGTTTTCCAACTACCAATAGGCCGGAGGTGTCTTTGTCAATCCGGTGAATCAAACCTGGTCTATGACGCGCATCTTTTTGGGGTAAATTCCCGAAGTGAAATAACAATGCGTTTACCAATGTGCCGTTGTAATTATTACATCCAGGATGCACAACCATTCCGGCGTGTTTATTCACAACGGCGATAGCATCATCCTCATAAATTACTTCAATCGGAATGTCTTCCGGATAAACCTCGGTATCACGTGGTTCGTCGGGTAAAACAATTCGGATATGATCTTTGGGTTTGACCTTGTAATTGCTTTTTACCGAATTTTCATTAACCATGACCGCACCGGAAACAATTCCAGCTTGTATCTTGGTTCTTGAGGCATGGGCAATTCGGTGCATAAGCCAACGGTCGATTCTCATGGGCTCTTGCCCAGGGTCAACCGTGAAGGCATAATGTTCAAAACCTTCTTCTTCTTCTTCTTCGATGTAATCGTTAGGTACCGTCAATGAATTGCAAATCTACGCTACAAAGAGCAAACGCCACTAATATTCAAATTGTAAGTGTCCCAATTTTAGTCCCGCCCAACCGGCTTGGTTGATGACAACTTTCTTTCCTGATTTGTTTTTCAGAACAAGGGGTTCGTCTAAAAAGGTATGCGTGTGTCCGCCTAAAATTACGTCTATGCCATCGGTTCTTTCCGCCAATTTTACATCGTCTATTTTATCACTATCGTATTTGAAACCCAAATGAGACAGTACCACAACGGCATCGCAGTTTTTATTTTTGCGGAGGAAATTTACTTGTTCTTGCAGCCTTTCAATGGGATCGAAATATTCAAAACTACCACGATTGGTTTCTCCTTGAAGCCCTAATAAATCAATGCTAATTCCCGTAACTCCAATTTTAACAGGACCTCTATCGATGATTTTATAAGGTTGAATTACCCCTAAATCACTGCCTTGTTCAAAATTGTAATTGATCAAAAGGGTTGGGGTATTGTACTTTTTTCTCAGTGTGAACAAATGGTCAACACCCATATCAAAATCGTGATTTCCAAGGGTGGTCGCATCGTATTGCATCCGCTGCATCCAGTCCAATTCAGGATGTCCTTTGAATACATTAAAATAGGGAGTACCCTGAAAAACATCTCCTGAATCGAACAAAGTTACGTGTTCGTGCTGCTCTCTTAGATTATTTACGAGCTGCGTCAGTCGGGCAATTCCACCTTGATTGGCATGGCGTTTATGGGTAGCTGGAAAGGGTAGAAAGCGACTGTGGAAATCGTTGGTGTGTAATAAGGACCAAGAGTTTTTTCGCGAAGGCATTCCCTGTGCGAAGCGCAATAAAAATCCACTTGCCAATAAAATACTGCCCTTTTTAATGAAAATTCTACGGTTCATGGTGGTGATAAATTCGTGGATTTGTTCGTGCCTGAATGGCTCCATTGGAATGTAGCATTTCCAACTTCATTTCTTCTATTATTACGTCGCGCAAGAAAACACCGGTTTGAATGAGCCTTTTTGGCTTTTTGAGCATTGTGAAACCATCGCCTCCACCTTGCATGAAATCGACTGTGGCAATACAATAACTCCTTCTGCTGTCGAAATTATTATTTTGGATAATAGCCTTAATGAAACTGGTATCGCCGAGATATATTTCTGCACCCGACAGCGGTGATCCACCTATTTGAGCAAGGTAGTCGAATAATTCAATCATTTGAGTACCGGATAATACCAAAAGTACAAGCTCATTATCAAAAGGCATGACCTCGTAAATTTGTCCCAATGTAATGTATCCACTATCGATACTGTTTCTTAAACCGTTGTGATTCAAAACGGTCATTTCAGGAAGAGGTAAACTTTTATTTTGGGCAAATTTCCTAGCCCAATTCAAGGTGTAATCTGAAACCAAACGAGCGAGGTTGGCACTGTGTTGTTGTGTTTCTGAAATGCGTCCTTTACTTCGAATGGGTTGGAAATCTAAAGGAGTATAACCCACAACAACATTCATTTCGGCATTCATAGAATCCGAAAGCGGTTCGAGCCATTCAGCAATTGCCGTATCCATTCCATTACTACCATCGTTGCTAATGGAACTTCCTTGTTTGTAAATCACCGGTGATCGGCAACTTTGGGAAAAAAGCAATATGCCGATTAAAACTAGCTTGAATTGTCGCATTTTTTGGGGCGTAAAAATAGGTTTCTTAGGCTCAATAAAATGTTAACCTATGGTAACCAAGGTGTAAAATAAATGAAGTAGATTTGAAGTACCCATTTTTTTTAGGGAATTTTGCAAAAAGTCATGAAAAAATTATATGCAATTATCGCAACCGTTGCTCTATTTGGCACGGCAAGCGCACAACAAGTTACACCTTGTGATGAATTATTTATCAGTGAGTACGTAGAGGGCTCTAGAAACAATAAGGCATTAGAGATTTACAATCCAACTAATCGTACGATTGACTTGAAAGACTATCGCGTAACCCGTTGGCAGAATGGTTCCGCTACATGGTCCAATCAATATTCAGATGTGTTGTCTGGTACGATAGGTCCAAACGAAACAAAAGTATTGGTTATCGACAAGCGCGATACCACTCAAACGGGATTGGATACGCCCGTTGTTGCAGAACTTAGAAATAAAGGAGATCTTTTCTTATCTCCTGTTTATGAAGTTTCGTACAGTATGTATTTCAATGGTGATGATGCGATGTCATTAGATCGTTACTACGCAGATTTTACCACTTGGGTAACAGTTGATATCATGGGTAAAATAGGTGAGCGTCCTCCCTTTGGTGGTTGGAGCGATTCTTTTCCATATAATAATGGATTAGGTAAATGGTATACAGCCAATCATACCTTGGTACGCAAGCGTGAAGTATTAACAGGTATCGATACCATTGCCCCTATTCGCAGGGGTGTTGCTGAAACCGCGCCGCAAGCAGCAAACCCAGATTTCTTTAATCCATCTGAAGAATGGATATTATATCCAATTAATTTCTTTGATTCTTTGGGAACCCACGATTGTGGTTGCTTGACATTGTCAAAAGAAGAATTAGAAACGTCTATCTCGGTTTATCCAAATCCGGTTAATGATATTTTGATGGTTCGTGCGCATTCGAAAATTTCAAATGTTACCATGATGGATTTAAAAGGAATGTATATCAATGTTCCGGTATCCTATGGTATAAGCGGCGAAAATGTAAAAATTTCAACTGAAGAGTTAAATCCAGGTATGTGGATTTTAAACGTTCAACTAGAGAACGGATCCGTAATTACACGTAAAATACAGAAGTAAAAATGTTACTCCAGAGGGTACTTTTAGGGCTATCCGCCTTAATAAGTTCGTCTTTATGGTCACAAGTTACCATTAAGGGCAAAGTTCAAGACGGAATAACCGGAGAACTTATCGAGAAGGCGCAAATTAGCGCGGGAACGGTTACCGTTGAATCGGATAAAAACGGTTTCTACGAACTGAAAGTACCCATGGGTTCTTACATGGTAAAAGCCACTGCTGAAGGTTTTGCGGATGGGGTAATTAATATCGAAGCCGATAGAACCGTAATTTCCAATGTAAACTTTGAGCTTGAAAATTTGAGCGATGCCATTCAAGCCGTTCAAATTGTTGCTAATGTAGCCAAAGACCGCAGAACGCCAATTGCTTACAGCAACATCACAGGAAAAGATATCAAAGAACGTTTGGGCAGCCAAGACATGCCCATGCTCCTGAATAATACACCTGGCGTATATGCAACCCAACAAGGTGGTGGGGCAGGAGATGCCCGTATTACGATACGTGGATTCAACCAAAGGAATATTGCCGTGATGATTGACGGAATTCCTGTCAATGATATGGAAAATGGTTGGGTCTATTGGAGCAACTGGTTTGGTTTGGGAGGCGTTACCGCCCTAACTCAAGTTCAACGAGGTTTGGGAAGCAGTCGGATTGCCAATCCAGCAGTCGGTGGAACGATTAATATTATTACGAAAGGCATTACACGTAAACCCGAATTTTCGGCAAGTGCTGAATTTGGAGATTCCCGATACCAGCAATTCAATGTGAACGCTTCAAGTGGCCGATTAAAAGGCGATTGGGGATTTACCGTTGCATTAACCCGCAGAACAAGTGACGGATATGTAGACGGGCTTTATGATGAAATGTGGGCTTATTTTTTGAAGCTTGAAAAGCAATGGGGTCGTAAACATAATCTTTCATTAACGGCGGTAGGTGCACCACAAAGTCATGGTCAAAGATCCTACAAAGCACGTTTGTCCTTATACGATCAAGGCCTTGCCAATAATTTGGGAATGGATACAGTATTACGGGCTGCAGGAGGTAAAACGATGCCTATAGATATGGGCCGTCGATACAATCAACATTTGGGAAGTTATCAAACACCTCTGGCTTGGGGGCCAACAGGTAATGTCGTTTACGATTCTAAAATAAATGAGGTTAACGAGCGTGCTAATATGTTTCATAAACCGCAGATTTATTTGAAATACGATTACAAGCCTAATAATAAATGGTTCTCTAATACCATAGCCTATATGTCTTTAGGAAATGGTGGCGGTACCCGTGGTGAGGGCTTAAATCAAATACCAAGTGTTTACGGTCAATTTGATTTTCAATCGGCAGTAGATCAAAACAGTGATTTTGGAGCCTTTACTTCCATTGACGGATATTACTCCAATAGCGAAAAGAAGTCGAATCGAATATTATCGAGATCGGTGAATAATCACGTTTGGTACGGATTGCTGAATACTACACAATACAAACTCAATAAGCGTATTACATTTACGGGAGGATTGGATTTGAGAACCTATGTGGGCGAGCACTATAAAGAGGTTTATGATTTATTAGGCGGTGATTATTTTATTCCCGACGCGAATGAAAAAAATCCCCAAAAAGACAATAAATTCATGTACCGTAAAGGAGATATTTTTAATTATCATAACGATGGGGTAGTAAGTTGGCTCGGTGGATATCTTGAAGGAGAATATACCTACAATCAGTTTACCGGTTTCGTGAATGTCAGCGGTACTCAAACTTCTTACCAACGATTGGATTATTTTAATTTGAATGTTGAGGGACAGACGAACGAGTCTCCCGTTATGACTTTTAATGGCTTCACGGTAAAAACTGGGGCTAATTACAATATTTCACGCCGCTTCAATACCTTTATTAATTTGGGATATTTGAATCGTCCGGCTCGATTCAGTAATGTATTCGATTTACGTAATTCTATTATACAAGATGCGAAAAATGAATTGGTATACGCTGTTGAAGGTGGAGCTGGATATAAAAGCCGTCGCTTTACTTCAACCTTAAATTGGTATTATACCGATTGGCGCAATAGGCCAGTTGATTTTCAACCTACATTCAGAGATGCCGATGATAATCCATTGAATTACAATATCAACGGATTGCAGGCTAGGCATATGGGTATTGAATTGCAGTCGGCATTGAAAGCAGGAGATGGAGTAACCATTGAAGCATCGATGCACATAGGAGATTGGATTTGGCAATCTGGTAGCACGGCTATTGTTAGAAACAATGCAGGCGATTCAATGGGAGTTTTTGATTTTGATGCAACGGGTGTCCACGTAGGTGATGCCGCTCAAAATCAAGTAGCGGCGCTTATAAGATGGGAGCCAAACTTGTTGAAAGGGTCTTATTTTTCAGTTCAATACGTATACTTTGGAAAGCAATATGCGGATTTTGAGCCAATTGCACTTCGAGGAGATATGAAAGGTAAGGAGTCGTTCAAGATTCCTAACTATTGGTTCATGAATATCACGGGAGGTTATTCCTTTAAAGTTAAGGAGGCCCGTGTGCGCATTTACGCCATGGTTAATAATATTACGAATAATTTTTACATATCAGACGCTCAGCATAGAAGCACCGCCACGACTATCAACGATCCCGGAGATGCGGGTTATGTATTTGATCCCAGAAATTTGGAGGTATTTGTAAGTCAAGGTTTGCGTTTTACAACGGGTCTGAGAGTTTCTTTTTAAAAAAACACAAAAAATGAATATTAAAAGAATTGCAATTATTGCAACCGCCGTATTGGCACAAATTGGGAGTGTTTATTCCCAAGGAACACTTCCTATGTTTTGGGACATGGATGGTTCAACCGCACCAACTGGTTTTAGCGCGGATCAAGGTCCTGCAGGATCGAAATTGGTTTATTCTTCAGCGGCATTGGTAAAAAGCAGTCCATATGCATTGCGTTTGGATTATACGACAGAATATGCACAGGCATTTTGGTCGGGTAAAGCCGATACCGTATCCTTTTATCTAGCCGGCACCTCTACTGGAGATCCATGGCAAGGAGAGGTTACCGTAGATGAAAGTACAGATGGTTCTTCATGGTCAACCATTAAAACCTTTAAAGACGATATCCCTAATGTTACTACTGGGTATTTTGTTCGTGTAAAATCGGATTCCCGCTATGTGCGCATTTATTACAAAGCCAAGGTTTCGGGTTTTAATTTGGCGGTAGATGATTTCTCCGTTCGCCCTAAAGCTCCAAGTGAGAATCCAGAAATTCAGGTATATTATAACAATACGCAGCAAATCAATACCGGAACAGTAAGCACGGGGAATGATACGGTAATTGTTTTTGAAGTTTATAACAACGGAACAAAAAACGATTTGACACTAAGTACTTTAAGTCTTACAGGAAATCAAGCCGACGATTTCAGTATTTTAACCTCAACACCATTGACCGTTTCTAGTGGCAAACGCGAAGAGGTAAAAATCAAATTAAATAACGCTCAGAACGGAACCTACGAAGCTACTTTGAACATTGCTTCAAATGATTTAGACAATCCAAATTTTAAATTAAATTTCAGCACAATTAAAGGTTCTAAAGCAAGTGAGCCGGTAGCACAACCTCAAAATTTGGTGATTGATGCAAAAGCATTTCGAATGAATGCTGGATTTAGCAAAAGCGATGCCGAGCATTATTTAATACTGGTATCGGTGGGCACAGCAACAGACGTTCCAACTGATGGTAAAAGTTATCAGCGCGGAGAATACATTGGTAAATCACGAGTATTATTAGCCGGTGATGATAATGCCAATATTGATTTCGATAATACAGTGGCGAACACCACTTATCATATTCGCGTTTTTGGTTACAACGGATATGGGGAGTATACAAACTACTTGACCACAAATCCTTTGGAAAAAACAATTACCACTCCTGGACTTGAGCCAGGTGCTTATTACGGTTCCCTTGCTCCAAGTGAAAATAACTTTATCCAAGATTTATATGCCTTAATTAATCCACACAGACGCATCTATTACAGCAATTACAGCTCTAATGTTATTGATCAATTTGAGGCAAGAGATACTACCAATAGCAAGAAGATCGTGGAAGGATTCTACACGGGATATCAGTATATCTATGAACCTCCTTTCAGTCACTCTGTAATGTCACGCGAACATTGCTATCCACAGTCGTACATGACTAAAGTGAGTGAAAACGAGCCTAATTATAGCGATTTGCATTTGTTATTCACCGTACATCAGGATAAAGCGAATGCCGTTAGAAGTAATTACCCATTAGACGAGGTAGATCAAGTAAGTACGACTTTCTTTGGAGGTACTTTTGGAAGAAATGCAAATGGGGATTATTGTTACGAGCCTCGTGATTTTGCTAAAGGAGTGGCTGCACGTGCTAATTTTTATGCGTGTGCCGCCTACAATACAGCGGAGTTTCCTTTTACACTTCCAACCTCTAATATGTTGGTGAACGAATTGCAATATCAAAACATTCTTAAAAAATGGAATAAGGACTTTCCTCCAACTCCTTGGGAAATCGCCCGTCATGAATTTGTTTCACAAGAATCTGTTCAGGGAAATAGAAATCCATTTATAGACAACCCAGATTGGGCCTGCTACATCGATTTTTCATTGATGAAACATGTTCCAGCAGGAACGGCATGTGCAACGGATTCAATCCCTGGTAGTGTTAAAGCACCCAATACAGCGGATATTAAGATTTTCCCAAATCCCACTGTTGAGGAGTTTAACATTGACCTAACGGCATTCAACCATGAGACCGTAGATATTTATGTGATCGATTATTACGAACGCACCATGATGCATGAAACCACAAGTAATGAGGGTATCCGTTTAAATGCAACTAGCCTATCAAGCGGAACATATTTGGTTTTGGTTCGTTCTAAATCAGGAAAAACAGCCGCTTCAACTTTGTTGAAACCCTAATGATTGATTTTTTTGATACCAAATGGCACCCCTACTTTGAAGCTTGGCTTTCTGAGGATGTGGGTGCTGGGGATCACTCTTCCTTGGCTTCTATTTTGCCTGAAAGTCAAGCAACATCGCAATTGCTTTTAAAAGAAGACGGCGTTATAGCGGGAATGGATTTAGCGCTTGCGCTATTCAAATACGTTGATGCTTCGGTTTCGTTCAATGTATTTGTGAAAGACGGCGATCAACTTCCTAAAGGAACATTGCTAGCCGAGGCTAAAGGTTCCGCACAATCTCTTCTAAAAGGAGAGCGTTTGATGTTGAATTTGATGCAACGATTGTCGGGAATCGCCACACAAACCAATCAAATAGTTCAGAAAGTTTCAGGAACGGGTTTGCGTATTTTGGATACAAGAAAAACCACTCCTGGTTTACGTACTTTAGAAAAATGGGCCGTTACGCAAGGTGGCGGTCATAATCACAGAATGGGGTTGTACGATATGATAATGTTAAAAGACAATCATATTGATGCTGCAGGTGGAGTAAATGAAGCCATATTGCGAACAAAAGCGTATTTAAAAGCGAATCAATTGGATTTAAAAGTTGAGGTTGAAACTCGGAATCTTCAAGAAGTTCAGCTTGCTTTGGATCACGGAGTAGATCGCATCATGTTTGATAACTTCAGCCCAGCATTATGTCGTGAAGGTGTTGCTTTGGTTAATGGTCGAGCAGAAACAGAAGCCAGCGGAGGCATCACGTTAGAAAATATATACGATTATGCTCAAACGGGCGTTATGTATATCAGTGTTGGGGCATTGACCCATTCCGTTAAAGCCTTAGACATTAGTTTCAAAACGAAATTAATGGTATGATTTTTGAATTGACCGTATAAACAAGTATATGAAAAAGACAGTTATAATAGCCGGTATGATTGCCATCGTTGGGAGTGTTTTCGCATTAACAACTCAAAATAATAATTCACTCAATTCAGGAGATAAAGGTCTTGCGCATCAATCAGCTCCTCAAGAAGAAGGATTGAAATGGTATTCCTTTGAAGAAGGTTATGCAAAAGCAGTTAGTGAAGGTAAGGTGTTGTTAATCGATGCCTATACGGATTGGTGTGGATGGTGTAAAGTGATGGATCGCAAAACCTATGCTGATCCTGCGGTTATTGCTAAACTTAATGAATCTTTTATTTGCGTAAAATTGAATCCTGAAACAGCTGCGGTTTACAAATTCAATGATAAAACGTGGCAAGGATCTGAGTTGTTGCAGTTTTTAGGAAATGGCAGTGTAACCGGCTTCCCTACCACTATTTTTTGGCCAAATCCTTCCAGCGATAACAATCGTTACGTTCAACCTGGTTATTTGCCTCCCAATGATTTTTCTAATTTATTGGATATGGCTAAAGGAAAGAAATCGTAATTTCGCCCAATGGGTCGTAAGCAGAAGCTTGTAAAAATTATTGAAGGGCTTGAAATAACGGCAGTAGCTGCTGAAGGCTATGCAATTGGACGCGATAACAATCAGGTTATTTTTGTAAAATATGCAGCTCCAGGAGATGTCGTGGATGTGCGTATCATCAAAAAGAAAAAGAATTTTCAAGAAGGTCAAATCATACGGTATCAGAAAAAGTCTGAAACCCGAGTAGAACCTTTTTGTCCGTATTTTACCTATTGCGGTGGTTGTAAATGGCAGCATATGCCGTATGAATCTCAGTTAGAATTCAAACAACAGCAGGTTGTTGACGCCTTGGAACGAATTGGAGACATTAGAGATTTTGAGGTCGTTCCCATTCTAGGAAGTCAAAAAATACAATCCTATAGAAATAAGTTAGAACTTACTTTTAGCGAACGTGCTTGGGTAATTGATTATGTTAAGGGAAGCGATGCACCGCGACCTAGAGCATTAGGCTTCCATATCCCAGGACAATTTAGCCAATTATTGGATATCGAAGCGTGTCATTTGATGCCTGATTACGTGAATCAAATACAACGTAGTGTCAAGGCTTTCTGTGATGATAATGGGATATCTTTCCATGATATTCAACGTCATGAAGGTTTGATGCGGAATATCATGTTCCGATGTAATGAAAAGGATGAATGGATGATTGTGGTTGCCTTTTACGAAGACGATACGAAAGTTATTGAAGATGTAATGGGTCATATAGCTGCAAATTTTGACCGTGTTGTTTCACTCAATTACATCGTCAACACAAAAATGAACGATGCCATGCAAGGGTGTGAAGTGATAAATTACTCGGGAGCGCCCTATTTGACGGAGTCTTTGGGGACGTATTCATTCATTATCCAACCTTTGAGTTTTTTTCAAACCAATACGCAACAAGCCAAGAATTTGTATGATATCACAAAGGATTTTGCAGGATTAACAGGTGCTGAAAATGTATACGATTTGTACACGGGTACAGGTAGCATTGCTATTTACGTTTCGGAGGGAGCAAAGTCATTAGTAGGGATAGAATATGTAGAGGGGGCTATCGAGGATGCAAAAATTAACGCCGCCAATAATGGCGTAGAGCATGCTTCTTTTTATGCAGGCGATATGAAAGATGTATTCACTGTTGATATGTTCGATAAACACGGTAAACCGGATGTTATAATCACAGATCCTCCAAGGGAAGGTATGCACCCCGATGTGGTTGCACGTATCAATGAATCGGGTGCCAATCGTGTCGTGTATGTAAGTTGCAACCCTGCTACACAAGCACGCGATTTAAAAGCGATGCAGGAGCATTACAAACTTATTAAGATTCAGCCGGTAGATATGTTTCCCCATACCCACCACGTTGAGAATGTGGCGTTATTAGAACGTATTTAAGTGTTATTAATCTGACGTATAAAGTGCCGTATCTTAAGAGAATGCGGCACTTACTATTTCAGCCTGTTCGCGATCGTGCACCTTTTTAAAACCCGTAGCTGGACTTGCGCTGCTTCGACGTCCGTAGTACTTTAATGCAGAAGGGAATTCATATCGATGCAAATGCAGCCAAGCACCCTGGTTCATAGGCTCTTCCTGAACCCATGCAAAATCAGCACCTTGGTATTGAGAGAAAATATCCTTTATCAACCATTCTGGTAATGGGTATAACTGCTCTATTCTTACAATCGCAACGTCTTTAATGTTGTTGGCTTCGCGATAATCGAGTAAGTCGTAATAAATCTTACCTGTACAGAACAACACCTTTCTTGCCTTTTTGATTTCTAAGCTATCTGGTATCAATTCCTGGAAGGCTCCTGTACTCAATTCATCAAGCGCACTCACACATTTTGGATGTCGTAATAAACTTTTTGGAGTCATTATAACCAAAGGCATTGAGAAATTACGCTTTAACTGACGACGTAATGCGTGAAATAAGTTCGATGGAGTGGTACAGTTCAAAACTTGCATATTCGAACCTGCACATAGTTGCAAAAACCTTTCTGGTCTTGCAGAACTGTGTTCAGGACCCTGACCTTCGTATCCATGTGGCAATAGCAAGGTTAATCCGCTGAATTTACTCCATTTAGCCTCTGCAGATGCAATAAATTGATCGATAATTATCTGAGCACCGTTAGAGAAGTCTCCAAATTGGGCTTCCCATATGGTTAAATCTTTTGGAGTTGTGGTACTGTATCCATATTCAAATCCCAAAGCAGCGTATTCGCTCAATAGAGAGTTGTATACATAGAATTTTCCCTGCTTGTCTTGTAGATTATTCAAGGGTACATATTCTTGTTGACCGTCTTCGCTTTTTACAACAGCGTGTCGGTGTGAAAAAGTACCACGTTCAACATCCTGACCAACCAATCTTACATTGTGTCCTTCATTCAATAGTGTTCCGTACGCCAAAAGTTCACCCATAGCCCAATCAATTTGGCCGTTTTGCACCATTTTAGCGCGATCGTTAAATAGGTTTTGAACTTTTTTAATTGGGGCTTTGTCTGCAGGGATTTGGCTAATTTTTTCGCCTAAGGATTTGACTATTTTACCCTCTACTGCGGTATCGGCTTTCTCTTGAATTGTTTTTTCATTGGCATGCTGATATCCTTCCCAAGTATTGGGGACTACAGAAGGGGGAGGCGTGAAGGTTCCTTTTGCTTCTTCAAGTTTTTCTTGTAATAAGTCTTTAAACTTGGCTTCCATTTCAGTGGCTATAGCCGCATCAATTTCACCTCGAGACATCAAGAGATCTTTGTAAACTTCGCGTGGATTGGGGTGCTTGTCAATTAGTTTATACAAATCAGGCTGGGTGAATCTTGGCTCATCACCTTCATTATGTCCGTATTTGCGGTATCCCAATAAGTCAATGAAAATATCGCTA
>Ga0181564_10003345_pt1 | contig 13802 bp, 10 predicted proteins | sample 011ome_24_FD_134512 | JGI IMG/M metagenome (GOLD analysis project Ga0181564, IMG submission 134512) | Coastal salt marsh microbial communities from the Groves Creek Marsh, Skidaway Island, Georgia - 011513CT metaG (megahit assembly) | ecosystem: Environmental > Aquatic > Marine > Intertidal...
CCGACTCCTGCACCGACTCCTGCACCGACTCCTGCACCGACATATATTGTTGAAGTTCCTATTGTTGAACAAGTAACTACAACCACTGATACTGATGTTACAACTACAACCATAGTTCAAAGACTTGTAGACACCGAGACAGAGACTGAAACAACCACTGAGACATCTACATTTGGAGAACTTGTTCCCGGATACTATGCGACATCTACTTATACAAGAACAGTCATGATCCCAGATCAAGCTCTTGGAGATGTCGAGGAAGAAGTCACCTATGTTGATCAAGTCGAAGTGACCATTCCTGTTGCTGGTGTGACAGAAACATCTACTTCGGTCAAACCCTAATCTATTTTAGCTAAATTAAAAAGCTGGATTTTATCCAGCTTTTTTTTACTTATAATAAAATTCCATTTCGATAGCTGGTTCAGAGGGATGAAATTCTTGCTTGGAAAATACCACTTGACCGTCTGTATTAATTTTATAAATATTCTGATACTTCCATGAAAGAACTTTTGATGACATTTTTTCTACATATAATTTTTTAGACAGATCAAAACTCATCTCTGAGTTAATCTCTAGAAAAGCTGATGGATTAGATACCATTACCTCATATTGAAAGTTATGCCCTCTCTCAAAGTTGAACAAGAAGCCATTGAATAGCTCAATATCCCTTTCAAGCCCAATAGTTTTAACTATCTTTCCATTAAACGTATGTATTTTTTCACCTTTTGAAGATGTCCAAACATAGATATCATCGATTACAGCTTCAAGGACTAAAATTGCAGATATATTTCGTCCAATCCTTACATTAGCAAAAGAATATTCTTGAGCATCATAAAAGTCTTCAGTAATATTTAACTTTTCTGCTCCAATGAATGCAGAGCGCACTGCTGGAGCTATTGCCTCAAAAGGCATATTAGAGCATGATGATATGAAATAAGCAGCTATTAGTAATGAAGATATTTTATTCATAAAATTCATCCCAGTCCCTGTAGATAGAATTATGAGTAGCCTGATCAGTTATACCCCATAAATGATGAGAGTGAAAAAGTATTGCTGCTCCATCTCTTGTTATAGGTCTTAAACCAAAGCCACTCAAGCGCTGACTATAATTTGATAGAAATGCCTCTATTGGCACATTAAAGTAAAAGCCTTTATCAAAACTACCTTCGCCAAATTCAAATTTTGATATATCTGTTTTGGATGCAAAAATTCCCATCCTAAGACCACTTTTAAAGCGCTTGCCTATATCAATGGTAATACCTGAGTCCTCTGCCAAATACCTACCGCCCTTAAGTGTAAATAAAATATTTGATCGAGGCTCTTCATAATAAAAATTTATAAACCCAGTTGTTGTTTGATATTTTTGAAAGCTAAATCTCTGATCATATTCTCTCTGCTTGACTCTCCAAATCTCCGCTCCAACTCCATAATTATGCTCAAATGATCTAAATAAAATTTCTCCACCAAGACCACCAAACATTTCCTCTAAATATCCAAATGAAAACTTTGCAAATACTTGGGGCTTTAAGTGATAAAAGAAATTAAATTGGGATCTCTCAATTGAGAATTTTCTACTTTCTTTTAAATACAATACATTGTCTGTCCTTACATGCGGCAATATACTATCTGATGCAAGCTTAAGGCCATCAAAAGTATCATAAATTCCAGCTGAAAATTTATTCGTAAAAGAAATGTTCCGAGCAAATAAGGTCTCAGCATTAAAAGCAAGCCTTAAATTACCAAAATAAAAACCATCAGGTCCACCTATCTGAGATCGCAAATCAGGCGCAATTGTCCAGTACGTCTTGGGTAATAAAGGTCTTGGATTAAATGCAAAATCTTCTTCTTTGTAATAAAACTGTTCAATTTTTGCGTCTCTTGCAACCAGCTGATGCAAATTTTCCTCCGCATAATTTTGAAATATGTCTCTATCTATGGTGACACTATGCGTACCATTTTTAGCATTAATATTCGAAACTGTAAATTGTTTAATATAGTCAGGGGATACATCGTTAAGGACTCGCATAGCTCTTCCAATAGCACGTGTATGGCTTTGGTGTTTCGATTGAGTGTACACAACATGCAGCGTTGAATCTTGAATATCGGCATGCTGAATATACATCTCTTGATCTCGCATATTATGTAATACAGATCTATAAATAGACATATACCTTAGAGCATTTTCTTTACGTAAATTTTCAGAATTTTCAATTGGTTTATACGGATCATTTTTCTTAACAATTGAATTTTTCTTACCGAGATTAGCACTTATTGAAAATCCAAAACTTATCGTATTGCCTTTCACATGACTGAGCTTAAATTGAATATACTGAGATGCAGGATAGACAACCCCAAAGTTAATTCGAGATTCAGATTGTTTTACAGGAGCAAAGGCAAAGTCAAATGACTCTTTTCCATATGGAAAACCTTCAATGGTATAGTCAGTAGAGTCATATTCTACTTTAAATCTTAAACCATTTGCATTTGGGATAATAATTTCTGCTCCAGCAAAGATTCCAGCTTTACCACTAAAAAATGATCCAAAGTTAGCCTCTCCACCTTGAGTATCTCCAATTCCTGTTCGCTTGCTGAAACTATCACTTATTGAAGTAAATGGATTATTAAAACCATTGCTAGAAAGGGTTCCAAAACCAATACCTCCTGTTATATCAATATTTTTTATTTTCTTTGATGCAACTATATATTCTGATGCAAAGATACCGGTTCCAGCAAAATCTCTTAATCCCACTGCAATAGCAGGCGTATATCTTCTTTCTTGTAAAAGCAGCAGTTTTATATCAAAACCTTTATCTTTATATGTTTGGTCTCCACTAAAAGCAGCAACGTTACTATAAAGAGCATTATTAATATCTGTGTACTGATATGATGCTTCTAACCAATCAAATGGATATGCCACAATTGATCCTCGCTGATATGGTTCTATATCGCTCCAGCTAACTGCTATCGACCCTTCTTCTAAGAATCTTGCATTGGGCATCTGAATAAGCCCAAGGCCACCATAATTGCTGAAAGATGGATAGCTACCATGGGGATAAACATAGTCAGCAATTGATGAGTGTAAATGCGAACAATAGAGAAAAGATACTAGACATAGTACTTTTCTCATTTGCATTCTCAAAGTTTAAGTAAAATTTATATTTTAATCACTAATGCTATTTAAGGAAGCCAGTGAAATTGCCAAACTACTTAGTATTGGGGCCAATGAAGAAGCATAAGTTAAACCACCTAGTTTTCCAATATCCCTTGGAGCATAAATTATAGAACCAGGATAAATGTCAACATCCATACCAAAAGAAAATATATTTTTTTGATTGTATATATGTGTTCTTCCGTCTGGATCAATAATCAGGATTTCATTAAAAGCTGACTCCTCAACACCTCCGACTACTTTAATATAATCACCAATGCTTAAAGATGAGTCATACATAACATTAGATGGATTCTTGAATTCTCCAAATAAATAGACAACTTTCTGTAGCGCAGGAATAAAGATTTTGTCTTTATGTTCTAATCTTGCGTCTAAACTAGGATCTGAGGAAATTTTGCCTAAAGAAAATTCAGTAATTATTCTTCCGGTATAGTTCCTTGATCTTAATTCTTCTGCCAAAAGATCCATTGCTGCTGAATTAATATTAATATTTGGTTTTCCAATATTAGATACTATGTAGTTAACAGTGTCTGAGTAATTTAATTGGGCATAGAGCTTTTCTTTTTTAAGAGCTGCTTCTCTAAATAGAGCAGATCCATATACATAAGCTCCAGATTTATATCCTCCCGCTCTTTCAATTAAACTCGAAAGTCTCTCATTTTCGCTAATATAGTATGTTCCAGGCCTTTCAACCATTCCATCAATTGTCACAGTTTTAGTGAAATCAACTGAATTTGTAAATGACGGTACTAATACAGAATCTCTGGGTTGAAGGGTTAAATCTGAAGATCCAGTCACATCTATATCCATCACAATTTGATTTTGTAAATCAAATCTATTCACATTTAAATTTGAGTATCCAGCAAAACCTTCACTAAAGCCTCCTGCAAAGTTAAGAGCTTGTGTTAATGTTTCTCCTCTAAGAATTTCATAGATTGCTGGATTATTGACTCCTCCTGATATGGGAACCAAGAAAGATACAGGATGAACAAAGATAATATCACCGGATCTTAGTGAGGACTTAAATGGGGTCTCCCCAAAAACAAATGTATCATATAAGTCAACAGATTCGATGACTTCGCCATCTCGCTTGATATCTATTTTTCTATATGAACCGTTTGATGAAATGCCACCAGCGACATTCAAAGCACCAAGAACATTTGAACCACCGCTTAATGTATATATACCAGGGCTTTCAACGCCCCCTAACATTAAAATCTGCATGTCTCGTACTTTTGATAAATTCAAAAATGTGGTCACGCCAAGAGAGGATCTATTGACATACTCTGTAACAATTTTGTCCACATCTTCAAGGCTGTTGCCTGCGACATACACCTTACCAATTTCCGGTAAAATTAAAGAGCCATCACGCTGAACCATGATTTCATGGGTACCCTGAGCCATGCCAGTAAGAATAAGATTAAATGTATCGCCCACATCAACAATATATTCACCAATCATGTTGGGTACATTAATAGGCATAAATGATGATTGGAGGGAGCTAAAGAAAATATCGCCAAATCTCTTTAGGCCATTAATATTATCTTGAGGTTTCATTCTAGACTCTAATTCAAAGAGCTGCTTTTTGAGTGTCTCAAGTATCTTTCTATTGCTTTGAATTGAAGTATCTGTTCTAAACAAAACTTCTAACTCTTCTTTTTGTTGTGCTTTATTTTTACCAGCAATCTGGTCTCGAACTGACGGAGGCAATCCTTCTAAAAACTCAGGAGTTAAAATAGACTCATCCATTTGTGCAAAAATTGGCGCAGCACTAGATACTAGAAGAAAAGTTAGTAACAAGAATTTTAGACGTGACATATTATTAATTTAAGTAAAAATTTGATTAATTATATCTCAAATACTAAGTAATAAGGAATCATAAGATATTCACTTTGATGATTTATTGATGCGGCCAATAATTCTTCTATAGCCTGCAAGAATGTTGAAGTCTTCAGAGTAGAAATCAAAAAGTATATCGTTATTTTTAATATCAATTGTATGAGGACCTAATACAGAATCAATATTAATGCTTGAAACTCTTTCTTCTGAGTAAAAATTTTTGCCTAACTGTTTAATTTTCATTACAGAAATTTTTTCACCATATCCATATGAGTTATTTTGTCCAAATCGATATAAATCACCTTTAATCATTTGAATCCTTCCCCCCATTCTTGCGCAAGTTGGGTCAACAACTATTGGGTTGAAAGGATGCTCCTTATAAATCCCAGATAAACTATCACTATAAAATAAATACAAACAATCCATAGAACTATTGGATAAGCCTGCAAAAAGAAAAAAAATATTATCTTTTTCAAAAAGCGTTGCATCAACTATTTTAAGATCCTCAATTCCCTTAAAAGCAGCTTTTGTTTTTATGTCATTAGGGTTCGATAGAATAATTTGACTTGATTGACTAGATGTCTCAGGAAGCAAGTATTCATGGTTATCATAAAAAAATGAAAATGGATATGAATAATGTCCGCCATGAAGAATTAAATCTTGATATTTCAAATTAGCAGAATCAAACTCAATAATCTCCCCTAATCCAGTTAATTTATTTAATCCTTCTGCTCTAATAAGTGAACCATCAGAGTTAAAGAAAGGATCTGCATAAAAAGAATATTTGCTGTCTATTTTTGGAATTTGAGCATCAACAATACTCAAACTTTGATCATGATTAATCTCAAAGCTGACGTTGGAAAGCTTTGCAATATTCCATTGTTTTTCAAAAAATATTCCATAAATTATTCGCTTGATTTTATTTCTAATAATTTTAGAAATAAATAATACACCAGTGAAGTTTGACGGAAGTGTAAAATTTTCTCCAAGCTTTTCTTGGGGAACGACTGTGCTGGTAGTGTAATTCAAAATAGCATGCTTCAAGATATATTTTGAATTTAAAAAAAAATTCAAGGCGGTTTTCTTATATGAATGATGAAAAATTTTAGAGTATCCTTTTGAAAAAATTGTTCCTGAATCAAGTGTATTGCAAAGCTTTTGAACGACTATTCCAACTGTTTCAGCGTCTTGATACATTTCATAAAACCCGGCAGGTCTTCCTCTGTATTTTTCAGGATCTCCATGATGAAATGAAAGAATATCAAATCTCTCAAGACGCTCATCAATAGTTAATAGAGACATTCCAAATTTAATAACTAGCTTAATGTTATTTTCTAAGAGGGCATTAACGACATCCTGGGGCATGCGTTGCCAGGATCCCTTATATGATGAATCAAAATTAACTAACTTAGCTTTTTTATTTTTATATTTTATCTTTAATGTTTGAGAATTTTTTAAACTAAAAAAGTTAATAAGATAATAAATGAAATGCTTAAGAAAAAATTTTTTATTATTAGTATTTTGACAATTTAAGATCAACTTTATTTCTATGTATTTATTGATGAAATCTAATGATTCTTTTTGCCATTGAGAAAGCGAATTATTATCAATAATTATTGCTACTGGTATTTTCATGATTGCATATGTATATTCTTGATTGCTCTTCTGATAGTTTTTTTGATTGGTGAATGACAGAAGTTAGTTATTTTAAAAAAATTTTTACTGTCTAGCGAAGAGTTCAAGGGTCTATTGGCTTTCATAGGATATGCTTTGAATGAAATTGGATTTATTGTTGGAGACCTTGCAATAGAATTACTCTTTAGTGCTTCATCAAAAATAATAGAGGCAAAATCAAACCATGTCATAGATTCAGGCCCGGCAAAATGCAAGATTTTAGATTGAAAATCTGATTTTTTGAACATGGGGATTAGGTTTGAAATTGCTTCGGACAATTCATTAGCATCCGTTGGAGTGCTGTATAGATCATTTATTACATCAATCTGTTTTTTATGAGAAAGACTTAACATTGTCTTCAGAAAATTTGAACCAAACTCACTAAAAACCCATGAAGTTCTCAAAATTAGATGCTTTGGACAATATTTTTGTATAGCTAGCTCTCCTGCTAACTTACTTTTTCCATAAACACTTAAAGGATCAACGGTATCGGATTCAATGTAATGAGCATTCAACAAACCGCTAAAAACATAATCTGTTGAAATATGAATTAATGGGATTTTATGTTCTCTGCAATATAAAGCAAGGTTCTTTGGCCCAATTTCATTTACATTGAATGCGTTTTCAGAATCTTCTTCTGCTTTATCTACATCTGTATATGCAGCTGCATTGATAATCAATGAGGGATTTTCAATTTTTAATATTTGAGATAACTCGGTGACATCAACTTCTTTACTGGAGTATTGCCTGAATGAAGTCCCTTTTCTAGAAAGGGCTTTGATCAAGCACTGTCCAAGCTGACCATTGCTACCAAATATTGCAATTGACATTACAAAGAGAGATCGCTAAAAAATGGAGCTTGCATGTCTTTATCTGAAATTATAAGGTCCTCAAAATTTGGCCAAGAAATATTTATCTCTGGATCATTCCACCGCATGGAACCCTCATCTTCTGGAAAGTAATATTCTGTGCATTTATATTCAAAATGAGCAACATCTGACAATGTCAGAAATCCATGAGCAAATCCTGGAGGAATATATAACTGCAGATTGTTAACATCATTTAACTCAATGCCAAACCATTTCTTAAATGTCTTAGAAGTTCTTCGTAAATCAACAGCCACGTCAAAAACACTTCCTAATGAAACACGAACTAACTTTCCTTGCGGCTTGGTTCTCTGATAATGCATGCCTCGTAAAACATCTTTTTTAGATTTAGAAAAATTATCTTGAACAAAATTTAAAGAAGATGAAATATTAGATTGAAATTTTTTTTGCTGAAATGTCTCAAAGAAAACGCCTCTCTCATCTCTATATTCCTTGGGCTCTATGATGAAACAATCGAGCAAATCAGTATTAATAATTTTCATGATATTTTTTTTATGGTTTCTTTTAAATATTTTCCATATGGTGAATTAGGGGCATCATTTGCTAATTTGAAGAACTCTTCTTTTGAAATCCAATTATTCTTAAAAGCAATCTCTTCAAGACAAGCAATCATGATTGCTTGATTGCTCTGATGATTTTTTACAAGATAGCTTGTATCAATAAGGGAATCATTTGTGCCTGCATCTGACCAAGCGAATCCCTGGCCAAGCAAAGAAACATTTAATTTATTTTTTTGTAAATATGCTTGATTTATATCAGTTATTTCTAACTCTCCTCGATGAGAGGGTGCAAGATTCGCAGCAATTTCTACAACATCATTATCATAAAAGTATAGGCCAGTAACTGCGTAATTTGATAGTGGCTTCAAAGGTTTTTCTACAATAGATATTGGTTTGCTATTTTGATCGAAAGAAATGACACCAAAACGCTCAGGATCTGGTACGTGATATCCGAAAATAGTTGCCCCAATATTATTTTTTGCTTCGATCAACCTTGATGCAAAGTTTTCTCCAAAGAATATATTATCCCCTAAAATTAAAGCAGGATTAGATTGACCAATAAAATCTTTACCCAAAATAAAAGCCTGCGCAATACCATCGGGTCGAGGCTGCATACAATAATCAAGATTTATTCCAAACTGCCTTCCGTTACCCAAAAGCTTTTTAAATAATGGGAGATCGTCAGGGGTTGATATTATTAGAATATCTTTAATTTCAGCCAACATAAATACAGACAATGGATAATAAATCATTGGTTTATCATAAATAGGAAGCAGCTGCTTTGAAATTCCTTTGGTGATAGGATGAAGCCTAGAACCGGACCCTCCAGCAAGAATTATTCCTTTATTTTTAATCATGAGATGTAATATTGATTAGATTTTATTTTCTATAATAATCCAATTCGATTCAACTTGTACTCTCCAGATAAAATTCTTTCAACCCATGAAGAATTGGCAAGATACCACCTTACTGTTTTCTTTAAACCGGTATCAAAATTTTCTTTTGGATACCATCCGATATCTTTTAAAATTTTTTCTGAATTAATTGCATAGCGTTGATCATGTCCAGGCCTATCTTCTACAAAGTTAATTAAATTTTTATAAGAATTGTCAGAATCTAATGGATACTCCTCATCTAATAATGAGCAAATTTTGTTTACAATTTCTATGTTTGTAACTTCATTGTTTCCACCAATATTATAGGTCTTTCCAGGCTCTGAATTAAGAACAATTTGGAGTAAGGCTTCAACGTGATCAGACACATACAGCCAATCTCTAACCTGCATTCCATCACCATATATATTGATTGGTTTGTTATTAATTGCATTAATAATTACATTTGGTATTAATTTTTCAGGAAACTGATATGGCCCATAATTATTTGAGCAGTTTGAGATAACGATTGGTAAGCCATATGTTCTTCCCCAAGCTCTAACTAAATGATCAGAGCTAGCTTTACTTGCTGAGTATGGGGAACTAGGGTCATAAGCTGATAACTCATCAAATTTTTTAGTAGAACCTCTTCCAAGATCTCCATACACTTCATCTGTAGATATATGATGGAATCTAAAAGATTGTCTTTTGTTGCCTTCTAATGCATCCCAATACTCACGAGATGCTTTCAACATATTAAGAGTACCAAATACATTGGTAGTGAAAAAATGTTCTGGGTTTTCAATTGATCTGTCGACGTGACTCTCTGCAGCGAGATGTAATATAAAATCAGGTCTAAAATTATTTATAGCATCTAAAAGCAATTCATAATCACATATATTTAAATTGAGAAATTTATATCTTTCAGAATTCTCAATTGATTTTAGAGAATCTAAATTGCCAGCATAACTCAAAGCATCAGCATTAAATACTTTAAAGGATGTTGTATTAATAAGATGTCTAACTAATTCACTCCCTATAAATCCCGCTCCTCCAGTAATAAAGAATCTCATATATTATTTTTGTTTAAGTAGTAACTTTTTATATACTTTCATGTGATGACTTACAATCAATTTTTCTGAAAATTGTTCTTCAACTAACTGTCTTCCAGATTGCCCCATTTTAATACACTGATCTAAATTACTTATTAAACTTTCTATTTTATCAGCTATATCTTGTGCATTATATTTTTCTACAAGATACCCTGTTCTATTGTCTATTATTGCATCTCTGCATCCTGCAACATTAGTTGTTATTATCGGTCGACCACTTGATGAGGCTTCCAATAGAACCTTAGGCAGACCTTCTCTATAAGATGGCAAAACAACTATTGTTGATTTGGAAAAAACATTTGGCATATCGTCTTGCTGCCCCCAATATTCAATATAACCTTTATCAACCCATTCATTTACCTCGTCTATTGAAATGCTTGACGGATTTTCAGGATCTGGAGTTCCAACAAGAACAAATTTGACATTATTTTTTTTTAGGCCAACTATTTTAGCTGCTGAAATATATTCATACACTCCTTTATCTTTAAGCAATCTTGATGCCATCATGATTACAGGCGGTGATTTTGGCAAGTGACTTGTAAAATACTTTTCAGTATCAACGCCAGAACCAGGAATAATTACAGAGTGCATTTTATTTAATCCTGTAAGTTTAGAAAGTTCATCTTGATCGTCAGTATTTTGAAAAATTACACAAATATTTTTATGTTTAAATACATAGGTATATATTATCCCAATCATTCTCTTTCTTATTGATGCAATTTTTCCTCTTGAGATAAAAATATATCCTAGTCCTGAGATGGCAAATACAACAGATGGGAGCTTAAGCAATCTTGCAACAATCCCTCCAAATAAAATTGGTTTGATGGTCACCAAATGAGTAATATCTGGTTTAATAACTTTTAAAAGAGTATAGATCTGTTTGCAAATATTTAATGCATTCATTATGTTGTAATTGCTTCTGGTAAATTGAATTTCATGGCAAACAATACCTTTGGTTTCTAAAAATTCTCTCGATTGTGAAAAATTGCACGCAAGATGCACCTCATAGCCTTTTTCAATGGATTCAATAGCCAACGGTAATCTATGAGAAATAAAAAACCAATCTACATTTACAATAAATAAAATCTTTTTCTTCATTATAGAGTTTCAGGAATAACAGCTCTCCTCTCTTCATCTTCTGTTTCATAATCCCTTGACCTTTCAGGAACTCCAATAATCCAATTTTTGTAGGGTACATAACATTGATAGAATAAAGCAGAAGAACTTGTCCAAAATATAAATAATGAAGACAAGAAAATATATGGAAAAGCAATTAGATAGGGTCTAAAAACTCCAACTGCCAAGTATGGAAGGCGAGCAAAGAAAATGGTTTGAATGGGTATTAAATAATACCCAACCCTATCTCCAATAACGCTTGAAATAGGAACTACTGCCATGCATGCAAGCATAATCAAAGACCCCAATAAAACCAAACGATAGTCTTCAATAAAAATAGCTTTCCATTTTTCTCTAAAGAATAATAAAAATAACAGGGCAGATATTGCTAAAGATCCGATGCGAAAAATTCCTCCAGCAGACTTGAGGTATTGATCTATTACATACCTTTCATAGGCAGTTTCTACAGCGCTTGAAAAAACTATTAAAACCATAATGGGCAAAGCAAGCATTCCAGATACAAAGATTTTTTTAAGTGTAAATTCTCCTTTTAAAAATGGGGTTAATGCAAAAAAGATAATTGCACTTGTATGAAAACCAGCTGCAATAGCAGTATAGATTAGAAAACTCATAAGTTTTTTTTCTGAAAAAGCAATATAAGCTAAACACATGATGCCAATTGCCGCTCCTTGTTTAACGGCAGACATAGGCATATTAATAATGAGAATCGGAAATAATAAAATCAAGAAACCTACTGGGTCCGGCTGTCTGATAGCTAGCTTGTGAACTCCAAAGAAAAATAAGATCGATGAATAAACATGAACCCATAAATATGACAGATTGAAAAAGTGAAGCACTTTAGAAGTTAAAGTATGTAATGGTTCAGATAAAAATCTATGCCATATTTGATCAAGTGGCAATGCTGTTGTCAGATGTATTGTCCGATAATTACCCCAGTCGCACCCAACTTCAAACCTGAAGGCGCTAAAAATAAAAAGGGAAAATAGTATATACGGATATAATTGTCTGGAAAACTTAGCTTGATCAAATAATGAGTATCTGAGAATGACTAATAATAGAAAAATAAGAGTGTATGTCATTTCTGATTCTCAAGCCATGATTGAAACATTAGAATACTCCACAACCTTGGAGTCCAATCGTAATTTCCGCTTAAATGCTCTTCCCAAATTCTACGAATCAAATCAGGTTTAAGATTGCCCTCTTCAACAAGACGATCTTTTGATAAAAGATCTTCAGCCCATTCTCTTAATGGACCTCTGAGCCAATCACCTACAGGCACGCCAAATCCTGCTTTTGGTCTTTCAATTAAATTTTCGGGCACATATTTATAAAGGATTGATCTTAAAATCCACTTTGTTTGATTCTTCTTAATTTTCATATTCAGCGGCAATCTCCAAGCTAGCTCAGCTACACGATGATCTAGAAACGGCACCCTTGTTTCCAAGCTCGTCGCCATAGCAGCCCTATCAACTTTGCATAAAATATCATCTGGTAAATATGATACTGAATCCCAATACATCATCCTTGATGAAGAGTCTTTGGAGGAAATTGATTTAGGACTATCTTCAAAAAACTTATGTATTGTTTTTTGAGCATCATCTTCGGTATAGTTTTGAATAAGATCTGAGGGATCCTGCCATTCTGAAACAAGGCTTAAATACAGCTCATCAATATTATGAACACGTTTTAATCTATCGCTCAATTTGTATGCTTTATCACCTAGAGAGGAAATTCCAGCGACGCCAGGACGAAAAAAATTGTTAGCTTTACCTATCATTGACCAACCTCCAATAGGTATTTGAAGTATTAATTCGGCAAAAATTTTCCTTAGTCGAAATGGCAGCCAGTTAACTTTACTCCATATATTTGGGCCCCAGAAATACCGATTATAGCCTCCGAAAATCTCATCACCTCCATCACCAGACAGCGCAACAGTAACCTTTTGTTTTGCAATCTTACTAACTAAAAATGTTGGAATTTGGGAAGGATCTGCAAATGGCTCATCATATATTGTTGGTAAGCTTGGAATTACTTCAAGTGCTTCTTTTGATGTTACAAAAAATTCATTATGATCTGTACCTAGATGATTGGCCACATCTTTTGCATAAACTGACTCATCATAATCTGATTCATCAAAACCTATGGTAAAGGTTTGAACTGGTGAAATTGATTCTTTTTGCATGATTGCAACAATTGTTGATGAGTCTACTCCGCCACTGAGAAAAGCCCCTAATGGAACATCAGAAAGCATTTGAGATTTCACTGCATTGCTTAATGTTGTCTCCATAGTTGTAATTGCCTCATCTTCATCAGAAATAAGATTTAACGATCCTTGTTCAATTACTTTTGACAGCGACCAATATTCCTTCAAATCAAAATTTTTAGCTTCCAAGTTATTAATTTGCGTATCAATAAACTTCCCGGGTTCTAATTTATATATATCATTAAAAATACTTTGAGGTGCCGGAACATAGCTAAAACGTAAATATTGAGCTAGTGCTGTTTTTGAAATTGTATTGTCAAATTCTGGATGCTCCTGTATTGCTTTGAGCTCAGAAGAAAAAACAAAAACCCCACCAATCCACCCATAATAAAGGGGCTTCTCTCCAAAC
>Ga0181564_10003358_pt1 | contig 13777 bp, 15 predicted proteins | sample 011ome_24_FD_134512 | JGI IMG/M metagenome (GOLD analysis project Ga0181564, IMG submission 134512) | Coastal salt marsh microbial communities from the Groves Creek Marsh, Skidaway Island, Georgia - 011513CT metaG (megahit assembly) | ecosystem: Environmental > Aquatic > Marine > Intertidal...
AATTTGGTACTGATAATACTGATGAATATGTAACACTTTCTATTACAGCAGATGGTGCTGATAGAGTTGTTACATGGGCTCCTACTGCTCTTGGTACAAGTACTCAAAAATGGGTTTTTAATGGAGATACTATCGCTTTAAATGACGGCACTGGTGAAATTATTAAACTAGATAAAACTGCTTCTGAAATTGCATCTAATCTTGAAATTAGTGGAAATTTGGCTTATACTTCAGGATCTTTACAGGATGGCTATGTATTGACATCAGATAATTCTGGTAATGCAACATGGCAGGCACCGTATGAAACTCCAGTAGGAACAATTGTTATGGTTCCTAAATTTGTATTGCAACATCCAACGTGGATTAACTGGCAAACTACAGGTCTTCTAGGTCAAGATTATGTTGGTAGAGGTAATAGTGGTGGTCCATGGGAAGGTTGGTATTATTGCTGGGGTAGAACATGGGGTACATACGAAACTCCAGATATGAGGGAAGCTATGCCGCTTGGTTACGTTAGAACTGAAATTCAAGGTGCTGGTGGTTATTCTCCTGAAGTTTATAATCCTAATACTACAGTAGTTACGAATGCTGGAAGAATCGATGACTTACAATCGTTTAATATCGATACTGCATATAACCACACGCATACTACTAACATAGGAAATATGTCGATTGAAGAAGAAATCGATGGTAATCCAATTGGAACAAATGTTCTACAACCACAATCAGGTGGATCTTCTAACTTTATTTCAGGCAATCCAAGTACTTCTAGCAACTTAGTAAATGTTAACGTTGTACCACCTGGAACTGTTGTTGGTTATATGATTTATCTTGGAACCGCATCATTAACATATGGTGGTGCAGTAATTACACCTTAATTTGTAATGATTAAATTTGATTTAAATAGAGACAATCTTACATTCATTGGCTTAGTAGTCATTGTATTTCTTCTTTTAGGCCAGTGTAGTAGAAATGCTACGTTGGTTGATGAGGTTAATAGACTAGAACAAGAGGTTAGTGTTGGTGAGGCAAATATAATGGCTAGTTTTGACAGTATCGAAATTGTTAAACAACGAAATGGTATTATGATTGGTGAAGTTTCTGCTTATCAAATGTCAAATCTACAATTAATCAAAACTAATAAGCAATTAGCTAATGATTATTCTAAAGCTCTTAATTTAAATAAGAAGTTAAAGGATGTAAATACATTATTAAAGGCCGAATTAGTTGAAAAGGACAGTATTATTTTTAACGGATCTCTTAATTCTGATTCAACATTTACTATAACTGATTCTGCTGATTACGGAGATGAAAACGTTAGATATGTTTTTGTTAACGGTAAATTGGTAGACAATCAAATTAGTGGTATAATTAATATCGAACAAAGGGTAAAATTATATCTTTCAATTCAAGATATTGATGGCAAGAAAAGTTTAAAGTTGAGTACTAAGTATCCTTTTGAAGATCTACAGCTTCAGGGTATATCACTTATTGATACTGAACTTAATACATATAGAAAGAAAGGAAGATGGAATATAAGTGCTGGTGTTGGTATCGGTCTTACACCATCACAGGCCGGTCTAGCAGTAAGCCCAATGCTTGGAGTTACATTAGGCTATTCACCAAAATGGCTACAATTTTAAAAGACTAAATAAAAATGGCACAATCATCTAAATACGCTAAGTTAGACCAGGACATTCTTCTGGAATTCATCTATCATGACCAAACGGTTTCTACTCTTGGAGACTATCAGATTGAAATTGATGACAATGGTTCTCACGTTAAAGTTCTTAATACAACAGCATCTGCTTCAGATACTCGCCATTTGATCCATGAGCTAGGTGCTAATGTTGTAAATTTTGATGTAACTGAAGCGTATGATAGAATACTAATTGAAAACTTTGCAAATAGGACATTAATATTACAAGCTGGAAAGACTTATAAATTCAATGTTTCAGCTCTTTCAAGCCCACTTGATTTTAATATCAATGATTCTGGTTTTACTCCATCTTCTACAGTAGCAATCTATACACCAACCGTAAATGGTCTATATACATATAGTTCACCAAATCTTATAGGTGGTAAAATTACAATTCAAGATGCTGCCAATCCTCTTTATGCAACTGCTGATGAGGAAACGGGTAACGATATCAAAACAGGACCTGGTTCTGTAGAAAGATACCAAGCAGTTCTTGTAGATGATGTTAATAGCTCTAGATACGCTCTGTTGGATTCTACCAATAATTTTATTGATAATAATACTACATGGACCGGTTCTACATCATCAACTATTGATCAAGCAGATGCAGTTGACATTCCTTCTAATACTATTACATACGATACCATTAGACTTCATTTAAGATCTGGTTATAATTTTAGTGCTAGAGATCTAGAAGGTTTCTTGTTTCAAGTTGGTGTTCCAAGAGTTAGTGGTGTTATTTCATATCTTACATCTATCGTATATTTGAATTCTTCATCATTTGAGATTCAAAACCCATCACCTTTTATTTTAGGTGAAACTTTATATAGTAAATTTATTGAAGTTAAGATTCCTTCATTGGTTGATATGGATCCTGATTTTGCAACATGGTTCTTTGGAACAGGTGTTGATGCAGTAAATCCAATGAGTAACTATGAAGTTACTCTTAAGATGATCAATTCAATTGTTGATGTTGATGGTTTTGATTATATCAATACAGGTGCTGAAATTTCGTTTACGGCTAATAGAGATGATTCATTTGCAGATATCGCTGCTAATATTATCCAAGCACCTGATGGTGATTACTTCCAATTATTCGGAACTAGGAATGGTTCTGTAACAGCATTCGATACTTATATTAATAATAGAATTACTACAAAGGGAGACGATATTAAAGTGTTCCATGATATTACAGTATATGAACAAGTTGCATCTTTCTGGGATGTTACATATTCGATGAGTATTGTTCAGGCTGAAAACTTTGATATCCCGATGCCATTTAGACCTGTTATCTTAAATGACTCATCTGCTGTTTCATATAGTATTGATTATGTTCTTAGAATTTATAACGAGAAGGATAATACACAGATCATTAAAAGAGCATCTTATGTTTCTTATGATGTTGGTACATATGGTAGAAAGATGAAAAGAGTTAATCTACCGGCTTCTAATAAAATTTTAAAGGTGTATAATACACTACCAAATGTTCTTGAGAATAGACAGATTACACAAAACCTTGCAACGCTTCCAAATAACCAGACTAGATTTGTTCCAACATTTATTGAGAGAATGAATATAGTCACAGGATCTACTAGCGTTACGGTTTCACAAAATGAAGTTGTAGATAACTCAACGATTGTATATTATGCTGACGGTCAATCACAACTTGTTCTTAGTCCGTTCGATAACTATATTAAGTTTAAAGTTGCAAAACAAGATGGTGAAGATCTTATTTCTATCTCACTAGAAGGTGTTGATAAAGTTGTATTAGACTTGGCTGGTGTTTCTATTGATAACCTTATGAATTATGATGATGTGGATTTATCTGATGGCGAAATCATGTTTAAGATTTCACAGGAAAATGCACAAAAGGCAAAGAATAAAATTAATGCCTCTTCATCAAATTCATATACACTATCTGTCCAGAATGGCTCTGATAAAACTATGATTCACCATGGTACATATACTGTACTAGGGTCATTAACTACTGCACAATCAGAAATTACTGCACAAAGTGCACAAAGTCTTAATACATCTGCGTTATGATTTTAAATTCTAGGAGCAATCTTTATAACTTTAAGTTCCCGAGAACTTTTATACCGCAGTCAATTATTGATAAGTATAAGCCTTATTTGAACAAGATGCCTGGTAATATCATTAGCGAACCTATTGATTATATCAACTATGCAATCCAAGGTATTACTGTTCCTGGTATTTCATTTGACCCAGTTCAAGAAACACCAAATGACGGTACAATCATGTATAAGAGAGGTTATGTTCCTGTACAAAACTTAATCAATCGTGAATTTTCTGTTGAAATGCAATTGCTAGATGGTTTTATTAACTATTGGATTTTAACAGATACTCTGCTTTACTATTACGATAGAAGCACAGAGAGGCCATATACTGATGACCTTAAACTACAAATCCTAGATGCAGAAGGACTTCACGTTATGTCTGCTGTATTTGAGAAGCCGATTATGAAGAGCATTAATGAGCTATCTCTTAATATGTCTTCAAACGTCGCTGAGTTTACAACATTCTCAGTGGACTTTACATACAATAAGTTTAATCTTATTAACGAACTAGACTGATATATAATTTATGAAAACGTTTATCGAATATTTAGAATCTAACCAAATCACTGAGACTGAGATGACTATGCTTAACGAGTCTCTTAATTCAGAATGGACTCCAGAACTTGAGGCTAAAATTGACAGAGCCATCGAAGAATTCTTCGAGGAATTTAAAAACGAAGACGGTTCATATGACTTTGATCGTTTTAACGAGGAAGTAACTAATGAGGGCCTTTTAGGTTCTATCCTTGGCGGTCTAACAGGTTTTGCACTTGGTAAGTCAGTTGGTAAGATTATTGCCAAGACACTAGGTATTGAAAAAGGACTATTCTACGATCTACTAACTTCAAGACTTGTAGGTGCTGCCTTAGGTGCTTCTCTTGGTAAGAACATCTAAAGTGAATATAGTAGCAATCGATTTTTCTATTAACTCACCTGGAATCTGCGTTTTAAATAACGGCAGACCATACTTCATTTCATTCTTAAAACCTGGGACCGGTACAAAAGCCCAACAAGCTCTTCAAATTCAAATGTCAGAGCTAGCGGATACAACTATTATATTCCAAGAAGAACCAAACATCGACAGGCAGGAGATGAGCAGGGTTTTAAGACACCGTGATATCGCGGAAGGAATTTGCAACCTAATAGAACAACACACTGACCAATCACAGCCTTACAGTATATTTTTTGAAGGTGCTTCTTATGGAACATCTAGATTCGGAACTAACTCCTTAATTGACTTGGCATCAGCCAGCTCGATCCTTAAGAGTTATATGTTTGATCGCTTTGATGTCCAAAAGCTGGAAGTTATTGCCCCTACATCTATTAAGAAGTTTGTTGGAAAAGGCAACATGAAGAAGGAAGGCATGTGGGAACATTTCTTGGCTAATGACTCCTTGAATGATTCTCCCTTTTGGAATTTTTGTAAAACCATCGAGTCCTTTGAATTCAAGAAATTACCTAAACCGGTTGATGACCTTATAGATGCTTACTACATTTTAATGTTAGCCCAAACGATGTAATCTTACCCCTGGAACTGAAACCCAATTCTTGTATGCTCGTTCCTGGGCATTGTTTCATTTAGTATAAAATATATTATATTATTACATTATTATGAAACAAATTGCAACAACCACGATATATACTATATGAAAACATTAAACTCAGGACAGTTTCTTAGACTGATTGCCGTTTTGGAAGAAATGACGCAATACGAACTCATAAATGAAGAAGAGGCTACAGCCCTCTTAGCTAAGACAGGTTATGTAAAAATGGGAGATTCGGAGTGGCAACATCCAAACGACGGATCAGTTTTGAAACTTATAAAGTCTTAATGTTTTTTGAAACATTCTCCGGGATGTTTGTATAAAAGGAGTTAAAGCATCTTTACGTTAAAGAGAGATTAACAGGTTTAAACAATTTAAAAGTAACTTAAAGGATTATGGCAGATTTTGACATTTTCAATCTGAGTGTCGCAGACGTTGATACTCACGAGACATCTTCTACATCTAAAGAAGATATCATCTACAAGCCTACCGCAGACGACGGTAAGGACGGTACCTATAAAGCATTGATTCGCTTTGTACCAAACCCAGAAAACCCACGCAAATCATTGGTACGCAAGTATGTCCACTGGATGACAGATCCTGCTGGCAATGGTCGCTTGGTAGATTCTCCAGCATCAGTTGGTGAGAAATGCCCAATTCAAGACGCTTTCTTCCGTCTTCGCAAGTCAGACTCAGCAGTCGACCGCAAGATGTCAGAGAAGTTGAAGCGCCGCGAGCAGTTCTACTCACTGATCAAAATCATCAAGGACCCACAGCGTCCTGACTTGGAAGGTCAATATATGATCTTCAAGTATGGCTACAAGATCAAAGAAAAGATCGATGAGGAATTGAAGCCTTCATTCGGCGAGTCAACTCAGGTATTTGACTTGTTCGAAGGTAAGAACTTCGAGTTGATCATCACACGCCAGGGTGAATACAACAACTATGATAAATCCAAGTTCTCGGCTAGCAAGTCAGGTATCGTTATTAACGGTGCTCCTGTTGAGCGTAGCAAAGAGGCAATGGAATCAATCAAGACAGAACTTGATAGTGCTCCTAAGCTAGAGCCTTACGAGTACCGCCAATGGGACGACCAAACACGCGACTTCGTAAACTCTGTACTTGGACAATACATTTCTAATCCAGGTGCATCTATGGGCGCTGTAACAAGCCGCGCTACTGTAACAGAGTCAAAGAGTACAAGTTCCATTTCAAATTTGCCTTCGGCAGAGGAAGCATTTGGTCTTGACACTCCTTCCAATACGACTAAAGTTGATGCTGATGATGATCTAGATTCATTCTTGAATGACCTCGATCTCTAATTTATCAGAAGACTTAAAGAATACAATTAGAGTTTTGGTGAAGCAGGTGGTTGTAGAAAACCACTCTGCTCCCCAAAAACAAATGATAAAGGAGATGTCAGGTCGTTTGAACCTGGCATGTCCCTATTGTGGGGATTCTACAACGGATCTTCTCAAGAAAAGAGGTAACATCTTCTGGGACACTCTCCAATATCATTGTTATAACTGCAACCACCACTCTGATCTAACTTCTTTCTTTAAGGACCATGGCAAGCGCTTTGGCTCCGGTGACGATTCTATTCATGTAATCGAATACATTAAAGAAAAGAAAGTTAACATTAAAGAGATCAGTACACTACAGCATGGTATTTACAATAAAGCTGTAGAGCTAGCGATATCAGTTAGCGACTTTAAAAGACATTTTAGAGCAGAAAATATATCAACAGGCGATTTTGCATGGTTCTATCTAAGAGGTAGATTACTACATAATAGGGCTGATGAATTTCTATACTCACCACAGAAAAAGAAACTGTGGATCTTAAACAAAACACCTGATGGCAAAATCCTAAGTTGTCAGAGTAGAAACATGGGTAAGAATGCCAGATCAAAATACTTAACATATGATCTCGCTAAACTTTACGATGAGATGTCTCGTGAGTTCCCATTAGAAGGTGATGAGCTAATTGCAGTGAATAAAATGTCAACATTGTTTGGTATTATGCAAGCAGACATGATGAGACCCGTAACGGTTTTTGAAGGTCCTATTGATGCCAAATTTATGTTTAATTCTATTGCCCTTGCAACTGCTGGTAGATCTACAACAGAGCTTGATGAAATACCAACAATTAGATATATGTTCGACAACGATGAAACCGGTAAGAAGAAGATGCTTGAGAAACTGCGTAAAGGCAAGTCAGTGTTTATGTGGTCAAAATTCTTAAAGGATAGTAAGTTGAATATATACAATGATGATATAAAAGATCTAAATGATTTAATCAAGAAGTGTTTTGAACTTAAATGTGATGCACACAAAAAGATTAATGATTACTTTACTAGTTCACATTTAGATGCTTTATACGTATGATAGATTTTAGTTTTATGGATCAGGAATTAGATCAGTTTCATGAAGATCATGAGGGTTATAAGAATCTAAAGTTGTTGATAGATTTTCAACAATCAGGAATATCTTATAGCGGACCTGTGTTTAATCCCGGAGAGCCAAAGATGAAAAAGAAACTAAAAGCACATAAGTGGATAAAAGATAGCAAGGATAAGGGTTCATTATTTTAAATGTAAAAAAATGTCAGAAAAGAATAAAATTGTAGAGGTTGACCAGTACTTGGGAGGCCAGAGACAGGAATGGACTGCTAAGATTAGAGAATTAGCAAAAGCATTTAAAGATATTGATGACCTCAATGAGGCTATGGTAACTATTCCATCATATCGCCAGATTATAGTTGAGCAGATAGCTCAGTTAAATATCAAAATAAAACAACAAGAGCGTAGACTTTCTAAAACATATAAAGAATCTTTTATTAAGTACTACGAATATGATTACAAACTAACTGACAAACAAAAGGAATCTTTCCTTAAAGCAGATATGTCAGACGATAGCATGATCCTTTCATTGCTAGAAACACAAATGGACTTTTATAAAGAATCGGTCAAGACTCTGGATAACATGAGTTGGGCCGTTCGCAATAAGTTACAGCTAAACGGGTTGTAATGCAGCGAGAATAAAAATGCTCAACTAATGGTGGAGCTAACACTTACAGAAAACAACCAGTTCTTAAGAATCGATGCCGCTACGGAGCTAGAGCTAGAACAGTTGACTATTTCATTAACAAGACGCATCGAAGGCTGGAGGTTTAACCCACTGGTCAAACGAGGTGTGTGGGATGGTTATGTTTCTTATATTAAGGATAATAAATGGATTCCTTCTGGCTTATGGCAAGAGATTACAAAGATCTGTAAGCAATATAAGTACGAGTTAAAGATTAATGGTATAACTCGATTATTTGATAAAGATATTACGGCTGAGGGTTTTGAGGCATGGGCTCTTGAGTTTTTTGAGCGCAGCGAATTAACCCCTAGAGATTATCAGCTAGAGGCGGCATTTAATATTCTAAAGTTTAGAAGATCATTATCTGAATTGGCAACTTCAGCCGGTAAAACAATGATCTCATTTCTTACGATAGCACACATGCTAGAGAAAGATAATGCCAAGAAGATTCTATTTGTAGTACCTAACGTTTCTTTAGTTGTTCAAGCGACAGAGGACTTTGCTGAATATAATTATGAAAATAGAGTGCCTATGATGATTCAGCAGGTTTATGCTGGACAAAAGATTAAAGACACTAGAAACGTAGTTATTGGAACATATCAGTCACTTGTTAAAAAAAACAAAGACTTTTTTGATCAATTTGATTGTGTGATTGTGGATGAGACTCATAAAGCAAAGTCGACATCTATTAAGACTATTCTTCAAAAATGTGAAAGCGCTACATATAGATATGGTTTATCAGGTACGATCCCTAAGGATAATACACTAGATAGACTAACTATTATGGCATACACTGGTCCTTTGATTACAGAGGTTAAAGCATCATTCCTTCAACAAGAGGGACATATTGCAGGATGTAAGGTAAAAGTTATTGAAATGAACTATGCACCGGAATCAGCCAAAAAAGCATTTATGGAATTGTCTACAAACAGGTATGAAAATAAAGATGTTTTTCAATTAGAGCAAAACTATATTATCAACTCACCAGGTAGACTAAACTTTATAGTCAATGTGATATCGAAGGTACCTAAGAATTCATTAGTACTTTTCCACCGTATTGAACATGGTAAAAAGATTTATGAACTACTGAGAAGAAAGAGTGATAAAAAGGTTTACTATGTTGATGGCAACACGGATAAGGATATTCGTGAAGAGTATAAAAAGAAAATGGAAGCCGGTGATGAAGTTGTAATTATAGCTTCATATGGTACATTTTCAACCGGTATATCTATTAAAAAAATACACAATATCTTTTTTACAGAATCGTTTAAATCAGAGGTTATTATTCGTCAATCAATTGGCCGTGGACTTAGACAGCATGAGTCAAAAGAAAGTGTTAATATTATAGACTTTGTTGACGATATTTGCTTTGAAGGCCATCAGAATTATTTATTTAAACATGGTTTAGCTAGGCAGAAAATCTATAAACAAGAGAAGTTTAGTTATGAAATCAAAAAAGTATCTTTTGAAGGGGATATATAGTCATAAGATAACATACTATAAAAATACAACATTAAAAAAATGGAGCGTATTCAATCATTCAAGTCGTTTTCTCAAGTTAAAACGCAACTAAGAGAAGAGGCTTTGCAAAATGAAATTGCAGCTAAAAGAGAAACTTCTGCATCTGCATTTTCTGAGCTACTTAAAAAATATAATGTTTCTAATGCATCTGAAGTTTCAGAAGATCAACTAGAGACGTTCATGCTAGATCTTGTTGGCCTAAAGGCTGATCAAAAGGCTAACGAAGCCAAGTCTGATCGTGATAATGTAATTGCAGCTTGGGATAAAACGGGCGTTACAGATCTAAACACAATTGCTAAGATCTACTCGGAAGCAATGACAGATGCGAACTTCCATAAGGAGACATCTACATCTAAGGCAATTGGTTCAGCATCTAGAGCTGGTAAAGTTGGTGACATGGGCCAAGAGATTGCATCCGCTGCTAAATGGAACGGTATTGCAATTGCTAATGGTACTGTTGATTTCCTAAGAAATATTGATCAGGAATCTGCGGCTGAAAAGCTATTATCAGCTATCACTAAGTTCGATCTTAATGAATCAGTTGTACTAAATTCACTAGAGCAAATCATCGAAGAGGGCACAAGAGGCTTTTTCGGTAAAATTGATAAAAAGGGTAACATCTTAGCAGTTTATACACACTATGATTCTTACCCAGAAAACATGCTTCCTATCATTAAGAAGGCATATAAAAAAGTAGAAGATGTTGATGCGGTTATTGCTAAAGGTGATAACTCAGGCCTAGAGGCTGATATTAACAAAATTAAGTTCTATAATGACAAAAGAGCTGCGTTAACTGGCAACGCAAAGGATACTGACAAGTTCCTTAGAAATGCTGCAGGGGAAGGGGGTGCCGAATTCGTTTATCTATATGATCAGAGAGACGGTATGTGGTACATGTCAGACATCTATAAGACAAGAGAATTGGTACCAGCTTTTGAATCAGTGGTTAACGAGGCTATTTCACCAGAGGTTATCGCAATGATTTCAACAGTTCTTGGTATTCCAACTATAGCGTTGGCAGGTGCTAAATTAGACTCTGCACTTGAAAAAGCAGCTAAAAACGGCAATGAATTTGCTGAATCAGTTCTTGATAAATTAAGATCTGCTGGTAAAGCTGCTTCTGTTTCTATGAGATCTGAATCAGTTGAAGTTGCTGAAGCAGAAATCAATATCGTTCCTGAAATTGAAGGTGAATTCTGGCAAATTTACTCTAAGCTTAATGATCTAGCTGAAGAGACTACAGACTCTAAGTGGAGAAAAGCAATTGAAAGCATTATTAAAGGCCTAGAGGGTGTTGAAAACAAAGTTAACGATTTTTCTAGAAAACTAGGTGTTGTTCCAACACATGAAGGTAGAGCATTTGCTGCAGCTGCTAAAAAGGCTAAGGACGAAGGCAAAGAAGAATTTGAATTTAACGGTAAGAAATACCCAGTCCTTATTAAGGAAGAAGACATCAAAGAAGGTAACGCTTTCGGTGCTGCTAGAGCTGAAGCTATCGCTAAAGGCGAAAAGACTTTCAAGGTCGGTGACGAAGAATATGACGTTGAGTCAGTAGATGCAGAAGACAAAGAAAATGCTGAGGAATTTGCTAATGAAGATCTAGGATCTATTAATGTTGCAAATAAAGAAGCTGATACAACTAAAGGCGAAGATAGAAAAATCATCGACGGTGAAGTTGTTGACGAAGAGCCAAAAGAGGTTGTTCTAGAGCCACTAACTGAAGGTGAAAAAGAAGAGCAAGCTGCAATGGAACTTTACGTTAAACTTGTAGATCTTAAGAAAGGTAAGTATACTGAGAAAGAGATGCAAACAATGTCTAAAAATGATATGGAAGATGTTGTAGACGCAGAGGGCCTAAAAGGTTCTGAAGCCAAGAAAATGGTTGACGAGCTTCTTAAAATTGCAAAGGGCTAAAATAATTTAAAAAGTTTTGACTCAGATTTTTCTGGGTCATTTCTTTTTTGTATATTAGTAGTATGAAAAATATTAAACAATTCAAAGAATTCGTTAATGAATCTTCTGACGCAGGTATTTTCCTAGATAGATTCGACAATTGGATCGGCTACGATTGGAAGAAGTTTCAAGAAGCATTTCTTAAACTTAACAAGGATAATAAGATTATCCACGACAAAAAAGAAAACTATTACTACGGTATGATCAAAGGTGAATCTACTCCTGTTTGGAAGTATGATGATCTAGATGGTCAACTTATGTTTGATATTCAAAGAAATCTAGTGGGTGGGCTTGTTTATAACTATAATATGGTTAGCAAGAAACACCCTTGGTCTTAATAATTAATTTAAAATGGGAAACTACAAAAACCACACGCTTCGTACTAAAAAAGAGACTAACCGACTAAAACACAGAGGTGGTCCAACGAGCGCAAAAACTTCTAAAGAGAGAGTATTAAGAATGCAATCTAACGAAGAAGTTCTTAAAAGAACTATTTCAGAATAATGAAACTACTTGTATCATTCAACGAATTTATCCTTGAAAGGGCTATGGCCGATCACACAGACTATCTTATTTTAGAAGGTGGTGCAGCTGGTCATATGGCACATCCTTTTGATGATAAGAATTTAACGTTTGGTGATTTCAAGAAGATGATCGAATCTGGTCTACAAGGCGAGCTTAGTTTTGAAGAAGCTCCTACTGAAAAGACTGATGGTCAAAACCTTTTTGCTACTGTTAAAAATGGTCAGGTTTTATTCTCAAGAAACAAAGGTCAGTTGGTTCAACCACTAGACCTACAGGGTATTATTAGAATGTTTACAGGCCATGCTTCAAAAATGGTTGAAGACACTTACATTCTAGCAGCAAAAGATTTAGCATCAGCCCTTCCAAAAATTAAAGATCAGTCTATGTTTAACGATGGTAAATCGTTTATGAACATGGAGTTGATCTATTCGCTAAATCCTAACGTGATTGTGTACGACAGGGATGTTATTCAGTTCCACGGAATGGTAGACACTGACGGAAGCGGAAATGTCACTGGCGAGTCTCCAAGAGCCGCTAAAGAGCTTGTTAAGCTTTTACAAGATGTTAATGCACATGTTGGTAAAACATTTACAATGATTCCACCACAAGTATTAGCTCTTAGAAAAGATGAGAACTTTGCTGATAAGCTTCCATACTTCATGAAAAAGATTGAAGATCTTAGAAATAGATACGGCCTATCTGATCATGACGAGGTTTCTAAATATCATGAAATGTGGTGGAGAGAGGAAATCAACCGAGCATTCCCTAATGTATCATCTGATGTTAAAGAAGCTCTACTTCAGAGATGGGCTTATGATAACAAGCAAGCTATGGACTTTAGAACTATGTCTAAGGCGGTTGAAGCCAAAGACATGGATTCTATCAAGAAATACGATAAAGTTGATTCTGGCAAAAAGTATAAAGAGAACATTAGACCATTTGAGGACTTGTTCCTTGAGTTTGGTTCTGTAGTTCTTAAGAATGCTTCAAACTTCTTGGCAGCTTCACCAGATCAGGAAATGCAAAGACTGCATAATCAGATCAGAACAGAGGCAGATAGAATTAAAAAGTCTGGAGGTACTGATCAAATTGCAAAGGTTGAAGCTGAGCTTGATCGCCTTTCAAGAATTGGTGGAGTTGAGTCAATCATTCCATCAGAAGGCCTTGTATTTAGATATAATGGCAAAATATATAAACTTACCGGCACATTCGCTGCGATAAACCAGCTAATGGGTATAATTAAATACGGACGTTAAAATGAAACACGTAAAACTATTCGAAACTTTCATCAACGAGTCAGATCCTAAGATTGCAGCGATGAGACAAAAACTAAATGCAGAACTAGATAAAGTTCGTCAGCAATTAGAAGAAGT
>Ga0181564_10003360_pt1 | contig 13774 bp, 14 predicted proteins | sample 011ome_24_FD_134512 | JGI IMG/M metagenome (GOLD analysis project Ga0181564, IMG submission 134512) | Coastal salt marsh microbial communities from the Groves Creek Marsh, Skidaway Island, Georgia - 011513CT metaG (megahit assembly) | ecosystem: Environmental > Aquatic > Marine > Intertidal...
GAAGCGATAGTTTTGCAAAAAGGAGAAGCCATCGATGGGCAAGATGCTTTTGCAATTGATTTAGCTAAAGAGATTAGAAAATCAGACGAAGAACGTTTGTCTCCTTTATATATAGCCGATAAAGAAGGTGAAACCTACTACATTATACCATTGCAAGGTAACGGACTTTGGGGGCCTATATGGGGATATGTTTCTTTAAAGCAAGATATTAATACTGTATATGGAGCAACCTTTGATCATAAAGCTGAAACACCTGGGCTAGGAGCCGAAATCAATACGCCCGTATTTGAAGAGCAGTTCAAAGGAAAGCGTATGTTAGATTCTAATTTGACCTTTGTTGGTATTGATGTGCGTAAAGGAGATGCTTCTACCGAATATCAAGTAGATGGAATCTCAGGTGGTACCATTACTAGTGACGGAGTAGAAGCTATGATTCTAGACTGTGTAAAGGAGTATGTTCCTTTTCTTAAAGATCATAGCGGCAAAACAGCCACAGCAGCATTAATCAGTGAATAGCACCATAGCCAGATTAAGTTTATTCTTAAGACAGCCAATAAAACGACCTTATAATTCTGATCTAAACAGCCAATCCTTAATTAACCACTCATGGCCGACATATTAGAAAAAAAAGAGGAAGCAAAAGACCTACTGGTCGACAAGCAACCTAAAGAACCTCTTTTTAGTAAAAAAAACAGAAAATTATTAAACGATCCGCTGAACGATAACAACCCGATCACCGTGCAGGTTTTGGGGATTTGTTCTGCTCTTGCCATAACAGTCAAGTTATACCCCGCATTGGTTATGTCCATTTCGGTGTTGTTTGTAATGGCTGCGGGGAATGTGATTGTATCGTTAATGAGAAACTTTATCCCTAATCGGATACGGATCATAGTACAGTTAGTTGTAGTTGCATCTCTTGTAGCTCTAGTGGATCAAGTACTAAAAGCCTTTGTATATGATGTGTCTAAAGAACTTTCTGTATTTGTAGGTCTTATCATTACCAACTGTATTATTATGGGTCGTTTAGAGGCATTTGCCTTAGGTAATACGGTTTGGAAATCCTTCTTAGATGGGATCGGGAATGCGTTTGGTTATGCTTGGATTTTATTAGCAGTAGCTTTTTTCAGAGAACTTTTAGGCTCAGGAACCTTGTTTGGTTTCCAAATTATACCAGATGCTTGGTATTTAGCTAATGGCGGGTTTTATAGTAATAATGGATTTATGCTTCTTCCGCCCATGGCGCTCATAACGGTAGGTATCATTATATGGGTACAACGTGCTCGCAACACTAAATTGATCGAGGAGTAATCATCATGCAAGAACTCGTTAATTTATTTGTAAAAGCCATATTTGTTGACAACATGATATTTGCCTATTTCCTAGGCATGTGTTCATATTTAGCCGTATCGAAAAAAGTTTCTACCGCTGTAGGACTTGGAATAGCCGTAATTTTCGTACTAACGATCACAGTACCAGTAAATTTCTTATTAGAAAATTATATACTTCGCGAAGGCGCACTATCTTGGCTAAGCCCAGCATTTGCTGAAGTGGACCTAAGTTTTCTATCCTTTATTTTATTTATTGCGGTAATTGCCTCCATGGTTCAGTTAGTTGAGATGACGGTAGAAAAGTTTTCTCCAGGTCTATATAACGCATTAGGTATTTTCTTACCACTAATTGCTGTGAACTGCGCTATTCTTGGTGGTTCACTATTCATGCAGGAAAGAAACTTTATCGGTATAACCGAAGCTACTGTTTTTGGATTCGGTAGTGGAATAGGTTGGTTTTTAGCTATCGTTGCTATTGCCGCCATTCGAGAAAAAATTCAATATTCAAACGTGCCTGCCCCTTTAAAAGGTTTAGGGATTACATTTATTGTAACCGGACTGATGGGGATTGCATTTATGTCCTTTATGGGTATTAAGTTATAACACCAAAACGTTTTTTACGATATCATCATGGCATTAGCAGCAACCACATTAATTGTATTTACCAGTGTAATAGTATTTTTTGTAGTAATACTACTTCTTGTATCTATTTTATTAGGAGCGAAATCTGTATTAACTCCATCAGGACCGGTTAAAATCACCATTAACGGTGAAAAAGAGATTGAGGTAGCCTCTGGGAGTACTCTATTGAGTACATTAGGAGACAATAAAATCTTTTTACCCTCTGCTTGTGGCGGTGGTGGTACGTGTGTTCAATGTAAGTGCCAGGTACTCGAGGGTGGAGGAGAGATCCTTCCTACAGAAACACCGCATTTTACCCGTGCTGAACAAGCTGATAAATGGAGGCTAGGCTGTCAGGTGAAAGTAAAAGAAGACATGAATATTCAGATTCCTGAAGAAGTCTTTGGAATTAAGAAATGGCAAGCAAAGGTTGTGTCAAACTATAATGTGGCTTCATTTATCAAGGAATTTATCGTAGAAATTCCTGAGGAAATGGATTACAAAGCGGGTGGATATATTCAGATAGAGATACCCCCATGCGAAGTAGATTATAAAAACATTGACATTACGGCACATCCGGAAGAGCACGATACCCCAGATAAATTTCAGCTTGAATGGGATAAATTTGGCCTATGGGATCTCAAAATGAAAAATGAAGAGACGGTAGAGCGCGCCTATTCAATGGCTAGTTACCCTGCAGAAGGGCGTAAAGTAATGCTTAACGTTCGTATTGCAACGCCACCATGGGATCGAGCAAAAAACGGTTGGATGGATGTGAATCCGGGTATCGCTTCATCGTATATTTTCGATAAGAAACCAGGAGATATGGTGACTATTTCTGGACCTTATGGGGAGTTCTTTATTAAAGAAGAAACCCAATCAGAAATGTTGTACGTGGGTGGTGGTGCAGGGATGGCTCCTATGCGGTCTCATTTGTATCATCTGTTTAAAACCCTAGAAACAGGCCGTAAGGTTTCTTACTGGTATGGTGGTCGTTCACGTCGTGAGCTATTCTATCTAGATCACTTTAAACAACTAGAAGATAAATTTGATAATTTTAAATTCTACGTTGTATTATCTGAACCATTGGAAGAAGATAATTGGGTCGAAAAGAAAGACACTAATGATAAAGAAGGCGACGGGTTCCTAGGATTTGTTCACCAAGCAGTGATAGATCAGTATTTATCTAAGCATCCTGAACCTGAAGAAATAGAATTCTATTTCTGCGGTCCCCCACTCATGAACCAAGCTGTTCAAAAAATGTGTGACGATTGGGGAGTGCCCGAAGAGAACGTAGCGTTTGATGACTTTGGCGGATAATATTAACGCGTATGTATAGATTAATGCGAATAAACGCAGCAAATAGAAACGGCCTTGGTCGTTTCTATTTTGTTTTAGGGCTATATACTTATCTACTACTCACAATCACATGTAGCCCATCTACGTCTTATGAGACCTTACAAGGGCAAGCCCAGGGGTCAACCTATACTATGCAGTTTGAACTTTCCAGAACTGCTGAATCGCAGCTGTTACAAAAGGAGATTGACCAGCTATTATCTGATATTGATCAATCCATGAGCACTTATGTACCAGGTTCAATTATCTCTCAGTTAAACCAATCTGAGGGCGCTTGGGTACATGTTGACGCTTTATTCATGAGGGTGTTGGTATCAGCATTAGAAGTGGCAGAAGATACCGAAGGTGCATTCGACCCCACAATAGGCTCGGTCGTTCAATTATGGGGTTTCGGATTCGATGAAATGCGTGGGGACATTAGCGACATAAGTATTCAAGAAGCCCTCTCGCGATCTGGCTTTGAACGAATTAATGTGGACACATTAGAAAGTAACGTACGTATCCCCAATGGATTTTCCATTGATTTTAACGCTATTGCGCAAGGATTTTCGGTGGATACATTGGCCTTATTGTTAGAATCAAAGGGTATTCAGAATTATATGGTAGAATTAGGTGGAGAAGTTCGCACCCGAGGATATAATGCTCAAGGTGATTATTGGAATATTGGTATTGATCGCCCCATTAACAAATCTGAAACAGGCAGAGAATTGCAGGCCATTATTTCATTAAAAAATCAATCTCTAGCTACCTCAGGAAATTATCGAAAATTTTGGGTAGACGAACAAACTGGTATAAAATATGCTCATACTATTAATCCAAAAACTGGGCACCCAGCGATGAATCAATTATTAAGCGCTAGTATTGTGCATGCCGAGGCGACCATGGCAGACGCATACGCCACCGCTTGTATGGTTTGGGGGCGTCTAAAATGCGTTGAGTTTTTGGAAAGTAATGCGGATTATTCAGGAGTACTTGTCTATACCGATGTAGAAGGAAATTGGTTTACTTACTACAGCCCGAAGCTCAACATATCGATGGTTAAGACTGACTAAGGGTGTTTGGAGTCTTCTGTAGAGTATTTTCTTCCTAAACTAATAGTCCTATCTAAACAAAAGGGCTAAAATCGGGTTCTTCTTTCTTCTGGCTTTGTGTGTTTTTGTCTTCACTTTTACACTTCTGGTCAGGTAGCGCACCGCATAAACTACAAGCCTCTCCCTCATCATTAAGGAAGGGACTATTGCTTGCGCAGGTACCAGCAAATTCACCATCTTTTTTGGCCCATATTTTAATGGCTATACCGGCAAATCCAATACCTAAAAAGGTGATAGCTAGCAATAGAGTTGCCAAAAATACTTCCATGGATGAATTAATTTTAATGATAAGCTAAATTTAAATACTATATCAAAATCGCATTATTTATGATAAATGACAATAAAAGCTAGTTATAAGTAGTCTGTTCAAGGAGTAAAATAGGTGCTTCTCAGTGAACATTTTCCTATATTTGTCGTCTATTAAATATGTATGCGCCCGTAGCTCAACTGGATAGAGTACCAGGTTTCGGCCCTGGGGGTTGGGGGTTCGAACCCTCCCGGGCGTACAAGTAAATTAAGATAAGTTACATAATTTCAATTACTTATATTTTTCACTTTGTAGGAACTGTACAAGTTTTGTACAACTTATCTATAGTTAAGAGTGTTTTAGCAGTAAATCAAGAGATGTATATCCTATCTAATATCTAAGTATCCAGATAGATCTACATTTAGGACATCTTGAGAGGAATGAAATGTATTCCTACCACCTAGTTCTTTTCTAGGTATGTTTACACTTAAGACATTTCATTATAAATCCAAATATCTCAACTATATTTGGCCCCTAAGGGCCAAAGTGAAGGTGGGTGGGGGTTTCTTATATCCATCTTTTTTACTGTTTAAAGTATATTTGTATGCTTAAGTAATTTAATACTGTTTTTTTATACTATTTTTGGATAAATCTATTATAATGTTTCAGCGTATTTATCCCCTAATATAATAAAACAGTGTATGATACCAGATAGAGTCCTAAAAGTTATGTTAAATGGATATGGGCATTTCGGCTCAACATCTAGCAATTTAGTTCCTGCTCATATTGATACATTAGGAGCCTCGTGTAACCCCGAAACTGATGAAGCAACATTCTTTATTCGAAAATCATTAGCCGAGAAAACCCTTATAAATTTAAATGACAACGGTATGGCTGCAGTATATTTAGGACTTCCCTCTCATGAAGCATATCAAATTAAGGGTCAATTTATTGGTTCACGAAATTTAACAGCCGAAGAGTTTGAAGCATCCAGTAAAATCAGAAACTATTTTATTGATATGATTAGTGCAATGGGGTTACCGAGAGAGAATATAGAAAAGTTGTATGGTGTTGCACCGGATATTGGCCTAACAGTTAAAATTAAAAATATTTATATCCAAACACCCGGACCTGAAGCGGGCACTAAACTAGAATTCTAATATTTGTTAAATGATACAAGAAAAACATCAATTTGCTATGAATGGAATGTACCCTAGCACCTTTTCGACTTGTTCAAGAGAAGGAATACCAAATACAACTGTAATATCTCAAGTTTGGTATGTAGATGAAGAACATATAGCTTTATCCTTTCAATTCTTTAGTAAAACTAGAAGAAATATCTCTGAAAATCCTCTTGGTTACTTATCAATAATTAATCCAATGACTATGGACATGTACGGACTTGAAATAGAGTTTGTTCGGTCAGAAACAGAAGGTGATTTATTTGACGAAATGGATATGAAGCTACAAGCTATAGCTTCAATGTCAGGAATGGAAGATATTTTTGAATTAAAGGCCGCCGATATCTATAAAGTGCATCACATCAAAGACATAAACCTATAATAATATTCATCCACTATAACATTATTTGGTATGTCATAGATTAAAATAAAATAAGAATATAATATGGATGGCAAACTAAAGGAGATTGAAAAGAGAAAAGAACAAGAACGACTTCTTGAAAGAAAAAAAAGAGAAATAGAATTAATTAAAGACGTTTCAGGTCAAATAAACAAAACACTAGATATTGATTCTATTGCCCAAACAATGCTTGAGCTAATGGATAAGCATTTTGGCTTTGAGCATTCAATGATATTAACACTAGATAGCAATAATGAAACTTTAAGTGTTCTTGCAACACACGGTTATAAAGATAGGGGAATTGGGGCTAAAGTTAGAGTTGGTGTTGGCGTAATTGGCATGGTGGCTAAACGTAAAAAGTTAATGAGGATGGCCAATATGCGAATGCAAATGAATTATATGCATGCTGTAAAGAAGGAAGTAATCAAATCAAATAGCGATAAAGTAAAAGAAACGGTTCCCCTACCAGGTCTGAAAGATGTTGAATCACAAATTGCTATACCGATGATATTAGATGAAGAATTAGTCGGGGTATTTTCTGTTGAAAGCCAAAAATTAAATCTATTTGACAAAGAGGATGAATTAGTAATAACAATTTTAGCAAACCAAACAGCAAGTGCCATCAAACATGCTAATCTCTACAAACTCGAGCAAGAACGACTTACTCAATTAAACAAAGCACACTCAGAGCTAGCTGACCTCAATCAAAATCTGGAAAAAAAAGTAGAGGAACGAACCTCTGAGTTAGTCGAACTTTCAAAAAAGCTAGCTAAATATTTTTCTCCTCAAGTTTATGAATCAATATTTTCAGGAAAACTTGATGTAACTGTAAAAACTCAGCGTAAACAACTAACTGTCTTCTTCTCCGACCTACAGGGGTTTACTGAATTAACAGAACGTTTAGAGCCTGAAATTCTTACTGAGCTACTAACTGATTATCTTACAGAGATGTCTAAAATAGCTATAAAATGGGGCGGTACTATAGATAAATACATTGGTGATGCTATGTTAGTTTTCTTTGGAGATCCATCATCTAAAGGATACCAAGAAGATGCTAAAAATTGTGTTGCTATGGCTTCTGAAATGATTGAAAAATTGAGTAGAATTCGAAATAAATGGCTTAATCGTGGAGTATCAAAAACCTTAAATGCACGCATAGGTATACATTCAGCTGTTTGTACTGTAGGAAATTTTGGGTCTCAAGACCGGTTAGACTATACAGTAATTGGCAATGGGGTTAACTTAGCGTCGCGATTAGAGTCTAATGCAAGAGCAAATAAAATTCTTATATCTGAAGACACTTATTTATTGATAAAAGAAACTTTCACTTGTATTGAAAAAGAATCTATTTCAGTAAAAGGTGTTTCTTATCCGGTAAAGACTTACGAAGTTCTTGAGAAAATGGAACCTTCAAATGTAAAGACACAACCAATAAATAAAGTAATGCCAGGATTTTCTCTAAAGTATAATCCATCTGAACTCTCAGATAATGATACAGCGATTAAGTTAGTCTCTGATTTACTAAAAAGACTTGAAAAACAAAAAAGCCTAAATGATTAATTCTTACTCATCTGTTCCTTAAGTAACCTCTGGGTTGTCTCTCAATCTAAGGTGGATTTAAGTCCACCATTGTTACTGTACTTCGATTAGTACTTCACGATGATCTTCTAGGACACATATTTTAGACTTAAAGCTTCGAAAGCCGATTTCACTGTTAAAGAAGATGCTGATGAAAAAATATATAGGTGAAAAAAAGACCACTCTGTAGAAGTGGCCTTTTTGATATACTTAAATCTTTTTTAAAAAAAAGTTTCGATGAGTAGACTTTTCTTGTATAATTCATCTAGCTTATGCTCTAAACGAATATTTTGATACATGTTTATACGAACTTTTTCTTTTTTCCCCACTTTATTTTTAGTGACTTTATTTGGTCTTTTTACCTTTGGATTTTCGACGGTAGCTGCTCAAATGTCTGGAAACACAACAATGGAAGAGACTCATGAACAAAAATGGGCTATTGCATTGCACGGTGGAGCAGGTTATGTCTCTCCCGATATGCCAGAAGAAAGAAAGGCTCGTTATATGGCTGCTTTAGATTCCGCTTTGGCCATAGGGGTAGATATTTTAGAACAAGGGGGTTCATCCCTAGACGCCGTTGAACAGACTGTTCGTTTTTTAGAAGACAACCCACTATTCAATGCCGGCCGTGGAGCGGTTTTTACCAGCGAAGGAAAAAATGAGTTAGATGCTGCAATTATGGATGGTTCACAGATGAACGCAGGAGCAGCGACTGGTCTAACAACGGTTAAACATCCAATATCGTTGGCCCGTATTATCATGGAAGAATCGAGGCACATTTTATTCGCTGGAGACGGTGCCGAGCAGTTTGCAGATCAAACCACCGTAGAGCGAGTAGATCCAGAATATTTTAAGGTACCGGCTAGATATGAAGCTTGGAAGCGCGCCAATGAAAACCGAGGATATTTGGAATCACAACCTAATAATGGGTGGAAAATGGGAACAGTTGGTTGCGTAGCTGTAGATAAAACGGGCCGCTTAGTAGCGGGTACATCAACAGGAGGAATGACCAACAAGAGGTATGGAAGAGTTGGTGATGTGCCTATAATTGGATCAGGAACCTATGCCGATGATCAAGTAGCGGTGTCGGCAACCGGTTGGGGAGAACGTATTATGCTTAATGTTTCTGCTCATCGCTTGGCTAGCCATATGCGGTATACAGGTGCTAGTTTGAATGAGTCGATGGATTATTTGGTCTATGAATTACTGAATGAAGGAGAGGCTGGGTTTATCGCTGTAGATCGAGAGGGTAATATCTCAATGGAAACGAACACGGGTTCTATGTTTCGCGCATCTCAAAGTGAAGGTGGAGAGAAGACCGTAGCCATTTGGAATTAATTCTTTTATCCGCGATGAAAGCGGTCACGTAACTCTTGGACATAGACACCAATATCGTTTCGCAATTCATGGAAGCGTTCGTGAAGTCCTAGATATTCGGACTTTTTGAATAAGCCCTTTCCCTTTAGTTGCACTAATCGATTTAATCCATTATTTGCATACAATAAAGATCGTTTGGTGTAGGCAATATTGGCCCCCATGTATTCATGGTCAAATCCAAACGAGTATCCTCCGGCTAATTTGGCCCCTATTTTTAGGGTTTCTTCAACAAAGTCGTCAATTTCGGGGCTTTGGTGTTTTTCATCGATTGATAGTGCCCATCGTAAGACATCAATAGCCAGATTTTTTGACCGCGAGTATATTCGTAGATTATCTAAACTTCCGTAGTTCGAGTACGCAAAATCCTCGCTTAAGGCCTTCCATTCTTCTCCTTCGTCAAAATCCATTTCCGCTTCTTCGTCATATTCTTCTAGAGCGTTAAATGGAAATTCATCTTCATCAAACTCATCTTCGTCTTCCCAATCTTCGTCGTCAGGGAAATACGCCTCATCTAAGAGTAATTCTTCTTCTACATAGGCTTCGAAAGCATCATCTTCACTAACACTTTCCTCGAGTAAAGTAATCCAGCGGGGTGTAGAGCCACCACGAGGGTCAGTGGTGATGAATTTTCTTAATTGATCACTCTTTTTCTCAACTTCTGAAATATGTGCATCCCACTGGTGTTCGTCCCAAAGTTCATCATCGGAATGGCTGTATTGCATATGAATGGAGCAATGAAGGTTAATGTTTATTAAAAAAGATGAATTTGTCACCCTTAGTCAAGAGCAAGTGGAAAAATACGGGTTTTTGTGGATAAATAAGTGTGTCAGCAGAAAAAAAGATCCAATAATTAAAGCAACAGAAAAAGACTAAAGTCGTTCCAGTACACCCACTACTACCCGTGTTAATTGCGGTTCTGCCATAGCGGCGGCTTCTAACACATCATCCAGGCTTACGGGTTCAAGAGCATCGGGGAAACATTCATCGGTAATCACCGATATCCCGAGCACCTCCATACTCATGTGTACTGCTGCAATCACTTCTGGTACTGTGGACATGCCCACCACATCAGCGCCTAGTTGTCGCATATATCTATATTCCCCCTTGGTTTCCATCATTGGTCCAGATACGGCTAAATAAACTCCTTGATGCATTTTTATCCCCGCATCGAGGGCCACTTGCTCGGCTGTGGCCAATAAACGCTCGGTGTAAGGTTGAGACATATCTGGAAATCGAGGACCTAAATCAGGGTCATTGGGGCCAATTAGAGGGTTATCCCCTAAGAAATTAATATGGTCGTTAATGAGCATGATATCTCCACGCTCAAAATTGGGGTTCAATCCGCCACAGGCGTTGCTTACTAATAACGTTTGTATTCCTAACATCTTAGCTACTCGAACTGGGAAGGCGATTTGATTCATGGAATAGCCCTCGTAATAGTGAAACCGCCCTTGCATTGCCATTATGGATTTACCGCCTAGATAACCTATTAATAGTTTACCCGCATGGCTTTCTACTGTGGACACAGGAAAGTGAGGTATATCCTCGTAAGGCAATTCTACTTCAACAGTCATTTCTTCCGCTAATTGTCCTAGGCCAGTTCCCAATATGAGCAAGTATTCTGGGTCAATGGGTAGGCGTTCTTTAATGAATGCAACAGCCTGGGCTCGCTGAATTCTAGCTTGTTGTAATGGATTGCTTGACATATGGTAATCTTATTAGTCTAATTCGTCTAAGAAGGTATTCATGAAGTCATCGTCATCAAAACTTGAGCTGGATGTTTCCTTCTTTTTTTCAGGGGTATTTGGTTCTGATTCTACGTCTTGGTCATCGGCTAATATATCATCGGCCTCCGGGTTCATGGTAATATCATCTGTTTCGCCAATGTTGTTGGCTATCGAGGAATTATTAGTTTGATCTAGGCTAGGCTTGGTTGAAACAGATGGGGAAGCATTCGACTCATCGACGGGTTCATCGATGGGATCGAAAATATGGAATTCGTTGGCCGCAAATTTTTCGACCATACCTATATTATTGTCTAAAAATTGTTGAAAGCTTTGAATCATTTCATCTCGGCGTTCGAGTAATCGTATCATCTCCTGCCGTATGTTGGAGCGCTGTTGTTGCGCTTCTTGAATCATCCGATCGGCTTCCATATGAGCCCGGTCCATAGCAGTTTTAGCTTCATTTCTAGCCTGCTCCATTTTTTGAGCTACCGACTCCTTTGTCGTTTGTAGGGTCTCATGAATAGCCTCTTCCACCTTCTCATAGTGGGTTATTCTCTTGTTGAGCCCTTGTACTTGTTCTTGTAACTCACTGTTCTTTTGTTGGAGCTGTTCCACTTCGCTGGCCACTAAGGCTAAAAAGGATTGAACCTCCCCAACATCATAACCGCGAAGAGATTTATCGAATTGATGCTGTTTAATTTCGAGCGGTGTTAATTTCATACTGCTTATTCCTTCGTTCTTTTTAGAATTTGATCATCATCCTGCTGTCTAACAGAAGGCTCATCGTTGACCCTGCGTTCTAACTGTTCTATTCGATGTTGCAGGTGTTCGATATGCCCACGTAAATCATTGGCTTCCCTAGCACTAAAGAGCCTCTTTTCTTCAAGGGCCAGTTCTTTTTCTTTGTACGAAAAAATCATTCCGCCACCAATGGCGACAATCGCAATAACAGCAAACCAGGGTAAACCAAATAACATAACTAGAGGGATTAATTTAACTTATACATTATTTCAGAAATCTATTCAACACAATACGAAAAAAGGACGAAAAGGTTGAAAGCTAACCTTAATAAATCTAGGCTCTACTTCCAAAAATAGAGCTTCCAATTCTGAGTATGGTACTACCCTTGTCCAAAGCTAAAGCATAGTCATTACTCATTCCCATTGAGAGTTCGGTTAAATCAGGATAATCAGCATTATGGCGCTGCTGAAGATTTCGGAGTAATTCAAAAGAGTCTGAAATTGCAGTCTCATCTTCGGTAAACTTAGCCATACCCATAAGTCCACGAACAAGAATATGGTCAAGTATTCCTGCGTGGGTAAGCAATTCGTCTAATTCATCGGCTTCACAACCACCTTTTTGGGGCTCTTCACTTATGTTAACCTGAATTAGGACGTTGATTATTCGGTTATGTTGAGCTGCTCGCTTATTAATTTCGTTTAACTGTTTTACTTTGAACACCGAATGGATCCAATGTACATGCGCTGCAATAAATTTTATTTTGTTGGTTTGAAGTGTGCCAATCATATGCCACTGTAGGTCATTGTGGTCTAGGGATTCGGCTTTCTCTTGTAGTTCTTGCATTCTATTTTCACCAAAATGACGCTGCCCAGCGGCATAGGCTTCTTCGATCAAGTGTAATGGCTTGGTCTTACTCACCGCGACTAAGGTTATCTCTTCTCTGTTTCTCCCACCCGCAAGACATTGTTGCGTAATTGATTCTTCTATTTTAGCTAGTTGTTCTGTTAATACAGACATAGAGTAGGATAAATGAATGTTATTACTTTTAACTTAGTGTTATTAGCCTTATTTTTAAAGCTCACTATTAATTGAAGTTAACCAATTTTTGGTACTGAAATTTAAGATGTACATACCTTTCTACTCGTGCTTATCATGCTCAGGCACCCATTGTTCGAGTCACTTTCCAATTCCTCACTCTCATAGTTTAGGAAGTTAAGTGAGTCTACACATCCGACAAATATCAACCTTTTTGAATCAGTGGGCTCCTCCAAGCGTCAAAATGGATTATGATAATGTTGGATTGTTGGTTGGAAATTCAGATACCCCGGTTACTAGTATACTTACCTGCTTAGATGTGACCGAAGATATTGTTGAAGAAGCGATTCAAAAGGGGTGCAATCTCATTGTCGCTCATCATCCACTCATATTCAGTAAAATTGGACGCATAAATCCGACGCACTCACAAGGTCGAATTATTTACTCACTTATTAAAAATGATATAGCCCTACTGGCTGCTCACACTAATTTAGATGCAGCACTAGATGGAGTTTCATTTGCGTTGGCAAATACACTTGGATTAGATGGTCTACGTTTTTTAAAGGCAAGTGAGCCAATTTCAAGAAAAATAAGACTGGTTACTACGCACAAAGAACCTGGGGCGGTTCTAAAACTGCTAAACTATTATTCGGCCGAGGATGCGCACTTTTTCAATGTAGAAAACAGATCTGACGGTGTTGTATGTTTTGAAGCCACTATTGATCAGCATTTGTTAAAGGAATTAAAAGCTGGACTAAAAAAAGAAGGATTACTGAAAGAAGGAAAATTTCAAGTAACTCAGTTAGCATCTCCCTCAAAAAATTATGGCTATGGAGTCATTGGGCATTATCCAGAAGAGGGCGTTGGGATGAATGAATTTCTACACCTGGTATCTAAAGCACTCAATTTGAAAGCAATCAGATATTCAGGTTCTGTAGATCACATAAAAAAGGTAGCGGTTTGTGGAGGCTCAGGTAGTATGCTGAAAAAAGAAGCTATAGCAGCAGGAGTACAAGCATTTGTTACGTCCGACATTAAATATCATGACTATTTTCTAGAAAAAGAGAATTTTATGCTGTTGGATGTGGGACA
>Ga0181564_10003367_pt1 | contig 13758 bp, 9 predicted proteins | sample 011ome_24_FD_134512 | JGI IMG/M metagenome (GOLD analysis project Ga0181564, IMG submission 134512) | Coastal salt marsh microbial communities from the Groves Creek Marsh, Skidaway Island, Georgia - 011513CT metaG (megahit assembly) | ecosystem: Environmental > Aquatic > Marine > Intertidal zone...
CATGCCATACATGCTAGGCTTATAATCGAAGGTGTCGATATGGCTCGGTCCGCCGTAGCAAAAGATGAAGATGACGCTCTTGGCCTTTCCCCCAACCACGGGAGGCTTCGCTTCGAGCGGGTTTCGTAAGCCGCCAATTGTTGCACCGTTCGCCTGGTTGAAGAATCCTTCGCTTCCGAGCATTCCTGAGAGAGCAAGGGCAGGAAATCCACCGCCAACAGTGCTGAGAAATTCACGGCGTTTTACGTTGCCGCAGAAGTTAAATTGATTTGGCTTTTTCATGGGGAAATTGGGTGGGTGTCACTATTTTGAAATCAGCAAACAGGAAGAATACGAATGGAAAGGAATTTCCGCAGATGAGCGTCAACACTCTCTATCAGAGATTCGCGTAAATTCGCGGCTACTAGCGATCATTCGCGTTCTCCCTGTTTTCCATTTTCCTTCATTTCGTTAATCCAGATACATAAATTCGTTCAAGTTCATCGCCACAAGCGCGAACCGTTCCATCGCTTGCTCCTCGGTTAGACCGCGCTCGCTTTGCAATCGTTCAACAAGCTCAACACAATGCTCGACCTCTGCCTCCTCCGGCTTGCGTTGGGTTACGAGGGCGAGCCCGCGATGTATGCGGGAGCGAAGATCGTCCTCACTAACGGCCCGCAGCATTTCGGCGAAGACTACGGCCTGGTCGTTGACCAGTTTGGAATTCAGCATAGCGAGAGCCTGTGTCGGGACGGTCGTGGCAAAGCGAACTGCGCAGGGTGTGTCGGTGTCTGCCTGATCAAAGTCGGCGAGCATCTGAAATCTAAGGCTGCGCTTTACGTGGATGTATATGGACCGCCGATTCTGATCCTTTAAGTCCTGTGAAATGGGCCAGCCTTTTCCGGGACGTGACGCTGTCGCAAGAACCTCCGGAGGCAGCTCGGGGTATACCCAGGGGCCACCCTGCTCCAGATTCAAATTACCTGACAATGACAGAAGGGAATCACGAATTTCTTCGGCAGTGAGTCGACGCATATCGTAGCGCCAGAAAAGGTTATTCTGCGGATCTTCGAGCAGATTCTGCGAGTCAGGAGTTGAAGACCGGCGGTAGGCCCGGCTCGAAATGATGAGTCGATGCATCTCTTTCAGGCTCCAACCATTTTCCACCAATGTTGCGGCAAGAAAATCGAGCAACTCGGGGTGGGTCGGATCTTCGCCGAGTTGGCCGAAGTCATTCGTGCTCGGAACGATCCCGCGACCGAAGTGGTGCTGCCAGAGACGGTTCATGATGACGCGGGAGGTGAGCGGATTTTCGGGACTCGCGATCCATTTGGCGAGAGCGAGACGGCGACCAGATGTGGCGTTACCGACCTCATGTTTGACCGGCTCGTAGGTTGCCGGGACCGGACTGTCCCCTCCACCAAGAACCGAAGGAAAACCAGGCTCGACTTCGTCACCAGGTGCATGAGCAGATCCTCGCAGGTGCACTTGTAAGGGCAATGGCTGGGAACCGCTTTCTTTGACCACGTTCAGCGGCGTTCCCGGCATTTCCCGTTGTATACCGTTCAATTTATTTTTTTCATCACGCCATTCCTTGACGATCTCGCGCCCGAAATGTTTCGAGAGTTCACCTTCGAGTCGTTTTCCGCCGCGATTGAGAGCCACCGGCAAGGTTCCCGGCATTTGCGGTCCTGTGCGCAGCGCTGCGTCGATAAATTGTCCTCCCTTCGTCTGCTTGCAGTGGATAGCTAGCACGTTGTTTCCGGTTTGAAAAGCGTCGAGCGCGCTCTGACCAAGCTCGACGAACTGGTAATCGGAAATGTGACCACTCGCTTTGAAAATCTCGACTCCATTGAGATACACTTCGACGTCCTCGTCGTGAAAGATCTCAAGCACGAGCGACTCGGGAATTTCTTTTGATCCGAAATTGGTGCGCATCCAAATCTCCGGCTCTTTCCACTCCGTAGTGACGAAAGAATTCGGGGTACCCTCTGTCCCAAACCCTCCTTGGCCTTTGGTCCAGTTTTTGAAAGCCTTGGATCCCACTTCCTTCCATCCGGGTGCAGGAGCACTTGTCACGAAATTCCATGTCGCCGGAGTTCCGCGCGCGTCATCGACATAGGTCTTCACCGAGGGAGCAGCCTTGTCTTTCTGAAATTTTCCAACCTCTTTGAGGTAAGCAATCATATCGCTTTCGAGTGCCTCGATTTTCTTTCGCTTCGCGACGACCCGATCTTTTCGTTTCTTCTCAAAAGCAGCCAATTCAGCAGGCTCGGCCCACGGGCGGATTGTCCCGGGCGTTTCGTAAGGAGTGACGCCGTGAAAAAAGGACATGAAGGAGTAGTAGTCCTTCTGTGAAATCGGATCGGCCTTGTGATCGTGGCAACGCGCACAACCGAGCGTCATGCCGAGGAAAGTTTCGCTCGTTACGAGAACGTTGTCGGCGAGAACATCGTAGACGTGCTGCTTGCGATCGGCGGGCTCATCATCCCATTGCATGAGGCGGTGGAATCCCGTCGCGGTGACTGAAGCCATCGTCGGGTTCGCAATTTCATCACCAGCTAGCTGCTCAATCACAAACTGATCGTAGGGCTTGTCCTCGTTGAAGGAAGAAATCACATAGTCGCGGTAGCGCCAGATGTGGGGTTTGGGATTGTCTCGCTCGAAGCCATTCGATTCTGCGTAGCGAACCAGGTCGAGCCAGTGTCGTGCCCACTTTTCTCCGTATTGCGGACGTGCCAGCAGCTCATCGACTACCGCGTCGAGAGCATGATCAGGTTCACTGGCAAAGTGGGTCGCAAATTTGCTGACCTCTTCCGGAGTCGGCGGCAGCCCCGTAAGATCGTAGTAGACTCGTCGCAGCAACCCCTTTGCATCGGTCGGGCCGTTCGGCGTCAGGCCTGCTTTGCTGAGGTCGTGGAGCAGAAAGGCATCGATCGGATTCGGTTTGGTTTCGTCAATGAAAGCAGCCAGTTCGGAATCGACCTTTGGAACCGAAGGCTTTACGACCGGCTGGTAGGCCCACCAATTGCGCTGATCGTCCGTGACCGAAAAACCACGGCGCTCAGATGCATCCCCTTTGATTTCCAATTCCGGGTCATAGGGAGCCCCCATCTTCACCCACTCGGTGAGGACGGCGATGTCCTCGTCGGAGAGTTTTTCCTTCGGCGGCATCTGATAGTTCTCGTCATTGTAACTCACCATCTCGAGAAGGAGACTCTTTTCCGGACTCTCCGCATCAATACCGCTGCCGTAATCGCCACCAACAACCAGGCCCTCGCGGCTCGTTACCCGGAAGTTTCCTTTCAGTTTTTCCTCCCCCCCATGACAGGAAAAACAACGCTCTTCGAGAATGGGAAAAACCTCCTCTTTATAGAAAACGGCTCCATCGTCTGCACGGGCCGAAGGGGCGAGAGCTAAAATGACGAGAAGAAGTGAGAGCAGAAAGGTTCTATTCATGTCATCTGACCCTACTTCGCTGAAGCTAAGGAGGGCAAGCAGGGTTTGTTCATACACCTAATCTCCTTTGCGAAAGCTCCGGAGGGTAGGCAGGCGTTCAACACTACTGTAGTGATATTGCCACAAATCTGAAACGAGCATTTCTGTAAAAATGCGCCATATCAATGTGGAAATTGGGCGTAACGGAATTCGGGATCACTTCGTGCTTCGGTCCGCGCTCGATGGTCACACGCTTCTTCTCGCAAGAACTTGGTTTCCTCCCCCGGATTCGCGAAATTAGCGGCCACTCTTTTCCATTCGCATGGAATGCGAAGAAACTAGCTGCACTAAATCAAATGGGACGTCAAACGTTATTCTCTCGCAGCGCGCCTCACCTGAAAACCTCACTCTCGGCGCGCGAGTCGACGCATGCGGTCAACGCTTTCTTCCAAGGCCTCAACATGATCCCGCGTCAGTTGCAGAGTGTCGTTGAGTTCGTTCAGGCAGTTCAGGGCCGCTGTGGCCGGCAGATGATGCAAGGTCACGGTATCGCTCTGAAATTCGACAACCTTGTCACCCTCTTGTTCTTCCGAAGATCCTAATGAAACCATGGCACGATGAAAACGACTCTCGATCCGGTCCACTCGCTCCGTCACGTTCTCTTTCATTTCCTTGGCATGAGAAGCCAACTTGGACTCCAGCATCGAAATGCGAGAATCAATATCCTTGGTTGAGTGAGGACGCGCCGACTCTCTTTTTTGACGAGGAAAACCGGAGGGTTCATCCCCTAACTCAGAAGCGGCTGAAAACGGAATACGAATCATTAGAGCAAACAGATTTTTACCAGAGTATCAGAAATTTCATAAACATCAATAATTAATCTATGTTTAGTAAACTTTGTTTGTCTCCCTCATTTTGAGACAGCTCTCACCGGCCCTGACTTGACTTCGTAATGAATCGGCGGAACATGCGCGCTAAGAACTGAACCTGCCCAATGAGAATTGCTTTTTTGACCGCCGGGGGTATCGCACCCTGCCTTTCTGCCTCCATCGGAGGACTCATCGAACGTTACAATGATATCGCTCCGGACGCCGATCTGATGGGATATTTGAACGGTTATCAGGGACTGCTGACTGGCAAGTCATACCACTTTCCACAGTCCGTGCGTAACCGCGCTGCGATCTTCTACAAATTCGGCGGCAGCCCAATCGGCAACAGCCGGGTGAAGCTTACAAATGTGGAGGACTGCGTGAAGCGAGGCCTGGTGCAGGGCGGCGAAACTCCTCTTAAAGTGGCTGCAGACCGTCTCGTCGCGGACAAAGTCGACATTCTCCACACCATTGGCGGAGATGACACCAATACGACCGCCGCTGACCTTGCTGCCTACCTGGAGGAAAACAACTACCCACTCACCGTGGTCGGATTGCCAAAGACAATCGACAACGATGTGTTCCCCATCAAGCAGACGCTGGGTGCGTGGACCGCGGCTCACCAGAGTGCGCGTTTTTTCCGCAACGTTGCCAACGAGAACACGACCAGTGCCCGCCAGCTCATCATTCACGAAGTGATGGGTCGCCACTGCGGATGGCTCACCGCTCGCGCTGCCTACGAGTATCACGAGAGTCTCCACCAATATGACTGGCTCCCCGACGCGCTTCTCCACCAGATTCGCTGGGACGTCGACGCTGTTTGGGTTCCTGAAATGGAAATCGATCTCGATGCAGAAGTGGAACGTCTCAATGAGAAGATGGACGAGCACGACTCCGTGAACATTTTCCTCAGTGAAGGAGCAGGCATGGACAACGTGATCGCCGAATTGAAGGCTCTGGGCATGGAACCTGAAAAGGATGCTTTTGATCACTACCGTCTCGACGATGTCAATGTTGGGCAGTGGTTCTCCAAGGAACTGAAAGGCAAACTCGGAGCCGAGAAAGTGCTCGTGCAAAAGAGCGGATACTTCGCCCGAAGTGCCGAACCAAATGCTGACGATCTCGAACTCATCAAGCAAAGCGCTTTTCACGCAGCTGATGCTGCTCTTAAGGGAGAGTCTGGTGTTGCCGGACTCGATGAAGACAACGGAGATGTCATGAGCACGATCGCTTTCCCAAGAATCAAGGGCGGCAAGCCATTCAACATCGACGAAGGATGGTTCGTGAAGCTCCTCGAAGAGATCGGTCAGCCAAAAGGAAAACGGATCTTGGCGCACTGAGTCCTCGACGTCGATACACTGCGCTGCGAAATTTGCCGAGAGCACCGAAGCCGAGGTCTGTGACATCGGATTGCGCGTTGTTGAATGATGTGCGCAGATTCCGGCTCCACAGAGACCGGCTGCAGGTGGAGCGCAGAGCGCGCACCGTGAAGCAAGTTGACAGTTGGAAAGACGCGTTTACATTCCGCCGCTTTCGCGCCGGGCTTTCTTTACCGCGATTCCTTTCCCAGGTCTCCCCCATGTCACTCTCACGATGACACGCGCTCCGCACGAGCGAGGCACTCTTTCTACATCTCAATTTCCTACAATAAAAACCAAGGAATCATCGAACCCACCATGGCAACGAAGAAAACCGCAAAGAAGAAGGCATCCAAGCGTGCCCAAAAAATGGTCTACTTTTTCGGAGGCGAAAAAGCAGACGGAAACGGCACCCAAAAATCACTCCTCGGAGGTAAGGGCGCGAACCTCGCTGAAATGGCACTGATCGGACTTCCTGTTCCGGCCGGTTTCACCATTACGACTGAGGTCTGCACACACTACTACGAGAACGGTCGCAGGTGGCCTTCTGATCTCCAGCGTCAGATCGAGCTCAACATCAAGAAGACTGAGAAGGTCATGGGCGCCAAGTTCGGCGATCTCGAAAATCCTCTCCTTCTTTCTGTCCGCTCCGGAGCTCGCGAGTCAATGCCTGGAATGATGGATACAATTCTCAACCTCGGCATCAACGATGACGTCGTCGAGGCTCTCGCCAAAAAGGCGAACGACGAAGCTTTCGCTTACGACAGCTACCGCCGCTTCCTTCAGATGTATGGCGAAGTCGTCATGGGCGTCGAACAGAAGGCGAGCGAACACCACGATCCTTTCGAGGCAATCCTCGACAAGGCGAAAGCCAAGGAAAAGGTCGACAACGACTCCGAGCTTTCCGTCGCAGCTCTCAAGAACATCGTGGCTCAGTTCAAGAAGCTCATCAAGCAGCGCACGAAGAAAGACTTCCCACAGAAGCCAATGGACCAGCTCCGTGGCGCTGTTGACGCTGTCTTCTCTTCCTGGCAGAACGACCGCGCAAAGGTCTATCGCCAAAAGTATGGCATTCCCGCAGAATGGGGAACGGCTGTGAACGTCCAGGCAATGGTCTTCGGGAATACCGGAAAGACTTCCGGAACTGGTGTTGCTTTCACTCGCGACCCCGCCACCGGCCAGAACGTTTTCTACGGCGAGTATCTCGTCGATGCTCAGGGTGAGGACGTCGTTGCCGGTGTTCGTACTCCGAAGCCAGTCAAGCAAATGGCCAAGGACTTGCCTTCCAGCCACAAGCAACTTCTCAAGATCCGCACGATTCTCGAAAAACACTTCAAGGATGTGCAGGACATCGAGTTCACGATTGAAAAAGGTAAGCTCTGGATGCTGCAGACCCGCAACGGTAAGCGCACCGGTTTCGCCGCTGTGAACATCGCCGTCGACATGGTCAACGAGCGTCTCATCACCAAGGAGACCGCTATTCAGCGCATCCCTGCAGAAGACCTCAGTCACCTTCTCGCTCCTGTCTTTGACGCAGATGCCGAGAAGAAGGCCAAGCTCGTTGGAGCCGGACTTCCTGCCGGACCTGGAGCTGCCTGCGGACAGATTTACTTCACAGCTGAGGCCGCAGTTGCTGCTGCTGCCAAGGGGCAGAAAGTAGTTCTGACCCGCCAGGAAACTTCCCCGGAAGATCTTCGCGGAATGATCGCTGCAGAAGGTATTCTCACGACTCGTGGTGGTGCTTCCTCACACGCGGCTCTCGTTGCCCGCCAGATGGGCAAGATCTGTGTCTGTGGTGCTCACGACATGAAGATCGACTACAGCAAGAAGACGCTCAGCGGACACGGAGTCACTCTCAAAGAAGGTGACTTCCTTTCGCTCAACGGATTCGAAGGAAAGATCTACGCAGGAGAAATCCCAACGGCACCGAGCCAGGTTATCCAGGCTCTCGTTGAGGGCAAAGCAAGCGCAAAGCGCTCCGCTACCTACAAGAAGTTCGCCCAGCTCATGACCTGGGCCGACAAGCATCGCAAGCTTGGTGTTCGCACCAACTCCGATACTCCCGGCCAGGTGAAGAATGCGATCGCATTCGGTGCTGAAGGTATCGGACTTACCCGGACCGAGCACATGTTCTTCGAAGGCAACCGCATCGACGCTGTGCGTCAGATGATCCTTGCCGAAGACGACGCGGGTCGCGCCAAGGCTCTCAAGAAACTTCTTCCATACCAGAAGAAAGACTTCACCGGAATCTTCGAGGCTCTCGAAGGTCGTCCTGCTACGATCCGTTTGCTGGACCCACCTTTGCACGAGTTCATCGGAACCATGACTCCAGCGCAGATCAAAGATCTCGCCAAAAAGCTCAAGGTCACCCCGAACTTCATCAAGCACCGTATCCACAGCCTCCACGAAGAGAACCCCATGCTGGGTCACCGTGGTTGCCGTCTCGGAATCGTTTATCCAGAGATCACCAAGATGCAGGCAACTGCAATCCTTGAGGCCGCTGTCGAAGTTGGCAAGAAAGCCAAGAAGGGCAAAGAGCCCAAGCCGGAGATCATGGTACCTCTCGTCGCATACGCTAAGGAGCTCGAGCTCCAGAAGGCCGTCATCGACGAAGCTGCTGCTGAAGTCCGTCTCAAGTATGGTCTCAAGAAGAGCGAGCTGAAGTATCAGGTCGGGACCATGATCGAGATTCCTCGTGCGGCACTTACCGCTGACGAAGTAGCTGAGCACGCTCAGTTCTTCAGCTTTGGAACGAATGACCTCACGCAGACTGGTCTCGGCCTTTCACGTGATGACTCCAGCTCTTTCCTTCCTGCCTACCAGGATGCTGAAGTGGTGAATAACAACCCCTTTGCTCAACTCGACCAGACCGGTGTCGGTCAGCTCGTCGAGATCGGAGTGGAGAAAGGACGCTCCTCCAAGAAGAACCTCAAGGTCGGTATCTGTGGCGAGCACGGCGGCGATCCTGAGTCCGTCAAGTTCTGCCACCGCTCTGGTTTGAACTATGTCAGTTGTAGCCCCTTCCGCATTCCAATCGCGAAGCTGGCAGCAGCCCAGGCGGCACTCGAAGACAAGAAGAAGTAATCACTGATTGCTTCTGCGTTTTCGAAAACGCATTTCGAAGAAGGCGGTCTGGAAACGGGCCGCCTTTTTTCGTGTCTGCAGGAAGCGGCTGCCCACCCGCGGCACTTGACTGATATCTGGAAACTCTGTTCTACTGGGTTTCTCTCCTCCGCCCCCCAATTTCCATGAGTCGTTTTCTACTCTGCCTTCTCATCGCAGCGTTCATTGTCCCCTACCTGCTTCTGGCACAGCAAAAGCCCAACCCGCAGCTTGTCGAAGCGGCGCGGCAGCGAGCTACTCAAATGGGAGATATCGTGATGGGACAGGAAGTCACGAGCCACATCAGCACCTACGAAAAAAAGGAAAACACAAACAGCTATGAGCTGACCTCCACGAAGCGGGAGCGCAAAAACGTGATGGGTCGGGATGGAAAGAAATGAAGCTGCCGCTCGAAGAATTCACCCTGAGTCTTTTTAATCTGAATGAATTTGTCCACATCGATTGAATCATGTCCGGCCACACTGTTTCGATAACCTTCCTCCTTCTTACCTTCGCCGTGCTCCCGGCTTTTGCCGAACTTATCAAGCTCGACGACTATGAAACCGATCTCGTCATTCCTCCGATCGAAGATGCCGATCCCGCTCCCGGCAAGCGAGTTCGCCATCGCTGGGAAGGCAAGGAAACGAGTGGCGTCTACCATCTCGTTTACCTTCCAACGAATTGGGAGGCTGGAAATTCTTACCCGGTCATATTCGAGTACCCCGGCAATCGATATCGAACAAGCCCCGGCACGATCGAAGGATGTGAACTCGGCTACGGGATTTCCGGAGGCAAAGGTGTGATCTGGATCAGCCTTCCCTTCGTCGACCTTGCAACCGACCTCCACGCTCCCCAGTGGTGGGGGGACGTCGCTGCGACTGTCGAGTATGCAAAACACTCGGCACATATGGTTGCGGAAAATTTCGGAGGCAATCCAGATCAATTCTTTCTCGCAGGATTTTCGCGCGGCGCCATCGCATGCAACTACATCGGCCTGCACGATGATGAAATCGCAGCTCTCTGGCGCGGGTTCATTTGCCACAGCCATTACGACGGAGTCAAAAAATGGGGCTATCCAGCGAGCGACCGCGCATCGGCAAAGACTCGCCTCGCCCGTCTCGGTGAACGCCCCCAATTCATCAGCCACGAAAGAACGACCGATGCAACGAGGACCTATCTTGCCGCAGCCTATCCGAAAGGGAATTTCACTTTTGTCCCCCTGCCCTTTGGCGAACACACTGCTCGCTGGACGCTGCGAGATATCAGCCCGAGGAAGGAATTGCGAAACTGGTTTTCGCAGGCGCTCAAGCCAGAGAAAACAGTCGCCCCCCGGTAATTCGATCTCCCTATACCAGTTGCAATCTCTCCTCTCCAAGACCAGACTATCCCTACGATCCCCATGAAAAAGCTCACTTACATCTGTTCCATTCTTCTCATCATCCTCGGCGCACTCGGTTACTTCGCCTGGGAGGCCCTCGGTGCTTCCAAGCAATCCATCACGGCTGCGATTCCCGCTATTTTTGGAATCCTTATGCTGATCGGTGCACTCGTTGCCAACAAGAATCACATGGCCGGCATGCACATCGCCGTTCTCTTTTCTTTGCTCGGTGCAGTTGCTGGACTCGGTCGCCTGATACCTTCGACAATCAAAGGAACCCTCGATTGGGGTGCGACCTCCACCCTCCTCATCCTGGGGATGGTTGTCATCTGCGCTTACTACACCGTTATGGCAGTGCGCTCCTTTATCGCAGCGCGAAAAGCGCGAGGATAGAATCTATTTTGCAGTCACCGGCTTGGTGACACCCTTCACTTTCCAGTCCTGCCGAAGGTCTGGCGCTCCGGCAGCAGCAAGATGCTCAACCATCAGCTTTGCCATGCGCTTCACGCGACGATCATTCTCCGCAATTCACAGTTCGTCGAGCAGGTCTAACACTTTCTCCCAAGCTACCGCCCGTCAATTTCTACCCCCAAAGAACCCGCCCAGTCGGCATACTCCCGATCGATTTCCTCGCGCGAACATTTCGGACGAAAAACAGCCCTCATCCGAAAGGAATATTCCTCAGCCACCTCGTAGTTCGGAACAAAAAACGAAAAATCCCAGGCCGGGTTCGTCGTTTCCTTTTCCTGGTTCACACCCCCGCCCGACGGTGATTGGGTGAACCGGATTCCTTCGCTGCGATCGAATAAATAGATCACGGTGAAGTCATCAAAATTCCCGCAGTAGAAAGGCTTCGCAAATCGCAGTGGCGCAAAGTGTTTGTAGAGTGCGTCTGGAGCACCCTCAGCAAAGGTCATCTCGAAGTCATCGCCGTAGGGCCGCACCGTGGAAGTATGATTGTGCGAGGGCGGACAATGCTGCTGCCACATTTGCTGATTCTGAGTGCCTTCCTTCCCTCCACGAAAATAAAGACTCTTGTCTTGTGGGGCGTTCATGTAACTCGCCCAGAAAAGAGAAATATATCCCCGCTCGAACACATGCTGCGTCGCGCGAAATCGGAACGTCATGTCGATGTAGTGAGGCGCGACCAGTTCGAATTTTGTCCAACTCTCCAGGTAGAAAGTCTCCGTCGGAAGCTGGTGCAACTCAGCTGCCGAATCTGAGATTCTCCGAAACAACATTGGACTGCGACGCGGCTCGAAGAATATGTCCTTATCCTGCTCTCCTTCACCGCTGATGATGTGCTCAAAGTTCAGCCCTGCGATGCTCGGAACGAAGAAGCTGCGGTCCGAGTCCTTGTGCCGCAGAGACCACAGGCCATTGTATCCCGCTCTTTGCCCGAGTTGTTCGTCTGCCGAATTGTCCCCTATGACTGCCGTCAGATCGCCGATTTGGAATGTGTCATGTGTCATTGTCAGGCTCTTTCTTTTTCTCTCCACTTCACGATTGGGGTCAGCGCTTCCCATTCCGGCTGCGTATCGCTACCGAAGCCTTCCGCAGATCCAAAATAGGAGAGCAATCCTCCTTCGATTTTGAGAAATATTTCTCCGTCGCGAACGTAATACATCTCCGGATGGGATTTCATGATCCGCATTTTTTCTTTCTTGGTCAGGTGAGACATTCCGAAAGCGTAGTGATGGCCGTTTCGTTCGCAATGCTCCAAGTCCAGGACTGACACCACTTCAAAATCCTGATGCAGAGGAATGATTGACATATTCGACAAATCCTCCGCGCTCAAAAATGCATCCCTCCCCGTGGATTCCTCAAACACCTCGCAAAGCATCTTGTTTAAAATCGATTTGAAAACCCCTTTGCAATTTTTATGCGAACACCCGGAATATCCGATTGCAAAGGCGCGACGAAAGGCATCTGTCGTCCCGTCAGCCTCATCGATCACAAGTGGTTTCTTCTGGGCAATTCGACGAACAGTGCGTGTTGTGGAAAGATCATGCGTCAGTGCGCGAGTCAAGGGCTGCTCAATGAAAAGGGTATGATCAAACATCCCCGGCAATTCTTTCTCAAAGCGATCTACAAAGTCCGCGAAGGCTTCAATATCGGTATAGGCTTCGTTGCCATCTAGTGTGATTTTTGATTCATAATTTTGTGCCAGACACCGATTCCATATCTTACCCAACCGGGTGAGGTCAGCATCTGCATCGCCCGAAATCTTGATTTTAAAATGGGTCAGCCCGTGAGCTTCGATGTATTCCTGTAGCGTCTCCGGCTCACCGTCATTGATCCTTTTTTCCTCCGACCAATCTTCCTCATCCAGAGGGTCGCTCAAGCCAACAGTATGGCGAACAGCATAAGAAACTCTTGGAGACCAGACATGCGAAATCGGAAATGCCTTTTCCTGCAGCTGCGGATGAACATCGTTCGGCTTGATTCCCAGTAAATCCTGCTTCAAAGCATCGCTAAATCCGCACTTCTCAGACCGACAGACAGCATCTATCAGCGCACGTTCCAACAAGGCCGAAGCATAGCTCCCCATCAAATCCTCCGCCCCCATTTCGGTAGCCTTTTCCTTCACCTTTGCCTCCGCTTCAAGCCAAAGATCGAAAGCCGTCTCAAATGACTTCCCGCATTCGAGATAGATATCCCGCGCTTCCTCCACCAGATCGAGCAGTAGAGTCAATTTCTCCTCGGGTGTTTTATCAGGACGTTTGTCGAGCCAGCCGAAAGAAGGCCGATCCCCCGAGCATCCGATCACAACGCCTTTGCCATCGGCCTTGAGAGTAAGTTGCGTCAGCAAAATCGCACGCGGACGCCGCTTCTTCGTCGCCTTTGCTTTTCCGGAATCATCCGCTTTGCCAATTCCAAAAGACATGCGGTCCGCTGGCATTTCGCGGACAAAGAGTTCGATCGATTCAATGGAGTAGGCCATGACAGTACTGCATTCTTGTCGAAGACAGAGACGATTGGCAACTCCGATCCCGCAGAGAAATTGTGAGAAGATTGACAGACCCAACCCCTTTCCACTGCATTAGAGATGCAATACTACCCCTGTTGAATGCTCGCTCCTATCCTGTCAGGTGGTCGACCTAAACCTGTCAACTCCTGTAAAATGCTTTGATTCCTCCTCCTTTCCCTTCTCACCACGACAAGCCTCCACGCTGAAATCCTTGCGCATGAGGGCAACACGATCGTGAAACTGAATACCAACGAATTTGTTAAAGAACGCGAGGGACAGCTCACCCCGAATTTCTTTCTCAAACCGAATGAAGTCTTTTACCTGACAGAGTCGGACGCTGCGGGGATTCTTGAAACTTGTCGATACGAGAGAAGGCGAACCTGCGGCCCAAGCCTGTAATCGCAACCAAGTCCGCATTTCTAATCGTCGATAACCGCATGAGTCACCTGATCCTGACAAAAGACTGAACGAGCTCCCGTTACCGAAATGGGATCTGCATCACCAAAAACGGCAAAGTCGTTTTCGCCCGCTCCGTTCTCAATCGTAAAACGGGAATAAGCGATCTCAGCAAAACCAATCCAGAGAAGCTGGCTGAGATGAGGCAAGCCTATCAGGACTGGCTCAACTAGATGGAAGACGCCGAACAGCGCGGGCCGTTCCGGG
>Ga0181564_10003385_pt1 | contig 13720 bp, 11 predicted proteins | sample 011ome_24_FD_134512 | JGI IMG/M metagenome (GOLD analysis project Ga0181564, IMG submission 134512) | Coastal salt marsh microbial communities from the Groves Creek Marsh, Skidaway Island, Georgia - 011513CT metaG (megahit assembly) | ecosystem: Environmental > Aquatic > Marine > Intertidal...
CGCTTTACAATAGAAATACCCGTATTTTCGTCTTCGTTTGCTCCGGATTTAATGTCTAATACATCGCCAGCTCTAATAAATGCAACTCCACCACCTGGTATAATTCCTTCTTCAACAGCAGCTCTTGTTGCAGCAAGTGCATCATCAACTCTATCTTTCTTTTCCTTCATTTCCATCTCTGTAGCGGCACCTACATATAAAACTGCAACACCACCAGCTAGTTTAGCCAAACGTTCTTGTAGTTTTTCTTTGTCGTATTCAGAGGTTGTGGTTTCAACTTGCGCTTTAATTTGATTAGTTCTGGCTTTAATTTCTTTTTTAGACCCTGAACCATTAATAACGGTTGTATTGTCTTTATCAATTTCAACTTTTTCAGCAGACCCCAACAAATCAATCGTGGCATTCTCCATTTTGAAGCCTCTTTCTTCAGAGATGACAGTTCCACCAGTCAAAATCGCGATGTCTTCCAACATAGCTTTTCTTCTGTCTCCAAATCCAGGAGCTTTCACAGCAGCTATTTTTAACCCACCCTTTAGTCGGTTAATTACTAATGTAGCTAATGCTTGGCTATCTACATCTTCAGCAATAATTAGCAAAGCTCTTCCCGTTTGAGCAACTGGCTCAAGAATTGGCAATAATTCATTAATGTTTGAAATCTTTTTGTCATGAATTAAAATGTATGGATTCTCTAAATCCGCAATCATTTTTTCTGCATTTGTAACAAAATATGGAGATAAATAACCCCTGTCAAATTGCATTCCCTCTACAGTAACGACTTCTGTTTCAGTTCCTTTTGCTTCTTCTACAGTAATAACACCGTCATTACCCACAACTTTCATTGCTTTAGCAATAAGGCTTCCAATTGCTTCATCATTGTTAGCAGAAATAGAAGCAACTTGCTTAATTAAAGCATTGTTATTTCCAACCTCTTTGGAGAGTTTTATTAATTCAGCAACAACAATGTCAACAGCTCTATCAATTCCTCTTTTTAAATCCATTGGATTTGCTCCAGCAGCAACATTTTTTAATCCTCCACTAACGATTGCCTGAGCTAATACTGTAGCAGTGGTTGTTCCATCACCAGCCACGTCATTGGTTTTAGAAGCAACTTCTTTTACCATTTGAGCGCCCATATTTTCAACCGTGTCTTTCAACTCGATTTCTTTAGCTACAGTTACACCATCTTTAGTAATGTGGGGTGCTCCAAACTTTTTGTCGATTACAACATTTCTCCCTTTAGGGCCTAATGTTACTTTAACTGCATTTGCTAATGCATCAACACCTTTTTTTAATCTATCTCTAGCGTCTATATCAAATACTATTTCTTTAGCCATTTTCCTCTTATTTTACAATTAATAAAATTTCATCTTCTTTCATGATAAGATATTCTTTTCCATCGATCTTAACTTCAGTTCCGCTATATTGACCATATAAGACTGTGTCACCATTTTTAACAGTAAACTTATGATCTCCGCTTCCAAGTGCAATTACAGCTCCTCTTTTCGGTTTTTCTTTAGCTGTGTCAGGAATGATGATTCCAGCAGCCGTTTTCTCTTCTGCAGCAGCAGGCTCAATCAAAACTCTTTCTCCTATTGGTTTAGCTTTTATTCCCATTATGTATTGTTTTTCAAATGTTAAATTTTATATCAAAAAGTGGGTAGTCATTTTTTATGCCAATGCATAAATCAATAATCTTTTAAGCCACAATGGCAATAAAAAATAACTTCCATAAAAAATGTCAGACTGAAGTGACAGACTGACATTAAATATTTAGATATTATATATTCTTATTGAGGTGCAGGAGTCATAGGAACTGGGGAGGGTGCGCTCATAGGTGCAGGCTCCTGCGCTTTAATATTTGTTTCAATCGAAGCTGAAGAAGATCCAGATCCCATCATGGCAGAAGCAAGGCTTAGCACAACAATTGTGCCTGCTAAAGTCCAAGTTGCTTTTTCAATTGTTTCGGTAGATTGTGCAGCTCCACCTAATTGGTTTGCACTTCCGAAACTTGAATCTAATCCTCCTCCTTTCGAGTTTTGTACAAGTACCACTAGGATTAATAAAATTGAAGCGGCTATGATTAAAACTGTAATTAATGTAGGCATATTATTTTATTTTATTTTATAATTTCTCTTTTAAAAACCGAATTCGGCTGGCAAAGAAAGTGTTTTTTTCTGGATTATCAATCATCAGCCTTTCATAAATTCTAATTGCTTTTTCAAAATTACCTTGAGAGACATAAACTTTTGCCAAAGTTTCCGTTACAAATTCTTCATTGTCCACTAAGCTAATCTTCGCTAGATTGGATGGGGAGAAAAAGTCTTTTTTATTTGGTTTGCTATTATTTGTATCAAGAAACCCTTCGACTAAATTTGAAATATCTTTTCTCTTCTTAACACTAGGTTGGCTGGTTGAGAACCAGTCTGTAAACTCAGATTTAATTTTTTCTTGAGAATCAGCAGGATTAAGTTCTGGTTCTTCCTTCTGGGTGGGTGTTAATTCTTCAATTGGTGGGATTGTGTCTGGCACATCCAAATACATGGTAGAATTAATAGCTTCTATTAATATGTTTTTCTCTACTTCATCGAAGCTTTTTTCTAAATTTTCTTCCTCTTCTATACGGGTGGTATCTACATCGGCTAATTGCTCTGCAGATTCTCTTTGCGTTTCTTTTGTTTCAAGTTGGGAGTCAATTTCAATTTTATCAATGGTCTTTTGAAGTTTTGGTTGGTGTATTATTTGATACAACTTTTTTCTATTGGCATTTACAATTGCTGTTTTTTTAAGTTGCTTCTCAAAAAAAATACTATCACAATTATGCAAAGCTTTAGCATAAAGGGTTTGTAGGATCCCCGAATAGGGGTAATTTTCGCTTAGTGTTTTTAAGGTAGAAAAATCGCTCTCTCCCAAAAACTCTGGCTGATCAATATATTTTATGATTTGTTGTTTGTTCACAATCTAATGCAATAATAAAAACCTTACCAATCTCCTCCAAATGCTTTATCGTAAACATTCTGTGTTAATTGATAATTTAACTCTTTAATTAATTCTTCTTCAATTGCGCTAAAATTATCTTCAGCGTTGTAATCAACAAATGCTGAAAAAAGCATATTATTGAAGCCTAGGCTGTCAATCTTAGCATATGAATGGCTTACATTAATACTCATTGTGAGTCTGTTTTGTGCGGCAGTTTCACTTCCGGCTTGTATAGCGAGTGGGGAAATTCGATAGTCGCTAATAAATCCTTCAAAAATTAGATCTCCATTGTTTGCAACTAGCTCTAAAGGTGTTTGAGAGAGCATAATGTCTCTAAGTCCTTCCGTAAAGGCAGTACTAACGGTCGAGCTAGCGAGAGAAGATTTGTTTTCAAAAAAGTCGACCTGAATCGTTTTCCCCGGAATCTCTTTGTCATTTCCTGCTCCGCCTGGTTTCATAGAAAAACGAGGCAAAGCACAGCCAACAATAAAGAACAAAATCAAAAAGATTAATACGTTATTACTTTTTGATATCATATTCTTTAATTTTCCTGTAAAGAGTTCTCTCTGAAATACCTAATTCCTTTGCTGCGTATTTTCTTTTATTATTATGTTTTATTAGTGCTTTTTTGATTAATTCAATCTCCCTTTCTTCTAAGGAGAGAGATTCTTCTATTTCAATGTGCTCTTGAATGGGTTCCTGAAAACCATAACTTTCATCTACAACGGATTGTTGTTCTGTAAAATTGCTTTGGGCTTCCCCTGGATGCGCAAATCCTTTCTTTTCTTGAACATCACTATTGTATTTAGAGATAATCGCGGATTTTTCATTTGTCGATAAATCAGAATTGTTTTGCAATAATCCAATAATTATTTTTTTCATCTCAGTTACATCACGACGCATGTCAAAAAGCACCTTGTACAAGATTTCTCGATCTGATAAATCACCTTTACCTGTGGAGTTTTCATCGATAACCATAGGTAAATTGGATTCAGTATCATTAGGTAAATATTTATGCAGAATTTCAGGCGAAATAATCCTTTCTTTTTCAATTACAGAGATTTGTTCAGTAATATTTTTTAGTTGTCTAATGTTTCCTGGCCACCTGTAACTGTCAATCATTTTAATGGATTCATCCGATAATCTGATTGTTGGCATTCTATATTTATCAGCGAAATCTGCTGCAAATTTTCTAAATATGAGATGAATATCATCATTTCTTTCTCGAAGTGGCGGCAAGGCAATAGGAACGGTACTTAATCTATAGTATAAGTCTTCTCTAAATTTCCCTTTTTTTATTGCTTCCGGGATGTTAACATTTGTTGCAGCGATTATTCTGACGTTGGTTTTTATTACTTTGGATGACCCAACTTTTAAAAACTCTCCTGTTTCTAAAACTCTTAATAATCTGACTTGTGTTTGCAAGGGAAGTTCTGCAACTTCGTCTAAAAAAATGGTTCCGCCATCTGCAACTTCAAAGTATCCTTTTCTAGTAGATTGAGCACCGGTGAAAGATCCTTTTTCGTGTCCGAATAGTTCAGAGTCTATTGTACCTTCAGGAATTGCACCACAGTTAACGGCAATGTATTCATTGTGTTTTCGAGAGCTATAACCATGAATTATTTGCGGTATGATTTCTTTACCTACACCACTTTCTCCAATTACTAAAATAGATATGTCTGTAGGAGCCACCTGCGTAGCAACCTCTATGGCTCTATTAAGCCCTGAAGAATTTCCTATTATCCCAAACCTTTGCTTTACTTGTTGTACATTCATTGTTCTGAATTTAGACTTTTACAATTCTTCCTTTTAATGTTAAAGTAGTGCATTCTTCCACTAATACGTTCACATACTCTCCGATATTGTAATCTTCTCTAGGAAAAACAATGGTAGAGTTGTAAGTGTTTCTTCCACTGAACATTTCATCTGATTTTTTCGAAACCTTTTCTATTAGAACTTCATAAACTTGACCTATTGCTTTAGTATTGTACTCTAATTGTTGTTTATGTTGAAGTTTAATGACTTCAGCTAATCTTCTTTTTTTGATGTCTAGAGAAACATCATCTTGATATTTTCTTTCAGCCAATGTTTTAGGTCGCTCTGAATAGAAGTACATATAAGCAAAAGAAAATTTCACATGCTCAATTAAACTTAAAGTTTCTTGATGCTGCTCTTCTGTCTCGCCACAAAATCCAGTAATGATATCTGTAGAAATTGTAGCTGCAGGCAGTATAGTGTGAATAGCTTTAATTCTATCTAGGTACCATTCACGTGAATATCCACGGTTCATTTTTTTAAGGATATCTGAATTTCCAGATTGCACAGGTAAATGGATGTAATCACAAATGTTTTTATATTTTGCCATTATGTGAAGGACATCATCCGTCATATCTTTTGGGTGTGAAGTTGAATATCTAATTCTAAGTTCAGGAGATATTTGAGCTACCATTTCAAGCAGTTCGCCAAAATTTGTTGTTGGGATGGATTTATCTTGAATTTCACCTTTTTTGGAAATATTCCAACGATAACTATTTACATTTTGACCCAATAAAGTAACTTCTTTATAACCATTTTCAAATAACTCTCTTGATTCAGCAACAATGGAAAGAGGGTTTCGGCTTCTTTCTCTGCCTCTAGTAAATGGAACAACACAAAATGAACACATATTGTCGCATCCTCTGGTTATCGATACAAATGCTGATACACCATCTTTTGCCAGTCGCACGGGGCTAATGTCAGCATAAGTTTCGTCTCTAGAAAGTAATACGTTAACACCTTTCTGTCCTCCTTCAACTTGTTTAATTAAGCTGGGCAAGTCTCTGTAAGCGTCAGGCCCTACAACTAAATCAACTAACTTCTCTTCCTCTAGAAAAGCTTTTTTTAATCTTTCAGCCATACAACCAAGAACTCCAATTATTAATTCAGGGTGTGATTTTTTTCTTGTCTTAAAAGCTCTTAAGCGAGTTCGAACAGATTGTTCAGCTCTGTCCCTGATAGAACAGGTGTTAATCATAATAACATCAGCTTCGGCTTCGTTCATTGTTGTAGCATAGCCTGCTCCTTGAAGAATCGAGGCTACCACTTCGCTGTCTGCAAAATTCATTGCACATCCATAGCTTTCTAGGTATAATTTCTTTCCTATGCTTTCAAGTGGCGAACTCAGCAATGTTGCTTCTCCTTGAATTGTTTCGTCAATTATTTGTGAACTCATCTATCTTCTTCAATTCTGTAGTTTGCAAAGGTATTTAAAATAGAGTGCGTGACAAAATGTCATTTAATTCTTTTGTTTTTTTGTACTTTTTTTTGCTAAATATTTTTTTTTCAAAAACTATATTATATAATAATATATTAATATGTTTCAAAACTTTTATTTGGTAGAGTGTATTATTATTTCATTTATTTGCACATTCGAATTTGCAAATACATCTGAAAAACAAATACAAAATGGCAAGTAATTTAGTAATTGTTGAGTCGCCTGCAAAGGCTAAAACCATAGAGGGGTACTTAGGAAAAGACTTTGTTGTAAAGTCTAGTTTTGGCCATGTAAGAGATCTGCCAAGAAAAGGGATGTCCATTGATGTGGAAAATGATTTTCAGCCTAACTATGAAGTGTCTGAGGACAAAAAGAAAATTGTTTCTGAATTAAGGAGCTTGGCCAAAAAAGCTAATACTGTATGGTTAGCCACGGATGAGGATCGAGAAGGGGAGGCTATTTCTTGGCATTTAAAAGAAACTTTGGGGTTAGCGGAAGAGAAAACGAAAAGGATTACTTTTAATGAAATTACTAAATCTGCTGTGCAGGGGGCTATTGAGAGTCCTCGCGACTTAGACATTAATTTAGTTAATGCACAACAGGCAAGAAGGGTGTTGGACAGAATAGTAGGGTTTGAACTTTCACCAGTACTATGGAAAAAGGTTAAACCGTCATTGTCTGCCGGTAGAGTTCAGTCAGTAACCGTAAGGTTAATTGTAGAAAGAGAAAGAGAGATTGAATCTTTTGTTTCACAAAGTACATTTAAAGTAATTGGAAACTTTACAGTAGCCGGGAAAAATTTTAGAGCGGATTTACAGAAAAATTTTAAATCGGAGCAAGAAGCAAATGATTTTGTGGAAAAGTGTAAAAGCACATCTTTTAAAATTAGAGATTTACAAAAAAAACCAGCTAAAAGAACACCAGTGCCTCCATTTACTACCTCTACTTTACAGCAAGAGGCAAGTAGGAAGTTAGGGTATAGTGTTGGTAATACTATGTCAGTTGCACAAAGATTATATGAGGCAGGACGTATAACCTATATGAGAACAGATTCATTGAACTTGTCTGATTTTGCAATGGCAAGTGCAAAAGAAGAAATCAATAGCTCTTATGGTAGTGATTTTTGTAATCCGCGAAAGTATAAAACAAAAAGTTCGGGTGCTCAAGAAGCTCACGAAGCTATACGCCCTGTAGATTTTAAAGTTCATTCCGCTGGTTTAGACGCACAGCAAGAAAGATTGTATCAGTTAATTTGGAAAAGAGCAATTGCTTCTCAAATGAGCGATGCAGTTTTGGAAAGAACCACAGTTCATATCGAAATTGACGGTGTTGATGAGGAGTTCGTTGCGAAAGGTGAAATAATAAAGTTTGAAGGGTTTCTGAAAGTCTATCTAGAAGGGTCTGATGATGAAAATGAAGACGACAAGGACGGCATCTTACCTCAAATGAAAATAGGAGATAAACCTTCTTGTGAGCAGATTACGGCTACGCAAAGATTTTCTCGTCCTCCAGCTCGTTTTACAGAGGCTGCGTTAGTGAAGCAATTAGAAGATAGGGGTATAGGTAGACCTTCTACTTATGCCCCAACTATCAGTACAGTTCAAAAAAGAGGGTACGTTGAAAAAAAGGAAATTGAAGGAAAAGAAAGGCAATTTATTCAGTTTGTTGTAAAAAATGGGGAAGTAAATAGGTCGGTGCAAACAGAAACTTATGGTGCTGATCGTAAAAAAATGACGCCAACAGACATTGGGATTGTTGTAAACGATTTTTTGGTTGAGCACTTTGAAAGAATTCTGGATTACAATTTTACGGCGAGCGTCGAAAAAGAATTTGATGATATTGCAGGCGGGTTAATTGAATGGACCAAAATGATTGGGAGGTTTTATAATCCTTTCCATTCAAGTATTGAGCATACCTTAGAAACCGCGGAAAGAGCTTCTGGTGAAAGACACCTTGGAGAAGATGCTGAATCAGGAGAGCTTGTCATTGCTAGGTTAGGTAAATATGGGCCAATGGTTCAAATAGGGAAGACTGATGATGACGGTAATAAAGCAAGGTTTGCTAGCTTGCAAAATGGTCAAACTTTAGGGAGTATTTCATTGGAGGAGGCTTTGGAGTTGTTTAAGTTTCCAAAAAGCCTGGGAGAATTCGAAGGAAGAGAAGTTGTTATCTCTCAAGGAAGGTATGGTCCTTACGTAAAATTTAATGAGTCGTTTGTCTCTCTGCCAAAAGGTGAAGATATTGGTTTGGTTGATTTAAGTCGGGCAATTGAATTGATTAAAGAAAAGCAACAAGCAGATGCACCTATTGCTGAATATGAAGGGTTTCCTGTGCGGAAAGGAACGGGAAGGTTTGGTCCATTTATTAAATGGAATGAAATGTTTATTAATGTCAATCGAAAGTATGACTTTGATAACCTTTCTCAAAATGATATTGAAGAATTGATTGAGATCAAAAAACAAAAGGAAATAGATAAGTTCATTCATAATTGGGAGGAAGAAGGTATTTCTGTTCAAAAAGCACGTTGGGGAAGATTTAATGTTATTCAGGGGAAATTAAAAATTGAATTACCTAAAACTTTCAAGGTTGAAAATTTGACATTGGAAGATGTGAAGAAAATGATTGAGGAGAAAAAACCGGCAAAAAAGAAATTAGCAAAGAAAAAAGCTGCTAAGAAAAAATAGACCTATATATGGATATTGATATTTATTTTCAGCCGATTAAAGCATTAGAATACGAAAAAAACACTTTAGGTTATTACACCGATTTTCACACGGAAGATAAATTTCCATTTTGGGAAGATAGTGATATTGCAATAGTTGGAGTTCACGAAGATAGAGGAACGAATAGTAATAAAGGATGTGCTGTTGGCGCAGATTTTATTCGTGAAGAGTTCTTTGGATTGTATCATCACAATATGGGCATTAAAATTTGTGATTTAGGAAATGTATCTCCAGGTGCTTCAGTTTCCGATACATATCACGCAGTTTCCGATGTTGTACAAAGCTTAATAAAGAAAAATGTGTTTGTAGTTATTCTTGGAGGAAGTCAGGATATAACTTTTGCTAATTATAAAGCTTACGAAAAATTGGAGCAGACTGTTAATCTCGTTTCTATTGATAATAAATTTGATTTAGGAAACGATGAAGATACTCTTTCTTCGTCGAACTTTTTAAGTAAAATCATTTTACATAAACCAAACTACCTATTTAATTATGGGCATTTAGGTTATCAAACGTATTATGTTTCTCCTGATGAGATTAAATTAATGAATGATCTTTATTTTGATTACGCTCGATTAGGTGAAATTCAAGAAAATGTCCAGAATGCTGAACCATTAATTCGAAATGCTGATATAGTAAGCGTTGATGTATCTTCGGTTAGGAATTCAGAATTATCTGGTAATAGCAATTCAGGTCCGAATGGATTTTATGGAGATGAGATTTGCCAATTAATGCGTTATGCAGGAATGAGTGACAAGCTTTCAAGTGTGGGGTTTTATGAGTTTAATCCGAATGCAGGAGCGAGTAAAATGTCTGCAAAGCTAATTGGTCAAATGATTTGGTGTCTAATTGATGGTTTTACCAATCGAAAAAAAGACTATCCTGTTGGAACAAAAGAGAAATATACACGTTATAGAGTGCATGTAGAAGGAACGGAACATGAATTAATATTTTATAAAAGTGACAAAACGAATAGGTGGTGGATGGATGTGCCTTATCCACCTGACAATAGAATGAGGTTTGAAAGACATCATTTAGTTCCTTGCACATATGCAGAGTACAAAGATTCTTCGGATAATGAAATTCCGGATTTGTGGTGGAGGACTTATCGGAAGTTGAATTAGCGTTGAGTGTATAATTATTAACAATATCTCTTAATTTATTGTCTAATTGGATTAAAAGTTTTGAAAGAATATAAAAATTGTTAATTTAGCGAACTTGTAACTTTCTCTAAAAAGGGAGTTATAGTTTTGACTATGTAAAGTTAGATTGTATGAAAAAAGTATTATTTGGTTTGTTTTTGTTGACTTTAGGTTATACAGCTAAGTCTCAACAAGATTATCAATTCACGCATTATATGTATGATAAGTTGTCATTCAATCCAGGATATGCAGGGTTAAATAAATCAATTTGTGGGACAATTATTTTTAGAGAGCAGTGGTCTGGCTTTGATGGAAACCCTACTACTGCATTGATTAATGTGCATTCTCCTGTTCAAATGCTTAGAGGCGGCTTGGGTTTTACATATGTAAGTGATAAGTTAGGTTTTGAGAGTAATAACCTTGCTAGATTGTCTTATTCTTATCACATGGGGTTAGGAGTAGGTGATTTAGGTATTGGTATCTCAGCAGGGATTTTGCAAAAAACTATCACTGCGAACTGGATAACTCCCGATGGTACTGACCCTGCGTTAGATCAGTCTATTGCAGTTTCAGGTGAAAGCGGGTTAGTTCCGGATATTAATTTTGGAGTTTTTTATATGCAAAACCAATTGTACATGGGCATATCAGCAACACATTTGTATGCGCCAGACTTAACAGAATTAAATATTTCCAACGCTAAGCACTTTTGGATAACAGCTGGATATGAATATGGTTTGGGTCCAGATTTAAAATTGCGTCCGAGTATTCTAGCTAAATCAGATGCTGCGTCTACTCAGTTAGATGTAAATGTAAATGTTCTTTATAAAGATATGATTTGGGGAGGAGTTTCTTACAGAGTAAGTGATGCAATTGCTCCAATGATAGGGTACCAAAATAATGATGTTGGAGGAGGGACACTTCGTATAGGATATGCTTACGATGTAACAACTTCGCAAATTAAGGGTTATAGTAACGGTTCTCATGATATCATGGTGAATTATTGCTTTAACTTAGATAAACCAAAACCACTACAGAAATCTAAAAACCCAAGGTTCTTATAATATATTATTGTAAGATTTTGAAACCTTATTTCTATGACTTCGTTACAAGCAACTCGCAAGGAAAAATGAAAAATAAGAAGCAGTTGGGAACTTTAATAAAAGTCAAACTAAAAAAAGGTAGCATGAAAAAATTATTGTATTTCGCTATTACACTATTTATAGGAACGAGTTGTTCCGATGGAGGCCGTGGAGAACTTATTGGAGCTTCTGGTAGGGCACTCTGGTATCACCCAGATCCATATGGTATGTTGTACATACCTGCAGGTGCTTATACTATGGGTCAAAGTGATCAAGATGTACCATTTGTTCAGTATTCCAGATCGAAAACTGTTTCGATCCAAGCATTTTATATTGATCAAACTGAAATATCAAACAATGAGTATCGTCAGTTTGTTTATTGGGTAAGAGATTCCATTGCCAGAAGGATTTTAGGAGAAGAGGCTCCTGACGAGTTTTTAACGGTTACCCTAGATGATGAGTTAGAAGAGAAAGATCAAGAGGATTGGACCTTGAATTGGCAAGGTCGTCTATATTGGGATGATGAAGAATATAGTCCATTATTAGCTGAAATGTTTCTTCCAGAGAGCGAAAGGTTCTATCAGAGAAAAGAGATTGATACTCGTAAATTATTATTCGAATATTATTGGGTAGATTTGCAGGAGGCCGCAAGAAAAGGACGTCCATTGGTAAAGAAACTGTCAAACACTGAATACGAAAATGATGATGAGCATAGATCTGAAATGAAAAATCCGGATATGCCATTCCCAATGGAATCAGGAATGCCACAGGGTCGTGATTTAAATTTGGGGTTTAGGAACAGCAAAGGTCAAAACAATGCTATCAGAGGTCATGAGGATCGATCGAGATTTATAATACATGAAATTATCAACGTTTACCCGGATACGCTAACTTGGATTCACGATTTTACTTACTCGTACAATGAGCCGATGTCAAATATGTACTTCTGGCATCCTGCCTATGATGATTATCCTGTTGTTGGAGTTACTTGGCAGCAAGCAAATGCTTTTAACGTTTGGAGAACGCAATTGTTAAACTCTTGGAGAAATAAACAGTGGGAGTCGTATGTACAAGATTTTAGACTGCCAACGGAAGCCGAGTGGGAATATGCTGCAAGAGGTGGTTTAGATTTAAGTCCTTACCCATGGGGTGGTCCTTACATCAGAAATGCAAGAGGGTGTTTTCTAGGAAACTTTAAACCAATGCGTGGAAGATATATGGAAGATGGAGGTTTTCATACTGTAAAAGTAACTTCTTACCACCCTAACGATTATGGGTTATATTGCATGGCTGGTAACGTTGCAGAATGGTGCAGCACTGCTTACGATGAATCCGTTTATGAATTTGCACACGATTTAAATACTGAATACAAGTACAATGCATTAGATCATGATCCTCCTTCTATGAAAAGAAAAGTAATTAGAGGTGGTTCATGGAAAGATATTGGATATTATCTTCAAACGGGTACTCGATCATACGAATATCAAGATTCAGCAAAATCTTACGTAGGATATAGAAGTGTAATGACCTATTTAGGACGTGGGGGTCCAGATAGGATGGGAGATATTTAATAAAATCACAGTAATTGAAGTAGTTAACAAAATTAAAAAAAAACAAGGAAAATGAGTGGAAACAGTATTTTTGCCAGTAAGAAATTTAAGACCATAATGAAATTCGTTTATGGTTGGGGTGGAGCAGTTGTAATTGTAGGTGCTTTATTTAAAATTTTGCACATACCTGGTCCCATGTTAACTATTGGATTATTGGTGGAGGCTGCAATTTTTGTCCTTTCTGCTTTTGAACCTTTGCACGAAGATCCAGATTGGACTTTAGTTTATCCTGAATTGGCAATGGGTAATGCTGATGTTGGGCATGAAGAACTAGGAGAAGGAGATGATGAAATTGGAGATGATGTTTCTGTAGTGGAGCAGTTGGACAATATGTTGGCTGATGCTAAAATTGAACCAGATTTAATTGAAAGTTTAGGAACTGGTCTTAAAAACTTGAGTAAAGGAGCTGGTCAAATGGGAGATTTAACAGGAGCAACTGCGGCAAATGAAGAATTAGTTGCTAATATGAAAAATGCTTCAGGAAAGGTAGGAGAGCTTTCTAATGCTTATGATTCTGCCTCTGAGGCTGTATTGGGAAAAGCTGGTCAACTTTCCGATGCATATGATTCTGCTGCAGAATCCCTTTTAGGATTAGCGGGAGATAAGGATAGTGGGAATCAAATGGGTGAACAAATCCAAAAGGTTTCTGGTAATTTAGCTGCATTAAACAATGTATATGAAATGCAATTGAAAGGGGCTTCGGAGCATTTACAAGTTACGGAACAAATGTATTCTGGAATTAACGAGTTGATGACTAACCTTCACGGGTCACTTGATGATACGAAGAAATATAAGGAAACTATGTCTGAGTTAAGTGGTAACTTATCTGCGCTCAACACAGTTTATGGTAATATGCTTTCAGCTATGAATGTTGGTAGAGATTAATTCAGGCAAATCTGAAATGTATTAATTCAAAAATCAGTTTTGTAAATTAACC
>Ga0181564_10003386_pt1 | contig 13720 bp, 9 predicted proteins | sample 011ome_24_FD_134512 | JGI IMG/M metagenome (GOLD analysis project Ga0181564, IMG submission 134512) | Coastal salt marsh microbial communities from the Groves Creek Marsh, Skidaway Island, Georgia - 011513CT metaG (megahit assembly) | ecosystem: Environmental > Aquatic > Marine > Intertidal zone...
CACGCGGCACCACTCCACTACTGCATGATGACCCAGGATATGGGCGGTACGGTGGTTGTGCTTGAAAAGTTTGATGCGCACGATTCGCTTGCAGCGATTGAACGGTACCAAATTACTCATAGTCAGTGGGTGCCTATCATGTTCGTTCGAATGCTGAAGTTGGATCCATCTGTGCGCGACCAATATAATCTGAGTTCACACCGCTTTGCGATCCACGCTGCGGCACCGTGTCCCGTTGAAGTCAAACAACAGATGATAGACTGGTGGGGGCCGATCATCGTCGAGTACTACGCGGCGAGCGAGAGTATAGGGGCCACGCTCATCACCTCACCAGAGTGGCTGACCCACCGAGGTTCGGTTGGCCGCCCTATGAGCGGGAAGCTTCATATCCTAGGCGAAGAGGGCGAGGCCTTGGGCCCGAATGAGGTAGGCACGATTTACTTTGAGGTTGGCGAATTCGCCGCGTCGCGTTTCGAATATTACAAGGAGCCAGCAAAGACGGCTGAAGCGTATCTAAATGACTCGCTTGCCACCACAGGTGATGTAGGCTACGTCGATGAAGAGGGTTATCTGTATCTCACGGACCGTAAACACTTCACGATTATCTCCGGCGGGGTCAATATTTATCCGCAAGAGATCGAAAACACCCTGATCAACCATGAGCGCGTTGCTGACGTCGCTGTATTCGGCGTGCCCGACGAAGAGTTTGGTGAACGTGTTCATGCGGTCGTTGAACCAGAGAATTGGGTCGACGCTACAGATGAGGTTGCTCTGGAGTTGCTGGAGTGGTTGCGTGAACGCTTGTCACACATTAAGGTGCCAAAGGCAATTGATTTTATGGAAAAGCTACCGCGCATGGATAACGGTAAGCTATACAAGCGTCATTTAGTTGACGCCTACAAGGCGGCGGCACGTGATGACGCCAAGTCTTCCAACCGAGACTCTCCGTATGAGTAAAGCGTCAGAATTGAAAGAGCTTGCAGAGCGACTGGATGGAGCCGAGTCCTACGCTCAATGGTCAGAAGCAGCGCAGAGACACGATGAACTATCGGGGGCTCTGCGTTGGCGACAACGGGATCAATCGAGCCGTTACGATTACGCTCAGATACGTTTGCGGCTAGATCGGCTTCGTGCTCTTAGGGTGAAGCAAGACTACCAAGGTTTGTTGTTTACCTTGAACGAAGGCATTCACGGCAACATGGGTGGCATGGGTCGAGGCAGCTTGTACCAACGGGCCAAATTTGGAACGAAAACACTCATCGAGCAGTACATCGAAGAAATTTGCGATTCGCTGGTTACGCTGGCCGAGCTGGATGATTCGATTATTGGTATCAACGAGAAGCTCGATTTCTTCTATCGAGCGAACATTTGCTACGGAAGATCTGCATTGATGCTGAGTGGCGGTGGGGTGCTGGGCTTCTATCATATGGGCGTGGTGAAAACCCTCGTCGAGCAACGTCTTTTGCCTCGTGTGATTTCGGGTTCGAGCGCGGGATCGCTTGTCGCAGGCATTATTGGGACACACAGCGATTCTGAGCTTGAAGAATTTTACACGCCCAGTTTGGTTCGCACTGAAGCAGAACGCGAGGCCAGTGTGCTGGCGCGTTTGTTCGGTGGCGGGGGGCAAATTGACATCACTGAACTCAGAGATATTATCGCCCGTCTGATTCCTGACTTGACCTTTCAAGAAGCCTACCACCTAACTGGCCGTCAAATCAGTATCACGGTGGCGCCTGCAGAACCCCATCAGCGCTCCCGCCTGCTAAATGCGATCACCTCGCCGAATGTCTTTATTCGCTCCGCGGTCGAGGCCTCCTGTGCTGTGCCAGGCGTGTTCCCCCCCGTTATGCTGATGGCAAAAAACGTCCACGGTGAGGCGCAGCCCTATCTTCCATCAAGGCGCTGGGTGGATGGCTCAATAGCCGATGATCTTCCAGCTAAGCGGCTGTCACGCTTGTACAGCACCAATCACTTCATTGTAAGTATGATTAACCCGCTCATTACGCCCTTTTTGAATCCACAGGGTTCGGAAAATCGGTCTAGATTGCGTAAAGCCTTGGGTGAACTGGGTGTTGGTGTCTCTCGCGAAGTGCTCAATTTTTATCGGGGCGTCGTGCAGAAAGATGGGGAGCGATGGCCTCGCCTTAATCTACTGGTAAACGGGGTTCACAGCCTAATCGATCAAGATTACAGCGGTGATGTGAATATCGTGCCTAAATTTCGCTGGTACAACCCGAGTAAGCTCATTTCGCACTTGTCGGAGGAAGAACTTTTGGATTTGATGCGGGCGGGTGAGCAGGCCACCTACCCACACGTGGAGACGATCAGAACGTGCACTCGCATATCGCGGCTCATGGAAGAGATTCTAGAGCGTTTCGAATCCGGTGATCTCAAGCCGAGGGCCGCTGTAAAACGGCCCAGAATGGCGCGGCGACGTCCGCCACCACGCGTGATTAAAACAAAAGCCGCTTAGCGGCTTTTGATTAAATTAACGCCCATAGCGGCGAGAGGGTAAACGAGTTCACCTCGAGCGTCCGCTTCGGCGCTTGAGGCGGTTCCGATTTGGGCTCTTTTTCTTATGCCTTGCACAATCGCAGCGAGGCGGAACAGTGAAAAGATCAAATAGAAATCCCAATTTTCGATGTGCGTTCGACCCGTTCGCTCACAGTACTTCGCGATGTATTCATCATTATTGGGGATCCCCCAATCTGCTCGATTGATATCGCTGAGGCCTTGCATGGTACCTGTCGAGGGGAGCATCCACGCCATGCATTGATTTGCCAGATCGGCCAGTGGATGTCCTAGAGTTGAGAGCTCCCAGTCTAGCAAGGCGATGACTTTTGGCTCTTCCGCGTGGAACATCATGTTATCTAAGCGATAGTCTCCATGAACCAGGGAGACGGTGCCGTCATCCTCGGGCATGTTGTCCACGAGGTATTTCATGAGTATTTCCATATCCGGTATGGTATCTATCTCAGACGCTCTGTACTGCTTGCTCCAGCGGCTGACCTGGCGCTCAAAATAGTTGCCTGGGCGCCCGAAGTCACTCAGGCCAACGGCATCGACATCTACGTTGTGAAGTGCTGCGAGCGTCGCATTCATTGAGTCATAAATACCTGCGCGCTCTTCCTTTGTGGGGATCTCGGGTAGAGTGGGATCCCATAGAATCCGGCCCTCTTTGTATTCCATTACGTAAAACATCGAGCCTATGACTGACTCGTCCTCGCAGAGAACGTAGGTTTTCGGGACTGGGACATCGGTATTCGCTAATGCGCTAATCACCCGGAATTCGCGGTCGACTGCATGCGCGGATTTGAGCAATTCGCCCAAGGGTTTTCGGCGTAAAACGAAGTGACTGCCTTGGCTCGACAGCTTAAAGGTAGGGTTGGATTGCCCTCCGGCAAATTTCTCAGCGACAAGGTCATCGCCAATCTGTGGAATATATTTCTGAAGATACTCACCCAGCCTTTGGGTGTCTATGGTCTGGTTGCTCATGCTCGGTCCAACTTTAAAAGAGGCTCGAGTTTAGCATCGAGGTCAGGACTCAAGTAAAGACTTGAGCGGATTTTTTTGCTCTCAGAGCGTTGCAGAGGTGCGAGTACGTGGCTATGCTCGGTGTCACAATAATAGGAGGTATATGTGTTTGACGTTCTTGATCAAGTATGGAAAGAGTGGACGGGCGAAGGCGGCCCATTCGAAATCGTAGAGCGCCCGATACACGGAGTGTCTCAGCGGGATTTCAAAACTGCACCGCCGAATTTACGTGCGTTTTGGCAGGCGACCGAGGCGCATGGCGAAAAAGACTACTTGGTGTATCAAGATGAACGCGTCACCTACACAAGGGCACACGAGTATACTAGGAGCATTGCGCACTATCTGGTGTCTCAAGGCATAGGGTCGGGCGATCGTGTAGCAATTGCGATGCGGAACTATCCCGAGTACATGCTCATCTACTGGGCGACGGTATCGATTGGGGCGTGTGTTGTGGGTATGAATGCGTGGTGGGTTGAGGACGAAATGGCCTATGCCTTGGAAGATTCTGCCGCCAAACTACTCTTCGCTGATACGGAGCGGCTTGTGCGGTTGAGAAACCTAGCCCCGCGTTTTGCTGACATCCCCGTAGTCGGGGTTCGTTTGGCGCAATCCGAATCAGAAGTCACCGATTTTAGTACGGTGCTCAAGTGTCCTTCGGAATGGCCCGAAGCGGTAATCGACCCAGATCAAGACGCCTGTATATTTTACACATCGGGAACCACGGGGCGTCCAAAAGGAGCCCAGCTGACGCATCGAAGCTGCATTGCCAATGCGCTGAACATGGTTTTTATGACGGGTGTGCAAGCGGAAGCCTTGAGGCGTATTCGTAACGAAGAGCCCCCGGCGTCAGCGGGAGCTCCAGTTGCACTGGTCGCGACACCCTTGTTCCACGTAACGGCCAACAACTGCGTTGCCTATCTTGCTACGTTGGCAGGCGGCACCTTGGTGCACATGTACAAGTGGGAGGTTGTCGAGGCCATGCGCTTGATCGAACGAGAGCGAGTCACGGCGCTGAGTGCTGTGCCCGTTATGTCGCGTGAGATCATCTTGCATCCTGATTTTAAGAAGTATGATTTATCCAGCCTTCAAACTATGGGCGGTGGCGGCGCAGCTCTTCAGCCAGATCTGGTTCACAAGATCGATCAGGAAATGAGTCAAGCGAAACCGAACACTGGTTACGGTATGACTGAGACTTCGGGCATTATCACCTCCTTGGGCGCTGAGTTCTTCGTGACAAAACCCGCGAGCTGCGGTCGAGCCGTACCGACACTGGAGGCCAAATGTGTTGACGATCAGGGCAATGCACTTGCTAGCGGCCAAATTGGTGAACTTTGGGTGCGTGGTGCAAACGTGATCAAGGGCTATCTGAATCGGCCCGATGCGACGGCCGAGTCACTAACCGACGGCTGGTTGCACACAGGCGATGTTGCCTTCATGGACGAAGACGGCTGTATATTTTTGGTTGATCGGGCCAAGGATATGGTTATTCGTGGTGGCGAGAACGTCTACTGTGCGGAAGTTGAGAACGCCGTCTTTTCGCATGAGGCCGTTGCAGAATGCGCCGTGTTTGCCGTACCTGATGACCGCCTCGGTGAAGAGGTCGGGGCAGCCGTGTACTTGAGGCCGGGAAACAGCGTGGCGGCAGCGGATCTTAGGGCTTTTGTTGGAGCCCAGCTAGCCTCATTTAAGGTCCCCCGACATGTCTGGTTCGTTACTGAGCCTCTCCCGCGCAACGCGAACGGAAAGTTTTTGAAGCGGACCTTGCAAGAAACGCTCAAGCCCGAGCAAGCGGTCTAGCTGTGTGGTAGGGCGCTGAGGTGCGCTCCTATCACACTCTTTAAAGCCCTTTGCGATAGGTGTAGGGCGTTACACCTGTCCACGTTTTGAATGCGCGAATAAAAGCGCTCGACTCAGAAAATCCGGTTCGGTAGGCGATTTCCTCTATAGAAAGGCCGCGTTTACCGAGTAAGTGAAGAGCGTAATCGCGCCGCATAAAGCTTTTTAATTCACTAAAAGACGTTCCCTCTGCATCGAGCCGGCGACGCAGAGTTTGAGGGTGAATGTCGAGCGATTTAGCGACGTTCGCCAGTTCGGGCGGTTCGGTGAGATTGCGTCGCAGTAATTCATAAACGCGTCCTGACCAACCACTGGACGCGTGTGAGTGCGTCAACATGATCAGCGTGGGGTGTCTCAGGTAGTGCCTGAGCGAAAGAGGGGTCTGTTCGATATCCACCATCAGCGCTTTGCGATTGAGCTTCACTCGCGAACCGTCCCCGAAACTCACGGGTGCCCCCAAAAACATGCGGTGATAGTCGGATTGGCTGAAGCGCGCGGGCTCTACTAAGGCGACACTGTGGATTGGCACGAAGGCGTTTCCGAGCCAGCTTAAGTATCGATGACAATTAAATAAGATGGTATGGGCTAGGTAGCCGCTGTCCGAACTCAATGGCTCGTCACCATGGCTGAGCGTGAGGCACACCAAACGAGAGTCGGTCTTTAGGTCGAGCGATAGGTCAAAACCAAACAGTCGATAGTATCGACAAAATCGCTGTAAGGCATCGAGTACCCTTCCCGATCCAATGGTCGCATGGCACATCATTTCCCAGGTTCCCAAAGGGAGCGTCCTACTGTGATAGCCCAGTGATTCGTCCTGCATGGCGCGCATGGTGTGGGACTGCAAATCGGCGAAACGCTCCATTGAAATTCGAGCATCGTGTTCGAGCAAGAGCCGCGGAGAAATGCGGTTGTGAATGAGCAGTTGGTTTGGATCAAGGCCCGCGGCTACCGTATTGGCGAGCGTCGCGCGCACGAAGTCCACCGATATAGAGAGCTTTCTGATCACGCTTTTCACTCCAAAAAAAAAGCTATTATGTCACATCATGTCAATTTTGATGATCAAATTTGTCATTGTTACCTGGTCGCCATGGACCTATTGTCGCTGTTCTGGAAAATCATTTGGAGATCTCTATGTTACCTCGGTCATTTACGGAAGAGCAGGACATGTTTCGCGATGCGTATCGTAAGTTTTTGGCGGCAGAAATTGTTCCCCATATGGAAGGCTGGCGTGAGCAGGGTCGAGTCGATCGCAGTGCATTTGAGGCGGCTGGTGCTCAAGGTTTCCTCATGGTTTGGCCTGAGGAGCGCTTCGGTGGCATGGGCGATGAAGACTTCCGTTTTGAGCAAGTCATTATCGAAGAGACGGCGTATGCTCGCTGTGGTGATTGGTATAACACCCTCCACTCCCGTTTGGTGGGACCTTATTTCACTCGGTTTGGTAACGAAGAACAGCAGAACCGGTTTTTGCCTAAAGCGGTCAAAGGCGAGTGCATATTGGCGATTGCGATGACGGAGCCGGATGCGGGGAGCGACCTGGCAGGAATGCGCACCACGGCGGTCGAGAAAGACGATCACTGGGTGCTAAATGGCTCTAAGACTTACATTTCCAACGGCATCAATGCCGATCTCGTGTTTGTCGCTGCCAAAACGGATCCCGAGAATAACCCGCATCACATGACCTTGTTTATGGTAGAACGTGGTATGGAGGGCTTCGAGCGTGGGCGGAATCTGAAAAAAATGGGTTTGAAAGCCCAAGATACGGCTGAACTGTTTTTCAATGACGTTAAAGTCCCCAAGCAAAATGTGTTGGGTGAGCCCGGTAAGGGGTTTATTTACTTGATGGAGGGCTTGGCAGAGGAGCGATTGATCGGTGCGGTAGGTTACTTGGCGGCGGCACAGTTGTCTTGGGATCTAACATACGATTACGTCAGACAGAGAAAAGTATTTGGTAAGCCCCTAGCGAGTCACCAGAATACGCAGTTTAAGATGGCTGAAATACGAACTGAATTGGATCTGGCGCAAACCTACGTAGATCAGTGCGTCGCAGCGTTTAATGCGGGCTGCTTAACCGCGGTCGATGCAGCCAAGGCGAAGATGGTCACCAGCGAACTCCAAGTAGCCGCGGCCGATTTGGGTGTTCAGCTACACGGTGGTGCGGGCTACATGGATGAGTATCCAATCAGTCGCCAGTTCACTGATGCGCGGATATCCCCTATCTACGCAGGCACATCAGAGGTGATGAAAATTATCATCTCGAGGGACTGCTTGTCAGATAAATATGTCCCTTTCAATACTCGAAATTTTTAAGATAAGGACGCAGTTGTAATGAACTTAAGTGGGAAAGTAGCGATTGTCACGGGTGGCGCATCCGGCCTCGGCAGAGCAACCGTTGAGGCTTATGTCGACAAAGGGGTCAAAGTCGCGATCTTTGATATGAATGAAGCGCTTGCGAATGAAGTCATCGCTCAGTGTGGCGAAGAGAACGTTGCATTTTGGAAGGTTAACGTCGCAGATGAGGACTCGGTCCAAGACGCGGTTCAGCAAGTTGTGGCGCGTTTTGGTGGTTTACATATATGCAACAATTACGCAGGTATTGGTAATGCGGTAAAGACCCTCTCCAAGAAGGGTGTGTTTCCGATGGATCAGTTCATGCTCGTGTTGAACGTCAACCTGGTTGGCACGTTTAACGTTGCACGATTTGCTGCAGAGCAAATGGCGAATAATGAGCCCTTTAACCCAGACGGCGGTCGCGGCGTTATCATCAACACAGCCTCAATCGCAGCCATGGAAGGTCAGGTTGGGCAGCTGGCATACAGTGCGAGTAAAGGCGGTGTTGTTGGTATGACCTTACCCATGGCGCGTGATCTTGCCAGCTATGGCATTCGCGTTAATACCATAGTACCGGGGCTAATCCACACGCCGCTCTTCGATGCCTTACCTGAGCAGGCTTATAAATCACTTGAGGCAAGCGTGTGCTATCCTCAGCGATTGGGTCAGGCCGCAGAGATCGCGCATCTCGCGGTATTCATCGCTGAGAATGACTACGTAAACGGCGAATGCATCCGACTGGATGGCGCCATTCGTATGCAACCACGTTAATGTCGGGGGGAACTATGGGTCCGTTGAATGGTTATACAGTATTGGAGCTGGGTGGTATCGGTCCCGCTCCTATGGGCGGGATGATTTTAGCGGATATGGGAGCCGAGGTCATTCGAATCGATCGCAAAGGATCTATGGATCCGCGCATTATGAAAGACGTCAGCGCACGTGGCAAAAAGTCGATCGTGGTGAATCTAAAGTCCGAAGAAGGGGTTGAAACCTTTTTGCGTCTCGTTGAAAACGCAGACGTCGTTATCGATCCATACCGGCCGGGCGTATGCGAAAAGCTGGGCATCGGCCCCGACGTGTGTCTCGCTCGGAATCCCAAGCTCATTTTTGCGCGCATGACAGGTTGGGGCCAAGATGGTCCACTCGCTCAAGCGGCGGGACACGACATCAACTACATTTCTCTTACTGGAGCTCTGTTTGCGACTGGACGTCGCGGTGAGCGCCCCGTGCCCCCTCTGAATTTGGTCGGTGATATGGGTGGTGGTGGCATGCTGTTGGTTAACGGCGTGCTGGCTGCCTTGCTCGAGACCTCTCAGTCCGGAAAAGGCCAAGTGATCGACGTTGCTATGGTGGATGGCGCCGCGCAATTGATGTGGATGATGCACGGCTTCGAGGCAGTGGGGGCATGGAATGCCTCACAGCGAGAGGCCAATATGTTGGATGGCGCGGCGCATTTTTACGACACCTACGAGTGCGCGTGCGGTGGCTACGTGTCCATCGGCTCAATAGAGCCGCAATTTTATGCTCTGTTGGTGCAGCATGCCCAGCTCGATCCGGAGTTGTTTGCTGATCAGAACAACCAGGCCCGTTGGCCTGAATTAAAGGCCGCCCTCACCGAAGTGATGAAATCTAAGACTCGAGATGCGTGGTGCGAGATTATGGAGGGTACCGATGTGTGCTTTGCACCTGTGCTTTCGTTCAAAGAGGCGCCAGAGCACCCCGCTAATGTGGCTCGTGGCGTATATCAGGAAGTGGATGGCTTCATGCAGCCTGCACCGGCTCCTCGGTTTTCTCGCACGCCTTCCGAAGTGAGCCATGGAGCCCACGGGGTCGGACAAGATACCGACTCCGTGCTCACATCGATGGGCTTCGCCTTAGACGAAATTGAAGCGCTGAAAACTAAAAACAGTATTGCCTGACAGGGGAAAATTTATGTCTGATTACACTGCCGTAACTATCGAGCGCCAAGGTCAGATCGCCATTGTGCGATTGAATCGCCCCGATCAACTTAATGCTTTCAATGGTGACTTGCGACGCGACTTACTCCGCGCGGTGCGTGAGGTAAACGACGACGAATCGGTTCGCGTGGCCGTGCTTACTGGCGCTGGACGCGCATTCTGTGCCGGCGCGGATCTGTCGGAACAGCAACCTTCTGGTTTCCGAGTGGATGATCAACTCAATAATGAGTACAAGCCTACATTGCTCGCAATAACGGAGGCGGACAAGCCTTGGATCAGTGCCGTCAACGGCGCAGCGGCGGGTATCGGAAGCGCTTTTGCCATGGCTTGCGACCTAACCGTAATCGGCGAAAACGCGTTTTTATACCAGGCCTTTACAGCAATAGGTCTCGTTCCTGACGGCGGGTCAACTTGGCTGCTTGCGCGCGCCGTTGGGCGAAAGAAAGCCTACGAGCTGATGATCGAGGGCACTCGAATTAAGGGTGCTGAAGCCGTATCGATGGGGCTCGCCAACCGCTGCGTGGCAGATGATCAGGTGCTGTCGAGCGCGATTGAGTGGGCGGAGCAGTTAGTGTTGAAATCACCGCTTTCTTTAAGCTGTACCAAGGAGGCCTTGGGCGCGGCAATGGAATGTGATTTTGGCACGGCGATCTCGGTAGAAGCAGAGCTTCAGCGCACCTGTGTAGCCAGCGAGGATGCGCGTGAGGGCGCTATGGCTTTCTTTGAGCGACGTCAGCCTATCTGGAAAGGACGTTGATGACGTCAGTGTGTGGGCGGATGCTTGCAGCGGCTCGGTAAAGCGGCGGTGCACATAACCGCAGGTCTGCACTGTTACTTTATTAACGCGAAGGTCAACGGTATTTAAAGGATAACTATGGCGCGGAGCGACGAAAACGCTGAGCGAACAGAGCTTCTGCAGCTGCGGGAAAGGTTGAATGCGACCCTCGACGCGAATCGCTCGCGCGCGGTGGAGAGCCGTCATAAGCGGGGTTACAGGACGGCACGAGAAAATGTTCACGATCTGGTCGATCCGGATTCATGGGTTGAATGGGGTCAACTTGCTGTTGCCGCGCAGCGTTCGCGCCGCTCGATAGATGATTTGAGGGAATCCACGGCAGCAGACGGGATACTGACCGGCTTAGCGACGGTCAACGCGCTACTGGTCGGGAAGAATCGCGCCCAAACCGTTGTAATCTGTAACGACTATACCGTTTTGGCGGGTACCCAAGGGTATTTTCATCACCACAAGCTGGACCGGGCGATTTTGCAGGCGAAATCGCTGCGACTACCGGTCGTGATGTTCACGGAAGGCGGTGGTGGCAGACCAGGTGATGAAGACGTGAGGACTCAGATCGCGGGTCTAAACTACCCGTCTTTCCGTGAATGGGCAGGGCTTGGCCGGCTCGTCCCCAGAATAACCGTGAACCACGGTTATTGCTTTGCAGGCAATGCCGCTTTGTTTGGTGCCGGGGACATTCGCATCGCTACCCGAGCCTCTTGGATTGGTATGGCTGGCCCTGCCATGATTGAAGGCGGCGGGCTAGGGCGGTTTGAGCCGACGGATATCGGCCCAGCGGAGAGTCAGTATCGCAACGGGGTTGTGGATGTTTTAGTCGAAGACGAAGCCCAAGCCACCGCGATGGCTAAACAGGTGCTTGGCTACTTCCAAGGCCCAATCGCGAGCTCTGATGTGTCCAGTAAGGTGGATTTGCGGGACGTGATACCGCAAGATCGGCGATGGGCCTACCCAGTCAGGAATGTCATTGACGCCATCGTCGACGACGGCTCTTTCACTGAGATCGGGCGAGTGAGAGGGCGCAGCGTGGTAACCGGTTTCGTTCGTGTAAATGGCGTTCCGATGGGGCTTATGGCCAACGATTGCCAACAACTTGGCGGCGCTGTGGATGCGGATGCGGCCGACAAAGCGGCACGCTGGTATCGCCTATGCCAGCGTTTCAAATTGCCTCTTGTTTCTCTTACCGACACACCGGGATTTATGGTTGGTCCGGATAGTGAAGCCCAAGGAGCCGTGACGCGCATGGCGGCAATGTTTGAGGCCGGCGCTGAGTTTACGCAGCCGCTCATCGCGATTTTTTTGCGAAAAGGCTACGGATTGGGTGCTATGGCCATGACCGGAGGAAGCTTTGCCGCGCCTACCTACAGTGCAGCGTGGCCTACTGGGGAGTTTGGCGGTATGGGGCTTGAAGGGGCAGTGAAGCTCGGCTACCGAAAAGAGCTTGACGCGATACCCGACCCCGCCGAGAAGCAGGCTCGCCTCGATGATTTGGTGTCGCAACTCTATGAAATTGGCAAGGCAACTGAAGCCGCCGCCCACCTCGAAATTGATGCTGTGATCGATCCACGTGATACGCGCGCTGTGATTACCAAGATCCTAAACGCCCATGGGTTTTAATTTTATAAATGGGGCTTTTTTAAAATAATAACTAGGGGGTAACGGTCATGAGAGCCAAGGTGTTGTTGTCAGCGATAGGTCTGACGATATTGTCGGCTTCGGCTTCGCCCCAAGCCAAGCAGTTGTTGTGGGGCGATACACATTTGCACACTTCATACTCCTTCGATGCGTACACGAACGGAAACCGCTCCGCTGACCCGGCAACAGCGTATCGTTACGCTATGGGTGAACCGGTTATTCACCCTTTTCATCGTGCCCGCGTACAGATTGAAACACCGCTCGATTTTTTGGTGGTAAGCGATCATGCGGAGTTTATGGGGGTTATCAAACATTTGTATGAAAGCGGTTCTGACGGTGAAGATCTCTCCTTTAGGGGCTGGCTTGGTGCTGAGATAAGCGCGTGGTTATTGCGCCGCTCGGTCAAAAACGATACCAGCCTGCAATTTTTCGGCGCGCTATTGCCAGAGCATGGCGATGCGGGTGAGATCGCTGCGGGTATGGCGGGAGAGGGCTACGATAACGGTAGCTTAATGCCCGATATGCCTACGGTGCGAGTAAGCGCTTGGGAGGACATAGGACAGATTGCTGATCGTTACAATAAACCCGGGGAGTTCACTGCTCTGATCGGGTGGGAATGGAGTGGGACACCAGGCGGCGCCAATCTTCATCGAATTGTCGTGTCGGATGCTAACGCCGCGCAGGCCGCCAAGATATTCCCCTTTGCCTTTACCGATTCGCCTTTTCCCGAGGACTTATGGGCGTTCTTAGAAGAGGCGGAGGGTATCACTGAGGCTCGGTTTGTAGCCATACCGCATAACTCCAACCTTTCTAAAGGTTGGATGTTTGACACTAAGAGCCTGCGTGGTAAACCCATCGATGAAAACTACGCGACGACGCGCGCGCGATGGGAGCCCATTGCTGAGATTACACAGATTAAAGGTGACTCAGAGACGCACCCAGACCTGAGCCCAAATGACCCATACGCAGATTACGAACTGTACCCGTACTATCTGGCCAAAGGCGGCTCGGAGCCCTATGTTGCGTCGGCGGGTGATTACCTTCGGAGCGCCCTCAAAAGAGGCTTGGAAATTGAGAATGGAATTGGTGTAAATCCCTATCGATTGGGTTTTATTGGATCAACGGACTCCCACAGTGGTTTGTCGTCGGCGGAAGAGGATAATTTTCACGGGAAGATGGCCTTGGATTCAATACCTGAACGTAAGGCAGCGCGCTGGGCGGGAGACGATGGTCCCAATGGTTGGACAATGTCAGCGTCTGGGCTTGCTGCTGTATGGGCGAGCGAAAACACGCGTGAGGCGATTCTCGATGCGATAAAACGACGAGAGGTATATGCCACGACCGGCCCACGAATCGCCCTGCAAACGTATCTTGTTGACTCAGTAGAATCCATCTCGCTGGATTCTCTTGATGCGACTGAGAAATTGGATTTGTCCGCTCCAATGGGGAGTCAGATTTCGGCCGATCGTGACTCAGTTCACTTGGTGATTCTCGCCGCCCAAGATCCTTTGGGAGCCGCGCTCGAACGCGTACATGTTGTGAAAGGCTGGCTCGATTCCGAGGGTCAAAGTCACGAACAGCTTTTCACTGTGGCGAGCTCTCAAGGGCAATCAGCGTTCAACCTCGTCTGGAC
>Ga0181564_10003390_pt1 | contig 13712 bp, 5 predicted proteins | sample 011ome_24_FD_134512 | JGI IMG/M metagenome (GOLD analysis project Ga0181564, IMG submission 134512) | Coastal salt marsh microbial communities from the Groves Creek Marsh, Skidaway Island, Georgia - 011513CT metaG (megahit assembly) | ecosystem: Environmental > Aquatic > Marine > Intertidal zone...
CGCATGTCGCGGCGGCGACCTTCCCGCGACGGGAAGGTCGAGGATGACCCGGTCCCCATGGCGGTCTCCGACGACGAGGAAGACGGAGGCGATGCCGACTTGCGCAAGGTGGTCGTGGTGAATCCGTTCTTCGCGGAGAAGCATCTCGGCCCCCGCGCGACGCACCCCGACGGGACGCTCGATACGAAGGCGCAGCTCACCTCCTTGTGGGTGCTGGGTGACCCCACGCGACCGCGACGCGAGCCAAGGCCGCTGGACCCGCCGGGCGTGGTGTTGCGACGCCCGCAGCTCGACCCCAAAACGTGCGGGTGCCTGCCGACCAAGTGCGGGCCGTGCCATCCCGGCGGGCCGCCGGAGAGCGACCTCGGGTCGAGGAGAGGCACCGTCTCCAGCTGGGGGGACGACAGCGAGGCGTACGCGCGCGCGGGGGGCCTCTGCGGCCCGGACGGCGCCGCGCTGGCTCGCGCGTGCGTTCCGGAAGGCGCCTTCCGATCGAAGCGAGCGCACGACGGCTGGTCGAGCGACGGCGACGTCGACCCGGCGAGCGCCAGGATTCTCAAGGAGCAGCGCGAGACGCGGCGGCCGGCGCCCGAGCCCGGCGCGCCGCGGGAGCCCCCTCCCCCCGGCTGCCTGTCCGGCTGCCTGCAGGAGGAGGAGTGGAGCGAGGACGAGAAGGGCCGGCGACGGCGGCGGAAGAAGGCGGGATGCCTCGCGGGATGCGCCGGCGAGGAGGACCCGGTCACCGGGAAGCGCGCGCCGGGGTGTTTGTCGTCGCTCGTTGATTGCGTCGACGGCGGCGTGGACGACGAGACCGGCCGGCGCAGAGGCGGGCTCGTGGGCGCGTGTTTCGGGAACGAGGACCCGATCGGGTCGGGGAGGCGAAGAGGCGGGCTCGTAGGCGAGGGGTGCCTGTTCGGCTTCGTCGACGCCGACGCCGACGGCGTCGTCAGGCGCCGCGGGGGATGCCTGACCGAGTGCCTGTACGGCGCGGAGGATCCAGACGACGCGAGCGTCCCGCCGCGGCGCAGAGGCGGCGCGATGGGCGCGTGCCTGGGCGACCCCGACCCGGCGACGAACGCCAGGAGGGGGGGCGTGATGGGCGCGTGCCTGGGCGACGAGGACCCCGACCGACCGGGCGAGCGCGGCGGGAGGGCGGGGGGGTGCCTCCTAGGCCGAATGGCGGACGACGGCGGCGCGCCGCGGCGGCGCGGCGGCGTCGCCGGCGCCTGCCTGGGGGACGAGGACGCGCGGACGGGCGCGCGGAGGGGGGGCTGCCTGGCCGCTTGCGTGGGCGACGAGGATCCGGAGACGGGCAGGAGGCGCGGCGGGTGTCTGTCCGGGTGTCTGTTCGGGGACGACGACCCGGAGACGTCATCCTCCGAGGCTGAAAAACGATACGGAAACCGCGGAAAAGGAAACCGTCTCGCCGGGTGTCTCGCCGGGTGCGACGAGGACAGCGACTGGGGCACGGGTTCGTCCGAGGACGAGCGCGTGCGTGACCCGAACCGGCGCGCGCGACCGGAAAGGACGTGCCTGGCGGAGTGCCTCCGCGCGCTGTGCGGCTCGAGCGAAGCCAGCCGCCGCCGGCGGAGGCGTCGGCGGCGCCGCGCCAGGGAGGCGCGGCTCGCCGCCGAGGGCGCCGACTTTTCCGACGGCGACGACGCGCGTAGCCAGGACCTGCGTTCGGAGAGTGAGATGTCCGAGCTCGAGCTTCGCGACGACTCGGACTGGGCGTTGACGGCGTGGGACCAGAAACCGGCGGGGTACCTCGGCGTGCGCGCGGTGGTTCTGCGGACGCACAAACCCCCGCCGCGGATTATCGTCGATTTCCATCGGCCGAGCGCGACGCTGCTCTCGCTGCTGGGCGCCTTTTTCGCGCCCGCGCTGTGGCGCGTGTCGCGCCGCCTCGCCGCGCCGCGCGTCGCGCGCATCCCAATCGCGAGCAAGGCGCGGTTCTCGCCGATCGCGGCGAAGGAAAACCCGGTGGTGGACGCGCTCACGGCGCAGACGCTGCCGTTCCTGCCGGACGTCGGACGCGAACTGCTCGGCGCGACGCTCGGCGCGCTGTTCCTGGAGCGGGCGGCGGCGCTGGCGTTTTCGTCGCGAGCTCTGAGCTCTACGACGAACCGAAACGACAAAGACAACAAAGACAAAGGCGAGGAGACGTTCTGGCTCTGCGGCTTGTTCCCACAGTTCGCGCGCGCGGCGCGGCGCGACCGAGCGCGCGTGCGCGCGCGCCGCCGAGCCCTGGTCCGCGTGCGGTGGCAGGCGGAGCGGCGCCGGCGCGAAAACGAAGCGAACGAGACGTGGGCGGACGTCGTCCCGCCGCGCGCCGCCGAATCCGAATCTTCGGATTCGGATTCGGCGAAGGACGGTACCACCAAGGACGGAGACGGATGGCGTTGGCCGTCCATCGCGCTCCCGGCGCTGCCCACGCTGCCGAACCTGCCGGCGCTCACGGACGTCGAGGTGGAGTGGCGGTCCCAGACCAACCCCGACAACGACTCGAAAGTCGCGTTCGACCCCTCCGTGCAGCGCGCCCTGCGCGCCAACCTGCGCAGGCACAGGGCGCGCAACGGGAACCAGAGGCTCTACTGGCCGGGCGCCGAGATGCTCGCCGTCGAGGAGGGCGCCGCGACGATCGCCAAGCCGGTGGACGACGTCTACCGCGGCGACGGCGACACGGACAGGGCGATAGGGCTCGGGGTCTCGAGGATGAAGAGAAAGTAGGCGCGACGCCCGCGACTGCGGCGCGAGGCGAGACGCGACGCGTAGCTCCTTAAACGCTCTCGTACTCGTACTTTCGTAGTTACGTAGACGATATCAATAGCGCTTCGGATGTTCGGATTTCCGGATTCCTCTCTCATCTCGCGTCGCGCGCCCGTCTCGTGACGGCGAAACCGCGAACGCCCCCGTGAACCTTCAGGAGAGCTCCTTCTCGGAGAGGTCCAGTTCCTTACCGGTGATGCGCTTGTACATCTCGAGGACGTCCCGCACGGTGGTCTCGAAGTGCGTGGTGGCGTCGTAGCCCTTGCTGATGAAGCAGCCGTCCTTCGCGCCGTCCTCCACGGGCACGAGCACGTCCGAGACATGCACGAACGTCTCGTCCACCGGCCCGAGCAGGTCCAGCCCGGGCCTGATCTCCAGGTGCGGGTTCGCCGTCTCCACCGTGGTGCTCACGAACGCCAGGTACTTCCCCTTGGCGCACACGTTGTGCGCCCACGAGCACCCGAACACGTACATGTCCGTCCGGCGGCCGGTCTGTTTCTGGGGCAGGATGATCTGCACGGAGTGCGCGTCTCCGCACCCGGGGATGGGCTGCGACAAGATGCACAGCGCGCGCACCACCTGCCCGACCCGCCGCGTCTTCCCGGGGAAGTACGAGGGGTCGCCGACGACGAACTTGGCCTTGGCGGTTTCGCCCTCGGACGAGACGCCGATCGCCTTCCCCGTTTCGGGGTCAAACTCCACCTTCGCGTCCGGCTTGCTCAGCATGTACGTCCCGCCGTACACCGCGCTGAGCCTGGCGAAGCCCTGCGGGAGCTCGCCGAGGCCGTACAGCGGGTAGATGTACGGCGAGCCGGTGTCGAATCGCGCCAGCGACTCCGAGTAGAGCTTCACCGCCGTCACCATCGCCCGCGCCGGCCGGTCGAGGTACGCGTCGTCCGTGTACAACGCCAGCGCGTGCCCGATGAAGTCCACGGTGTTTGGTTCGAGCCCGAACTTCTCGAACAGCTGGCGGCTCGTCAGCGCGTCCAGATCGTAGTACGTGAAGTTTCCGAACAGGTCCTTCGCGCCGTGCGTCGATGGAACTCCGGGGTCGTACTCCTGCACGAAGATGAAAAACGAGCGCGCGCGACGCTTCTCGAACATGCCCATCAGACTACTTTTCAACGCGTCCATGTCGTTCGCGGGGACTTTGTACGTCTTGCCCTGCTTCACCACGTACGAGCCGTCCACGGCTTTGAACTCGAGGTACTTGTGCACGCCCGTGTGCACCAGCGCGCGCACGAGCAAGCCGTTGCCCATCATGAACTTGGGGACCATGTCGAAGCTCCAATCCTGCCACCGGCCGTACTTCGTGGGCTCCGGTTCGCCCGGGCGGAACCGCTCCCAGAGCTGCTTCAAGTTCAGCGACGCGCTCTCGCCGCCGTAGTACGAGTTGCGGTCCATGTGCAGCACCTTCATGCCATCGACGGAGAGCAGGCCGGCCAGCAGGCACTCCTTCAGGCCCGTGCCCAGGATCACGGCGTCGTACTCCTGGTCCATCGCGTCGCGAACGGGGGCTACGCCGGGATGCGCGGGTCTCCGCGAGTCGAAGAAGCGACTCGGATACGCCGAGCACGCGGGGGAAGAGCCGGGCGTCGACCGATCGCGTGCGCAGCCTGGCGGACGCGCGTCGAGCGAGTGACGCCCCAGATCTTAATTCCTGTCAATTCACCGGTCCGATCAGGCCGCGCCGGGCAGCCCGTCTGTTCGCAGTCTCGCAGTACTTGTAATTTATAGCTACTTTTAGCTTCTCCACGAAACGCTCTCGCCACTCGTGGGGGGGGCGGCGAGAAGGGACCATGGCCGGCTCCATCGGGTACGCCGAGCGTCTCTCGTGGCGTGACGACGTCGGCGGCACGCTGGGAACCCCCGAGTTCCAGGAGGCGGACGACGCCGAGCTCCAGCGCAAGATCGACATGCTGGCTGAGCTGATTCGCGAGAGTCGGGCCGAGTCCGGCGGCATGGTCGTCCACACCGGCGCCGGCATTAGCACCTCCATCGGGATCCCGGACTTCCGGGGCCCCAACGGTGTGTGGACCGCGCAGAAGCGAGGCGCGCCCATGCCCGAGGCGACGTGCACGCTGGGAACCGCCGTGCCCAGCCTGACGCACATGGCGCTGGTTGAGTGGCGCGAAAAAAAGTACGTGCGATACCTCGTCTCGTGTAACGTGGACTGCCTGCACCTGCGCTCGGGGTTTCCGAGGGAGGACCTCGCCGAGCTGCACGGGAACTGTTTCGCCGAACGGTGCGAGCGGTGCGACGCGGAGTACGTCCGCGACTTCGAGATGCAAACCGTGGGGTTTCAGTACACGGGGAGGACGTGCGACGCGTGCGCGGAAAAAAAACGCAAACGCGAATCCGGAGCGCGGCGGTCGACCCGCGCGTCCGCGTCGCGGTCCGCGGCGGCGCGGCTGCGCGACCAGGTGCTGGACTGGGACGATGCCCTGCCCCCGGAAGAGTTGCGACGCGCGGAGAAGCACAGCAAGGAGACGTGTTTATCGCTCGTGCTGGGGTCCAGTCTGCAGATCGCGCCGTCGTGCGACATCCCGCTCGAGACGGTCAAAAAGAAAAAGGGGAAGAAGGGGAAGCTGGTCATCGTGAACTTGCAGGCGACGCCCAAGGACGGGAAGGCGAGCCTGCTGGTACGCGCGAGGACGGACGTCGTCATGGCGGGAGTCATGCGCAGGCTCGGCTTACGCGTGCCCGAATACGTGCGCAGGGACCGCGTGACCGTCGGGTTCCGCCTCGCGGCGATTCCCGAACCGAACGGCGACGTTGTTTCGCGGACGCTGACGGTGCGCGCGGGATCGTCGCACGGATGGGACAACCCAATACCGTGGCTCGAGAGAGTGTCCGTGAAGATCTGCACCCGCGAAGGGGATCGCCTCGATCAAATCGCCTCGATCGAGTTGCTCGATGCACAGACACGCGCCCGAATACGCGCCCAGGGGTACGACGCGCTGAACAGACGTGTCAGATACGAGGATCGACGCGGCCGCCCCCACGAACCGTCCTTCACACACGGAGACGACGACCGAAAGCGCGAACCGAACGGCTTCGGCGGTCCGTCCGGTCCGTTTTTCGAGGGTCGCCTGGAGGCGCTGAACGCGAGCTCTTTCGACGCTTTGCTCGAACGGAAGAAAACGCGCGTTCGCGTCGAGTTGACTTTCGCCGCGGGGGTTACGATACGCCACGCGGAGTTCTGGACCGATATCGGACCTTGGAGCGGCGGGGTTCGGGACCGCGGCGATCACTCCCTGATCGCGACGACTCAGAGGACGCACTCCGTGATCACCGCGCGGAGAAGGTACGAGGATCCCGTTCCGGCTCTACGGCAACCAACCGCAACGGAAGAAGGAAAATAACCCGGCTCCAGCTCCGGCGAAACAGAAAGCGCCGGACCCGTCGCCATGCGCTGAGAGAGGCGGTGTCTACTAGCTAGACGAGCTAGACTAGACTACCTTCGTCACGCCGTCCCCCCGTCGTCCGCGTCGGATTCTTCGTCGTCGGACTCAAACAAACCCCGCGCCGCGAACACGGCCACCGCCGTCGCTGGAGCCGCTTCCGTATATTTCTCGAAGGGCGCGTCCTCGTCGTCCTCGTCGTCCTCGTCGTCCTCCTGCTCGTCGTCGAACAGCCCACCCCCGGAAGTCGCGCCGTTCCGATCGCCCGCGCGAGCGAACCGTTTCTCCGCTTCGCCGTCCGCGGCGGCGCCCGGAAGGACGTCGCCGTCGTCGTCGTCGAACAAGCCGCCTCCGCGTCTCGCGCTTCGCACGACGCCCGGGTCCCGCAGCGCCGCTTCCGTCATCGCCACGACGTCCACCGAGCCGCCCAGACGAGCCGCGGGAGAAGGCGCGAGGGACCCGGAGACGCGCGAAGCCGGGCGACGCGCGTTTCGTCCGGCTCCGTCGCGCGCGGAAAACGCGTCGATGTTTTCGGTCCCCTCGCGTTCGCGGCGCCGTAACGGCATCCCGCCGCTTCCGAAGCCGGAGCGTTCGTCGTTGAGGGACGCGTTCGCGTTCAGGGACCGGGACCCAGACCCTAAGCGCGCGCTCTGCGTTCTCTCCGACGCCGCCATCACCGACGCCGACGAGAACGACGACACCGACGCGTCGTCGCGCTCGTCGGCGAAGCGCGACCTGTCGCGGCGCGCCGCCGCCGCGAACGGATCGCCGAAGGCGTCTTCGTCGTCGGCGTACTCGCTCTCCGTGAGCGGGTCTTCGTCGTCGCCGTCGCGATCGCCGCGCGCGTCGTTTAGTCCCTCCTCTTCCGCGTGAACGGTCGCTCCGTCGTCGTCGTTCGCGCTTCGCGCGTACGCGTCGTCTTCGAGAACGGGCGGAGACCCGGAGAAAAACGACGCCTCGTCCCACGCGAACGTCGCGAACGCGGCGGCGCCGTCGGCTTTTTTTTTTTCTTCCGCCTTCGCCGTCCCCGCCTCCTCCGCCTCGTCTCCGGAAGGCGACGTCGCATCACCATCTCGCATCACCATCTCCGCGGTGCGTTCGTCCGGCGCCAACGCCGGCGACCAGTCAGCGGTGACGTTCTCGTCGTGGTAAAACTGCCGCGTCCCGATGACGTGCGGCAGAGGTCGCCAGAACCGGTTGCCCACCAGTCGCGGGGGGGGGAGCGCTCCACGCGCCTCCCCCGAAGACACCGACGCGGGTCCGTCGCGCGCGTCCTCCTCCTCGGGAGGTTCATCGGCGTGATCGGGTCGGTCGCGTGGACCCGGTGACTCGTCATCGCGCGCGCCGTCACCCCCCGCGATGATGCCCTCGCGCGGCGCGGGGAGGAGCCACCTGCCCCGCGTCGTTCGGATTGTTACGAAAAGCGCCTCGCGGTACCGCGATTCGACGCGAGACGACTCGGGGGGGTCCTCCTCGAGCGACGAGGAAGACGCCGCGGACGTCCCACGCCGAAGGCGCACATGCTCCTCCGCGTCGAGCGCGGGAACGCGGTGTTCCACGTGCGCGGTGTCCTCGAGCTGCCGGAAGCGAGTGCACGCGTCCCGCACGCGCACTTCGCAACGCGCCCCCTCCGAGACCAGCGCGTCGACCGCGCTCGATGTCTTCGTCGCGCGCGCGAGGATGCGACCGCTCAACGCGCGGAGCTCGAGCAGGAGCGCGGCATCGGAATCGGCGGTCCAACCGGTCCCCGCGTCGTGCCGGAGGCGTTCCATCGCGACAGTCGCGCCGCGCGTGCGCGGCGCGATGTGCGTCGACGTTTGGCTGAATCACACTTCGTCTCTATTTAACCACTATCTGCTACGCGACCACTCGGACTATCGTCGCCTCTTAAATACATATCGTCGCGTTCGTGCGCGACTTCTTAGGTTTCTTCTTCTTCACCTTCTTCTGGCTGTCCTCGCGAGCGATCGCAGGCGCTGCCGAAGACGGCTCGGAAGGGAAAGGCTCAGCGGGCGGCGCGGCCGCCGCCGCGACCGCCGGCGGCGGCGAGGGCGGCGCCGGCTCCGAAACCGCCGGCGGCGGCGGCGGCGCCGCCATCAACGGCGGCGGCGGCGGAGCCGGCGCGACAGGCGGCGGCGGCGGCTGAGCCACCGCGATCAACGGCGACGCGGGCGGAGCCACCGCGACAGGTGTCGTCGTCGGCGGCGCTACGTTCGCCGGCGGCGCGATACTCGCCGGAGCCGCCGCTTCGGTCCCCCGGTCCGCCTCGCCGCCTCCCGCCGTCTTGAGCACGTCCCTGAGCTCGCCCGGCGTCCTGGCCTCCTCGATGGCCTCCGGGCGCCACGTGGTGACGCGCCCCGGGACGCGCCGCGGCCTCTCCGCGGCGGGCGGGACCGGCGGGAGCGTTGCGCCGAAGCGCGCCACGGCGCGCGCGTAGTACGCGTCGCCGGCGCGCGCGCGGTCCATGCACTTCAGCATGTCGCGCGGGTCGCAGCTGTCCGGCGCGGCGGCCACCAGCCCGTCCACCAGGGGCCGGATCGACGCCGCGCTGCTCACGGTGTCCTCGGCGCGCATGACCGCGCGCCACGACGGCCGCGCCGACCACGCGCGCAGGTACGCGAGCGCCGAGGGCGCGCCCAGCGCCGCGAAGGAACACGTCGCGCCGTCGCCGCGCTCCGCGGCGAAACACCGCGCGACGCCCGACGTCAGGAGGTTGTGCGCGACCCACAGCGCGGCGACAAGGTACGCGTCCGCCGCGTCAGGGCTCTTCCCGCCCAGGAACGGACCATCATCTTCCTCGAACGTCAACAAAGACTCGATCTCGCGTGCCGCCTGTGCGCCGGCGTCGACGACGCGCGCGCGCAACGCGCGAAGCGCGTCCTCGTCGTCCGCGAATGAGCGGTCCACCAAGTTTTTCGTCGCCGAGACCTCCGCGCGTTCTTCTTCTTCTTCTTCGTCGCCGTCGTCCTCCTTCTCTTCGTCCTCCCGCGGCAGCACCCCGCACTTCACCAGGCACTCGTTTGCCATCGCCTGGCCGTGCTCGTACTTGGTGCCCAGCAGCCGGCCGCACACGAGCGCCGCGGTGATGGTCTGGCCCAGCCTCGCGGCGCGCTCCAGGGTCGAATCGTATGAGTAATTAGTCTCAAAGCCGCCGCGCAGGCGCGCGGCGGCGCGCACGCGCGGCTCCGCCTCGACGGCGTCGGCGAGAATCGCGCCGCTGTTCCCGACCCACTCGCCGTTGGCCTTCCCGCCGGGCGTGCCCTGCACCGCCGGCGTCGTGAACTCGGGGAACGCCTCTTGGAACCAGCTCTGCTTGCAGTTGCGGTCGATCTCCACCAGCTCGAAGGGCACGCGCGCCTCCGCGAAAATCAAACAGAGCCGCACGCAGAACACGCAGTACGTCACCAACGGGCCCTGCGGGGCGTCGCCGTCGATGTCGTCGCCCACGCCCCGGGACCCCCGCGCCGCGAGCACGGCGATACGGGGCGCGCCGGGAACGGGCAAACCCTCCGGACCCGGCTGCGCGCGCTCGGTGGGGCCGCACGTCGTCGAGCGGAACACGAAAACGCTCGAGCCCTCGGTGTACGCGCGCGAGCCCCCGTTCTCGGAATCCGGCGCGGCGTCGGCGGAAACGCGCGAATGAGCGCGCGGCGCGCCTCCGGGAGGCGGCGTTCGAGGCTCCGCGGCGAGGGAAAGATTCGCGACGGAGGACGAAAACGCCGCCGGCGCCGCGGAAGGCTCCTTCGCGCTGTCGTCGGAAATCTCCGAGCGCGTCGGGCTCGAACGCTTCCCCGCGGAGCTGCCCGCGGGCGGTGACGCGTCACCGCCGACCCGCGCCGACGGATGACTCGTACCCGCCGCCGCCGCCGCCGCCGCCGCCGCCGCCGCCGGCGCCGCGACGAACGCGACGGAACGCTCCCGTTCGGCTCGCACGCGTTTCACGTCCGCCATCGCACGCGCTATGGCGCGCTCTTCCTCGTCGCCGTCATCGCTCGAGTCCCGCATGGCGGTCTCGTCGTCGCCGTCGTCGTCGTCGTCGCTGGAGTCGTCCGCGTCGTGGTCGCACCCGTCCACGTGGTCGTCGAAGGCGTGCCAGTCGATCACCGGCCGGCCGCGCGCGTCCACGCCGATCACGTCCTTGAACCTCGCCGGGCCCACCAGCGAGTCGTCCGTGTACGTGGTGTGCGAGCACAGCTCCGCGCCGTACACGGGGTCCAGCGCCGTGAACGTGACGTGCAGAAGCCACTGGAACGGCTCGTCCGAGGCGTCGGAATCGGACGCGTCGGAATCGTCGTCGTTTTTTTTGTCGCCGTTCGAACGCTCGCCGCTCGCGCTCGCCGCGCCGAGCACGGGGCAGTGCACGAACCTGCTCGTCTGCAGTATGGGAAACAACGGCGATTGTTTGTCCACCGCGCACGCGATGGTGTGCACGCCCGAGACGGTCGCAGGCTGCATCACCTCGACCGTCTCCTTCTTCATGAACCCCTCGCCCTCCGCCGTGACGTGCCGCGAAAGCAACGTGCAGCGTATGGTCGGGTTGTACAGGGTGTGGCAGCGCAAGTTGCCGACGCGCACTAAGAGCGTGGGCACGCCGTCTCTTTTGGCCATCACGCCCTTCGTGGACCACACCAGGTCCTTCTGCGGGCTCTGGAACTTCGCCACGACCGCCGCGAACACGAACACGTTCACCACCACGCCCGCCAGCATGGAGAGGTAGGAGACGAAGCGGCCGGCTTCGGTCGTCGGGAGCACCTCCGCGGGCGCGCCCGTGATGACGTGCGCGGTGGCGAACCGCAGCGCCAACGCGGCTTGGCTCGCGTCGCCATCCTCCGTCTCCTCGAACTCGTTGTACAACGGCAGCGGAAGCGAGAGCACGAAGCACGCGAAGATGGTCGCCGCGTACGCGCCGAGCGAGAGCGCCGCCGTGAACCACCAAGGTTTCTCGAGCACCAGGAAATACAGGTACCCGCTGGAGAAGATGACGTTCCTGCTGCCCTTCGCCGCCACCGCCTTCTTCGTGCGCTGCCTGGCGCTCCGCAGCAAACGCCGAGCCGCCTGCGCGCTCGACTCCGCGCGGATCTTCTGTACCACGTCCGCGATGGAGACCTCTCCCCGCGCGGACTTGTTGTCCTGAATCACGCGCGTCCCCGCGCTTTGCCACGCACGTCGCCACGATTGCGACGACGCGGGCGCCGAACGGCGCGCGACCCGGAAGCTGGGGCTGGACGCTTTGAGCAAGCTACCCTCGGGCTTGTCCACGCGATTCATCTGTCGCTCATCAGCGGGTGCCACCGCCGCGCGATGCCACAGGCTGGGGCCCGCCATGCCGACGCCGACGACAATGCGCCTTTTTCTGTTTTGAGTGACCGATTCAGACGAGCCTTCTCGAAGCCCACCCCGGCGTGGGCGCCCGGTGGGATCCCTCGAAACGCGCGCGCGCTCTCGGGTCGGGCGCGCGTGTCGGATGCGGCGATCACGCGCGTCGCAGTGGGGGGAAGCGGGGAGGAAGCGCTCGCTTGCACGAGACGAGACGGCACCGAATTTCGTTTTCTCGTTTTCTCGTAGACCCGAAAACGGCGATTAGTAGCGTTATGCTCGCACGCACTACCCTAGCGAATTACACTCCCCAGCCGCGCGGCTCCAGCTCGCGGGGATGGGTTGCGGGTCGTCCGCCCCGAAGGGCTCCCTTCCTGTGGAGCCCAAGGCTACGAAACCCGCGGCGAAAGCGCCTCCGTCGCCGCCCCTGTACACCAAGGCCGACCTCGAGCTGCCTCCCCTGGACTCGGAAACCATCGAGTCGAACGCGCCGGACCGATCCGTCGCGACGGTGCCGGACGAACCGAAAGGCGTCGAGGCGACTCCTCCGCCTGCGGAGCCCCCCGCCGAGGTCGTCGCGGAAGTGCCGCACGCGGTCGAGGCTGCGCCGCCCGAGGCTGCCGAGACATCGCCCGCGGATGAGGCTGCGCCGCCCGCCGCCGAGGTGGACACCGCGCAGGAGTCCGATGTGAAGGCTGACGAGGATGCTGAGGAGGATTCCGAATCTGAAGAAGAGGAGGAGGAGGAGCCCTTGGTGAAGTGGCCCGAAGGCAAAGATCCGTACGTGAACGGGCTTCTGTACGGCCGTCAACCCGCGCCTCCGGCGACGCCGGTGCCGGGGAAGCCCATCAAGGCGGTGCTGTCGTGTCGCCCGTCGTACGGCTCTGGCGACATTTTGGACGCGGAAAGCGCCATGGGCCCTGTGATGCCTTTTTGTCCGTACTGCCTGCGCATCGGCATGTGGATGCGCGAGGCTGGGCTTGAGTTCGAGACGTATCTGATCGACTCGAAGGACAAACCGGAGTGGTTCCTCGAGGGATACCCCGCCGGGTCGACGCCTGCGATTCTGGGAACGCCGGGTGGGGTGTCGCAGACGGAGTGGGCCGGCGAAACCAAGGATATCATCGAGCGCATGAAAGAACAGAGCGACGCGATCAGGGTGTGGTCGGATAAGCCGGCGACGGACGCGGAGACGCACACGATCGACACGGTGAACGCGCTCTTCGAACCGACGGCCTTCGCGTGCCTGGGCTCGTTGATCGCGGACACCACCGATCCCGCGGCTGTCGGGCTTTTAGGTTTCCTCGGCCAGAAGTTCGAAGACGACGAGCCTCACGCGGCGAGGAAGGAACGCGTCGTGAAGAAGTTTTTGGACGGGGTGACCGAGATGGAGGCGATGGTCGCGTCTTTAAACGGGAAGTTCTTCGGCGGCGATGAGCCGTGCGTGGTGGATCTATACGCGATCACGATGCTGTTTTTCATGAACAGCTGTGTTGAGTTCGGATTCTGCGGTGCCCCGCAGGCGCCGTGTTCGTTAGCGGATCTGGGGGCGCCGTCGCTGTTGCCGTACATCCGTTTGTGGATGCAGCGCGAGTCGTTCGCGTACTGCTATCAGCACACGCATGAGATCAGCGCGGCCTCGGTGAACAACCTCATTCGGATGCTCGCGGACAAGGCGCACGACGTGACGAACGACGGGGAGGTGTACGCGAAAATCATGGCGAGGGCGCGGGAGCGCGATCCGGTTTACGACGGGATTGACCACGCCGCGGCGGCGGCGGCGTAGGGGATTGTATTTTTATGTTTACGAAACCACCGCAGAAAAGCGTGTCTGTCGTCTTATCATTACACGCGCGCGTCTCGCTCTGGTCTGTCGCGCGGAAACCCCGGGCCGCGCCGTGATGGAACACGAAACGAACGGAAAACAAAACGGCGGTTCTCAGCGCGTTTCTTCGCGTTTCCGTTCGCGGACGTCGCCGACCCCCCGGAGCTCGAACCCTTCGGGACGACCGGGGCCGCGTTCCGCGTCCCGGTCTTCCAGGGGCATGTAGTCCGCCATGATCGCGCGCACCTCACCGTCGATGCGCCGCTTCAGGACGTAGCGGTACGCGCCGACCGCGCCGAGCGAGACCACCGCGACCACGGCGACCGTCACGAGAAGCGCGCCGCCCACCCCCAAGCCTCCTCCTCTCCGCGAACGCGCCGCGAACGCGTCCAGAGGCA
>Ga0181564_10003395_pt1 | contig 13703 bp, 14 predicted proteins | sample 011ome_24_FD_134512 | JGI IMG/M metagenome (GOLD analysis project Ga0181564, IMG submission 134512) | Coastal salt marsh microbial communities from the Groves Creek Marsh, Skidaway Island, Georgia - 011513CT metaG (megahit assembly) | ecosystem: Environmental > Aquatic > Marine > Intertidal...
CTTCCCCGACTGTCAGAAAAAATGACTCTCTTTAGTACGATGATGGACGTGCTAGATGAGGCCGGATACGTTTGGCTAGGTCCTAGGACATTTGTCAAAGCAAACGATCCCATGGTGACCGCTCGTCAAGACGGCATGTTGTTTCAGAATCGATTGGGGTACACCAGTGCCCTAGATCATTGGGTTCTGGGTTTTGGTATCGGTGCAGTTTCTGAACTTCCTGTGCTGCTGGCACAAAACGCAACGGATGTGACTGATTGGCGTTCCTCCGTCCTAGCGGGAGATCATCCGGCTGAGAGCGGCGTGCGTCTCTCACTCTCTGAATCTAGGGAGCGTATTGCTTTTGCTAACTTAGGGGCACATTTGTCCGTTTCAATCGCAGACATAACCACGCCCCTGGGTGTTGACCTGGTACGCCGCCTCATTGAGGCAGATCTACTCTCGGTATCAAATGAAGTCGCACGACTCAACGAACTCGGTCGCCAAAATTGGCAGTATATCGTTGAGGCCTCGGAAGACTTGTGGTGGCTTGCGGTTTAATTAGTTCGAGGGTTTTAGTAAATCTACAAGCGCTGGTTGAAATTCATTTCTGATGGTAGACCATTCAATGAGAAACCACGGGGTTAGTTGCTCCGGCGTTTCTTCACACCAGCGATCAATTTCTTCACAGGGATACCAGTCCCATGCGGCAACTTCTAGGGGGTGTGGCGAAATTGGGCAGGGCCCATCGGTAACGCCAACGTAGACAGAGCAAAGCTCATGCTCCGCGCCTACGTCCTCAAACAATGCATGATATTCAAACTGGAACAGACGCGTCAGTGGTGTGGTCAAACCTAGCTCTTCATAGAGCCGCCGCGTAGTGGCCTGTTGGTAGGTTTCGCCTTGGCGGGGATGGCTGCAACAAGCGTTGGACCAGAAATTGGGCCACAGGGGTTTATGCTCGCTGCGTTTCTGCAGCAATACTTCACCTGAGCGAGAAAATAGAAAAATTGAAAATGCTCGGTGCAGTTGCCCTTTGTTGGCATGTGCACTAACTTTGGTGGCTGTTCCAACGGGATTATCCATTGGATCGACTAGAATCAAGCTTTCAGAATCAAAGGAAACCGAAGTTACTGCTGTATTCATGGTGCAAGATCCGAGCTATACATTCTGTAGAGAAGGAAAAAGACCCGCCTACTGTGAGGTGTCTGGGGCGTTAGCGGCATACCATTAGCGTGCGATCGGGGGAGATGCTCGCTGCATTGCCTGCCTGGCTCCCGGATTTCGGGGAGAAAGACTCCCCCCGTCGGGTCGAAAGTTTTCGAAACCCCCAGGGGGGGTCAGGATTCTTGCCCGGTCACTTTCGTGCCGCGGGCAGAGCCTCCATGTGGCTAGCAGCAGGTGCGCTGTGAGCCCCATCGATCCAATTGTATTTCGCTGAACTCAGCAGGATGAAGTGGATAAACAACGCCAATACAAACAGGAACGCTGCGTTCGCCACTAACACCCGACGTGGATCAAAGATCATCCAGATACGGTGCATAATTTTTCTCCGTTCTATTACGCGGTTCTCCCGGCTAGCCGGTGTAAACCACAGGTTTAAACAGTGATTACCCGGGTTCTCAGAACCAGGGACGCCACATCCAAACGAGGATATGAGCTACCACTGCAATAGCTGCAAATCCGAGGAACCCTTGCATATATGCGCTGTGGAATTCCTTGGCTTCGTTGCTAGTCAGCCCTGAATCACTCATGGTTTTACCTCCCATGTTCAGTCAAGCCAGATGCCGCGTAGAAGCCCGGAGGCGTCGTTGCGACGGTTTATTCGATGGCCGAGGGGACTTTCCCCAAGGCCACCGACTCGTGGGTGCAACCCGAAGGTTGCCTCCAGAGTTCGATTTGGGAATCTCTTCCCTGTGTTCATCTTAGTAAGCGCCCGCCGAAGCAGATGCGCTGGAAGTCTTATTCGTCATGCTTACCGTTGTCGCGTCTTCCGCGGAGCTATCCGTTTCCATCTCCATTTCAGGTTCTGGCTCGGTGGTAGGCTCTGCGGCAGGCGCTTGGTATAGGGTTGCCCGTGCCAAATTGGGGTAGTCCTTAACCATGTTTTTACCCAGTAGCGGTTTATAGGCGCCCTGATGGCAGGTTCCACAGTTAACTTTCAGTGGATCTCCGAGAGGGCCTTTGCGGTGGTCTGGAAGCCAATCTGTGGTTGCATTGATGTAATCGTTATTCATCGATCGAACCATACGAATCCCGTGCCAAGCCTGTACTCGCGCGGGAGAACTCTCCTCCCAGCTATAAAACGCGCGGCTGTTGTGACAGTGAGTACAGTTCACTCCCAGAGAATCTGAGAAGTGCATCATTAGGCTGTAAATCCATTCGGTCTGTTTGATGGACCCTCGATTGCCAGTTGGGAGAGCTGTGGTTCCGGCTACCCGAATCGATTTGTCGTCCTCAAGGAAGGGCGAAAAGGGATCGTAGGGTAGGGAGGTATATACCGATGCCAGCGAGGATATGTTCTGCTCAGCTGTCATGACGCCCGGAGGGTGTGGACCACCAGGATCCGCTGCCCAAACGTTCTCAGGAATATTCTTCCCTCGGTGACAGGTGTAACAAGTCACACCGGGACCCTCGGCGCCACCCGTGTGGGCACTCCATTCCGAGTTGGCCTGTTGGGTCATGGCAACCATGACTCGAGCGACCTTCTTGGTGTACTTGGTGTCTAGATGGAAGCCTTCATTGACGTGGCAATAATTGCAGCCCTCTTCGGGAGAGACCCATTCAGTTATTGCCGCCATGAGACGCGTGAATTCACCGACGCTCAGATCTCCCAGCACCTGTACGTTCTGATAGATCTCGCCGGCTTTTGGCCCCGTGGCGGGTAGCATCGGCGTCGCTTCGGGCATTGTGTTGGCTGCCACTATTTCGGCTAGGGTGTCAGGATTAGCGAGCTGTTCCATGCCCGTACCCCGATACCCGCGTTGAACAGACTCCGGTGGCGGTTTTTCACAGCCTGTGAGCAGAAGGCTACCAATGACGATGGTTGCTGCAACTTTTATCAATTGGAAAGATTTCATTGGTTAGCCTCCAAAGTCTGAGGATCAACAACGGGCATTGCATCTAAGACGGGGTAGGCGGGTGCTATGCCATGCTTAACGCCCCAGAGATACCAGTTTTCAACCACGGTACCGGTCAGCAAAATTCCAATGCCTCCGGTGATGACGGTGAGCACAGCAAACCACCAGGCCCAGCGGTGAATGGATTCCATGGATGCGTTGAATCCCATGCACCAGCGCCAGAACAACATTGAGCGCTCGCCGGCCGTGCCGATGTCCGTAACCTGATCGATCTCGCGATCGCCGCCGTAGCGGCTTACCGCAAGAATCGTAGCGCCGTGCATAGCAAACAGCACTGCTGACCCATAGAGGAAGGCAATCGATAGCATGTGGAAGGGGTTATAGAACAGGTTGCCGTAGCGCAGTGAGAATGCGGCGGTCCAGTCAAGATGAGGGAACAGGCCGAACGGTACTGCCTCGCTCCAGCTGCCCATCAGGATGGGGCGGAAGAAGCCGAGAACTAGGTAGAGCCAAATCGCACTCGCAAACGCCCACGCCAGGTAATTACTCATGCCAAGGCGCTGGGATAGCTTGAACGTCCGCCACCACCATAGGAGGATCGCTGCGGTAAGGAAGAAACCAGCCAGTAGCCACCAACCGCCGTCATTTAGGGGGGGTATGCTCAAGCCATACTGCGGTGGTGGTGGCTCAAGAGCCAGCCAAGGCAGTTGCCGAATGAACTCAATCGGATCCCAGTTGACCGAGGCCCACATGTTCAAGCCGATGATCTCAAAGGCAAGAAATCCGAAAATTAGTGACAGTACGCCAAAGGGACCTAGGTAAATCGGACCAATCTGCGCGTCACCAAATTTGCCCAACCAGTAGCTATGGGTCATGCCACCGACGCGGTTGTATTCGTCTTTGCCGATAGGGACTCCCGGATAGTCTGGGGCGTCAACTTGGACTTGCGTAAATATATTCTGATACTCAATCATGACGTCCTACCTCCTTAATTCCACACCGGTAATTCAAGCCACCAGTTCCACCACTCTGGCCAACCTTTAGTCCAGAAAGGTCCGCTCAGCACGATACAAACAGCGCTCCAGAAAGCGGCGCCTAGGGCCACAAACAGACCGAGACGGTGAATGCCGAGGGCGCCAATGGAGTAACCAATGTCATCCCTGAAGAAGGTATTCTCGTGTTCTCCAGTCTTCACGTTCTCGCCATCACGGGGATCAGTCGCCATTAAGATCAACGAACCGTGCATTGATAACGCCATCGCAGTTGTGAAGAAAAAAGTCACTGCAATCATGTGAGCTGGGTTGTAGTGAAAGTGCAGGAACTGATAGCCAACGTTTGAAACCCAATCTAGGTGGCTCAGGATTCCGTAGGGGAAGCCGTGACCCCAAGCACCGAGTAAAACGGGTCGTATGATCACTAATGTGACATACGCCAACACCGCAAAACTAAAGGCAAACGGTATGTGTAAGCCCATACCTAGTTTTCTCGCGATTTCCGCCTGCCGGAGAATCCAAGAAAGGAACGCGCCGGTGGCACACATGGTGATGATTTGCCACAGGCCTCCTTCTTTCAGCGGCGCTAGGCCCAGGCCGTAAGACAAATCGGGTGGGGCGATGTTGATACGCCACACGTTCCAAGTGTCTCCCAGAGAGGCACCGTATAGGATCAACAGTGTTCCCAGGATGCTAAAGAAAGCGGTAGTCACTCCAAAGAAGCCGACGTAGAACGGCCCGACCCAAAAGTCGAAGAGATCACCACCAATAAGCGTGCCGCCTCGGACACGATATTTCCTCTCAAAAGTCAGCAATGACATGACGGGTTCCTCATTTGATGGCAGTGGCTGTCCTAGCTCGGCTACCGGTTGATATTTCAGTTGTGCTTAGCATTTCCCGCGAAGCGCCAGGGTTAAATCCGCATGAACGCGTAGGGCACTAAGCTATAGGCCGAACGTTTGGCAGACTGGAAACAGGTTTCACCAGGCAAAGAATTCGCCAGTGGCTGCAGCGTCAGACGACATCCAACAGCGCAGATGAAAAACCATAGAAAAGTGATGGCAAAGACAAAACGAAACTGCAGTCGCTCTGTTAACGGCTGTACGGTATTTTTATGATCGGTAGTGACTGACATGGCAGTTTCCTCCGTTTACTCACTAAGCCGCGTGGTCGGTCAAATAACTCTGACCCGCCAGCAGAACATGTTCTTTAATAACAGTATCTGAGCCGGACTTACGCGCCTGCAGTTCTGCGCTGTCGCGCAGTCGTTTTGCTGCAGAGATTCGCACTAGCACCGGTTGAGTCTGGATGATTGATGCGAGGGTATCTTCTGCATCAGCCGCCCAAGATAGGTTGTCTCTCACGGGCGTAGCCGCGACCTGATCAAGGTCGGTGCCCAGGGGTAAAATGTTGAACAGCGCATCAAACAGCGCGTTACAGACTTCTTGCAGAACGTAACAGGCTCCCGCATAACCCATAAATGGGGTTCCCGTATGGCGTCGAATGATTGTTCCCGGTAAGGATGCGGGTATGTAAATACTCGAGCTGCCGATCTCTGCTAAGTACATCCGCTCGTTGTAACTTCCGAAGACAATTAGCGGAGTGTTTTCTCTGATGGCGTTGCGAATAGTCTCGTTGTCGGGTTTGACGCCGGGCTTGCGAGCGAATTGGAAGCTGCAGGGTAGACCCAGTTCGTCCTCAAGGAAATGCTTGAGACCGCGGGTGTAAGTCTCGGTTGCTGAGACACCAAAGCTGGCGGTACCGAAGAAATCCTGCGTCACTGAGCGCCAAAGATCCCAAATGGGCTTAACCGTCGTCATTTTTTCTTGGGCAATGAAAGGCTCAGGGTCGAGTTCGAGTGCCTCTCCCAGTGCCCGCAGAAACTTTGTAGTGCTATGCAGGCCGATTGGTGCTTGCAGCCAAGGCTTATCTAACGCTTCGCACAATCTGCTGCCGTACTCTCGATAGAGACAAACGTTGACCTCTCCATTGGCGAGCTGAGGAATTTCATCGATGTGGCAATTCAGCGGAAACGTTAAATTAACTTCTGCACCAATACCTTCGATGAGGCGGACGATTTCAGCGAGGTCAGATGGCGTGTTGAAGTATCCATAGCCCGGGCCGATGATGTTGACCAATGGCTTGCTTGTTTCGCTTCCTTTTTTCTTTCGTCCTTTTCCGCCCTTGCCATACTGATCCCAGAGCCAAACTAATGCGCGTTCGGCACTCTGCCACTGGTCTTCGTCAATGGTTCGAGGCAGGAAGCGATGGATATTGGTGCCCTCTGGGGTAACGCCACCGCCAATCATTTCAGCAATTGAGCCGGTCACAACGACGCTGGGCATCTCGCTATTGAGTGCCTCATGAGCACGACGCATGGCGCCTTCGGTACCATGCTGCCCGAGCTCCTCTTCGCCCAAGCCAGTCACCACAATGGGCAATTCGTGGGGGGGGAGACCGTCGGTGTAATGCAATACCGATGTCACGGGTAAGTTTTCACAGCCAACTGGGCCATCAATAATGACCTGGAGCCCACGGACGGCGGTGAACATATAGACCGCTCCCCAGTAACCTCCGGCGCGGTCATGATCGAGTACTAGCATCAGTTCGCTCCTCCTGTTGCTATGAGGCCCGCTCGTTTCACGTTTGCGGCTGTCCAGACTCCGCTGGTTGAGCCCGCGCCTACATCCGCAAAGAACTCATCCATGGCAGTAAACCGCTCTTTGTTAGCGATAGCGGTATTGATTATTTGAGCAAGAGATCCCGCGCCTGCAGGCCCGAACAGCGGGCGCGCTGAAATTAGATTGGTGAAGTAAAGGGAGGGAATGCCCATCTCTTTGGCTTTCTGCACAACGGGTGTAGTGCCAATGGCCAAATCGGGTTCGTAGGCTTGCATCGCTGCGAGATCATCTTCGAGTGACGCGCGAAAACGAACCTCGACACCATGACTCTCGAGCCATTCCTTGTCTTCTTTATTCCATGGGGTAGCGGGGCAGGCGCTGCCCACGTAACGCAGATCTGCACCACTTTCCACCAGCAGCCGACCGACAAGGAGTTCTGAACCCTCATAGCCTGAGAGGGTGATCCTTGCGTTGATGGGATTGGCGGCTAGAGCTGCTTTCATGACGGCCCGAACCTGATCTCGCTGCGCCAATACTAGATCGGTTTTGAGGTTAAGTAGGTCCCCAACGGCTTCTAGCCAGCGTGCAGTGCCCTCTGCGCCAACGGGTGCAGAGCCGATAGCGCTACGACCCGCCGCGGCAAATTCCCGATGGGTGGCTTTATAAAATGGATGAAGCATGGCGACAGCGTCGGCATCCAACGCGGCGTACAGTTCCCGCCACTCCCGCGTTGGCACTACTGGTCCTGCAGCCGCCCCCATGGGTTCTAGTAAGCGGCCTATACCAATGGCATCGACAGGGAAGATTTCGCCGACAAGCGCCAGCGTGGGTTTGCCTCTGTTTTTGTCAATACCAGCGGGTTTTGCAACGGGTCCCGCAGCGATTTCACTGCGCGCGTAGCGAAGCATGGCACCGGCTAAAATATCTTTTGCTTCCGCATGGGTTGGAACCCCGAATCCCGGGACATCAATACCTATGATGCGGACACCATTAATCGATTTTGGTAACAAATCGAGAGGCACACCGGATGCGGTGGGAACGCAGAGATTGATAACTACAACCGCATCGTTCTTTTCTGGATCCGCAAGTTGGTGAACTGACTCCCGAATATCCTCAAAGAGCTTCCCTGTCACCAAGGTTTCGGAGTCAAACGGTACGTAGCCTACGGTGCGACGGGCACCATAAAAATGTGCTGTGAAAGAGAGCCCGTAGACACAGCATGCGGAGCCGCTGAGCACTGTAGCGGTGCGACGCATGCGCAAACCCACACGCAGTGAGCCGAATGCTGGGCACATGCTTTGGGGTTGGTCGTGGGGCCCCATGGGGTAGTCGTCGCGATATTGAGCAAGGGCGGCGTTATTGTCTAAAACGTCCGCCTTGTCCCGTAAGGCGCTACTTCCGCAAGTAACGATATTGTCGGCGTCAACGGACATCACCGGGATTTTCTCCGATTCTGTAGTTGTCGGCTTGTCGTGGTTAGACGTCGTCATACACCACCTCGAGAGAGGGCTTGTTGATGCGCTCGATATCGCAAAGATCCGAAAGGGTTGCCGGCTGCAGAACAACATTTCGTCCTACCGTGTCTCCGTCGAAGAGTCCTAGGAGGCCGTCTTGATCCAATGGTGTCGGCTGGTGTGGCGGTGACGCGGCGACGTTTTCTGCTAGCTGTGCAAACAGGGGCCCCCAGGTGCTTTCGGGGCTGCCGATAATTTCATAGTTGGCGCTTTTACGGCGAATGTCTTCGTTAGCGGGTATCGATGCTAGTTCCGGGATACCAACGGCCTTACAAAAAGCCTGCGCTTCTCCCGTGCCGTCGTCTTTGTTGGTAACCATGCCGGCAACGCCCACGTTGCCACCCAGACGTCTGAAGTATTCCACCGCTGAACAAACGTTGTTGGCTACGTACAGGGACTGCAAATCATTGGAGGCAACAACAATCACTTTTTGACACATGTCCCGTGCGATTGGGAGACCAAAGCCGCCGCACACCACATCACCTAAGAAATCCAGCAGAACGTAATCAAAATCCCAGTCGTGAAAGCCGAGTTTTTCAAGGGTCTCGAAGCCGTGAATGATGCCTCGTCCGCCACAACCACGACCTACTTCTGGTCCGCCGAGTTCCATGGCATAGACACCGTCCCGCTTGAAGCAGACGTCTTCCACACGGACCTCGTCTCCCGCCGCTTTCTTGGCAGAGGCTGTTTCAATAATGGTGGGGCACGCTTTGCCGCCAAAGAGCAGGGAGGTGGTATCGCTCTTGGGGTCGCAGCCGATGAGCAAAACCTTTTTGCCCTGCTGCGCCATCATGTAAGACAGGTTGGATAGGGTGAAGCTCTTGCCAATTCCACCTTTGCCATAAATTGCGATGATTTGCGTCTCTTTGGCGCTATTACTGGAACTGGCAATGACTCCGGCTCGGTCACCACTTTCCTGTAGGCCGGGATCGTAGGCCAGAACGGCATCTGCTGAGCTCATAATGATCTCCAGTCGAGGATTAACTTCAGACAATTGGGGTCGCTAAAGGCCGTTCTGTACGCTGATTCAGCGTCTTGGGCGGCATAGCGATGAGTGATTAAATCAGCCAAAGAAAGTCGGCCACTGCCCAGAAGTTGAGCGGCACTGACTAGATCCTTGGGCTGCCATTCTGCGGCTATCTTTAAGGTTGCCTCGGTCATGAAGGCAGGGGGGAAATCAAATGAAACTGGGGCATGGTAGAAACCGGCCAATACAACCTGGCCATTCTTCTGCAAGCGGGGGAGGACCTTGTTCAGAATCTCCGAGTCCCCACTTACGTCACAAACGCTTTGGTAGTCGCGGCGTTCGTCTTCTTCCGGTGACACAACCGAATAGCCCAGCCCACCGGATTGACGAGCGGCTTGGGGTTCCCACACCCGCAGGTGGGTGGCCCCTCTAAGCACAGCTATACGCGCCACTAGGCGCCCCAGCACACCGTGCCCGATGATTAATTCTGGAAGGGTATCAGGGCCAAAGCGGTCGACTGCATGAATGGCTGTGGCCACCAGAGCGAGCAGTGTTCCCTCTTGCTCCAGCCAAGAGTCAATGGGAATCAGCCGCTGGGAATCGACGACCAGATTGCGCGCTGCGCCACCGAAGAGACCCTCGACATTAGTAAATCCCCGTGAACCGGGCACGAACACGCTAGTTCCCTCTTTCACACAGGCATCGGCACCAGCTGCAATCACCACGCCGACACTCTCGTAACCGGGAACAAGGGGGTACGCAAGGCCGGGAAAGGGCGGCATGCGTCCATCCCACAGCAGGCGTTCGGTGCCGGTACTGATGCCAGACCAGTGAACTTCGACGAGGCAATCGGTGGGACCACACTCAGGCAGACCCACCTCTCGTAGAGAGAGAGCTCCGGGAGATTCGAAAACGACGGCTGTCGAGCTCTGTACCATCTCACTGCCTCTTGTGTGACGTCTGTATCCGCTATTCACGGTTTGTTATTAGTGGGGTGCCCATTTATTGGACGCTCTTATAGTCATATTAACCTGACACTTAAAAGTGTCAAACAAAATTTACTGATTTCTTTTGCGCTGTGATGACGCGTACCAGGCTCGGTACACCGGTTTTAATCTCTCGGGCATCCGTAAATCCTGCCTGACGCAGCATTCCGCTGAGTTCGGCTACCGTTCTGGCCCGACCGCTGCCCATGGTCCAGAGGTAGAAACCGAAATAGCTTCCGCCGATAGCCTCGGCGCCGGGGGTTTCAGCCATGGGCTCAGCGATAATGATTGAGCCGCCGGGATCCAGGGCTGCGTGTACTCGGTTAAGTAGGTTTTGAACCGGGCCATCGTCGTGGTCGTGTAGCACGCGGACCAATGAAATGCAGTCTCTACCCCGCGGCAGTGGGCCTGAGAACATATCCCCAGCCAGAAAGGTGATGGGGCAATCATTTGCCACCCGATGGGACGCCTCGGCTACAACTTGAGGCAGATCGAGTACAGAAACTGAGATATTGGGCCAGCGCTGGGCGACTGAGCTGGCAAAAGCACCTGTGCCCCCCGCGATATCCATTAGGTTCTTTACTGCGCTCAAATCCACGCGGTCTAGGACATAATCGGCAATCATGCTTTGCGAGCGCGCCATTAATTCGCTGTAGCTAGTTTTCTGTGCCTCTTCGTCGGGTTGGTAATTCCAAAACTGAGCAAGCTGGCTGTTGCTGCGGTCTCGCAGCATCGCCACTGGATCGATCAGATCTTGATAGAGAATTTTGTGATGGTGGACCATGGCTGAAATCCCGGGATTCGCCAGCATCGCAGCGCCTAGCTCGTCCAGACTCCACCAGTTGGGCTCATAGTGAATCAGCAGCGAAAGTGATTTAAGGGCTCTGAGTAAAACCAGCGTTGCGGACTCGCTTAGGTTGCAGTGCTTGGCAATGTCGGCAGTGCTTTTGGGCCCTTGGGCTAAAAATTCGGTGAGCTCAAGCTCTACCATCGCGGTCAGTGTTTGGGAGTAAACGAATCCAGCGGTGATGTGGTGTAGTTGTGACGCCCGCCGATTGGCAATCCACGAAAAGATCGGCGTTCTTGCGGCGAAATATTGAAATCGCGGGTTGGCAATGAGCTGGTTGCGAACCCTATGCCATCTTTGACGCAAGCCGTTTGGCGCTGCATTTATAGGGGTATTGTCACAGCTCGATGTATTTGTGACTGGCTGGGTCGGCGTCTGCACGGAGATTTCAGGCTGCGCTTCGCTTAACACCCGGGGGGAAGAACCGCTCGGACTGGTGCTCAACAATGGCGAGCAAGGCTTCTCGGCCGCTACAGTTTGGAATGGACGATAAACCGGCGTCGATGCAAGCTTCCAGGCGTTTGACTGCGCCATCAAGGCCCAGTTCCGCCACAGCACTGGGGCGGCCAAGGCGAGCGTCGACACCGGTGGGCTTGCCAATTAATTCTGGTGAGGAAATAGCATCTAGGATGTCGTCCGCGACCTGATAGGCCTCTCCGATGCTCGCTCCCAGTAATTCCCATGGCGCAGAATCAACGCCTGCGGCTGCGGCGCCTGCACAGGTTGAAGCCACAAACAGGGCGCCGGTTTTGGATTGGTGGTAACGCTTCAGATCGATATTGGGCTCGCACTCCCACGCCTGGCCGGCGCAAATCCCATGGGGTGCTCCCACCCCGCGAGCCACAATTTGGGTGACTGCAGCCAGGCGTTCAGGTTGCGTTGATGCAATCGGTACGCTTGCCAGGGACTGAAAGGCGGCAACAATTAGCGCGTCGCCAGTCAACACCGCAATGCGCTCACCGAAGGCTGCGTGGACAGAGGGCTTACCTCTCCGGCTGGTGGCGTCGTCAAAGCAGGGCAGGTCATCGTGCACCAAAGAAGCACAGTGCAACAGCTCCACAGCGGCGGCTGCGGCCGCAGACAACAGGGGATTGGTGTTGCCATTAGCCAGTGCGACGGCGAGACAGAGTCTCGGTCGAACCCGTGCGCCGCCTGGAAACACAGCGTAGTTGAGCGCGTCGGCCAGTAACTTGGGGCAGTCTCTGCCGGTTGCATCGCGAATCACGGTGTTGAGCGTGTACTCACAATCCAGTGCTTTTATTGTCATGATGCAGCCCTCGTAAACTGACATGTAGTGTAAACTAAACAAGACACAAAAAATGTCAATTAAAATAAATAAAAGCCGCAAGGGGATGTTGGTATGTCTATCAGTGCAAATGACCCTCAGCCATCCTTGGCTACGTCCGCACTTAGTTTCCTCGCTCCGGTTCCGGCCAATGGCTATCGGTGGTGGTATTTAGATGCCTTGAGCGATGATGGCAGGTGTGGAATGACCATCATCTTGTTTGTGGGTAGCGTATTTTCACCCTATTACTTTCGTGCCCGACGCAAGGGATTGGCGCTTGCGGAAAATCACTGCAGTGCGAACGTCATTTTTTACGGTCCAGATCGCAAGCGCTGGGCGATGACCGAGCGTGGGCAACATGATTTGTCCAGGACTGATCAGCATTTTCAGGTGGGTAACACCGTCGCTTGTGTCAACGGCGATCAACTGCAAATTGATATCGATGAGCGTTGCGTACCGCTGCCTTCCAAGCTTCGGGGACGTATCGTCTGTCAGCTACCTGCACTCAATCCCCATTGTTATGCCTTAGACACCCATCTGCGACATCGCTGGTGGCCGATGGCACCTCACATGCCCGTTGTCGTGGAGCTCAGCAATCCTAAATTGGCGTGGTCGGGATCCGGCTATCTAGACTCCAATGCCGGCACTGAGCCGCTGGAGCAGGGCTTCAAGCACTGGCAGTGGCAGCGCAGTGAATTGCAGGCGGGGCAGGGTAGCATCACGTATGTTGCTCGCCGGCGCGACGATACCGAGCAGCGTATTCAGCTAACCTTCGATGGTAAAGGCGTTGTATCGCAGCAGCCATCATCGGGGCTCCAGCCGCAGGCGCTGCCAGCGGGGACTGTCTGGCGCATGCCTAGAGTGGCCTATGCAGAGGGGGACGCTATTGAGTTAATGAAAACCTACGAAGATACGCCGTTTTACACCCGTTCCCTACTGCGCTCTAGGGGTGCAGTTGGTGAACAGTTGGTCATGCATGAAAGTCTGGACTTGGATCGATTTGTGCGACCCTGGGTGCAGCGATTACTGCCCTTCAGGATGCCCCGCTGGGCCTCTTGATCCCGATGCAGAAGAGGTTTTCTCCAGCGCTGCGAGCAGGTCAAGCATCCAAATCAGGCGTCTGTAAAACGTCCGTAGTGGGCCAGCATTAAGGGCCGGCGTGTCTATCAGCTGCTTTGGCTTAACCGCATCTATCAGAAATGCACAGCTTTCGAGCGGAGCGTGTCGCAACGAGCTCCCTGTGAGCAGCGGCCAGGTGAAGGACTTGAGTAGCAATGCGAGTTTGGTTCGCCCACCTACCACGGTCCGACGGCTTATGGAGTCACACTGGCGCCTTTGTAACGCATGTCCTATTTCAGCGTAGACCAGCCGCGCGGCGAAGATGCCCGGTCGAGCAGCTCTGGGTAATGCGGGTATACCGCTCTCTGAACGA
>Ga0181564_10003405_pt1 | contig 13682 bp, 10 predicted proteins | sample 011ome_24_FD_134512 | JGI IMG/M metagenome (GOLD analysis project Ga0181564, IMG submission 134512) | Coastal salt marsh microbial communities from the Groves Creek Marsh, Skidaway Island, Georgia - 011513CT metaG (megahit assembly) | ecosystem: Environmental > Aquatic > Marine > Intertidal...
CCGCGTCGTCCGCGTTCGCGCCGTCAAGCCAGCCGCCCGTCCGCCGGTTGTTGGATTTCCGTTCCGAGTCACAAAAAGCGAGACGATGTCCGCGCGACCGATGATGATGACGCGCGTCCTCGCACCCGCGTGCCGCGCCCCGGGCGTTCAGCGCCGCAGGCGCGCGCCCGTCACCGTGACCCGCGTCAAGTTCGGTCGCGTCGTCGCCGCGTCTCGCGAGAGGCGCTTCTCGAGCGTCGTCCGCCGCGCGGGCGATGAGCCACCGAAACCGCCCCTGGCCGATCCCGACGCCTCCATCGAGCCGTGCCTGGTCGGGTGGACCGACGTCGACGAGAACGGGATCGACGTGTACTGCTGCGAGCAGCCCGGCGGGGCGATCCAGTGCAAGACCATCGAGGCCAACCCGGAACACGAGGAGTGCGAGCTCCTGGAGCAGGTCGACGGATCGCTCGATATCAGCTGCGACGAGGACGACGACCTTGCCGGGGGGCCGGCGAGATGAACGTTTTACGAGGAGGACACGTTCGCCGAGCGGGAGCGAACGTTTCTCGCTGGAAAGGCGTACGCGCGCGCCGCCGACGTAATAATAGACCGGCCGGATGACACGCGTGACCGAACAAGTCAGAGAAAAGAATGAAATCGTATCACACCGCCTCGCGATCGTCACGGGGTCGCGCTCTTAGAAGCGTCACTACTTGACGTCGATCCCGTCGTCGCTCTCGGGCGAAGCCGCGCCGCCGCCCATCTTCTTGAGCGCCTCCGCGATGGCCATCCCGCCGTTCATGGCCATCCCCAGGCTCGCCGCCGCCGCCGCCGCCGCGCGCATGCCCGCGTCGCCCTCGCCGACGGGCGCCCCAAACGCCGCCGCCGCCGCCGCCGCCGCGCCCGCCGCGGTGGGCGGCGCCGCCGCCGCCGCCAGCGCCGGGTCCTCCTTCCCGGCGACGGTGACGCACGTGAACACCTCGCCGTCGTCCAGCCCGAGCTGCTGGTACACCTCGTACAGGTCCTCCACGGTGGCCGCCTCGTACATCGCGGGCAGGTCGGCGATGCAGGAGACGTCCTTCGCGGGCGCCAGCACCTCCCCCAGCGCGGTGTACTGCATCAGGTCCACCCAGTACGCGTTGGTCTTGAGCTCCGTCTCGTGCCGCGTGAGCAGCGTCATGCGCGCGCGCTCCACCTCCCGCTGCGTCACGCGCTGCGCGCGGAACCCGCGCAGCACGCGAATCGCCGCCGCGAGCGCGTCGTCGATCTTCGCCGGCGTGGACGTGACCACCAGCCGGAACGTGGTCGCGTCCGAGTTCTGCAACCCGAACGCGAGCTGGAAGTTGCAGTCGTACGTCAAGCCGAGCGCGTCGCGCACGGTGGTGAACAGACGCCCGCCGATCACCTCCGTGAGGAGCATGCCGGCGACGAACATCGCCAGCGGGTTAGCGCGGCGCGCCGAGCGCGCCGCAAACGGGTTGCCCGCCGCGTGCGCCGCCGCGTTCACCTGGTCCGCGGGGTGGAACCCCGCGAGCGCCGCGGGGGTCAACACGGGATTCCCGTCCGCGTCCACTGGTGTCTCGATTTCATCGAGGGGCGGCAGAGGGGGGTTGTGCATGGGTGCCCACATGCGCGGGCCGGGGCCCGCCAAAACCGCGCACGCGCGCTCGTCCGAGTCGCGCAGCCACATCCGTTGCGCCCGCGCGGCGACGTCGCCCGGCGCGACGTCGCGCAGCGCGAGCGGCGTCAGGTCCAGCGGCGCGACGTCCAGCTGCGGCGTGAGCGCGCCACCGGGCGCGGCGGTTCCCAGGAAGCGCACCAGCATGGCGTCCAGTTCGGCGGGGTCGACGTCGCCGGCGATGTTCACCTCCAGCGGGCCGGCGCGCAGCTGCGCCTCAACCGCGCGCACGACGCCGTCCAGGTCGAGCGCGGCGAGCTCCTCGCGGCTGGGGTCCATCAGCCGGCGGTCGCCGAACACCGCGTGGTTCACCTTGTCGTGCGTGAGCAGCTCCAGGTTGCGCTGCGTGTTCAGCTCGAACATGCGGTAGATGTCCTTAACGCGCTCCAGCGCGTTGGCGTCCCACACCGGCTGCGAGACGAGCAGGTGCACGATCTCCAGGGTGGTGCGCAGCCCGCCCTTGACGGCGAAAGCGGCGTCCAGGAACAGGTACTCCGCCTCGGGCTCAACCTCGAACATCACCAGGTTCTGCATGGTGATCAGCTCCACCTGCTTGCGCGACCACTGGCCCACCGCGCCCACCTCCTGCAGCGTGCGGAACCCCACGGCGGCGGCGCCGATGCCGCCCGGGCCGGGCGCCGGGGACTCGGCAGTGCGCCCGCCGGGAACCACCAGCCGCAGGAACGCGCTGCCCGGCTCGTTGTTGGTGACGCGGTAGTTGACGCGGACGCCGTTGGACAAGACGCGCTGGTGCACGCCGGTGGCCTCGTCCACGGAGGAGGACACGATGGCGGGCGCGCGCGCACGCACCAGCTCGTCCAGCTCCTCCTCGGAGAGGAGCTCGTCCGGCACGAAGACGTCCTCCATCGCCTCGATCTCGCCGTAATCCGCCGAGAGCACGTCGATCACCTCCTGCTCGGAGACGGAGAACGGCACCTCGACGCCCGCGTTGTCCGTGGTGGTGGAGGGCACGCACGCCACGATGGCGGTGGTCACGCCGCCGGCGGGGTCGCGCTCCTCGGGCGCGGCGCCGTACTCGGCGAAGAACCCGAGCAGCTCACGCGCGACTTCGTTCACCCCCTCCAGGCAGATGACATCGTCCAGCCGCACGAGCGCCTCGTGGCCCTGCACCTGGTCCATCACGACGTGCCCCAGCGCGTCGTGCTCCATGACGAAGTCGAGATTCTCCAGCGACGGCACGAAGCCCGCCTGCTGCGCGAGCTGCTCCGAGTCGCGCATCATCGCGCTCTTGAAGCGCGTGAGTTCGCCCGGGGTGAGCCCGTACTGCTTCAGGCGCCGCGCCTCCTCGACGGCAACCTGCAGCGCGTACTTCCAGTGCAGCGGCTCGCACGTCACCGTCACCGTGGACACGGTGCACCCCTCGCGCGCGGAGTCGCTGTGGTCCAGCTCGCACCGCTTGTAGTGCTCGTGGTCGAGCTCGGCGTAGCGCGACTGGATGCGGCTTTGTAACACGAGAAGCGCGATGCGCTGGTTCACCGTGCGGTGCAGGTCGCCCATGTGCCGCAGCGGCAGCACCGGCAGCTTGCTGAAGATGTTGAAGGAGACGTGCGACAGGTGCTCGTGCTGGAACAGCTGCACGCCGGACTCGTGCGCGACCATGGGCTGGTACGGGTCCACCACGCCCGCCGCCGCCGCCGCCTCCGCGTTGCGGCGGATGAGCTCCGCCGCGGTGGGCGGGCACCCGTACGCGTGCCGCACCGGCGGACGAACCGAGTGTCGGTCGCGGAGCGCTCCAGCAGAACTCTCGGCGGAACTCTCGGCCCCGTCCCCGTCCGCTTTCAGTCTCGGCGGCTTCGTCGCGCCTTCGAACGCGGGCGTGCTCTCCGGGTTCTCGGGAACGGGCCCGACGAATCCCGGCGCGTGCGTCGCGGGGTCCGCCGCGCCGAACGCCTGCTCGATCATCTCCACGACGCCCGGGACGTCGGCGTGGAAGTCGCCCACCACGTACAGCGTGGCGTTCGCCGGGAAGTACCACCGCTCGTGGAACTGCCTCACCTTCTCCGCGTCCCAACGCTCCACCTGGCCCAGCTTGCCGATCGGGAAGCGGCACCCCAGGTTGTTATCCCAGTGCAGGTGCTGTAACAGCTGGCAATCCACGCGGTACTCGATGGTGTTCATCATCTGCGCCTCCGCCAGCACGGCTTTCTTCTCCTTCGCCACGCGGGTGTCCAGGAGCTGCGGGTTGAACGCGACGTCGTACAGAATGTCCAGCACGTTGGGGATCATGTACGTGCTGTCCTTGTTGTACGTGGGCGAGTGCACGTGGAACACCGTGTGGTGGAAATCCGTGTACGCGTTCCCGCGCGTCCCGGAACCCAGCCACGCGTCTCTCTTCTTGGAGCCGAGAAACGTGACGTGCTCGACGAGGTGCGCCAAACCCTGCTCGTCCGCGCGCTCGTCCACGGACCCGACGTGCATCTCCAGGTGCGCCTCGAAGCGGTCGCCCGGAACCTTGTTCGGGAGCACCACGTACCGCAGGCCGTTCGCCAGCCGCCCGCGGTGGATGTCCTCGTGCGCCGGGAGCTCTTCGTCGAGAAGCGACGCCACCGCGGAGGGCTCCATCACGTCCGCGAGCGCGCGCACCACCGAGCTCCAGCGCCCGTCCGAGGCGCTCGAGCCGGGCTCCTTCGCGCCCGCGCCCGCGGACGGGTCCGGCTTGGACGCCGCCGCCAGCACCGCGGGCTGCGCCGCGCGCCGCGCGCCGCGCGGGACCACGCGGCGCGCGCGGAGGGGCGCGACGACGGCGGCGTGGCGAGGGGCGCCGACGCTCGCGCCGGACGCGGCGGGTCGGGCGACGGCGACGGGCTGCGCCATCGCGCGGGGCACCGCGCGGGTCGCGCGGGTGCCGGCGGCGCGGGGGCGAGCGACGCGCGGCGCCGCGAGCGACGTCGCGAGCGGGGCGAGAGCCGTCATCGCAGACGCGCTCTAGAACCCGTCTTCCCGTGCGCTCTAGCGACTCGCTCTCCGCGACGACGCGTAGCCCTTCCACGGGCGCGCGGTGGCACGAACGGACGCGCGCGAAGTGCTGAGGCGCTCGGTGAGCCTCCCAAACTCCAACGCTCTCCCGACGCGGACCGTACACGGCGCGAGGGTAAGAGTGCGGGCGTCGTGCCACCCGGGCGGCTCCTGGCGAGGATTATCGCCAAGCAAGATCTCTCGCACCGTCCCACCACGTGCGCCCTCGACGAACGGCGCGAACGTGCCAGATTTCGGGCGCCCTCGCGAGATATTACTTTCGCGAAACTCGAATCCGCCGTCGATTTACTCGAGAATCAGACCCTGGATTTCCTCTGTTCGCCGAACGGTCGATCGAGGGGTTAAAAAACGCAAGGCGAAAAGGCGGCCGATTGGCGAGCGTTGGCGCGAAAGCGATCTTCTCGAACTCACTCCTCTCACTGTTGGTTTCGGGAGGAGTTCGGTGGTCGAATTGGTAGGTTTCCGGCATTGCCTCGCGCGCTTCGTCTCGCGGTCGCGGCTGGTCCCGGTTCCGTCGCGTCCGCGAAGGTCGTCGCGCTTTCGGTGACCGCGCGTTCGGAGCGGCTTCGGATCGAGCGCAGAGGCGCGCCGCGCGCTCATCGCGATGGCGTCCGACGGCGAGACGCCCGCCGGGTTGAGTCGGAAGTCCAGCCGGAACCAGCTCGAGGATGCGTTGGAGGTTGACGTGAACGATCTGCAGACGCTCGGGACGTTCATCATCAACACCGCCAAGGACGAGGACACGTCGGACCTGTCGATTTTGATCCAGAGCATCGGCACGTCGTGCAAGTACATCGCCAACTGCGTGCGCAAGCTTGGTCTGGCGAAGCTCGCGGGCAAGGCGGGCACCGAGAACGTGCAGGGCGAGGAGCAGATGAAGTTGGACCTCGTCGCGCACGAGGTGTTCAGCCGCGGGCTGGACCGCTCGGGGCGGTGCACGGTGATGGTCAGCGAGGAGGTGGAGGAGACGATTTCTTGTGCCACCTCGCCGCACGGCAGGTACGTCTGCGTGTACGACCCGCTGGACGGGTCCTCGAACATCGACTGCTCGGTGAGCATCGGGTCCATCTTCGGCATCTACAAAGCGGCGACGCGGGGCGTGCGCGACGACGCCGACGCTCTTCAGCCCGGAAAGGACATGGTCGCGGCCGGCTACGCGCTGTACGGCTCCGCGTGCAACCTGGTGCTCACGATCGGCGGGTGCGTGTACGGGTTCACGCTGGACTCGTCGCTCGGGGAGTTTGTCCTGACGCACCCGAGAATAACCGTGCCCCCCGCCGGCGCCATCTACTCGGTCAACGAGGGCAACTCCAAGTTCTGGGACCCGGGGTTCCGAGCGTACGTGGAGCACGTGAAGACGGTGGAGGACCCGCCGCGGAGCCTGCGGTACATAGGGAGCATGGTCGCGGACGTGCACCGCACGCTGCTGTACGGCGGGACGTTCTCGTACCCGCGCGACTCGAAGAGCCCGGACGGGAAGCTGCGGCTCCTGTACGAGTGCTTCCCCATGGCGTACATCATGGAGAAGGCGGGCGGCGCGGCGTCGGATGGCGCGCGGCGCATCCTGGACATAGAGCCGAAGCACATCCACCAGAGGTCGCCCATCCACATGGGCAGCGCGCAGGACGTGGAGACCATCCAGAAGTTCCTCAGGCAGGGTCGCGCGGAGTGAGGGAAGCGAGGGAATTGAAAAGGGTCCACGAATCTCTCGAGTACGTCACGGTGGGTTCGTCGTCGTTACGACGCGTACGCGTACGCGCGCGTTTCGAAAGATGTTTCGAAAGATGTCGCCGCGCCGGTCACGGATCTTTCGTGTACGGAATCACAAAAATAGCCTCACGCGCGGTCGCTCGAGTTTCTCCACGCGCGCACGGTCACGGTATTCCCCCGAGCGCGGACGAGGGCGTCAGCCCCCCCCCGCGCCTGTGCTCCACCAGGATGTGCAGCAGGTACCCGAAGAACACGAGGTTGCCCAAGATGAGCACTTTGTTGAGCGCGGCGTGCTTCATCCCCAGCACGGTCATCCACATCCCCGGGGCCATCATCGCCAGCTTGCGGTCGAACGCGGGAACGTCCGGGACGTCGTAGAAGTACAGGAGCGCGGCGACGCACAGGAACGTCGTGAAGTACACGGGGATCTTATCCGCGTCCGCGGCGTCGTGCTCGTGGTCGTCCTTCCCTTTCGCGCCGGACCAGCCCCCGGGCGACTGCCCGAGGCTCCCCCGCGGCGACTCGGGCACGCCGTTGCCGGACAGGATCAGCTCCTCCTGCGCCGCGGTGAGCCTGTGCTGCATCTTGTTGCGCATGCGCTCGGACTCGCGGAGCTTCTCGTACACGGTCTGCGTGATGCGCGACGTCGCGGCGGAACGAGCGATGTGAGCGACGCGAACGACGAGGGCGTGAGGAAAAGAACGAGAAATGCTCTCCGTTTTTCGCGGAAAACGAGAAGCGCGAGACGAGCGTCGAACGTCGCGCGTCGTGGCGCTTCGGCGGAGAAGACGCGATGCGTCGGGAGGAAAACGCGATTGAAAGCGCGCGTGCGCTACGTACCTTGTATCTCGAGTCGCTGTCGTCCAGCTGGTCGTGCAGCGCCGCCATGGCGAGCTTGTGTTTCTCGCGCAGTCCCCTGAGCAACGCGGTGTCGCTCTCTCCCGCACCGCCCGGCGCGAACTGACTGGCGAAGAGCTCGTCCATTCCCTTGCCCGACACGCCGGCCAGCGAGCGGAACAGCGCGGCGGAGACGCTGAAGGGCAGCGCCAGCAGCGCGTAGGCGTGCATGGAGAACGCCACGGGGTAGATCAACGCGGACTTGGCGATCACCCGCGACACCTCGGTGATGCGCGGCATCGTTTCAAGATGTTTTTGGTCTGCCAGTTTTTCAAGATGCTCGCTTGCCACCGCAGCTGCCAACGCGGACGCAGGCGGAACCGCCGAGCCGCTGAAGAGACGCGGGAGGCGAACGCGCGCGGCGCGAAAGGTGCCGTCGGTCGTCCCGGGGAACGTCGCGGACGCCCGGACGTTCGTAGGAAGCGCCGCGTCGTGCGCTGTGCCGCGCGCGCCGAGGCGAAACCAAAACTCGCGCGCTGGCGCGCGCTGTGGAAGTTGACGACGCTTCGCGGAGTTTCTCAAAAAACAAAAAAAAAGAATCCGAGCTGGCACAACGAGAGGAGGCGAGCGGCGCCGTCGACCGGCGTCTCGAGCGACCGAGCGCGCGCCGCACGTGGCGGTTCGCTCGAGGCGGGTCGCGGAAACGCCGAGGCCACGACGCGTTTGAGCGAGGAAGACGACGTGGGGGGTACGGGAAGGGTGGCGAACGACGGCGCCGTCGTCCGGCGGCGCTCGGGCGATGTCGACGGCGCATCGTCAGAGTTTTGTCGTTATGCACACTTCTTCGCGCGAACCGTGGCGACGGTTCGCGCGGGCGCGACCGCGCGCGTTTCCGCGCAGCAGATCCCGTCGATTTCCTTCGAAACAAACCCCCTTCACCGACCCTCCTCCTTCAGTCCTTCTTGGCGGCGGTGGCCTGCGCCTCCTTGGCGGCGGCGATGCCTTCCTGCGCCATCTTGGACGCCTCCGCGGCGGCGCTCATGGTTTTCTCAAACGCCTCGCTGCCGAACTTCTGGAGCTTGTCCACGTCGACGTGCTTGGAGAGCTCGGCGCGCGCGGTGTTGATGTCGCCCTTGGCGAGCGAGCCCGCGACGGTGTCGATGATGGGCTCCGCCGCCTTGAGCGCGTCCTTGAACACCTTCTCGTACAGCATGATCGCGCCCTTGAACCGGGGCGACGCGAGCCAGAAGATGAATCCGCACTTGGCGAAGCGGTAGCCGGGGATCCAAAACACGGAGTAGTCCGCGAAGGATTCGAAGATCATCAACATCGAGTACACCACCCAGTACGTCAGCCACTGCGTGTCATCGTCGGTGGCCTCGGACTCGATGGCCTTGTACGACGCGTAACTGCGGGAGGGGGGGAGTTTCGGAACGACGCGGTCAGTCGTGATTCGCGCGCGCGCCGAGCCGAGACCGCGAGGGGGCTCGCGGGAAAAATGTGCGTCCGTGGCGCGTTCACGCGTCGCGAGGAGAAAAAAGCTCCTTCGGCTCTCGGTCGGTCCGAGGGCGCGGGGGCGTGCGGCGCACTTACGCGGGGTACAAGAAGCCCAGGAAGAAGGTGTAGACGCGGAAGATGGCGGAGAGCATCTTTGGAGCGAGTCCGTCGTGCGGCGACGCGCAGTTTGGAGTGGCTTCGCGCGGGCCACGACGTTTCACGATCACTGGTTCGACACGCACAGGACCATGGCTTTACGGCTTTACCCCTATTTCACGATTAAAAGTTTCGCGACATGGTTCGCGCCACTTTTGGTGGTTACGACAATATGCGACTCAATACCCATACGAGAGAGACCAGAGACCCACACGAGAGGAGTTCGAAATCGCACGCCGGCACGCGAGCGGCGAAAGAAAAATCTTTTGGATCTCTTCGCGCTCTTCGCCAAGTGTCGGATGGCAACCCTCGCGACGCAGTCTATTACGCACCTCGCGTCGTGCCTCCCGCGAGATGATTTGCGTCACCGCCCCCGTCGCCGCCCGCGTCCTCGCGAAGTCTGGCGCGCGCCGCGCTCCCGCGCGGTCGGCGCCGCGCCAGGCTCGCGTCTCCCCGCGCGTCTCCCCCATCGCGTCCCGCGGTGTCACCCTGCGCGTCTCCGCCAGCGAGGACTCCTCGTCCTCCTCGTCCGTGGAGACCAGCCCCCCCCCCGCGTCGACGCCCTCACCCACGCCCGCGCCCTCCGCGGGCAAGCCCGGACAGGGCAAACCCCCCATCAACCCCGCGTTCCTCGCCGCGGGCGACTTCTCCGCGGCGCTGCTCATCGCCGTCATCGCGCGCGGCGTCGCCGGCCAAGACATCGTCTCCGCGGGCACCGCCTTTGCGGCGGCGCCGTTCGTCGTCGGCTGGGTCGGAGCCGGCTTCCTCGCGGGCGACTACGACTCGGACTCGCCCAACGCCGCATTATGGGGGGACGCGCCCCGCGCGATGACCACCGGCGCCCTGACGTGGTTCTCCGGCTCGGCGTTCGCCATCCTGCTCAGGAACGTGGAGGGCTCCGTGATGATTGTCGCGCCCGCGCTGGACGAGAAGGTGGCGTTCGCGGGCGGACTGGGGCTCATCTGCGCGTTCAGAGCGCTCGTCGCGGCGACAAAACCCGGCGTCGAGAAGTGAACGCGAAGCGACGCGAAGCGAAGAAGTGTCGCATAGGGAAACAGCGAAGAACGCGAAGGGGGGTTTGGAGTGCTTTGTAACGCGCACGCTACTATTAGTGCGCCGACGCTCGAGACGGATGCGATTCGCCGAAAATGAAAATGGGAACACGCGAAAAAAAAAAAATCATCTGCGCCGCGTTTTCGCGAATGCGGGCGTTTCCGTGCGTTTGTCGTGTTTGTAATGGCGAATGGGCGAATCGGCCGTTCAGAATCCCGCGCGCGCGAACGACGACCGACACGCGCGACTCGTTGAAGATGCCCGCCGCCTCTTCGATGACGGTGGCGCAGCTCCGCAAAGAGCTCGGCGATCGCGGGCTGGACACCACCGGCCTGAAAGCCGCGCTCGTGGCGCGTTACGAAGAAGCGCTCGCCTCCGGTGGCCCCGCGGCCGACGCCGAGGTGGACGCGGGAGACGCGGCCCCCGCGGCGGCCGCGGCGGCCGCGGAGAAGGAGGACGACGTGGTCTCCCTCGACGCCGGCGACGAGCTCGGGGACGCGCCCGCGAGCGACGGCGACGAGCCTTCCTCTAAGAAGACCAAGACGCAGACCGCGGGCGGATCTGTTCAGGCTGAGCCCGCGGAGGGCGCGGACAGGCGCGAACTCGAGAAGGAGCGCAAAAAGTCCGGCGCGTGCCTGTCCTGCGGGTCCATGGACCACAAGGGTTTAGACTGCCCCAAGCGCATCGCCGAGATGTTCTGCCACATCTGCGGGAACAAAGGACACAAGCACGCGGACTGCCCCGAGAAGGTGGACGCGCCCGAGAAGGGGTGCATCATCTGCGGCGCCGGCGACCACGGCATCTTCAAGTGCGCCAAGAGGAAGATTGACCCGAACGCGAAGCCGCAGAAGGACCCGTCCCGGGGCCTGACCTGCTCCATCTGCAGGAAGCAGGGCCACGTCAAGAAGGACTGCCCGGACAGACCCGAAGGCGACGACCGCGGGAAGACGGAGCTCAGGGAGCAATGGTGCTTCGTGTGCGGCGCGCGCGCGACGCACAAGCGGACCGAGTGTCCGTCGGCGGTGAAGACCGCGGACAAGTCCTCCTGCTTCGTGTGCGGCTCGGGCGAGCACAGGGCGTTCGCGTGCCCGAACAAGAAGCTCGACCCGGACGCCAAATGCGGCACGTGCGGCAAGTCCGGCCACGAGCGCCGGGACTGCCCGGACAGGCCCCCCGAGGACGTCTCCAAGTTTTTCTGCTTCGTGTGCGGCGAGACCGGGCACAAGCGGCTCGAGTGCCCGGCGCGCGTGCCCGCGGCGGACGTCCCGGAGAACGGCTGCATCATCTGCGGCGCCGCCGAGCACAACATGCACAAGTGCCCCAAGAAGAAGGTGGACCCGAACGCGCCCCCGCCCAAGGAGAAGCGCAAGCGCGACGACGGCCGCGGGCGCGACGACGGCCGCGGGCGCGACCGCGGACGCGACCGCGGACGCGACCGCTCGCGCGACCGCGGGTACGGCGGGTACGGCGGATACGGCGGCCGCGCGGACTCGCGCGACCGGTACGGCGGCGGCGGGTACGGACGCAGGGACGACTACCGCGGTGGCGGTTACGGACGCAGGGACGACTCCAGGGACAGGTCGTACGGCGGCGGTCCGAGGTACGACTCGAGGAACTACGCCGGCGGCGGCGGCGGATTCTCGGGAGAGCAGACGTGCCGCGACTTCCAGCGCGGCGCGTGCAACCGCTCGGATTGCCGGTTCAAGCACGTCGGCGGCGGAGGCGCGCCCCGCTCGCCGGACAGACGCCGCTCGCCTCCCCGGTGAAGCGCCGAGACGACGGTGGAGTCGGGCACGTTAAACGAGGAGGAAGCGAACGAGACGCCGGCGACGCCCCCGCGTCGACGGACGCGTCGCGAGCGTTTGCGGAGACGCGCGGTGTACGTTTTGGGAACCGAAACCTGAGAGACAGATATTGTAATAATCTACACGACGTACGTACCCGTTCGTAGTCAATCATCACCCGCTCATCTTGGCGTCCTTGCCGTACTTCTTGATCATGTACGCGGTGATCTTATCCAGGTCGGCGAGGGTCTTGACGTTCACGCCCCTCGTCTTCCAGTACGCCTGCACTTTCTGGACGTCCACGATGGACCCCGCGCCCGTGCTCATCACCGCGCGATTGTACCACACTTTGTCGAAGATGCCATCCACGGTGCCGTCGTCCACGGCGCGGCGGATAGCCTTGAGCTCGCCAACTTTGTTGAACTCCTCGACGTCGTACCCTTCCGCCGTGAGCTCCTCCTTCAGGCGCTTGATGGTGGCGTAGCCGTTGGTCAGCACGTACCCGATATACAGCGTGCCCGCCACGCACAGCGCGGGCCCGAGGCCGGTCTCCGCGAAGACGTCGCCCGCGACCTCCGCCACCAGAGACGCCTGATCGTGGGAGGCGAAGGCGCGCGCGGGGGCACCGCGCGCGGGCGCGCGGCGAGGGAACGCGGTCGTGCGGGATAGGCGCCCCCGCCGGTCTGAGGTGGCGACGGGCGACGCCCTCGCGAGGGCGGCGGAGGTGATGGCGTGGGCCATGTCGCGCGACCTGGAAAGTGTTGACATTGACACTCGAGAGACGACAATTGGCGGAAAGAAAAAGGCACGAGATCGACCCGGTCGCGCTCTGATTTGCGTTTTTGCGCTCGCGCGGAGGTGACACGTCGATGACATTGGATGTACGCCTCAGAAAAAAGCGACGAAAAGGCACTCCGAGACGCGCGCTTCCCACGCCGCCTCGACCCGTCCCCCTGCATCGACATGGCGTCCACGGACGACACCGGGTCGCTGAAGATCTGCAACCTGGCGTACGCCTACCCCGGCGGCAAGGAGATCCTCAGCGACTTCAGCCTCGACCTGCCTCCCGGCTCGCGATGCCTGCTTTCCGGCGCGAACGGCGCGGGGAAGACCACGTTGCTCCAGATCCTGGCGGGCAAGACCATGGTGAGCGAGGACGCCGTGCGCATCATCGGCAAGCCCCCCTTCCACGACATCAACATGACCTGCACCGGCGAGCTCGGGTACCTCGGCAGCCAGTGGCGGCGTAACATCGGCAGCGCGGGCTCCGTGGCGCTCGCCGGCGATTTCTCCGCCGGGAAGATGATCTTCGGCGTCGAGAACGTGGATGCCGAGCGCCGCGCGCGGCTCATCGAGCTGCTGGACATCGACGTGGACTGGAGCATGATGACCGTCTCCGACGGCCAGCGCCGCCGCGTGCAGATCTGCATGGGCTTGCTGAAGCCCTTCAAGGTGCTCCTGTGCGACGAGATCACGGTGGACCTGGACATCCTCGGCCGCCTGGACCTGCTGCAGTTTTTGCGCGAGGAGTGCGAGACGCGGGGCGCCACCGTGGTGTACGCGACGCACATCTTCGACGGGATGGAGCGGTGGATGACGCACATCGCGTTCGCGTCCAACGGCGAGCTCAAGTACGGCGGCGCCAAGGACAGCATCGAGGGCCTCAAGGGCGTCCGGCATCTCCTCAGCACCATCGATCGGTGGCTGCGCGTGGACCGCGACGAGCGCCGCGCGCGCGAAGCGAAGGAGGCGCTCGAGCCCAAGAAGGACGCGGGGCTGGCGAGCAAGTTCCAGAACAGGCACATGGCGTATTACCGTTGATATCGTCGTATTACCAGTACACACACGCAGCAGTAGGCACACATCACATAGGCACAGTACCGTATAGACGACGACGACACGTTCGTATCGCCGCGGCGCCCTTCAAAGGAGACGCGAGGGAGCCAAAAGACGCGGCGCGGGGACGCGTTTTTTTCACTAAAAATAAA
>Ga0181564_10003409_pt1 | contig 13678 bp, 9 predicted proteins | sample 011ome_24_FD_134512 | JGI IMG/M metagenome (GOLD analysis project Ga0181564, IMG submission 134512) | Coastal salt marsh microbial communities from the Groves Creek Marsh, Skidaway Island, Georgia - 011513CT metaG (megahit assembly) | ecosystem: Environmental > Aquatic > Marine > Intertidal zone...
CCGCTTTTAACGACATAACGGGTTGCCCTTTAGTAATAAATACCAGTTTTAACGTACGTGGGGAACCAATAGTGTGTTTTCCCGAGGACGCATTTAATTGCTTTATGGGTACAGGTATTGAAAGCTTAGCGATAGGCAATTGCTATTTGAGAAAAGAATTTCAAGACCCCAAGCTGAAGTTAAATTATAAAACAGCATTTGAGCTTGATTAGAAGTTTTAGTCAATTTTTCATTAAACACTAGAGGAAATTTTATGCAAAAAAAAACAAAAATACTTTCTCTAGTAGCACTAGTAATTATATCTTGTGTCTTAGCTCTTGCTTTGGCTGAAATATCAGCATATTGGTGGGTAAGCAATCAAAAGTCACAAGCGAGAGAAAACTGCCCTAATTTCTCTATAGGAGCATTTGCTAATTCTAGAAGTATATCTCTAGATAAGTCTTATTATGAGCCTGATAGCATTGTAAATCACTGTTCTAATGAGTTTAGCTACAATTACCATATTGACAAAAATGGTTTGAGGAATCATCAGAATTATCAAAATAATCCTAAAGTTTTGGCAATTGGAGACTCATTTACTTTTGGGTTTGGAGTAGAGGATGAGGAAGCGTTTCCAGCATTAATTGGGGCCTATAATGCAGGAATGTGGGGAAACCCTTTTGATATTCAATATAAATCCTTTCTACGCAATGTTGAGCTTATTGATCCCAATGTTGTGATTTGGGGATTATATGCCCCTCACATAATTACGATGATGGATGGCAGTTGGAACAAAAATTGTCCCGGAGACATGAACTTCAATATTGATAGTGCAATCGTCATGCAAATTCTCAATTGGCTTCCATTTCAAAAGGTATTTGAATCTTCATTAGGTGAGTTAATTTTTAAGAGTTTCAATATTTGGAAGGTAGGTTTAGAAAAAGATAACCTGATTCTACGAAGAAACTGTTATGAAACAAAGGAGGCCTTGTTGTTTGACAAGAATATTGGTTCCACACGTTATACAAACGACAAAGAAGTAAATAAAAATTATAAAACTGAGCTTTCTAAAGTGCTCAAAAAAATGGAATTTTACTTTCGTGATGCTAAACTTGTTGCTGATCAAAAAGGCATAAAAATTGTTTTTCTATTTATACCCTCGAGGCTTTATCTGCAGATAAATGATGGTGTTAATAATCTTCTAGATAAATATGAGAATGGGTTGATGTCCGCAGAATATCCTCGACATATTTTGGAAAATATAATTATTAATGCTGGTTTTGATAGCAGTAGCGTTTTAGATCTTAGCATTCCTCTTCTAGCCCAACCAGATTGGAGAAATAAATATTTTAAAGTTGATGCTCATTGGAATAAAGAAGGACATGAATTTGTGGCAAATGAAATATTAACTTTCCTGAACAATTCATCTGAAATAAAATAGGAATTATGTAAAGTTCTCATAAAACAATTATAGTAACTACTGAAAAAAATTAAGGTTTGTATATAAGCAAATATTATTAAAAAATGCATGCTCTTTTTCTATCTATTAGTTATAGATGATTTTCCTCCCTTATCATAAAAAATGCTAAGCTTAATTATGTATCTTAAAGCGTATAGATTAAAATTAACGGTCCAAACTAAATATAATGACAATTCTTAGGTGAATTAAAATAATGCTTCTTAAATTACGTAAATTTGTCCTAGTCTTTTTTCTTTTTGTATTTAGTATAGTTTTCGTATTATTAGTAGTGGAATTTGGAAGTAGAGGTTTATTATTATTATTTCCGGAGCTTAAATATAAAAGTCATATCGAGTTCAGGAAGTCTGTACCTGCGCCTTATTCTGATTCTGATTACGATGTAAAATCGTTTATCGACGAGTCCTATAATCTACCAGGTTGGGACACTCCTCTAAATTCACGCCTTTTAATTCCGAGAAATTTTCAGGGACGTTATATTTCAATTGATAAGGGAGTCCGTCATACAACAGATCAACCTTCTACTTTTGACAATGTTATTTATGTATTTGGAGGATCTACGATTTTTAATAATGAAGTGCCTGATCGTTATACAGTAACTTCTTTTTTGCAAAGATTAGTTAACGATAATTCCAGCAAACGATATAAGGTTGAAAATTATGGAGCAACTTCAGTTGTTTCAAGCCAAGAACTTGAAAGACTTAAATTAATTCAATTACAAAAAGGAGATATGGTAATCTTTTTTAATGGTGCAAATGACTCTTATATTTCTATTTATAATAGGGATCCGGATGGTTGGATTGTAGGGGAAATAAATAATATTTTGTTTGAAAAAGATTGGCTTAGTAATTTTTTGGTAAAAATTCATACTAAGCTCAAGTCATATTCAATATTCGTGAGTGTTTTCCTCTCACCCTATGACTATCGTTATGAGCCTACTCATTTACGTGATCATCAAGAGGTTGAGGCGCTTGCTATAAAAATGCGTGCTAAATTTGTTCGCAATATTTCTGAGGCAGCTAATTATACGATCGCATCTAAAGCGAATTTTTTTCATTTCTTGCAACCAACACTATTTACTGTAAAGCAGTCTTCTCTTTATGAATATCAATTACGTAAAAATTCCTATCTGATTAGTGCAGGAATAGATAAAACTTTAATTGAAGGTTATAAAGCTTTAACTCCTGCTATTGAGGAACTTAAAAGAGATTATGGAGTTTTATCCTTCGATATAACGAATATTTTTGACAAAAGACCTTCCGGTGAAGAATTTTTCTTGGATTGGGTTCACGTTACAGAAAAAGGTAATGAAGTTATTGCTAATGCAATTTTCGAAAAGATAAAATCAAGATTATTAAGATGAGCTCTACTTCAAGATGTTCCTCTAAAAAAAAATATAATAAAATAGTGAATTATTTTTCTTTAAGTGCATTTAATAAATATTTTGCAAAAAAGCTTGGGCTGACTGCAATAATAGGCTTAGCTATATCATTGATATTTTTTCCTATTTTAAAGGTATCTTCGATTCATTCTTCTTTTTTTGATTTAGGAATTTTTGAATCAATCATTTACAGAATAGCACAAACAAATGATTTCCATCTAAGCTTGGCAGCAGGGCATATTCATGCTTTTTTTCCAATTTACGGTTGGGTATATAGTTTATTTCCACCTTCTTTAGCCCCTTACTTTCTGGTAGGTTCTCAAGGGATACTTTTGGCATTGCCTGCGTACTTTCTATTTCGTCGATTTGGTTTATTTGTGTCCTTCGTTTATATTTCATATTATCCAGTATGGGCAAATGCTTTTTTTGATTTCCATTTCGACCATCTAGTTGTTCCTTTATTGTTTATTTTTTACCTAGCTTTACTCGATCGTCGAATAGTCTTGGCTATATTCAGCGCAACATTATTAATGTTAGTTAAGGAGACATTAGCCCTGCAAACATTGGCCTGTGGTGTTTTTCTTCTAATCGTGGCTTTTCGTAATAAATCTGTCTGGGACGAGCCTGTAGAAAAGTCTGTCAAATACAAATTATTAGCTGGTTCGTTGTGGCTAATTATTTTTGGAGGAGGTTACTTTATTTTTGCAACTCACTATATTCTACCTTATTACGGATTTGTTGACAGTGTTGGCTTTCATGGAGGTAGTGCATTCGGATGGTTAGGAAGTAGTTTAACGGAGATGCTTTCTAAAATAATTTCAAGCCCGCACACCATTATCTTAAAAATCCTCTCTACCCCAGGAAAATTAATCTATTTTATTGTAGCGTTCGGTCTTCTTGCCTTTATTCCTTTTTTTCGTCCGGTATTACTAATACCTGCTTTACCAATGATGGCAATAGCTATGCTTTCAGAGTCTCCTGAGCACTATAATTACAATTCTCATTATATGGCCGGTTTAATTGCCCCATTAATTATGGCCTTTACACTTGGCCTTCCTCAAGCAAAGTATTTTTTCAGTAAGCTTTATAAGAAATTTATTTATTCAATTTTTTATACATGCAACAAGACTTCTAGAAATTCCTCGAAAAGACAGGAAGCAATATTTAGAAGTAGGTTTTATTGGTTTTTAGGATTGTTTGTGCTAGTAGGTCACATATTGCTCTCACCCTCACCAATTTCTCGTCTTTTTTGGTCTGACAAAGTATGGTCGTATAGCTGGCAAGCATTTGTACCTTCACATAGAGATGAGATGATCAAAGCAGCTATGAAAATAAATGTGCCTGTTCACTCGAAGATTTCGGTAGCCACACAAAATACTGTAAATTTTACACATTTAGCGCATAGAAAATTATATTTACCTTTCCCTTTGGGTATTGATGAGCCGTATAAATTGATAGATACCTCTAGTCAAAATTGGTCAGATTTTTTAAGATTTATTAAGACAGGGTACAAGACAAAAAATATTACTATTGATCGTTATGCTGATTATGTAGTTCTAGATTTAAAAAGACCATATTTTCTGCTTGATCGTGGCTGTCATTGGCTCTATGGGGAGTGCGTTGATAAAATTATGGAAACACGTTTTTTAGAATGGGTTACTTTTACTCAAACTAGGTATGATAAGGTTTTTGAAAATGATGGCTTTATGATCTTAAGGCGACAATGATTTATAAGATATTGATAAGCTTATCCAAGCGTTCCAAAAAATTAGCTAAAGGCGTGCTTTATTGTTCTCTGCTTGCTCTAAATTTTTCTTATACACATGCTTCAGACCAGTCACTGCCAATTCATTTCGTAAATGCTAACGAAAGTCTTAAGGGTTATGAACTGAGAGAACAGTCCCATCGCTTTGATCAGTTAAGAACAGGGGATTACGGCAAACCTGAGGACTTTGATGCAAAGGTTAACTTATTTTTTAAGGAAACCAATCATCCTTTAGCAATCGAAAGTTTTCCCTTTGTTGTTAAACCCATAAAATCCTCTCAGATAGAGGTTCGTTTAGATGATACATATATTTTGAATAGTCATGATGGCAGATTAATGAACCATGAAGGGTTGACTGTCTTACCGAGAACAAAAAAGAATTCATTCGCGTTAAGAGATTTTAATGAATTTTGGATTGATTATGGTCCTTCTGAAGACAAGGAAACGTGTTTACCAAGATTTGAATTGGATTATTTGGCAACAACAGATCGGCATAATAAGAAAAAAAAATGGTTGAAATTGAAGTCCTCCTCTCAAATAAGCCCATCATTAATTCAAGCAAAAGCTTTTGATTATATTGATTTTAGCCAAGACAATTGGAAAGGAAAGGATCTCCTTTATCTGTTAAATCGTTCGATAGGGAGGTCACCACCCGATCAAGATTGGCGATTAAGTCAAACAGAGGAATCCACCATTATGCAAAGGACCATAAATGTTCCTCTAAAAGAAGCCACTCAACTAAATTTAATCCTTGCACCAGGAGTGCGTGCGTCAGGTGTAAATCTTGTTGTGAGTTCAAATAATTCATTCTTTAGTAGAGAAATTATTGAGTTAAGACAGCTGGAAAATACTAAACTTGCAGATGGTCGAACGCTTGTACGCTTAAATATGCTTGATGCATTGAGAAATTTTCATCAAAGTAATTTTTCTGATGCATCCGCATTTAAAACTTCCCATGATTTTACTCGAAAGAATTTTTATTTAAAGGAATTGAATATTTTTGTTCCAGTTGATAGCAATATACTTAAAAATAACGATCCAGCAAGGGGCCTTGAATTATTAAAAAATTCTTTGGTCGACGATGAATATGAGTCAATGCCTATTAAATTAAAAAGTAACTATCAATCTATCTCTTCCAGCCATAAGCGCTTGGTTGTAGACCTAAGAAACTTTAACCAACAAAATAGTATTTTTAAGGTTAAGGGTATTAGTTTATTACTTTACCCTCCGATTGGTTCAAATACCTGTGGAATTCATATTCATAGGCTGAAGGCTGTAAAGGTTCAGGATAAAGGCATACCTGTTTATGCAAGCTTGGTGAATGAGTGGGCGAGACAATTTGGAGAAGATTTTAATGAGCCTATATTAAATAATCATCAGGTTAATAGTCCGGGAATTAATGCATACTTGCCATTTTCAATTTTCATGCCATCAACTTTGCATCGTAACCAACCATTTATTCTTGATACACTTATAAGCGAACCTGACTCAATTTTTCAAAAGAGGAACTCATTCATACAAAAACAAAATTTACCTCTTTATAAAGTTTTAACTGAGGGTGGAGAAGATATTAACCCTGATAAATTTCATCTAACTTCCTCTGGAGGAGCGGTTCTAAAATTTGAAGGGAAAAAACCTGAAATAGTATTAGAGCATAATCAGCTTTTAGTTAAGGGGAGCTCAAAGTCTATCGCTATATCATGGCCACTATCAACAATAACAAAGGAGAACACCTTTTTTTTAATGCAAATTGATGAGGGTGCAAAGAATATTGATAATACAAACTTAACTCTTGAGCTCGCAGATGGTGAGATAGTAAAAATGCATGTAATACCGAACCAACCAATTAAGTTGGGTTACGGTAATATCGATATTCGAAAGGCTAAACTTCTTATCAAGCTAAAGGATCGTCCTTCCCAGCTAAATTTACGACATCTTGTATTCTTTTCTCCGACAGTTAAAAGTTTAAATCAAGCACTTACAGATTCTTTGCCCACCAAATACAGCTTTTCACCACAACCAAAATTTTTATCCAATAAGGATAGTACTCTGCAAATTAAACCTGGACGAATCGTGGGAAAAGTTAAAGATGGAGAGGAGATATATTTCACAACCGCATTCAAGCCATCCCTTAAATTTGTGCAGGGAATAAAGATTAAATATAAATTACCATCAATATTTGCAAATAAAAATTCGTGTGGATTGATTTTAAATTTTAAATGGGACAATGGAAATTTTAGTCGGCAGCTTTGTCTTTTGGAAAATAATAAATCTATATTTATTCCGATTTCTGATTTATTTAACTCTGAGGACATTGTACATAATTTTGGCGCTTTAAAATCTATTGATTGGAAATTTAACCATCCCTTTGATACTTCGGATTCACTAAATGAAATATTTGATTTTCAATTTTCTGTGGTTGGTTGGGCGCTACTTTCAGCTGAAGATCAATTAAGTTATTTTCCTTTATTCTATAAAGGTAACTCTGAGATTTTCGTTGATACTAAGTATGTAAAAAAAATATCTATGGATGACTATAAATCAAAAATTGTGCTTCCTCTTGAACCAGATTCTGTTCCGGTTTTTTTTGATGGAAATAATTTTATTCAGGCTGTAAAAAATTCATTATTAACAATCGATGAATTAAAGTTGGAGCCTAAAAAACCAATTAATGACGAAAATTGGCGAGAATTGTATTATCCTCCTTATAATCTCTGGGAAGACTTTTCGAATACTATTTGGCTATTTAATTTTTTTCTTATTTCCGCAACTTTTGGATTAGTATTTGTTTTTTATTTAGTATTGTTGAGGCTTGAACTACATTTCCGTAAATTTTTGCCAATTCTTTCCGAGTCTCTATATGCTAAAAAAAGTAGCCTTTTCTTTTATATTGCTCTTTTTTTTGGTTTGCTAATAATTGTATTTGTCTTATTTGGTTTTAAGTTAAAACTTGCTATGTATCTGACAAACATCCTTTTCGTTTCGTTACTAATCGGACTAGGTTATGAAGTTGCCTCTCTTAGGGAAGTTTGCAAAGAAAATAAAAATGAAAAAACATAACTTAGTATTTTGATTTTAAAAATTACCCCATTTCACAATGGCAAGTACGTTGTATGAAGGTTATTCTTTGTTTGCCTTTAGTATTTTCATTGTCCAAAATGTTGAGAGTTTATTAGTTTTGTTTTGTATATATGTTTACTTGTTATTATTTTTTTAAAGGTATATTTTTTAAATTACGACATTCTAGTGAAAGTGATTTTATAAATTAATGTTTAGAATTTTTTATGAATTAGTGGGTAAAAATCTTTTGTATCAGTGGGCTTCCACTTTTTTTATCGCCGTCTTGACTACATTTGTAACAATAGCTTTAGCAAGGCAGCTTGGCGTAAATGAATTTGGAAACTATAGCTATGTATTAAGTTTAGCAACTATATTCATGGTCATCCAGGATGGAGGCTATAAGACTCTACTTTATCGCGACACAATAGATGGACCTAATAAAAATTTATTACCCTTTGCAATTTATCATGTTTTTATAGTTACCTTTTTTGGAGTATTGGTAGTTGCCTTTTTACAACCTAATTATTGGTTGACCATTCTTGCCGCTTTTTTTTGTACAGGCTTAATAGTTATAACTATCTATGTTTCAAGTTTGTTAAAAGGTTATGGTGATTTTAAATTAGATGCTGTTTGGAAATTATCAGTTCGAATTCTATCTGCAATTGGTATTTTGACTGCATTATTTTTCCAAACAGACAATACCATTTTTTTTGTTTTTATTGCATGGTCCATTTCTCTTCTTATTTGTTTAATTTGGCCAATGAGAAAAAAATATTTGGTTTTGCCTGCTTTTAAATTTAGAAAAAAAATAATTAAAGCAGGTTTAGTTTTTTTAAGCATCGATCTGTCAACTATTATTTATTTCCGCAGTGATATAGTAATGCTGGAACTTCTTGGACAAATCGAAGGTGATGTTGGGCAATATTCAGCTGCATATAAAGTCTTAGATGCCATTATATTAATGTTAACACCTATAGCATTGATTGCCTTTCGGACTCTTAGACATCAATCAAACGACCCAAAAAAATTCTTTCGTACAGTTTTGCAACATACTATCTCAATGTTTTTTATTTCAATATCAATTTTTGTTTTAGCTAGTTTATGGGGTTATGAATTTATTATTTTTACATTTGGGGATCAATATATTGTTGCTGCAAATTTATTATTCTGGTTATTAATATCCCTGTTTTTTTTATTACCAAATATTATTCTAACTCAAAGCGCTATTGCTCTAGATAAAGAAATACCTTATGCAAAAATTGTCTCAGCTATTGCAATAGTAAATGTTTTATTTAATTATTTCTTGATACCAATTTATGGTTCTTTAGGTGCAACTTTTTCAACAATTGTTGCGGAGTTTTTATTGTTCTCTTGTTTAGTGTATGTTTTATGGCCTTCGTACAGGAGCAATAAAGTTGATCTTGATATTATAAGCCCCCCAAAGACAGTGAGAATTGGTGTTGATGTTAAATCACTGATTCATCCATTGTCTGGAATAGGACGTTACACTTCTAGTTTATTGCAAAAAATGACTTTAAATGAATCGTATGATTGGGTTTTCTATTCACATAAACCAATTCCTACTAGTCTATGGAGTAAAAAAAATATCATTTTTCGTAATTTAGATTTACCAGAATTTATTAAAGGACATTACATTTTTTGGTCTCAATTAATTTTACCATTCTGGATTAAAAAGGATGGAATAGACTTATTTTAGTCACCAAATCATAGATTACCGCTTTTTTTGCCTAAATCAGTTAAAAGTATTGTTACTATTCATGATTTGGTATGGATAAAAACACCTCAAACAATGACTGTTACCAATAAAATCCTTGATTCTTTTTTCATGCCAAGATCAGTCAAGATGGCTGATAAAATTATTACCGTTTCAAATTCTACAAAAAAAGATTTATTTTCTGAAATGCCCTATGCAATCGGGAAAACTGAAACTGTATATGAGGCTGGATTCTTGTTTAAAAATTTAAAAAAAATTACACTTAAAAGTAAAAAATATATTTTGTTTGTTGGAACATTAGAGCCAAGAAAGAATTTAGTTCGACTATTAGAAGCTTACGCTTTATTACCCCATTACATTAAAAAAGAATACTCTTTTTATATTATTGGCAATAAAGGCTGGGGAATGAATAGTATTGAACACTATATTAATACGTTGAGTATTGAAGAATATGTAAAAGTTTTTGGATTTTTATCTGATAATGCTTTAGCTAGAGCCTACCAAAAAGCAAGTTTACTTGTAATGCCGTCCTTATATGAAGGTTTTGGCTTGCCATTGGTTGAGGCGATGAATTGTGGAGTACCTGTAGTAACCTCTAATACCTCTTCTATGCCCGAAGTAACTGGAAATGCTTCTTTATTAATTGATCCTTTCAGCATTAATTCAATTAAGGAAGCGATTTTAAAAGTACTAACCAATAAAAATCTAGAGTCAAAACTTTCAAGGAATGGCCTTAAACAATCAAAAAAATATAGCTGGACAAAAGCTTCCAAAAAAACATTAGAAGTATTCAAGAATACACTCTCTAAAAAAACAGGAAAATAATTAAAAATATGCGTATTCTTCATGTGACACGAACTTACTATCCGGATACCAGGGGCGGAATAGAGGAAGTAATTAGGCAAATAGCATTAAATACTAAGAATTTAGGTATTGAAACACGAGTTTTTACTCTAAGCAAAATTCCAATCCCAAGGGTTATTGAAGTCGATGGTATAAAAATTTATCGCGCTCCACTAACAGTTGAGCTTGCGTCATGTGGAATTTCAATAAATTCCCTAAAGCTATTTAGAGAATTGGCGAATTGGGCTCAAATTATAAATTATCATTTTCCATGGCCATTTATGGATATTCTAAATTTATTAACAAAAACAAGAGCAAAAAAAGTTGTTACCTATCATTCGGATATAGTTCGTCAAAAAAATCTTTTTTTGCTATACATGCCACTCATGAAACACTTCCTTAAACAGGCAAATATAATTGTTGCAACTTCAGATAATTATGTGAAATCAAGCAAATATTTACATAAATATAAAGAGAAAGTTAAAGTAATTCCTTTGGGTATTAATAAGCAGAGCATTCCTCAGCCCACGAAAAAAGAATATATGAGAATAAAAAATCTTGTTGGCCAAGATTTCTTTTTGTTTGTTGGCACGCTTAGAAAATATAAGGGGTTAGAATTCTTATTGAAAGCACTGGTTGATGAAGAGTTAAAATTTGTTATTGCTGGCTCAGGACCAGAGTTAAAAACTTTACAGGGCTTAGCAAAAAAGTTAAAGCTAAAAAATATTATATTTATGGGAAGAGTGAATGATTCTGAAAAAGCTTCGCTTCTTAGTCTTTGTTGTTCAGTTGTACTTCCATCGCACCTTAGGTCTGAAGCTTTTGGAATGATTCTACTCGAGGGCGCAATCTTCAAAAAACCTCTTATATCAACTGAACTAAAAACAGGAACTAGTTATGTGAATGTCAATGGTGTTACAGGAATAGTTGTTCCAAGATCTGATTCAAATGCACTTCGAGAGTCAATGTTGTTATTAAAAAATAACAAGGATTTAGCAAAAATAATGGGTGAAGCAGCTTTTGAAAGATATAAAAAATTTTTTAAGGGTACATCAATGAGTAATCAATACGCTAAAATTTACAAACAATTTTCTAAAGATGATATTTAAATATTTTCTTTTTTTTTATAATAAATTTTTAGAATAAATTGTATTAATCTTGCCTGTGATAACATATTCGTAATATTATTTTCTTAGGAAATGAATCATTTGGCAAAAAATTTGTATTTTAATTAACCACCTTATTCATTCTAAAAATAAAAAAATCATTAAGAAATTTAAAATCAGCATCTCTATTTTAATCATCTAGGATTGGCTATGTTAGGGAATATTCTAATATTTAACATTACAGATTTAATAAAAATCTTGAGTATTTTTTTCCTGACATTAATAATCATGGCCGCTATAAGCTTTCTTACTAACCATATTTCCCTTAGAAGGATCATACCAATTTATGTTGCACCGCAAAAAATACATAAAGGTGAAGTAAGTAGGCTTGGGGGGCTCGTTATGTATTTGGGTATAGTGTTATTAGTTTTATCATCGTCATTTCATGAAATTAAATTTACCATATTATATTTTCTTTTTAGCTTTATTCCTTTAGGGTTAATTACTTTAATTGAGGATTTTCATAAGCCTTCGCCCCCGTGGGTAAGACTGATTTTTATGGTTTTTTCGAGTTGGCTTATTTTAAAAATTACTAATATTCAATTACCTATTTTCGACAATCCTCTTTTAAAAGATATTTTGGCAGATCCAAAAATACAATGCTTTTTTTATGCTTTTTGCCTTGTGAGTCTAATGAATGGAACAAACTTTATAGATGGCGTAAATGGAAATTTTTCATTTTTAATAATTTCTATGTTTACCTCCTTGGGCTTTCTTGCTTTTATTGTTGGTGATTTTGAGTTTATATCCCTACTAATTTTATGCAGTATTCCTTTATTAGCATTCGTTTTAATCAATTATCCATGGGGAAGAATATTCGCAGGAGATCTTGGGGCATACTTTTATGGAGCTCTTGTCGGGTTTTTAATAATATTCTTTTTTGGTCGCCACGAAGATATATCGGCATGGAATGCATTATTAATTACTTTTTATCCAATAATTGAATTGATATTCTCAATGTTTCGAAAGATATGGAATGGAAAATCTCCAATGCAGCCAGATACAAATCATCTTCATCTCAAAATTTATACTAATCTTTACTTTCGTTTAAAAAAACCTCGACTTGCAAACAATTTAGTCACTGTATTTTTAGCTTTATTTTGGTTAGTACCTACCTTGATATTACCGTGGGTTTATCAGTCCCACTTTCTTCTAGCAATTTTTCTAATTATTCTATCGTTATCTTACATTATGCTTAACTTAATTCTAACTAAAGATAAATTTTAATGATCATCCAATTAAAGTTATATTAATCTTAATCTAATAACTTGAGGAAAATATATAAATTTATATCTTAAAAAATAATTTAGATATATTTTAGATGAATTTCATAAATCTAATAGTTTGTTAAAACTATTAATAGCATTAAAAATTTTAATTCCATTCCAGTTTTGACTACCTCCATACCCATAATTTACTTTTATGAATTTAATATTGTGATTATTTGCGGTTGAGCCATCATGGGTGGTGTCTCCAATAAGATATATCTGTTTATAATCACTTCGTTTAATATTTTGTAACTTTAAGAGTTCTGTCTTATTTTTAGCCTGAGGGAAATCATCCATGCAGGCCACCCAGTTAAAGAGATTATTCCACCGATAATGCTGTATGAGTTTATGTGTGGGGTAAGATCGTTTGTTCGTTAAGATGGCTAGATGATCACCGGCTTCCTTTAAATGTCTGATGACCTCATCAACACCAGAAAAAATTGGGGTTTGAAGGACAATGTTTTCATCATATGCGGCCCGAAAACGCTCCATAAACTTTTCTCTGAGATGTGAATTTTTCTCCGTAAGGATTAGGTTAGTTGTCTCCTTTAATGTCGGTCCAATGAGAATATCTTTTGCATAATCAAGTCTCTCTGGAATAAGTTCTTCAGTAGTTTGAGAATAACAACGCCTTATCGCCACTTCAGAATCCACTAGCGTACCGTCGAAATCGAAAATCCACAGCCTTTTCATCTATAAATTTACCCATTCACTGGATTCGATGCTTTTTTGCAACGCAACAAGCGTTCTAACATTTACTAATGAATCCACAGCATTTACTTTGGGATTCAAGTTTTTGAGTATGACTTCGTTAAAATGTTTAAATTCGAGTTCAAAATGGTTGGCTTGAGGGACAATTTCCTCTTGAGCGCCTGATTTTTCGGTCGAGAAGAGTATTTTGGCTGTCATATTTTCGGGTTGCCATACGGTTGGGCATTTTGCGCGACCATTAGGACCAAATACCTCAAACTCTGAACGACGGGTGCATTCAAAGCTGATATCAA
>Ga0181564_10003416_pt1 | contig 13666 bp, 13 predicted proteins | sample 011ome_24_FD_134512 | JGI IMG/M metagenome (GOLD analysis project Ga0181564, IMG submission 134512) | Coastal salt marsh microbial communities from the Groves Creek Marsh, Skidaway Island, Georgia - 011513CT metaG (megahit assembly) | ecosystem: Environmental > Aquatic > Marine > Intertidal...
CTTTTAAGACACTCTGGTAGCCTGGATTGTAGGAGATGACCAACAAAAACTCTGGATGGGCGTCAACCAGCTCACCGGTCTTGTCGATGGGTAAGATGCGCCGATGGTCGGTGAGGGAATGAATCAAAACCGTCGTATCCTTACGGGCCTCGACAATTTCATCGAGATAGCAAATTGCGCCGGAACGTACGGCACTCGTAAGGGGGCCGTCTGCCCAGACCGTTTCATCACCCTTAAGCAAATATCGCCCCACCATGTCGGTGGCAGTCAAATCCTCATGGCAGCTGACGGTGACCAAAGGTACGTCTAACTGGTTGGCTGTTTCTCGGTACAGGCGCCAGGTCATGTGTTCCACAAACCGTGTTTTTCCGCAGCCGGTTGGGCCCTTTAGAAGCACGGGTAGGCGCGCACTGTAGGCGGCGCGAAAGATTTCGATCTCGTCGGCGAGAGGCACATAGTAGGGCTCAGCGTCTGCGCTGAAAAAGTTTGCTGCTTCGGTCATATTAGAGTGGGTCACGTTAAAGATGGATTGAGATTAGGGGCTGAATTGGTCAGCGCCCTTACGATAGGTAAAGAAGTTGATTTCAGGATTGCGATTGGCCAGCGGTCGACGGTACATGGCGTGGCTCACCGCGCGCACCTCATGCTCAAGTTCGTATAACAGCTGACCGCTTTCCGGGTCGACGATTTTTTGGAAGCGATACTGAAATTGATCACTCTCCTCGGTGATTAGGTTGCGGTCGAGCAGCCATTGATGTGGGGCGGAGAAGTTAGCCACATAGACCGCTATGTGATGTCCATCATAGGCGGCAAGCGGGGCGTCGGTTTCAGTAAAAATAAGGCGCTGGTTGTGGCCGACAATAACGCTGATGCTATCCTCGTGATGGCTAACCGGACAGGCCATCACGTGCTCATAAAAGCGTGCGATGCCGTCTTTGGTGTTGGGTGGCACCGAAAATTCAACGTAAGGCATGCCTAAATCCATACGCTTAAAACGGTGCGGTTCATAAGCCCTGATTTGATTGCCGTAGGGACAAGTCAGCTGCAGATGGTCGCCTGCCTCGTGCACGCTGAAATGGGAGTCGGTCAAGCCGCGTGCGGCAAATTTAAGGCGCTTGGCGAGACCTTCCAAATCAGGTACAACAACGCCAATATGCCCCCGCAGCACTTGAGCGGGCGCTTGGGGTAAATGAAACTGCTGTTCGCCCAGATTGATCCACATATTAAAGGTGCCAAAGTCGATATAGGGATCTCGAGTGAAGCCCAGGCCCGTGACATAAAACATCGCCGCCAGCCCCTGGTCAGGCACGGTGACATTGACGTGTTCCAGCATTTGAATATTGCCCACGTCTTCGGCACTGCGGTCATAGACTTCGGCGGAGTCCGCCATGTGTGTATACCCTGATTACGCTATCGAGCAGCCACTATACAAGAAAGTTACGTTCGTTATAGTTGCTAGATGAGTGACACTGATGAATTGTTAGACGCAACTACGGCGGTAATTCCGCCACTACTTAACGCGATCGACCGCTTATCCGTTGCGGGGCGTTATCTGCAGCCAGGTAACATTGCTCAACTGGCGGGTGACTTAGAGCCGAGCCGACTGCCGTTACAGGAAGGATTGGAGCGGTTTAGTGAACCTCGGTGGCCGCCTCATCTTGAAGCTTTTGTAGCGGCTACCAAGCTGGGCGCAGAACTGGCGCTACGCAGTCTCGACGAATTCTTAAGTGCGCCACAGCAGAGCAATCCAATCTTTGCAGCCTATCGAGCGACGGGATTCAACATCAAAGCGACCGAAGCCATTTATCCCCTGGCGCATATGTTGCCACCGGTGAGCCGTTTTTTTATGTTGCCTGACCAGCGAGAGGATACGCAGTTGATGGCGCGTTTGGCGCAGGCAAACCCCGAAGCGGACAACGTGGGCGTAATGCATGCAGCGAATGCGACTGACGAACGTGGTGGGTTTTCGTTGTATGTTCCAGAGCACTACGGGGGTGAGGCAGTACCCCTGGTGGTGACGCTGCATGGGGGCAGTGGTCACGGGCGCAGCAATTTATGGACTTGGTTGCGTACCGCGCGCTGTCGCAACCTAATTGTAATCAGTCCGACCTCTCAAGATGACACTTGGTCACTGATGGGGCCAGACCAAGACAGCGAGCGATTGCACGCTATTGTTGAGTACGCGCAAGAGCATTGGCACATAGACACAGAACATATGCTGCTCACAGGTATGTCTGACGGGGGCACCTTTAGCTATGTGTCGGGTCTCCAAACCGAATCTCCCTTTACTCATTTAGCACCCAGTTCAGCGTCTTTTCATCCGATGTTGGTGGATGTTGCGGATCCCCAACGACTACAGAATTTGCCGGTTTACCTCATGCATGGTGCGTTGGATTGGATGTTTCCTGTTGATGTCGCGCGAGCGGCGCAGGACAGTTTAAGCCGGGCCGGTGCCGAGGTGACGTACCGCGAAATTGAAGACCTCTCGCACTGCTATCCGACAGAAGAAAACCCGCGCATTGTAGACTGGCTCCTGGAGCATTGACGACGCATAGTGGCATCGGCCGGTTAAAGCGGGCTATGCAAACGGTTTAACCTTTAAAGTTTCATGCCCCGGCGCTGATGCTGAAATTCAGTTTGGCAGCGCTGCGGAACGCAGGGCGTGCGCGGTGCAGATTGTTGTAGGCAATCAGGCGCGGGCTTAATTCAAACCCATAGTCAATGGCCCAGGAAAGGGTTGTGCTGAGCAAAATATCAGCCCCTGTGAACTGGTGGCCCACCAGGTGGTCCCGGTCTCGCAGTGCCATTTCCGCGACGGCTACTTGTTTGTTGAAGCCAGCAATGGCGGTCTCTACCGCCGCAGGAGCCGAACCGTAAAGATCCGTAAGGTCACGATGCTTGCGTAAAACGTAGAGCGTGTGGGCATCAAGTTCCATTTGTACGAAGGAGTTCCACTGATTGTACAGGGCTCGCTCACGCGTATAGGGCGCGGGAACCAGGCCAGTATCCGCACCGTAAGTATCGCCAAGATAGGTCACGATCGCGGTGCTTTCGCTCAGAATGAGATCACCATCTACCAGCACAGGAATTTTTTCTTTTGGATTGAGCGCACGAAACGTTTCGCTTTGAGTCTCGCCGGTGCGCGACCCAATGAGAATGGGCTCATACTCTAACCCCAGTTCATGGCACATCCAGTGTGCACGGACCGTTCGTGAGGTTGCGCCTCCCCAGATTTTTAATTGGCTCACAGTATTCTTCCTCTGCGACAACGGTATCGGTTGGCGAGATTACATCGGTGGAGCGACCTCGGTGACCTCATAAAATTTGGCCTCTACGCCTTGCGGTGGGTGAGCGGCCATAGCGGCCTGAAAATCAGCCATGTGGGGCATGCCAAAGTGTGCCTGCAGATCGTCCATAGTCGCCCACTTCTCAGTGATCCGTAAGACATCCGGGTTGTTCAATTCAACACTGAACGTGTAGTCGTGGCATCCCGCTTCTGCACGGCTGGCGGTCTCCATAGCAGCAATAGCAGGCTGCAGGGCGGCGATGGTGTCAGCGCTCGCCGTGATTGTAGCATTTACAACGATCATGAATTTCCCCTTATCAGTAGATAGCACAGTAGCCCGAGCATAAGAGCCTAAGCTACCTGATTCATAAACGCCATGCCCGGCGCGCAAACCGCAGAAGACTTGATGCTGTATAAATATACAGTTATAACTACAGCACACAGTAGCGCCTATGAGGCAGACGTCACCAATGAGCGTCCCTGAAGATCAACAAAGTGTTTTGGCTAAGCGTCGTGGATTCACAAAAGGCCGCGGCAGTGGCAGCAACGAACAAAGTCGCTTTATCCGTGCGCGAATCGAACCGGTTGCAGATGGGTGGGAAACCGCCTTGAACGCAGACCTTATCCCAGCACCAAAAACCCGTTTGTTAATCGATCGCACCCAAAAAATAATCACTCGTAACACCTCGCCGGATATTAGCTTTGATCAGTCAGTCAACCCTTACAAAGGCTGTGAGCATGGGTGCATCTATTGCTTTGCGCGGCCCACGCATGCTTATCTCGATCTCTCGCCGGGTCTCGATTTTGAAACCAAAATTTTCTACAAATCGAACGTACGCGCTCACCTGTTGAAGGAGTTGTCGCATCCAAAATACAAGTGTAAGACCATTGCGATCGGCACCAACACGGATCCTTATCAGCCGGCTGAACGGCAGCAAAGGGTTATGCGGGAGGTTCTCGAGACGTTGGTAGAGCTTCGGCACCCGGTGAGTATAGTGACCAAAAGTGCGCTGATCCTGCGTGACTTAGATTTGCTCTCAGAGTTGGCATCGCAAAATTTGACACAGGTCTACGTCAGCGTGACAACACTCAGTAATGACCTGAAGGCGAAGCTCGAGCCGCGCACAGCCGCCCCGGGTGCCCGCTTACGCACCATCACTGCGCTGGGCAATGCGGGCGTGCCGACCGGCGCGATGTTGGCGCCTATTATTCCGTTCATAAACGATCATGAAATCGAGTCCTTGGTGCAAGCCTGTGCGGGTGCCGGGGCGCAAATGTTGGGCTATATTCTCATTCGCCTGCCTTTGGAGGTGCGCCCACTATTCGAGGACTGGTTACACGAACATTACCCGCTGAAAGCCGCGCGTGTGATGGCGGCAATCCGAGACACCCGGGGCGGAACCACTTATCAATCGAAGTGGCACACCCGGATGGTGGGTGAAGGACCAATTGCACAGCTTATTCAACAGCGGTTCAAACACAGTCGGCTGCGGGCCGGTATCGGGCATAGTTCGCCTACCCCTCTGCGCACAGATTTGTTTATACCCCCGGCGCGGCCTGATAATCGTCAATTGGACCTGTTCTAAGGCGGGTAAATTGGAGCCAAAGGGGCAGGTGATGATCCGCGTGCGTTGTGCTCGCCAATCCCTATAATCAAAGTCGCAAGCCAAGCGCAGAGGGCGCAACGCAAAATAGGGGGGATGAGTGGATTTAACTTTTTGGTCATGGATTTTTCTGGCGGCCTACATCTTGATGATGGTGGGCTTTGGGATAATGGGCCAGCGCAAAGTAGCCAATGCAGATGATTTTGCGACCGCGCGTAATGCTTATGGACCTTTATTTTTAGCTTTTGCGTTTGCAGCAACGACGGCGAGTGGCGCAACTTTTGTCGGTTTTCCAGGCATTGGCTATAACGCCGGAATGGCGGCAATGTGGTCGGTGTTTTTATATCCCATCGGCGTTTATCTGGGTGTGCTCCTGTGTTTGCGCTTGGTGAGTAACAGCGGCCACGAATTTGGAAGCCGCTCCATCCCCGAGTATCTTGGGATCCGTTATCAGTCAGATCTGATTCGTATTCTGGTCTCGATTTTTTCTCTGTCTTTGTTCTTTTATCTCGCGGGGCAGTTGGTCTCTGGCATTGTGATGTTTGAAATCATGTTAGGTATTCCGCCGGGGATTGCGCTGGGTGTTACTGCTGCTGTGCTGATGATTTATGTTGTGTTAGGCGGCGCGCACGCTGATATTTTAACGGATGGGGTGCAGGGCTTTATCATGGTTTTAGTCGGCGCATTGGTGGCCGTTCTGTTTGTGACAGGCTACGGTATCGAGGGTGGCTTCAACGGCATGATCGAGCAGCTGCGCGCAAAAGATGAAAACCTGGTTGGCTGGTTGAACGCAGACGACGTGCTCTATCATTCTTGGTGGTCCGTGTTGGCAATTCTGTTGGCACACATTCCGTTGGGTATGTTGCCGCATATTGGTAACAAGCTCTGGGCTTTGAAGGAGCCCAGCCAACGACAAACCTTCATTCGTCTGGCGTTCGTTTTCGGCCTGATCCTCGGTATGTTAGGTCTCGGTGGTATCATGGCGAGGGTGATCCTTGGGGACGACATCAACGGCAATCAGGCGTTAGCCCTCTTGTTTATCGAGTTGTTTCCAAGTTGGTTAGCAGCTTTGTTAGGGGTGGGCATATTGGCTGCAGTGATGTCCACCGCGGATGGACTGGTTGTCTCCTCTTCTCAAATCGTAGCCAATGATTTGTATCGGTTATCTTTCGTCCCTCGCTTTCGCGCGCACTTAAGTGAACAAGAAGTGGAACGCCGGGTACTGAGCATCTCTCGCATGAGCACGGTGATCATTATGATTTTGTGTACTGCCCTCGCGTGGTCGATGTTAGATATGAATGTGACCATCATTGTTTGGATTGGCACCGGCTGTATGATGGCGGCGTTTGCTGGTCCGTTGATTTTGGGTTCTATCTGGAAAGGAGTCACTAAAGCGGGTGCTTTTGCGGGTTTAATCTCAGGCGGTATGGTCTTCATCATCACGTTCAATGCGATGATCAAACCCGAATGGTTTGAGCCCGGTATGTTGCAGAACATGGCGATCTGGCTGCGCATTGAGTCGCCTAATCCCTGGTCCTGTGCGGCAATGGGTGAGCTGGTATCGCTGGCGGTGACCGTCATTGTATCTAAACTGTCTCAGCCGCTGCCGCAGACGCACATGCAGCGCCTGTTTCCGACCCCTCGGTCGAGTTAAGTCATCGCGCGCTTTGGCGTGCGAGAACGATGGCGCCCAAAGCGGTCCAGATGACGATGGTCAGCCATTCATTTGGCCACGCCAGGGCGCTGTCGCTCCAGGGTAAAAACGCTGAAAGCAGGCCAAGCGATAAAATTACCGCCCCATAGCCCACCAGATTAGGATGAGACACTCTAAACGGTCTAGGCATGTCGGGTTCATTGCGCCGCAGCACCAGAAAAGAAACCGCCACAAACAAGAAAGCCACAGTGACAGCGAAGCTGCCGCTATTCACCAACCAAACGAGGATGGTACGCCCGAACAAGGGCGCGACCAAGGACACAATGCCAATGGTCAGGATGCCCACGTAAGGGGTTTTATATTTAGGGTGTATGCGCATAAAGGCCGCGGGCAGGTAGCCAGATTCAGCGAGTGCAAACATCACGCGTGAAGCGCCAACAATAAACGCATTCCAGCTGGTTAGGATGCCACCGATACCGCCCAACACCAGTAGTGTGCCAGCCAGGTTGCTTCCCCAGAGTGAAGTCGCGGCGTCTGCGGTGGCCATGGCGGAAACATCCAGTCGATCAGCGGGGATGGCAAAACCAACAGCGGCCGTGATCAGGATATACCAGGCCACGGCGCAACATACGGAGATCACCAGTAGACGGCCGATGGCATTAGGGGGCAGATTAATTTCTTCTGCAGACTGAGGGATCACATCGAATCCGACCAGCATCGCCGGTACCATGATGAGTACGGCGAGAATGCCGGTTGTAGGCGTGGCTATCCAGGGTTGAGCATTAGACGCCTCACCGTTGAAGGCCGCGCCGGTGATCAGTACGACGCCTGCAAATACGATCAACCCGGTCACGATGCCCTGCACGATGGCCGCTGTGCGAATGCCGAGGTAGTTTACCCAAGTGATGACTATGGTGCCGAGAGCGCCGATAGCCACAAATCCGATATCAACGTCTGCCCCCAGCACATGCCACAGCGTGCCCATGCGAATTTGCGGTAACAGGTACTCAACCGCGGTCGGTAGTGCCACCGCTTCGTACAGACAAACGTTCAAATAGGAAAACAGCAGGGCCCAGGTACAGACGAAACTCCACTTTGAGCCCAGCGCCCGATGAGTATAAATATGCTCACCACCCGCACGCGGCATCGCGGCGGCGAGTTCGCTATAAGTCAGGCCGATAAGGATAATCGCAAAGCCGCCGACAGAGAACGCGATGAGTGTGCCCAACGTGCCAGCCTCGCTAAGCCATACGCCAGTGAGCAGTACCCAACTCCAACCGATCATGGCGCCGAAGGATAGGGTAATCACCTCCGGTGTTTTCAGGACTTTGGCAAAACGTGCTTCATTAGCCATGGGGTAAACTTAACCTTATGCGTGGGTTTGGACTGTTGTATGTGGACGCAGTATGCTGCGCATCAGGCCTGTATACCACCCAGCAGCATATCGTCAAAGAGATCAAATTGAGCCAAACTGAGACCTTTAAATACCGCGACAGACCGTTTGCAATATCCCTGTGCGACGATGGGGCAATTGAACTTTATCTGGATGGGGTCTTGCGAAAAAGGCGAGATCGTGGCGAGCGTGAACCCCAATATGTCTGGACTAATGTAGAGCTCGAATGGGAAGAGCACCATTACATCGAAGCAAAGTTTTGGGCCAGTACTGGGCAGCTGTTGGTCACGGTTAACGGTGAACCCTTGGTGGAGCGGACATTGTCGACACCGGGCTGAATAGGGCCGGTCAAAGTGTGGGTCTAGGGGTCATCCCATTTATGACCACGGCTGTACGATGACTTTGGCATATTTCTCTGGATCTTTAAGCGCGGAAAACATGCTCGAGACATCGTCCAAGCCAATGGTGTGGGACACCAGCTTGGCCACATCAAATCGTCCGTCTGCAATACGGTGCAAGCTTTCGGCGAACTCCTGCAGGGAATAACCGAGAACAAACTGCAGTGAGAGTTCTTTATTTACGGCGATTAAGGGCCGGATATGGTCAGTTTGGAGACAAACGCCCACCACAACTATTTGTGTGTTGGCGGGAGCATTGACGAAAATATTGTCGATTACGCCGGGCACGCCAACGCACTCGAACACGACCAAAGGTCTTTGCGCCAGTTCTGATTGGGCAAAGGGATTGTCGTGCGCTGGGTCAACTGCGGCGTCTGCGCCTTGCGTGAGAGCATATTGTCGGCGGCCTGGAGAAAAATCGGCGGCGATAACCGGCCCCGCACCCTGTGCTTTGAGTGCGGTAATCACCGCCAGCCCGACCGGACCTGCGCCGATCACCAGCGCCGCCTCATTGCCGTTGAGCCGGGCTTTGTTGACCGCATGAAAACCGACGGCCAGTGGCTCCGTCAGAGCGGCGGCCGTTGCAGGAGTGCCTTCAGGCACTGGAACCATCAGCGATTCGTTAAGCACCATGTACTCACCAAAGCCGCCAGGTACTTCATCACTGTAGCCCACTGCTGCGGTCGGCTCACGGGGCAGCACGGGCACTGAACAGACCAGCTGGCCTGTCTTGAACTTACCGGAGGTTTGGGGGCCCGGCTCAACCACCTCTGCACAGAATTCATGCCCCAGTATCACCGGGTTGAAGGTGGTGAGTTTGAATGCACCGCCGGTCTCGCGACTGGTCGCGACAAAAGTCTCGTTGTGCTCAGCGGCGTGCAGATCTGAGCCGCAGATGCCACACGCTAACGATTTAACCAGTATTTCCCCTGGGCCAGGTTTGGGCGTATCGACTTGATCAACCCACAACCGTCCTCGTTCCATTAAAACTGCGCGCATGGTGACCTCCTGTTGAGCCGGTTCAGTGGACTGTTCTACATATGATTGTGGACATTGTCCCCTAACATTCTCCAAAATGGGCGCGGTTAAGACAAACATCAAAAGCAGGAGCGTTCAAGTCATGCAGGAAACGAGTCAATCACAAATGCAGGAAATTCTAGACCGACAGCGTCGCGCATATCTGGCCGAAGGGGTGGTCTCCACGGACGTTCGGATTGATCGCATGGAGCGAGCAATTGATGTGCTGAAGAAACATGAGACCCGATTGGTGGAAGCGATGTCAGCGGATTTCGGCCACCGTAGTGAACACCAATCGCTGTTTACGGATATCGCATCTTGCGTAGGGCCGTTGCGGCACGCCCAAGCAAATGTAGCCAAGTGGCAGAAAGCAGAAAAACGTAAAGTCGGTCCTTTTCCCTTAAACCTTTTAGGGGCTAAAGCCCGTGTTGAATATCAGCCGCTGGGCGTAGTGGGTGTGATCAGCCCCTGGAACTTTCCGGTCAATCTGACCTTCACCCCCCTGGCTGGCATCTTGGCCGCAGGCAATCGATGTATGATCAAACCGAGCGAATATACACCGGCTACCTCCGAGGCGATGAGTGAAGCGATTGGGGAAGCTTTTGATTCCGATGAAATCGCTGTCATTACCGGTGGGCCACAAACCGGGGCAGATTTTTCCGGCCTCGCGTTCGATCATTTATTGTTCACGGGTGCGACCAGCATTGCCAAACATGTGATGCGTGCGGCTGCGGAAAACCTCGTGCCTGTGACGTTAGAGTTGGGTGGAAAATCACCGGTGGTTGTTGGACGTAGTGCGGACATCGACAAAACCACGGACGCCATCTTTGCCGGCAAGATGATGAACGCAGGGCAAATCTGTCTGGCGCCAGACTATGTTTTTGTCCCCACCGAAAAAATGCGTGAATTCGTAGAGTCGAGTGAGCGGGCTGTCGCCAAAATGTTTCCAACCTTGTTGGATAATCCAGACTACACGTCGGTGGTGAATTCGCGTCACTATGACCGCATAAACGAGTATGTGGCCGAGGCCAGGGAAAAAGGCGCTGAGGTCGTTGAAATTAACCCTGGCAACGAAGATTTCCGCCAGCAACCCCATCACAAAATACCGCCGACTTTAGTGATTAATCCCACCGACGATATGGCGGTCATGCGCGAAGAAATATTTGGCCCGGTTATGCCCGTCAAGACCTATGATCAAGTTGACGAAACGGTGGACTACATCAACGGCAAAGCCCGTCCTTTGGGTCTGTACTATTTTGGTGACGACTCTGCGGAAGAAAATCAGGTACTGAACCACACAACGTCAGGCGGGGTAACGGTCAACGATGTCATTATGCATATTTCCCAGGAGGACCTGCCGTTTGGTGGTGTGGGTCCATCGGGTATGGGTTCATATCATGGGTATGACGGGTTTAAGACATTTAGTCATGCCAAGGCCGTCTTTAAGCAGTCGAAAGTGAACGTCGCTGAACTAGCAGGACTACGGCCGCCCTATGGCGAGAAGTTGTTAAAAGCGGTTCGACAACAGATACGATAACTGAAGTGCGGCGAACACAGCGCCGCACCCTCTATTTTTAGGAATTGTCATGAGCCCGGATGTTGCGCTCAGCGAACGTGCTTTCGCGGCCTTTCAACGCGACGGCTATGTGGTATTGCCCGGTGTTTTGGATACCGCCGCCATCAACGCAGTGACCCGCTTCGTGGAGGATTCCCTCGACCCGTTGGTCGGGCCGGTAGAGTATGAGGCCGACGTGGCGTATCCGGGTTCGCCGGCGCATCGTCAGGCACTCGGTGGGAATACCCCTCGGCGGCTGCTGCATGCGTACGCAAGATCACCGCTGATGCGCGAGTTGGCTTTGCACCCAACCGTCGCTGATGCGGTGACTGCGTTGATCGGTAGTCCAGCCTTAATGTCCCAATGTCACCACAATTGTGTCATGACCAAGTATCCCGGATACAGTAGTGCGACGCTTTGGCATCAAGACATCCGATACTGGTCTTTTGATCAGCCCGAATTAATCTCGGCTTGGTTTGCGCTGGGTTCCGAGCAACGGGGGAACGGTGCATTGCAGGTTATTCCCGGAACGCATCGCTTTGAGTTTGATCGAGGCAGGCTGGACGCTGACTTGTTTCTTCGTCCAGAACTGTCATCGAATGCTGAATTGATGACTCAAGCACGTGTGGTTGAGCTACACGCGGGTGACGTTCTCTTGTTTCATTGTCGGCTGTTCCATGCTGCCGGGCGTAACACGACCAGTGCGGTGAAATTATCGCTGGTATTTACTTACCACGCCGAAGACAACCTGCCCATCCCTGGCACGCGGTCGGCGATCTACCCGAGTATTGCATTGTCTCATGGAGGCGCAAATGAACGGGAGTGATCAGCAGGATGTGGATGAGCAGGCCTTGTTCGCCGAGGCGATGCAGGACGTGGCGCCGTTAGCTAAAGGTGGTCGGCCCGACCGAAGGAGTGCTCATGAAATTACTCAAGCTCATCTTCAGCGTCGTGATGCAGCTCTCGGCTTGCACGATGACAAGATAGATCCAAATTTTCTGACGCTGGGGGAGGTACCCCGGCGAGAGCCTTTGGAATATCTCGAGTGGAAAAAAGTAGGCGTTCAAAATGCAGTGTTCAACCGCTTGCGTCGCGGTGGTTATCCGTTGGAGGCGAGTTTGGACCTGCACCGAAAAACGGTTAAAGAAGCCCGGCAAATGGTGTTCAACTTTTTAGCCGTCGCGAGTGCCAAGGGGCAACGTAGTGTGCTCATTGCGCCCGGTAAAGGGACCTACAGCCAAACCCCCGGGCGATTAAAAAGTTATCTGGCCTACTGGCTCGAAGAGCACCCCGAGGTGATTGCATTTTGCTCTGCAGAACGTAATCGGGGTGGGGTAGGTGCAGTTTATGTGCTGGTCCGAAAGTCACCAGAGAGCAAGGAGCTCAACCGTGAGCAGCACGGCCAGAAGAGTGACTGCTGATCGACCGTTTCCCGGTTCGCAGAGAGCACGGGCCTAAATACGCCCTTTGCCAAGCTCTAAAATCCCTCGGCCGATATTAAGGCGCAGCACGTCGCTGGCCCCCTCAGCGAGTCGCCAGGCTCTGACCTGACGATATAATTTCTCGAGCGGATGCCCTTCGATCAGTGCATTGCCGCCGACCAATTGGATTGCGGTATCTACCATGTCGCCGATTGTTTCGGTAGCGAACACCTTGCAGGCCATGGCTTCATTGACAATATTTTCGCCGGTATCAGCCAGTCTTGCTGTGCGATACAACATGCTGCGCGCTGCGAATGCGCGAATGCGCAGATCTGCGTAGCGCAGGCGCACGACGTCTTTATCTCCGCGTGGCGCGCCGGATTTATCTTTGTGTTTCAGGTGTGCCGTGAGCAGATCAATAATCCACAACATATAGCCACAGGCTTGGGCAGCAAACAGCAAGCGCGTGTCGCCGATCTGACGCATCGCTTTGGGTAGTCCCTGGCCGGGTTCGCCAATGATATGACTGGTGGGTACCTGCACATTGTCGAAACGGAACGCGGCGTGATGGGAACCATCTAGTGAAGAAAATTTCTTATCGAGGATGACTCCGGGCAGTGCAGTATCAATGACCACCATGGACGGGCCTCGATCATTGATGTGCACCAAGGTGTTGATGAAGTCTGCATCAGCGCCCCCGGTTACATAGGATTTTTGACCATTGATGGTCAACTGATCCCCATGAATAGTGCCTGCTGTTGGATGAGGTGCGTCGTCGGGCTCAGTAAAGCCAAAACCACCGCGTTTTTCCCCGGCCAGCAAAGGGCCCAGGTGGCTTTCTTGTAAAGGATCAGCTGCGCTGGCCAAAACCCCTGGGCTGGGCCCAAACACAGCGTCGAGATAAACAGGGTTATGGGCCGCCAGAGTTTCTCGAGCGACGCACAGGGCTAATTGGCCAGCAGCGCTACCCCCAAAGTTTTTGGGCTGTGTCATGCTGAACAATCCTGCGGCCTTAGACGCCGCGCGCACCTCTGCCCGTGCTTCTGGAGCGGGAAGATGGTCTTTGGTTAACAAAACCTCCTCGGCAAAACGATGACAGGTTGAGGCCAGAGTTTGTAGTTCTGCAGATAGTGATTCAGGCAAGGCGTCTCTCCGTGTTAGGCAATTTAGACATTGGGCGCGATCGTGAGCACCACAATCACCAGGATGCCGAGCACTATTACGCCGAAAGCATACAGCAACAGGGATTCGCGCTGGGCGTACTTAAGCAGCAGCGCCTGGGTTTCTGCCGCGTTGCGAGTGGACGCTGTCGTTGTTAAACGATATCGGGTAATCCCA
>Ga0181564_10003418_pt1 | contig 13659 bp, 10 predicted proteins | sample 011ome_24_FD_134512 | JGI IMG/M metagenome (GOLD analysis project Ga0181564, IMG submission 134512) | Coastal salt marsh microbial communities from the Groves Creek Marsh, Skidaway Island, Georgia - 011513CT metaG (megahit assembly) | ecosystem: Environmental > Aquatic > Marine > Intertidal...
CAGCAGGAGGATCGCTATTGGCGGATTTCTGGTTTGGTGATCGCTATGGGGGAAAGCCAAAATCCAATGGTCCTTGATTTTGAAAACGGCGATATGATGGCGAGACTGCTTTCCGGTTCAACGCCTTCACCGCAGCCAGGGGCCGGAACCGCTGGAGGTAACCAGTCGGCGGCTTCGCAGGCTGCTCGCCCCGATGCTGAGTTGAATCGTTAGGTCGCGTCGCAGCAACTCTTCTATTTTAAATACTAGCTGTCTTGTTGGATCCAGCCCATTCGAGAGAAAAATTTTTTGGCTCGCGTTGCAACCGAGTCGTCTGATGGTGCAAAGCCATGCAGTCTGCTAGCCACTAAATGCACTTTCTGTGCATCAGTCGAGAGTTGAAACGAAAAAGATCCATCGTCGTTTCTTGCATGTGACAACTGCGAAGTTGTCATGCATTCAAGATCACTCTACGATGTAACACGTGATCGCTGGTGAAAAGCATTCTGCTATTTGCGGTCACAATGGGGATCAATGTCATTTTTTTAGTGTGGTGCATGATGATGTCAAGGATTTTGAAAGAACGTTTATGGAAGGTGGTAATCTTGCTGACGATATTCGCCGCCAACCATCCGACCGACGTCTCGGCAATGGGACGAAATGGAATTCTGTCGAAGCTAAAATCCGGTGAAGGTGGTTGTTTCTTTTCATGTCACCACGGCGCTGAATCGGAAATGGTTAGTGCTGAAACCACCGAAGGTGATGCAGAGGTCGCGCCAGCGGAAAGTGTAGAAGAGACATCAGAGGGTAAGCGTCGAAGCGGTTTGTTTGCGAGAATTCGCTCAAAGAAATCCGAAAAGGAAATGACGACCGACGCACAAGACTTGAATGAGCAGAGTAGCAGCGATTTGCCGGTAGAAGAGATTCCACCAGCACCAAAGTCTTAGTCTGGGACACTTCCCTGCTGAGTGTGAATCGCGATTTGCAAGATTTTTTAGCTTAGAACCAGTCTGAGTTGATTAATTACTTTCGCAAAGACGTGTCGATGATGATCCGTTTTTTCTAGGTAAGCGTCGTTAGGCTATCGATCACATCTGGGCGAAGCCTGGCGACATTATTGAAGTCGTCGATGTCATCCGGCTTTAGGAATAGATTCTCTTCGCCGTCAGAGTCAATCACGCAAAACCATTCTGGGCTGATCACCGCCGCTCGACTGCGATTCGAGGTGATTCGAATGGATTGAGCTTCTGATCGGGATCTTGCCCATTGTTCGCAAGAATAATGCTCGGCATTTTCATTGCCGAGTGTCGCCAAGATTTTTGGTAATTGGTCACCGCTTGTGAGATGTGGGATTCTCAAAGGGCCGCCACCTGAAATTACAAGCGGCAGATGAACGTCGGCGAATCGAAGTTGACTGGGACTGCTGCCAAATGCTTTACCCTGTCCTAATCGAAAACCACTGATGCCCGTGAAAACCAAGCGTGCATCGAGGGATTCGGCTTCCTCTGCTAGGTAACCAAATAACAGATCTACTAACCCGACCTGGGATGCGTACCGATCCATCCACTGCGGAAGAGCATCCGGGTCATCGTCCGGGTGAATTTTAAAATTTGGTGGGATGGCGTTGAGTGGAATGTTTTCATTGGACACGGGATTCCAATCTTGATCTTCGCTCTCTAACACACCAGTTCTTAAAGAATCATCCTCTGCATCGAAAGTTTCTGGGGATTCCTCATCGGCAAATGGTTCTTCCTTTGGCGTTAGTGGAGCATCCCAGCATTGCGCAAGAAAGTTGCTGTGAATCCAGATAGCGCCTAATGCATGAGGTTGTTTAAGACGCTCAATTGCTATCGCAATCAGTTGGCCAAAGCGTGTTTCAAAGGCCTCATCGCAGGGGAATTGATCTTCGGATACCGGGGCAACTGGAACGATGGTGATTTCGTCAAAGCAATGATCACCAAGGTCATCGACTGGAACGTCAGAAACAAGAGAGATTGCGCCAAGGTTTTGATACGGATCAGCCCAGCGGGCGCCCTTCGTCAACCAACTCTGTAGAACTTGTTTCGGTTGATCTATCGTTGCTACCAATCTGTCCCAAATCAAACCACCCGCACACACCTGATCAAGGGAAGGGGTTGAATTCCAAGAACACCCGTAACAACTTAGTGCATTCGGAGTGATTCCCTCGAGCGAAACAACGATGAGAGGTTTTGTGCCCACGGTTGACCTTCATTGACGGAGGGAGAACACATCGAAGTTCTACTGAGCGAAGGATTCTATCACGCCATCGAAAGCATCAATCACGTTCCCGGATCGATGGTTATCGCTTTTTGGGTTTGTAAATTTCCGTTGCGGTTCCAAAGTGAACTTCTCCAGCATTCATGAGCGTTTCACTTAGCGTTGGATGCGGGTGGACAGAATCCGTGATGTCGTGAACTTCACAGCCCATCTCAATTGCTAACACCGCTTCGGCAATCAGTTCACCAGCTCCACTGCCCACGATTCCACAGCCCACCACTCGATGGGTCTCCGGGTCAACGAGCCATTTGGTTAAACCGTTGGTCACGCCGATCGCTTGGGCGCGACCGCTTGCAGCCCAAGGATATACTTCTACTTCGACGTTTCTGCCAGCCTCTTTGGCTTCTGCCTCCGTCAAACCGGCCCAAGCGATTTCTGGATCGGTGAAGACCACAGCAGGAATGGCGACCTTGTCCATAGCCGAGGATTTACCTGCGATGACTTCTGCAGCAACACGACCCTCATGGGTAGCCTTGTGTGCAAGCATTGGGTCGCCAGCGACGTCACCGATTGCGAGAATGCTCGGATCGGCGGTCTTTTGTTGTGAGTCACAGACAACAAATCCACGCTCATTCACGACGACCTTCGTGTTCTCAAGACCCAAGCCCGCAGTGACAGGACGTCGTCCAATACTCACGAGAACGCGGTCGTAACGTTCATGTCCAAATTTACCAGGGCCTTCGAAGGTTACTTCGACCTGATTATCAACCTCGGCCAGTGAACCGACTTTGGTGTTGAGATAGATTCGACCTTCAAACAGTGTGTCCATCGCCTTTGCGAGTGGCTTGACCAGATCGCGATCCGCACCCGGCAAAAGTCCATCCATCAGTTCGACAACGGTCACTTTGGAGCCCAGTCGTGCGTAAACCGAACCCATTTCCAGCCCAATGTAGCCACCACCGACTACCAAAAGCGTTTCGGGGATATCTTGAAGAGCGAGTGCTCCGGTGCTGTCTAGGACTCGCTCGCTATCGATCCGAAAGGCGGGTGGCATCGCAGGGACGCTTCCGGTAGCCAAAATGCAATGGTCAAACGTCAAGCGTCCGCCTTCTGGAATCGATTCATGATCCCCTTCAAGACATAAGGTGTTGGAGTCGACGAATGAACCTTTCGCTTGAATGATTTTGACGTTACGACGTTTGGCAAGATTGGCAAGGCCGCCTGTCAGCGTTGAGATCACACTGTCTTTCTTTGCTCTTACCTTATCGATGTCGACTTTTGGCTTCCCCTCGTAGCTGACACCCCAATCATGGCCAAGTTCTTCGACTTCGCTGATCACTTTCGCTACATGCAGGAGAGCCTTACTCGGAATGCATCCTCGAAGTAAGCAGGTTCCACCAAGACGTGGTTCAGCTTCCACAATAGTTACATCGAGGCCTTCGTCAGCAGCTAGGAAAGCTGCTGCGTATCCACCGGGACCACCACCGAGAACGACGACGGGAGCGTGCATGGTTTCGAGATCCAATCAGAGTCTTGCGTAATGAAGTGAGACAGAATCCAGATATCGGACTGCCTCTGAGGAAACTGAGAACCGCATACAACCAAAGCGTCTAACCCATTTAGGGAGAGACGCTTTGGGCGTGTTCAAATCATTTCGACGTGATTCGCATTCGGAAGCCACGTATTCCTGTCTCAGTTTTATCGAGACAAGAATTCGACCACGCTGTTCGCGTCCACTGGCAAGCTGATATCGCTTACTCCAGGAATACCGAGCATGGTTGCTTTTAGGTTTTCACTGTCAAAGGAAACCCAATCGAGTGCGTCAGGGCTCGCGTTAGCGATGACGCCACGATACAGATTTTTCAAGTTTTCTTTTCCGCGAACTTCGATGATGTCGCCAGGTCGAAGAAGGTAGTTAGGCTTAGTAACCTTGACGCCATTCACACGGAAATGGCCGTGGGTAATTCCTTGGCGAGACTGAGGGCGAGTTTTGGTGAAGCCCACTCGACGAACCACGTTGTCCAATCGACGTTCGCACATCAATAGCAACAATTCACCGGTGTTTCCTGGCTTGCGACCAACCGCATCAAAGTAGCGACGGAGTTGTCGTTCACCCAGTCCGTAGTAATGCTTGATTTTTTGCTTTTCCATCAAAGCCGCACCGTAGTTACTTGGGCGGCGGCCACGTACATGCATCCCCGGAGGATTCGGACGTCGATCCAGAGCACGCGATGCTCCGGCTGTTTCGTAAATCAAAGTACCCAGACGACGGTTGATGCGACCTTTTGGGCCAGTATAACGAGCCATGCTGTTTTCCTTTTCACGTCCGAAAACGCGTTGTAAGAGGCTTGGTGCACAGAAAAGCACCGCGTGATCCATTCGTCATTCGAACAAGGAGCTTTCTCTCTTGTGGATTGACGATCCCTACCGGCTCACGATGGCCAGAGGCGGTCACGCTCAAGTTTGTTAATTTGGGTCGTGTAGTCTCGCGATTTCACCCTCATTTCACAAGGGGGAACGATTCGAGAATCTGCTGAATTGTCGATGAAAACTCGACTTTCCCGTCGCCGGGATCAAGCGATTCCTCACGATTCGGCCGGTTTGATTGTTTCGCTCCAGTGAATCCTGAACTTTCGACCAATGCACCCCCCGGGTGGTTGTTTGGCTGGCGATTGCGGACAATTCGGGGAGGCTTTGGAAGCCGCGACTCGAATCTGACCAGCGGGGCTCACGAAATTTTTCGCTCGAACGAGAAGTTGAGCTTCCCCCCCACCCATCGCAAGTTTCCCATCGCAAGTTTAGTTGGTCACTGCATCCTTGATGCGTTCGCTAATGGGATTGTTGCCGGGATCCCGCGCTATTTCTGATTCCGGCGTCATTACCGCGTTCTGCATTGTTTCTGTTTCCTGATCAGGCATATTGGAGATGACGAGGAATTGTTTTGATTTGCGATCTGGCAATCTTTTGGGGGGTAGTGTTTTGGAGTGAGTGCCTCGTGCTAGGAGTCACTTATGACGGGGTACTTTCCCTCACCGATACCAAGCAGCACTGGCGGTGAGTGCCTTCGTTCAACCCATCCACTCCCCGCGACGATGTTCGTTGGGCCGCAGAGCTGTGCCATCAAGCAGAGGGTCTGGGCAAGGCAAGCGGCCGGTTTGATCCATGAGGTCAGCTTGGCGTTGGTCCACTCTTGGGCTACGGTGTCGTTCACTCGACGTGTCTGAATGGATCTTGTTTGAATCGATCGGGCAACGTGGTAGCCGGTGAAAAATAGGTGCAGGTAGCAGCCTTTGAATCGCTGCGAAAAGTATTGGGTAATCAAATTTCGATTGATGGGAATCAAGTCATGCCAAGTATGGACGTTGTAGGGGTTGGAAATGCATTGGTCGACGTGCAGACGCGAGTCGATGATTCGGTACTCCCGGAATTAGGGATCGACAAGGGTGTAATGACTTTGGTTGATGACGCTCGCCAAGCAGAGGTGCTGGCGAAGTTAGCGGGGTTACCGCTTAATCGCTGCGCCGGTGGGTCTGCCGCAAACAGCATCGTTGCTTTGGCGGAGTTTGGAGGTAAGGCTTCGTATGTCGGTAAAGTGGGTCGGGATGAAGTGGGTCAGTTTTTTCTCGACGATATGCAAAGCCTTGGGATCGAGATGAAAGGTCAATACGCTGATGCCCCAACTGGCACCTGTGCGGTTTTGATCACCGAGGATGCGCAGCGAACCATGCTGACGAACTTGGGAGCCTCGGCTACCTTAACGGTCGACGACATCGATCGTGATTTGATCGAAGGTGCCAAATATGTTTACATCGAAGGGTACTTACTTACCGGCGAAACAACCAAGGCTGCGGCATACAAAGCGATGGATTTGGCGGTCGAATTAGGTGTGAAAGTCGCATTGACGGCTTCAGATCCTTTTCTCATTAACCTCATTCGAGATGAGATTTGGGATTTGATCACTGGGCCCGTCGATCTTTTCTTTTGCAATGAGATGGAAGCCAAAAGTCTGACGGGCGAGAGCGATCCGGTTGCCTGTGCGGCAAAAATTCATGAGCACGCAGAGAATGTAGCGCTCACCCTGGGTGAAAAAGGATCGCTAGTCATGCACGGCGGAGAAGCCTTCCCGATCGAGGGCCTTTCGGTAAAAGCGATCGATACCACGGGTGCTGGCGACATGTATGCCGGTGCCATGCTTTACGGAATCACCAATGGTATGACTTGGAGGCAAGCAGGGCATCTCGCGTCTCACGCGGCATCTCGCGTGGTTTCACAAATGGGGGCGAGGTTGGAAAAGAAGTTTCAGGCTGATGAGATCGCTGCGATTGTTGCAGAGGTGGGTTGAACCCAGTGGTTGAGTCAACTCGGCGAAGCATTCAAGTGGTTGATTCGAATTGACGATGCCACCTCCGTTGAACGCTTTTGTGGTCGCGTCAAATCAGAGGAGGTGCGTAAGTTTGTGCCGATTACACCGAATGATGGGATTGGGAGTGGTGGTCAGCCGGGTTATCTACGCTTTGCTGTAATGACTTCAATGTTTGGATCGCGGTTGATCTGCCGATAGAAGAGAAGAGGTTTTGTTTTCTTCTCAACGATTGCCATACACTATGTCAGCTGAATCTCTTCGATACGAGGATCGCAGCGAACGCGAGCCCAACGTGGTTCGAGATGTGGCAGCGATCAGTTTGGTGGCACTGACGTTATTGCTGACGGTTTCTTTAGTGACGCGTAGTGCCGCGGATCCTGTGGAAACCCCTTCGTGGCCGGTGAGTGCCTTGTACGTCCCGGATGTGGTTGCCTATCCGCCTAATCCGGTCGTGACCAATGCGTGCGGGTATTGGGGTGCACTGCTTTCCTCGGCACTGCTTGATTCCGTCGGACTGGCTAGTGTGGTCTTGATTGCGGGTATAGGTGCTTTAGCGGCATCCTTGTTGATGCAACCATGTCTACAGTCGCCTGTGGCACGTTCGCTCGGTGCGACCATTCTATTGCTTGGTGTTGCAACCACCGCAGCTTTGGTGCCCTTTACGATCGAAGGAATGCCTGTCGTTGGAAATGGAGGCTATCTTGGAGCGATGAGTTCCACTTGGCTTCTTGAGCACTTTGCACCGACAGGAGCATGGATTCTGACCTTCACGACACTTGCAGTTGGCGCACTTTTAACAAGTGATTACGCCATGGTAAGGCTCGGAGCGAGGTTTGCTCGCGGAGCTTTGAAAGTGTCCCAGTCAGGTGTCAAGAACTCACAAAAGGTTCTCCCTGCTCTGCGACGACGGCGTCGTCCCTTCACCGATCTCGAAGATCCAATCACCTTGGATGTTGATCGAGAATCGGATGGATCGGACAGTGGGAGTGAGCCGACGATTAAGTTTCGTAAGGCTCGCGCGAAACCACAGACCGACGGTGAAGATGATTTTGGTGAAGAACTAGATGGTTCACTCGGTGTCGACGGCGAATCCGAGGAATGGGAAGAGTACGAGTCAGAAGCCGAGTGGGATGATTCGGAAAACGCTGAAGAGGATGAACCAGATAGTTCCTACGAGCTCGAAGTCGGTGAGGAAAACGTCAGTGTTCGGGGGGATGTAGAGCATGATGTTCCGCCTCCCAAGATACGGAAGCCTCGTAAGCGAGAGAAGTCCGACGCTCGTCGCGATTTGATGGCAGAAATGTCCGAGGCAATGCCACGAGGGGTCGAGGATTATCACTTGCCTTCGTTGGAACTTCTTGAGCAGAGCGATGACATCAGTTTCGAAGAGCAGGAATTAGAGGTTCGAACCAAGGCCAAGATCCTCACCGCAACCTTCCGTGACTTTGGCTTCAACATTCGCGTCACTCATATCGATACTGGGCCGGTGATTGCGCAGTATGAAATTGAGCTCGAAGCGGGTTTGCGTCTCAGCAAGATCACCGGGCTTTCGGACGACCTTGCGATTGCATTACGTGTGCCAAGTGTGCGGATTGTCGCGCCAATTCCCGGTAAGAATACCGTTGGTATCGAAGTTCCAAATGAACATCGCCAAGTCGTTCGTCTTCGTGATGTGATTGAGGAATCGGATACGCAAAGTGCGAAAATGAGCATTCCGGTTTTCCTAGGCAAAGATGTCTCTGGAAATCCAATGGTCGTTGATTTGGCTAAGATGCCGCACCTGCTGATCGCTGGTCGTACTGGTACCGGTAAAAGTGTTTGTCTCAACGCAATCATTACATCGATACTGATGTGTTGCAGGCCGGATGAGGTTCGAATGCTGATGATTGACCCAAAGATGGTCGAACTCAGTGGCTACGGGCGGTTGCCTCATCTCATGCATCCGGTCATTACCGATATGCAAAAAGCCGAAGCCATTCTGGCTTGGGCGGTGGAGAAGATGGAGGAGCGTTACTCGCTGCTGGCTAAGGTCGGTGTTCGTCATATCAATAGCTATAACGATCTCGGGCGAGACGAAGTGCTCAGGCGGCTTGAGGTGGATGAGTCCGAAGATGGTAAAGCGGATGTTCCCGAAAAGCTTCCATTTATCGTCATCGTTGCCGACGAGATGGCTGATTTGATGATGACTGCCGGCAAGGATGTTGAGCAGCACATTATTCGTCTGGCACAGAAAAGTCGGGCGGTGGGGATCCACTTGATTCTTGCAACTCAAAAGCCAACCGTCGACGTGATCACTGGTTTGATTAAGAGTAATTTGCCAGCACGTTTAAGTTTCCAAGTCGCCAGTAAAACAGACAGCCGAGTGGTTCTCGATGAAAACGGAGCCGACAAATTGCTCGGTAATGGGGACATGTTATTCCTTTGGCCCGGAACGAGTACTCTGATTCGAGGACAAGGTACTTACCTCTCGGATGATGAGATTGATACAGTTGTTGACCACTGCAGTGAGGGTGAACAAAACTTTGTTGGCGAACTAATGAATCTGAAGGTTAGCAAAGACGAAGATGGTGAAACCGCTTCAATGGATACCATCAAGAAACGTGACCCACTTTATGATAGTGCGATTGAGGTGGTGATTCGAGAAGGTCGAGGCTCGTGCTCATTGTTGCAGCGTTGTCTTGGAATCGGCTACGGTCGAGCAGCCAAGTTGATCGACTTCATGGCAGAGGATGGAATCGTCGGTGATTACAATGGCAGCAAAGCTCGGGAGGTCATTCTGACGATGTCGCAGTGGAATGCGATGCAAGGGATTGATGATGAAGAAGAATCCGATGACGCACAGCATCCTGTTTCCGTTGCAAATTCAAAAAGCCGGTCTGACGCGAGCGAAGAAGCCGAAGAGTACGACGAAGAGGATGATGAAGAGTACGAGTACGGAGAAGACGGTGCCGGCGATGATGATGGAGAGTATGGAGAAGATGAGTATGAAGACGTTGATTGAACGAGTGGACGATGTGGCGTGATCGGAAAGGTGGTCAGCGATCTTTGTCAACTCGGTTGATTCAGTGGAGGATGTCTGAATGACTCACTTGGGAGACGGCTCGGTCGTTGCTGTTTTTCCTGCTGCAGGCAGCGGGCAACGCTTTGGTGCAGCAAAAAATAAATTATTTTCCTCGCTTGCTGGTGAGCCTCTGTGGCTCCACTCTCTGCGAAGAATCGGATCACGACGCGAAGTCGGCCGAGTGATTGTTGCGGTTGCTGCTCGGGATTTATCTGACTTTCGTGATCAGCTTGCGGCTTCTAATATTTCCTTGGCGGTAGAGTTCGTGATCGGTGGCACTGAGCGAATGGATAGCGTTCAGATCGCCTTGGATTCGGTGTCAGAGGACTCGGGTGTGCAATGGGTTGCGGTTCACGATGCCGCAAGGCCGCTGGTAAGTGACGAAGACCTTGATCGGATCTTTTCGGCGGTTCAGGAAACCGGAGCCGCGCTACTCGCAACCCCGGTTTCGGGCACCTTGAAAAGAGAGATGGGTGAGGGAAATCAGATTGAGACCGTGGATCGACGAAGGATTTGGGTTGCTTTGACCCCGCAGGTGTTTCGCCTCGGGTTGTTGAAACTAGCCTATTCGAAGCACAATGGTTGTCCGGCAACCGATGATGCTCAGTTGGTTGAACGCCTCGGTCATGAGGTTCAGCTCGTTCATGGGTCAGCCGATAATTTGAAAATTACTTTCCCCGAAGACCTATCGATCGCAGAAGCGATTCTCTCCCGAAATCAATAGATATGTCGCAAACTGATCTACTCGCCGAGCTGTCATGGCGAGGCCTCATTCATCAATGTACCGATCAAACCGGCCTTGCGGAGCTCCTCGCTTCAGGCCCTCAAACGGTCTACATCGGCTTCGACCCCACCGCTTCGAGTCTGCATGTTGGCAGCATGATGCAGCTCATGATGCTGCGCCGATTTCAAAAAGCAGGGCATCGACCGGTCGCGTTGGTTGGTGGTGCGACCGGCATGATTGGTGACCCGAGTGGTAAAAGCGAGGAACGCAACCTTTTGTCGTCCGAGCAGCTTCAAGCCAACGTTGATGGCGTCGCTGCTCAGATGCGTCAATTTCTCGATTTCGACGGTGAGCATGCCGCCGTGCTCCTGAATAATTTCGACTGGATGCAAAGCTATTCCTATTTAGACTTTCTTCGCGACGTCGGTAAAAGCTTTCCCGTTGGGGCAATGCTGGGCAAGGAGTCCGTTCGTGCTCGCCTTGAGAGTGAGGCAGGTCTGAGCTATACCGAATTCAGCTACATGCTGTTGCAAGCCTTTGATTTTGTGCAACTGTGTAAAACTTATGGTTGTCGAATTCAGGCTGGTGGAAGTGACCAGTGGGGGAATATCACAGCCGGTATCGACCTTGCCCGACGCATGCTTGGAGAGCAAGTATTCGGTATCACCGCGCCGTTGTTGACAACCAGTGATGGTCGCAAGATGGGCAAGACCGAGAGTGGTGCGGTGTGGTTGGATGCTAAACGCACCAGCCCCTATCAGTTTTATCAGTACTGGCGAAATGTCGATGATGCCGATGTGATGCGATGCATCGCGTACTTGACTGAAATTGACCACGAAGAATATCAGGCACTCGCTGATGCAACGGAAAATGATCCGGGTCGTCGAACTGCCCAAAATCGTCTCGCGGAGTGGATGACAGATTTTGTGCATGGTGCCGATGGATTGAATGCCGCCACCAGAGCTTCGAGGATCCTCTTCGGAGGCGAAGTGGGTGTTCAGACAGATGAATCTCTGAGCGAGATATTTGCGGATGTACCCAGTTCGCAGGCAGACAAAAGTCTGCTGGAGGGGGAGGGCTATTGGATTGTCGACGCTCTACAAGCCTCGGGACTCGTCAGCAGCGGTGGCGAAGCAAGACGCGCGATCAAAGATGGTGGAGTCTATGTTAATAACGAGCGAGTCACTGATGACCAGTGTCGATTAACCGCTGAAAATCTGGCGAGTGAGACGGTGATGATCTTTCGCAAAGGTAAACGCAATTATTCGTTGCTGCGATTTGCTTGAGATTTGGCTTTTTAGCCGTGGATCATTTCGCGATGAAAACTCACTGGCGTTTTCTTGAGATTCACCAGAGTCTGTTGCCATGTGATCTGAGTCGGTTGCTATGTGATCTGCGGAACGGATCGTCTGGTTATCGAACTAGCATTTTCCTGCAAACGTCTTGCAGATGTTCCGCATCGGCCAGATGTAATGCAGCGATTCTTTCGGCAATCAGTGGTCCTGCGATCGCGGAGTAGTCGTTGATGTCGTGCGTGTTGATCACCACGGCTACCTCTCGACCTCGGCGAGCAAGCCCGATCAGTGCCGCTAAGGTCGCTTCGTCACACTGCTGCAAAATCACCAGCAGCGTTGTCTCGGAAGACAATTCAGATTCACACTCGACCAGCAGTTCGCAAAGCGTCAGGCCGTCAGTGCGTTCTAGTCGCGCGAGAGAACGTAGTAGTTCAGCAAAATGCACGGCGCCGCGATTCGGTTTAAGAAGAACGGGGCGTAATCGATCGCTACTTGAGCTCATCTCACTTGCAACCGTCGCATCGCCTCGCACCCGATGATCTCCTTCCCAGCCCTGATCTCGAATGCGATCTGCGGCGTCACGTCCATTGGTAGCGAGTCCAAAAGGCTCATTGGCTTCGTGTAGCGCATTGGCGATCGAGGCGGCAGCAGTGATGGCCAAGTCGGTTCGTACCGGTTCTTGAATCTGTGGATTGCTTTTGCAATGAAGATCAAGAACAAGCGTTGCACCGATGATCGAGGATGGTTCATAAATTTTGCTGTGGAGCGTTCCGGTGCGAGCAGTTGCCGACCAGTGAACGCTTCTCATCGGGTCTCCCGGTTGCCACTGCCGAATACCGCGAAGGCGAGTTGGATCACTCATCACATTTTCACGCATCCGAATCTCACCAATCGGACGCCGAGATCCAATCTCATAGCTTCTCAGCGGAACGACTTCTGGCAGGACGGTAAGAAACCTTGGCGAAGCACCGGTTCGATATCGACGATAAAAGCCCATCAGGTCGCCCGTCTCAAGAATTGTTGGACCAATTTGAAAGTAGCCGCGACGGTTGCAGCGAATTTGGTACTCAATTGACTTTGTTTCTCCGCCCCATATTCGCATGACTTGGATGCGCGGTCCCATTACCTCCAACGCCGCCGGGTGAAACATCAAAGCTGATTTGGGGATTAAGTCTTCGATCAGAACCCAAAGGATGGGAAGCTTGCTTTGGTTTTGAATTTCAACGGAGCTAGAAATACGTGAACCAATTTTTAGCTCCAAGTCACCTTCCTCACGCTTGGCGTTGACTGATGAAGCCCATGTTTTGGTTAGCCAAGCATTGATGCTTGTCAAAAGCAATGCGACGACTCCGGCGATAATCCAGAGAGCTGATCCAAATACCATGCCCGCGAGTAATAACGCACTGATGATTGCCGCGGCGCGTAATCGCGTCTGGCTTGGGGCTTCCGTGATCGTTGTACCACTCGGCATGATCAAGTCTTCACCTACAGAGAATGAATCATCTTGCTATTCGATCCATTGTTGATTCAGGCTGACGGCTGAATGGTGGGAACAGCAATTTCACCGACGATCTCTTCGATGACTTTTTCGGCAGTGACCTTTCTGAGACGACTTTCAGGACGCACAATCACGCGATGATTCATAACCGGCGCAACAATTTTTTTCACGTCGTCAGGTAGAACGTACGAACGCCCAAGAACCGCAGCCATGGCTTGCGCGCAGCGAAATAACGCAATGGTCGCTCGTGGGCTTCCCCCCAACACGATGTCGGAATGGCGACGTGTTTCCGAGACGATTTGCAGTAAGTACTGACGTACACGGGGGTCAACGTGAATTCCACGAATGACGCTTTGCGCCGCTTTGATTTCGTCGGCCGTCGCGACCGCTCCCAATGTGTCAACGGGGTGCTCGTGCTGTAGTAGTTCGAGCATCCGCAGCTCTTCTTCCATCGACGGATAACCAAGTGAAAATTTCATCATGAAGCGGTCCAACTGCGCC
>Ga0181564_10003447_pt1 | contig 13601 bp, 12 predicted proteins | sample 011ome_24_FD_134512 | JGI IMG/M metagenome (GOLD analysis project Ga0181564, IMG submission 134512) | Coastal salt marsh microbial communities from the Groves Creek Marsh, Skidaway Island, Georgia - 011513CT metaG (megahit assembly) | ecosystem: Environmental > Aquatic > Marine > Intertidal...
GTGATGGGGAAATGGGTGAGGGATCTAATTGGGAGGCTCTACTGTTCGCCGCACACCATAATTTAGATAATCTAACTGCACTTGTTGATAGGAACAATCTTCAGAGTATAAAAGGTACGGAAGAAACGCTCGCCCTTGAACCTTTAGCTCGAAAGATTGGGGCTTTTGGCTGGAAAGTCTTGACCGTGGATGGCCATAACCATGAAGAGATTCTTACTGCCTTAAATACAAAAGTTTTATGCCCAAAAATGATTTTGTGCAAAACCACAAAAGGTAAGGGGGTCTCTTTTATGGAAGGATCGGTGAAGTGGCATTACGCATCCCCCGATGCGAAGGAGTTGGCCACGGCTCTTGATGAGCTCATTTAGGCCGGTTAAATAAATACATAAACTTTTTAATGGTTGAGAAATATGAGAAGTAATTGGTTAGAAAACGTTGAAAACGCCATCACTTTTGAAAGTAAGGACATTGTTATTATAACTGCAGATTTGGGTTATGGAGTATTTGAAAAATTTGAAAAAAATTTTCCAAAGAACTTTATAAACTGCGGTGTCTCAGAGCAAAACATGGTAGGTATCGCTGCTGGTTTAGCGCTAAGAGGTAAAAAAGTTTTTTGTTATTCCATTGGTAATTTTCCAACCTTACGATGCTTAGAACAGATAAGAAATGACGTTTGTTATCATAACCTTGATGTTTGTGTCGTTACCGTAGGCGCTGGTTTTGGTTACGGGCAATTAGGAATGAGCCATCACGCAACTGAGGATCTCTCAATCATGAGGTGTATACCTAACTTATCGTGCTATATGCCATATGACACCCAGAGCACCGCAATGATTACAAAGCGGATAATATCACTTCAAAAACCATCTTACCTGCGACTTGAAAGATCTTGTGTGGATGAGGTTTCTTCGACAGAGCTCCAATCTTTTGAGAACCCAGTATTGCTTGGTAAGGGGGGCTGTAAAACCTTGATATTGTCTTGTGGAGGGATAACAGAAGAGGCAGTGAGACTGCAACATAAGCTTAACGCAGCTGGTACGAAGACGAACTTAATGATTATCCAATCATTTGAAGACTGTAATTTTAAAGACGTGCTAACAGCTTTTGCTCAATCGGAGAGGATAGTTTCTATTGAAGAAAACGTTGTTGTTGGCGGATTGGGTGCCTGGGCTTCAGAGTTAATAACTCGAAATGGGATTAATGTACGAATGTTTACATACGGACTAAATGATACCTTCACCTCACTAGTAGGTGATCAAAGGTACCTCCGCAAAGAATGTGGAATAGACTCTGAAACATTATTTGCTGAACTTATGATGGAGGTTAGATGAAAATATTACACTCATATGTTTTTTTCTCTATCAAGTTTGCAGGTGGTACTTCAGATTTGATGTTCAAAATTCTTAAAGCGCAGGCTGATGATGGTTCGGAGCCAGTATTACTAACAGGTGACTACAAATTTGATAGTGACCTGTTTGAGACGCTCAAAGGGGTTAAATGTATAAAATCTAAGTCCTATTTTGATAAGATGGGGTTTTCAATTATGCCTTTCCTGTTTTGGGATTTGTTCAAACACAGGCATGATTTTGATTGCGTGCACATGCACGTGTATCGAACATTTCAGTCAGCGATATTGTATTTATTTTGTATTATTTTTGGTAAAAAATTTGTTATCGACGCTCATGGAGCCGTCCCATATCATACTAATAAAATCTTTTTGAAGAAAGTTTTTGACATCGTTGTGGGGCGGAAAATGTTACGAAACGCTGTTAAGGTAGTAGCCGAAACAAAAGTTGGTGTATCTGAATATTTAGAAATAACAAGGTCTATACCGAAAGAAAAAATTGTTATTTTATCGCCCCCGTTTGATACAGAACCCTATTTAAAGCTCCCGGTTGAGCGACTGTTCCGATCCAAATATGATATTCCACCAGATAAAAATATCATATCTTTTTTAGGACGATTGCACCCGATCAAAGGCAACGATTTTCTTGTTAAGGGTTTTTTTGAGCTGCAATGTCGTCGCGATGATTGCCACCTCGTTTTAATTGGCCCAGATGACGGCCACGAGGCTGAGCTGAAAAAAATTGTAGGTGAATTGAACATACAAGATAAAGTTACTTTTACTGGCTACATGGCTGGCGCGGACAAGGATGAGGCTCTTGCGGCTTCAAGCATCGTTGTTCAACTCTCTAGATTTGAACAAGGAGCATGGGCTCCAATGGAGGGGGTTTTGTGTGGAACTCCAATTGTCGTCACGGACCATACCGGCACAGGAGAGGATGTCAAAAAACTGGAAGCCGGTTACCTTGTTAAGCTAGATGATATTGAAAACCTTGCGACAGTGTTTGAGTATATCCTTGACAATTATTCTGAGGCAAAGATCAAAACGCTAAAAGCTAGGCAATACATAATCGATAACCTCTCCATGAAAAGCCGAGTTAGCGAATACTATGAACTTTTTGATTGATAGAAGAAAACTTCGTCTTTTAATCAAGGGCTTTAATTTTTTCCGATTGAAGATGATAAAGTATTCACGAATATTGACAGACATATTTGTGTCTCAAACACTATCTTCCACGAAGATGGTTATATTGAATATTCAATATATAAATGCATACAGTGAGATTGAACTTTTGATGGGAAAAGCCCTTAAACGTCAAGGGTATGCTGTCAAAGCGATTATTTGTCCGGGTCTCGAATATTGCGAAAGGGAGGACCACTCAACGCCAAGGCCCAATTGTGATGAGTGCCAAAACGAGTGCAAACAGTATTGTGATACTTACGGCATCGATTTTTTTGAGCCAGCAACATACTCAAATGATACTAACACTACTCCAGAGTACTCAGAATTTCAGAAATTTCCAAAAATTGCTAAAGCTGAATATACACACCGAAGTTACATTCACTTTTGTAAAAGTTACTCTGAATTTGACAGAGAGCTGTGGATAAGAATTGAAAATTCTATTGATTTTTTTTCAAAATACCTTCTTTGGTTGAAACTTGGCAATCTAGAAGTTGAAAGGGTAATTACTTCAAATGGTAAATTTTTTCAAACAGGTTTACCTCTTGATTTGATTGTTTCTGAAAATGGATTTATTACAACTGAAGCTTTTGGCATTGACGACAAGGTCATTTTGGGTCGGAATACTCATGCCTTAAATCAACACTTTGAAATTGATAGGTCAACTCTGGAAGATGTCGAAATTGATGAGCTCTTTGTCGACAGTTTTTTGAATGAGCAGGGTGTAACCCCTTCAAAAAAAATAAATGTCTGGAGTGGGGGGCGTGAAGAAAGTCACCTCGAAATAAGTAAAGAGCTTAAAACAAGAGAATATGAAAAGGTTGTATGCTACTTTCCAAATGTGATCTGGGATAGTGTTTGGTTGGGTATTGGCTATTTTGATTACTCCCCAGCAATTACAATTAAAACTCTTAATGCATTGGCTGAGCGCTTTACCAAAACCCTTTTTCTGGTTCGATCACATCCAGCTGAAGTTAATGTGCCCCAGAAATTAAAAGCAACTGGTTCAATATGTAGTGACCTTAGCCTGAGCAATGTATCCCTTCGGGAAAATGTAACTGTAATACCCTCACACAGCAAGCTGAGCAGCTATGCGATAGCAGATTTGTCGGATGAGATAATTGTGTGGAATACAACTTTGGGTTTAGAGTTGATGTGTTCAGGGCGTCGCGTGTTAACGCTTGCTGATGGTTTTTATTCAGTATTTGGTCCGAGTATTAACATAACGTCGGTGAAAGAGCTTGAAAGTATTTTAGCTGGGCCTGCATCAAACCACCTCTCAAACGAAGAGGTTCAGTTGGCTAGAAAAATGCTGTTTATCAACCGAAATCTTAAAAGATTTAAATCGCCTATTCACTTTGGAGCTCGCCCAGTAAAGCTTTGTTGGTGGAGCATGAGTTCTAAAGAAAGCCGTTTCACTGACAGTTTTATGGATTATTTTGATGGTAGGGTGGACGCAATTGAGCTGGTCAAAAAAGTAGAGGGCTAACAAATGGATCGACTATCAGGACCTCTTGCTATTTTAACTGTCCCAATTGTGTTTTTTGGGTTTTACATTGGTCCGGGTAGGACAGACCAATACTGGCTGCTGTTGCTAGCCACAATGGCGTTCGTTATTCATAGGTTCTCTCGAGTTTCGAAGTTAAGTCTAATTCAATTACTAGTGGCTGGACTTTTTATTGGTATTGGTTTGATTAATACAATAATGCCCTTGGATAGGCTGTTTTCAAAAAACCTGTTGCTTGTTTTAGCACAAGTTGAAAATTATTTTGGCTTAATGGTTGTCTATTTTTTATGGGCGTCAATTTTTGAGAGGTTCGCAGCCGAACATCATGCCAAAATATGCCGCGTGTTCGTTTATTGTGTTTGTGTAAATACCGTTTTAATAATGTTGTCGATGGTCATCGGACCTCAAATATTTGATATATTTAACAATACCTTCGTTGTGTCTAGTAATGATGAAGGTTGTGAAATGCATAGGTGTTACTTGGATAACAGAATAAGACTTAGTCAACTTTCTTCCCTTGTTGGAAGATACAGTGGTGTCTTTACTCAGGTCAGTGATTCCGGGGTGGTAACTGGTCTTGCGACAATACTTCTGTGCAATCAAAAGATCTGGAAGGATAGAATAGTCCAAATTTTTGTCTTTGGACTTGTTTTGGTGGGTGGACTTCTGAGTGGGTCGAAAATTTTCATTATTATGTTGATCCTGACGCTATTGTTCTTCTCATTGAGGAGCACTAAGGTCGCTATGGCCGCTCTTGGCCTAGTCAGTTTAGTTCTCGTGGTGTATTACTTCAACATTGCGATCCCTTGGCAATTTAGCAGGCTAATCAATAACCTGTCTGTCAATAATCTGTTTCAAGTTTTTACGAGCTTTAGATTCATTGAAGATGGTTTCATAATAAGAGAGTTTGAAAATATCTATAACGGCAGCAGTCTAATTGGTAGGGGGTTCGGATCCCTGGCTAGTAGCGATTTTGCATTGCTTGAGGTGTTTTCAATTTGTGGTTTTTTAGGTCTTCTGCTTTATTTTCTCTATACACTTGTTTTTTTCTTCGATGTTGTCCGTTTTACCAGATTTGATTTTTATTCCATCGCTTTACCTACTATTGTAGCGGGTAGCTCTATTGCTGCGCCAATTCTCACGGGAAACAAAATTGGTTTCTTTTTAATAATTTGCAGCCTTTGTTTCAGTAGGAACTTTGTAAAGCCATGAATTGCTTGATCTTGGGCTCGTCTGGAATGATTGGTAGCGGTTTGCTGCGATATTTCCCAAAATTTGGGATCAATGCTACCGGCGTTACCCGAAATCAACTTGACGTTACTTTTGGTGATGGTTTTCAACGCCTATCCCAGCAACTTCATGCAATTCCGAGTTTCTTGGAAACAGACACGGTCGTTAATTGTATTGGCATAGTCAAGCAGTTGACTCATTTGCATTGCGATGAAGATATCTTTTATATTAATGCTGTTTTTCCGGGGCACTTATCTGAGATTTGCCATCGTTTGGGAAAGGTCTTTATCAATCTTAGTACCGACTGTGTTTTTTCTGGTAAAGCAGGAAACTATTGTGAGCTATCAATTCCTGACTCTAAAGATTTATATGGTCTTTCTAAATCAAGTGGTGAAAATATAAAAGCTAAGTCAATCGTTGTTAGGACATCAACAATCGGCGTTGAGGCCGATGGTTGTCATGGCCTGCTCGAGTGGTATTTGAGATCAAAAGAGCGTGTTCTTGGTTTTTCTGGCTCTATTTACTCGGGAGTGTCTCTCAATGAACTTGCAAGATCAATTGCTGTTGTACTGAAAGCGGGTGTAACTTCTGGATTGTACCAGGTTTCTTCTGACCCTATCACAAAGTGTGACCTTTTGACCTTGTTCCATATTCATGGTCTGGGCGTAAAGGTCACACCACACGACTCAGAAAGAATTGATCGGTCTCTTGATGATCAAAAGTTTCGAGATTTGACCGGTTTAACGCGCCGTTGTTGGCCAGAAATGGTTTTTGATATTATGTATGAAGTTGAGAGATATGGAAATCAAAAAAAATAAAGCTCTTGAAGGCAAGAAAATATTTTTAACTGGGGGCACGGGGTCACTTGGGCGTGCTTTTTTGGAAGCAGTTTTAACTGGGCAGTACGGAAACCCTGATTTTGTGACTGTTTTCTCTCGCGATGAAGCTAAACAATTCTATTTGCAAGCTGACTTGGACAAGAACGGCTCTTCGAGTGATAGTATCATATACAAGAGTTGGCGTAATGCCGTTCGGTTTATTATAGGTGATGTGAGAAGTTTGGGTTCACTTAAGCGAGCTATGCATGGGCACGATACAGTGATTCACGCGGCTGCATTGAAGCAAGTGCCATCGTGTGAATTGTTTCCCATAGAAGCTATGAAAACAAATTGTATTGGGGCAAGCAATGTTGTGACTGCTGTTGAAGAAGTTGGCTGTATAGAAAAATGCATTTTCATTAGTACTGACAAGGCTGCAAAGCCAACCAATGCAATGGGTATATCAAAAGCTTTGCAGGAAAAAATTTTTATTGCTGCCAATAGAATTGGTGGGCAAACAATTTTTGCAGGGGTGCGTTATGGAAATGTAATTTCTAGCCGTGGCTCTGTCGTTCCTGTCTTTGTTGACCAAATCAAAAGAGGGGAACCTATAACCATAACAGATACCAAAATGACAAGGTTTCTTCTCTCATTAGATGAAGCGGTTGAGACTATTGTTGCTGCCATTTGCTGCGCCAGGTCTGGTGATATTGTGGTTCCAAATGCGCGCTCAGCAAAAATTCTTGACTTGATTAGTGCGCTAACTCCCAATTCAAATTACCCAGTTGAAATAATCGGTGTCCGGCCGGGTGAAAAACTGCACGAAATAATGATTGGTTTTGAAGAGTCTCTAAATCTCAGAAAGATTGAGCGTCAAGATGACTATGACCAAGAGTTTTACATTATTTGTTCTTGCCTACCTCATCTAGGTGGTGACAAAAAACTAAAGTTTTTTGAGGGCGAACTGTCTTCTGAGAATTCAACAATGTCGGTCAAGGAAATTAGGGCTTTGCTATCAGCTAATGAATTAGCTCAAAGCAATAAATGAAGTGACTAGTTCATGTGAATAAAAAATGGAGACTTTTTCTCAATGCTTAAGGTTGTAACAATTTTAGGAACCCGTCCTGAAATCATTAAATTGAGTGAAACAATTAAAGTACTTGATAAGTACACAAATCATATCTTAGTCCATACGGGACAAAATTATGATTTTGAATTGAGTGAGGCTTTTTTTGAGGGGCTTGAGCTGCGTCCACCTGATTACTACTTGGATGTAGCTGAAGACAATGTTGGCGTGACCATTGGTAACATCATATCAAAATCTTACACGCTGCTGGATGAATTGAAACCAAATGCAGTCTTGCTATATGGAGACACAAATTCTTGTTTGTCTGCAATTTCAGCCAAAAGGCTAAAGATTCCTGTTTTTCATTTAGAGGCTGGTAATCGAAGTTTTGACGAAAATGTTCCTGAAGAAATTAATCGACGCATTGTAGATCACATTAGTGATGTGAATTTCACGCTAACTGAGCATGCTAGAAGGTATTTACTCAGTGAGGGGATCCGAGGAGATAGAGTTATAAAAACTGGTGGTTTTATGAATGAGATCATAAATGAACACGCCCAAAAAATTGCGCAATCAAAAGTTTTGGATACTCTGGACCTACATAGCAGTGAATATTTCATTGCCTCAATTCATCGGGAGGAGAATGTTGATAGCCAGGATAAGTTGAAGAGGATTATCTCTTGTTTTAAAAGAATTATTAAAGAATTTAAATTTAAAATTATTTTTTCATGTCATCCTCGTACTTTAGCTAGGCTAAAACAATTTGCGATTAGCTTGCCAGAAGGTGTTGTTGTAACTAAGCCGTTACCGTTATTTGATTACTTATGGTTACAAAAGAACTCTCTCTGCGTGATTTCTGATAGTGGCACAATCACAGAGGAAGCCGATGTTCTATGTATTCCCGCTATTACTCCTAGAGAGTCGCACGAGAGGCCGGAGGGCTTTGACGCGGGAGTGTTAGTCATGACTGGATTTGACCCAGACTTGACAGTTAAGTCCATAAAAATTCAGATCGAAACTTATCGTAGTGATGCATTTAGACCAAAAGTGTCAGATTATCATACAGAAAGGCCAAGCTTGACCGTGCTGAAGGCAATCCTGTCATATATTGATTATATAAACTATAATGTGTGGCACAAAGACCGGCGCATTTAAAAGAGAACTAGTCAAGCAACTCATTGATATTGTTATTACTTGTCATTGAACTGAAACACCTAAGAGGTTTAAGGGTTTTCGAACATGCTCAAACGTATTTTTAATAAATTACTCAAGGTCACTGTTGGGCGGGTCAACCTTGTGATTGGTCAGGCTTTGTTTGGTAATGGTTCGGGCTTTGTCGAAAACATCGTTGGTCTTGGCTTAGTTTACTATGCCCGCAGAAAAAAACCAAAAAGTGAACCTCAGCCTCTTCATTTATCAACCAAATTAGATGAGATGAAGGCGAGCGGTTTCGTGTTTGTCGAGAGTAGTGGAGATAACGGAGCCATAGTGTCACTCCAACGTAGGTTTAATTTATGGTGCGACAAGAACAAAGAAAAAATAAGCCAATACCGATTGCAGTGTAGCTCTGTCGGCCAAGGCTCTAAATTTTTCAATGATTTTCCAGAACTATTAAATTTGCTTAATGGCGAGGTGTCGGAATTATTGAAGGGTTATTATGGATCAGATTTTGAAGTTTTGAATGTCCACATATACCGTACATTTATGCCTGAACAAAGAGCAATGCAGGAGGATGGCAGTGCATATGGAAGTACGCTGTGTTGGCACAGTGACGGCTCTACGACGGATACATTGAAAGTATTTTTTTTGCTTAATGATTTGACGGTTGATGGTGGCCCAATGCTCGTTTTGAACAAATCACACAGCCGGATTATATTTGGCCGTCATATCCCATTTGTTCTCGAGAAGCACGGTAAGCCCAATAAAACTGAGTTTAATAAATTTGATGGCGCTTATTATGGAGCTAAGGGAAGGTGTATGATTGTCGACACCAATAGGTGCCTCCACCGGGCATCTATTCCTGAGGCTATGCCGCGGGACATGGTATGTTTTTATATTGGTGTAGATATAGGGCAGAATAATTCTGCATTTCATAATTCAGGGCGAGAACCTTACTCAGGTTTAATGCGCTTGTTAAACCTTTAAAAAAGTGTTCACTAAAAAATGCAGAAAGAACAACTATCGCTCGGTATAATTGGTGTTTCGGATGGAAATGGACACCCTTTTTCATGGTCTTCGATATTTAATGGCTATAACGTCCCTAGAATGGAGGAGTGTGGTTACCCTTTAATCCCTCGGTATCTTGAAAAGGAAAGATGGCCAAGTGCGACGCTTAGCTCAGCGAAAGTAGATTATGTTTGGACGCAAGATCCGAGTATGTCTAAAAAAATTGCTGAAACAGCACTTATACCTGAGATTGTGGGTGCTCCAGAGGATATGCTTGGTAAGGTGGATGCCATCTTACTTGCAAGGGATGATGCAAAAAATCATTTAAAAAATGCGAAGGTATTTCTAGAAAATAAGGTGCCAATTTACATTGATAAACCTATTGCAACGTCATGCGCTTCATTGGAGAAGCTATGGAATACTCAGACGTCTGATTATCAGGTTTTTAGCTGTTCTGCCTTATCATTTGCTGATGAGTTGCAATTAGACTTAGTTGACAAACAAAAAATTGGCAAAATAATTTCCATTACCGCATGGTCACCAAAGTGTTGGGAAAAATATGCCATTCATTTGATAGAGCCCATCATTGATTATTTTGGTAATGAAGACGCCATCATTAGTCACACGGCAATGCATCATAATGATGGTGGTACCAGATTAGAGCTGACTTATGAAAATTGTCCAAGCATTGTTGTCGAGACCTTAGGGACAAAATCTGGTTCAGGTCTAGGCATTCGTTACACGGGTGAAAATGGCACAGTTGAGAAAGTGCCCACCGATATGTTTAAAGCATTTAAAAATTCGTTGGCATTGTTTGTGACGAATGTTAGAAATCCCCATAGATCGTTTGCAACCTCTTATGAGCACCACAGAAAAGTTGTAAAAATCATAGAATTGGGAACCTGATGGAAAAGAGCAAAACGGTTTTAATAACTGGTGCTAGTGGTCTAGTTGGAATGGGGATCTGCAAACATTTAAGCTTCAATAACTGGAATATTGTTGTGGCTTCAACATCTTATAAAAAAGCTGAACAGGTAAAATCTGCAATTGGTGGACAGGATCAAGTAACTGCTTTGGAACTTGATCTTTTAGACCAGCAGTCAATAGAAACCGTTATAGACAGGCTAGTGAATGAGAAGGTGCCACTGACTCATATCGTCAATAATGCACGAAGTCTTGAAACGTTGCTGACAGATGATGACGGATTTACAAGTGCCAACAATTTCCTAAAAGAATTTGAGTTATCAATAGTCCAGCCATATCGGTTTCTATGCGCACTTAAAAAAAGAAAAGTATTCAATATAAATGCAATTGTGAACATCAGCTCTCAGTATGGAATAACCGTTCCTAATCCGAACCTATATGAAGACCCTGACCAAATCGTCCCAATAAATTACGGAGTAGTGAAAGCGTCTTTAAATCAGATTACAAAAGAACTTGCAGTAAGGTTGGCGCCAGAAAACACTCGCGTAAATGCTGTGGCTTTTGGTGGTTTTTCTGGACGTGAAACTGAGAGGTTTAATGAAAAATATTCTAAAATGCTTCCAATAAAAAGGATGCTGGAACCAGAAGAAGCCGGCCCACCGGTAGAGTTTCTTTTGGATGATGCAAAAAGCTCTTCCATAACTGGCCACGTTTTGGTGGCTGATGGTGGTTGGACAATTACTTAGAATTCTGGAATTGTTCAAAGTAAACATTCACACGTGATCAGTGTTAACGCCGCTTTGAATGTAAATAATAAACTTCCAAGAAATATCCATTCACGCATTTAGAATTTAGCCTTTACTAACCCTCTGACTTGTAAATATAGGAATCGACTGAAGAAATGTTTGTAAAAAGCCAGGCACCATATCTATCTATCATGAAGGGGCGATGGTTTGATTATGGCAAGGTCATGGTTTTCTCTTTATTCATTTTTTATCTAGATTTTCTGCTAACTAGCAGTATGCCTTACCTTTTTGAACAGGTTGACGCTTTCATAAAAAATCCAAATTTTGAGCTCACTAGTTACATTCTGTTCTTGGGCGTGTTGATCATTTTAAGGCCATTAATTGGATTTTTGATTTCTTCGGTCCAAATCTATTTGCTTCAAAAAATTTTGAGGAAGATTGAAACTGAGGTTGCTAAAATTATAAAAGTAGAATTCGATACTGATGTAAAAAATTATTCAGCATCGCAATCAGCAAATATAATAATTACCCACGGCAGGTACTTCATTGACAATTTTCTAATACCTTTGTCGCGAGCAATTACAGAAGCGGGATCCCTAGTTTTTGTTGGCATTGGTATGTTTGTTGTTTTTCCAATACCTGTGGTTTTGTTCTTTGTTTCTATCTTAGCTTTGCTTTTATCATATTATTTTTTTAGCCGTAATATTATTCAACACCATGGGGAGTTATTGGTTCGCTCCAGTGAAAAAATTATGGAATTATCTTCAAAAGGACTCTATCAAAATATTGAATATAACGAAAAAGGTAACAAGGGAACTAAACGATCACTAATTGACCTGCCCACAATTCTTGACGAAAAAATGTTAGCCAACACTATTCTTGGAAGCTTAAGCCAAGGGGCAAAATATATCGTTGAGTTTTGTGCTCTTATTAGCTTTGGAATAGCTAGTTTTTATTTGCTTTTGACAGATCCAAGTCAAATTGGACCATTTGTTTCGACGTTCGTATATGCTGGATTAAGGCTCTTGCCGTCAATAAGTTCTGTAATAGGCTTTTTTCAAAGTAAAGAAAATGCTTCCCATGCAATGGAGCAGTTGGCCGAGAAGCTCAGCAAACGTTGATTATTGAAAGGCGGTAACACTAATGGCCAGAAGCATTGCTGTTATACCCGCTAGGGGTGGGTCTAAAAGGATACCAAAAAAGAATATCATAGAGTTCAACGGTTTGCCTATGATTGGATGGACTATCAGAGCTGCTATCGACAGTAAACTATTTGAACAAATTGTTGTTTCAACAGACGATGATGAAATTGCCGAAATTTCCAGGGTATTTGGAGCGGAAGTTCCTTTTAAACGAATAGACAAAGTAGATGATTACAGCTCTGTTAGCGAGGCTGTAATAACTACTGTAAATCAAGCCATAGAGTTCTATGAAAAGTCATTTGATAATGTAGCTATGCTAATGCCAAATTGTCCGCTGCGCGATGCCAATGATATTAATTTAGCCTGGGATTTTTTTGAGTCCAATGAACATAACTTCCAAATCAGCGCGTTTGAGTTTGGCTGGCAAAACCCTTGGTGGGCTGCAACACTTTCTGATGATGGACAGCCTAAGCCTTTATTCCCTGATGCTGCAGTAAAAAGATCTCAAGATTTGGCCAGGTTATACTGCCCTACGGGGGCGGTTTGGATAGCGGTAGTTGACGGGCTTTTAGAATCTAATACTTTCTATGGCCCGGGTCATGTATTTTGCCCTATTAAGTGGCAAAACTCTATAGATATTGATGAGTGGGCAGATCTTGAGTTTGCTCAACTTTTGGCAGAAAGGATTGACCGATGACTTTCTTAAGCTTTTTTTTCTTCACCTCAAATTTTTATGATTTTAAGCCGCAAATAGGGATCGGCACTTAAGTGATTAAAATCCGCAATTTTGGTATGAATCTGGTGATTATCTGTAATGAAATTTGTATTTCGAGCTGATGCTAATGAAAGTATTGGAATTGGTCACGTTATGCGGTGCCTTTCCCTTGCTGAAGCTCTCCAAGAAAAAGGGCATAGTTCCGTTTTTGCAATGAAAACCCCCTCTGGTTTATTGACTAATAAGATTATATCAAACGGCCATGAACTCCAGATTTTAAAGACCCCACATACGGGTTCTGGTTTAACTGAACTTGCGAACAACGAAAGTCAACTTTCAGCAACAAATCAAATAGCTGACGCACATCTGTTTTTATCTTCAATTAAAGGGACAAGGCCTGAGTGGGTAATTGTTGATCATTACGCACTCGATTGTGATTGGCATAAATGTGTTCAACCCTATTGTAATAATTTGATGGTGATAGATGATTTGATAAATCGTGAAATGCACTGCCAAGTTTTGCTTAATCAGAATCTTGGGACAAAAAACCTTCACTATCGAAAGCTTAGCCCAAATACTCAAAAGTTTATGATTGGCCCCAAATATGCGTTACTGCGAAAAGAATTTTCTTTAGTCAGGTCAGCCAGTTTGAAACGCAGAGAACAACTTGAAGTTAGGAAAGTGCTACTCACAATGGGTGGCGCGGATCAATCTAACTACACTATTAGAGCATTGAAGAAACTTGAAGGCGCTGAAATTTCAA
>Ga0181564_10003449_pt1 | contig 13599 bp, 11 predicted proteins | sample 011ome_24_FD_134512 | JGI IMG/M metagenome (GOLD analysis project Ga0181564, IMG submission 134512) | Coastal salt marsh microbial communities from the Groves Creek Marsh, Skidaway Island, Georgia - 011513CT metaG (megahit assembly) | ecosystem: Environmental > Aquatic > Marine > Intertidal...
ATAGAATCCAGAAAGACATGGGATCCAGATTTTGCTGCCAAAGAATGGAAGCTGCATAGGTACAGGTGAGTTGCAAGAAAATCAAAAAGCTAAGCCGAGATTAAAAGCTAATCATCCACAGCTACAGCCCTATCGAATGGTACAGAGCCCGTTCAGGTAAAAAATAGCCGCCCGAGACTGAATTAAAACTTGTTCTATGGACGGACCTTTAGTCCAAAGTATGAACGGGTCACGAGCTTCTCCTCTAATAACAGCAACCCAGTGCGCTAAATTGTATTTTTTTCGGCAAATAACATGTAATTAACCCAGGTGAGGGTGACAGTCTTCATCATACGCGTGAGAGGGTTGACTACCACACCAGTTTGCGCAGATACGCTCATATTGGCTTGCTGCAGAAAAGGCCTGAGTTCGCTCGGCTTGCATAGTTTTTGGTAGTGGTGTGTACCTTTTGGCAATAGTCGAAACAGTCTTTCCGCTCCAAGAATAGCGACCACATAGGCTAACCAATTGCGATTGATGGTAGCAATAAATTGAGCGCCGCCAGGTTTAACCAATGCGCAGCAAGCGGCCATAAAAGTGTCGAGCCGCGCCACATGTTCAACAACCTCCATGTTGAAGACAAAGTCAAATTGCTGGCCCGTGCTAGCCAACTCTTCTGCCGTTATAAGTTGGTAATGAATAGGCAGTCCTTGCTGATTGGCATGGAGCTGAGCGACGCAAATATTTTGCTCGACAACATCTATTCCAGTTACATCGGCACCCTCTCGCGCCAGAGCTTCGCTTAAAATGCCGCCACCACAGCCAATATCGAGCACCCTGAAACCGCTTAGGGAGTGAACGGACTGTCCAACATGCTTATGAATGACAAGTTGCTTGATGATCCACTGCATACGAACCTTGTTTAGCGTATGCAGCGGCCAAAACGGGCCGTCCAAATCCCACCAACGGTTCGCCAGCTCGGAATAGTAGGCGACTTCATTTGCATCAATGCTGCTAGGTGTTATTGCTTTCATAGCTCGCTCTCCGGCGCCGTTGCCACTGGTACCAGTTTAACCAGAGTCTATAGCCGAGCTCAGCTAACCAGCGAACGCCGGGGCACAACAAAATGTTGGCAATGCTTCTAAAACGTGTGTGCTGCCATGCCAACACATTTGCCTCCAGACCAGTAACCCAACGACCTGCTGAAGTTTGTATATGCAATTGACTCAACAGCCTTTTTTGCTGTGCTGGTGCAAGGGTGCTGATAGCCACCAATTCTAGATTTTCGTCGTGGTACTTGCGCAACTTATCCATTTCCTTGGTGCAGACAGGACAATGGTCATCGTAGAAAAGTTTATCTTTATTCATGTCCTGAATACGTAGGCACGGCGTGAACGGATGGCACCCGATCCACTGAAAAGATAGGTGACAAACCGCTCAATATGGGCAATCAAGAGGTTATTGAGGAGGCTCACTTTTAGTCAGAGCACTCTGGTCAGTGGATCAGGCTGCCTTTTCAAAATAGCCCTCTGATATGCGGAGGCGGGTACGGGTTTTACCCTGATTTTACGGACATATCAGAAAAGGCTGACAATGGCCTGCGGGGTGTGTTAAGTCAAAATGAAGAAAATACTCGGAAGAGTTCAAGCGGGAAGCAGTCCAATTTGCCAGCCAGCCTGGTGTCACCCAGAACCAGATTGCCGAAGGCTCGGTATCAATGCCAACAGGATAGTGTTTTCACTTAACAGGCTCTGTTTCACGCTTCTTGGTCAGCGTCTTTGGCGTCAAAATATTAATTCTGGCATTTGGAGTGGGTGGAGTCTTAGGTGCTGGCGGCTGCGGCAATACAATGTCATTGGGATACTGCACATGCCGAGATACCCAAGCCTATTAACCAGAAAACTTCCCCCATCGGCTCCATTGTGCCCCCCAAGCCTTTATCCCTAAAACCTGGCCAGATAAAAAAATGGTCCCTGCTTAGAGAGTTTTCTGCAGAGTCCAGGTGCCACTGTTACAGCCCGCTCACGGTTCGATAAAATCCCTTCAGCGTCTCTGAACGCACTCCTGGAGCCTCTCGAGGCTCCATCCCGAATACCTAGCCGGGGTCTCAAAAGACACGAAGGAATGGTTGTCATAGCCTGATAATGTCACTGTAAATGCACGGATCAAATATGGGGTTTTCTTTAATTACCTAAAATAATCTACGGTTTGGACCTACAGATGTATTGATCCAATGCGCCAATCCTTCTGGCAATACTTCTTTTGCGGATAAAGCTATAAATCCATAGAAGGAATCAAGACCTATTAGCCTTAAGCTCGGCTTAGGGCAACTCATTGAAATTGCTCATTTTATTTGGCAGTATGGGTCTTTAAATAGTAGGCGTATTGAATTATCTCAATTTTTGTACATTTAAAGATGGAAAATGGAGCAGCAATGGAAGGTTATAGAATTATAAAGTTGATGAAAAAAAAGCTCAGACTAACAAGTTTGTTATCTTTATGCCTTATTACTGCTCTCCGGGTACAAGGAGCAGTAAATGGTGATTCTGCACCACAATGGACGCTACCGCAGCTTTTAGAGGAGACGGTTTCGGTATCACTGAGTGATCATGCCGGAAAAATCATTTACCTGGATTTCTGGGCATCTTGGTGTCCGCCTTGCCTGGTTTCCATGCCAATCATGAATGAGATGCGTAATCGTCTACAGGCTGATGGCGTGGATTTTGAAGTCATTGCAATTAATGTGGACAGCGACCCCAGGGATGGGATTGAATTTCTTTTGGACAACCCCGTGGACTTTATTGTGCTATCAGATCCGAATGGAAATAGCCCCGCTGAATACAGCTTAAAAGGTATGCCAACGTCATACTTGATCAATCAGCAAGGCAATATCGTCATGGTTCATGAAGGGTTCAAACGCAGTGATGCTCATAAGATTGAAAATCAGATAATTTCGCTAGTAGATTCCCAATGAAAAAAAAACAACTTTTGATATCAGCTTTGGTTTGCATTGCTCCGCTGACAACAAGCTGTCAGCCGGTTCAGGCCTGGGAGCGCGGTACGTTGGCCAAGCCTGAAATGGCCATAGATTCCTATCCAATGGAAACGATACTCAACAATCATATATTTTTCAGCAAGGAAGCATCGAACGGCGGTCACAATGCGGTCGGTGGTGGTTGCGGCTGTAACTGAACAATGAAACTGTTTTCATGAAGTCCCGATCTTTAATGGCATTGACCGCGTCAGCCCTCGCATTACCGGGCATCTCTGTGCCTGCAAAAGCAGATACTCCGCCCACTGAAAGCAGTATCGGTTATCGTATTTCCAGCTACAAGGAAGACAAGCTGCCTGAGAAGTTTTTGTTAACTGGAAGTCCCGAACGATACGACATCACAATCCACCAGTTCCAGCTCGTGACCCCGGTTGGTGAAAATTATGGGCTAACACTCAATTCAAGTTATGAGAGTATGAGCGGAGCTTCGCCTTGGTATGCGATACGGTCTTTCGATGGTGAAAAATCAATAGTGATGAGCGGTGCAACCATACATGAGCAGCGTAGAGATTATAACCTGACCATGCGGCGCTACCATGACAATGGAAACTATGCCATCAGCCTCGGTACTTCGAAAGAAAATGATTATGATTCCTGGAGTGGTGGCTTTGATATGTCGAGGAATTTTAATGACAATCAGGCCACGCTATCTGGCGGTATTAGTATGTCGAATGACGACATTAATCCAACGGATGCCGCGTTGTTCAATCGTGTAATGGATGAAAGCAAACGCACTGCGTCAGGGTTTTTCTCTGTAAGCCAGATTATTAACCAAAATTCCTTTTTTCAGTCTTCACTTAACGTGACCCGGCATAATGGATTTCTTACAGATCCTTATAAGCTGGGTGATCGGCGTCCAGAATCCAAGACACAGATTGCGTGGTCAAATGCTTACAGACGTTTTTTTACCTCACTTGATGCAGCAATGCATCTGGATTTGCGTCTTTATGATGATAGTTTTGGCATCAATTCTGTCACACTGGATGCATCTTGGTACCAAAATTATGGCGATAACTGGCAAATCACCCCCAGTATTCGTTATTACAGTCAGTCAGCAGCAGATTTTTTTACTCCAGCAAATGATTTCTCCTCACCCGCACTTTTAAATTCCAGTGATTATCGATTAGCTGCCTATGGCGCAGTTAGCGGTGGATTACAGTTGCTGACTAGGCTGGATAATCTTACCTTGACCTTTGTCCTTGAGCGGTATGTTACTGATGATGGCTACTCGATCTATGGAGGATACAGCAGTCCAGCTCTGGTGAACTTTACTAGGATGTCACTGGGTGTCAGCTACACCTTCTGATCCCGTAAAGAAGTTCCATTATCGATTCAGGGCAATGGGCAGCCCCTGTGAAATTATCTTAGAACAGGAATGTAAGGATACATCCAGAGCTGTTGTATCTTTGCTTGAAAAGGAAGTTCGACGACTCGAAAACCAATACTCCCGCTTTTTACCTAATAGCATCACGACTCGGATCAACGAGTCGGCAGGTCACGGTATTTCCATAGCCATTGATCGAGAAACTGAAAAGCTCTTGGATTATGCCGACACGTGTTATGAGCAAAGCGATGGCCTATTCGATATTACCAGTGGTTCGCTGAGAAAAATCTGGAATTATCATGATCTCGAGCAAAAGCAGGTCTTACCTGATGATTCGGTCATCAGGAAAGAGCTTGAAAAGGTAGGCTGGAAAAAAGTTGAAAGACAACCGGGTAGAATATGCTTGCCACTGATTGGAATGGAGATAGATTTTGGTGGAATCGTAAAGGAATATGCAGTCGATTGCGTAGCAGCGATAGCAGAAGCTAGAGGTATTGGTCCGGGTATAGTGGAGCTGGGCGGTGATATCCGCATGTTTGGTAATACCACGGGTGAGTCTTGGCGAGTAGGAATTCGAGATCCGCATGGAGCAGTTTTGAGCAGTACGATCGCATTCATCAAAGTGCAGCAAGGGGGGATTGCCACAAGTGGTGACTATGAACGTTACTCTCTCATCAAAGGGAAAAAATATAGTCACATTTTAAACCCTTTAACAGGCTGGCCTGTAGAAGGCTTAAGTTCAGTGACAGTCCTTGCTGATCAGTGCATCGTTGCTGGCAGCGCAGCATCTATAGCGGTACTAAAAGGGGAAAAAGGAATTGATTGGATCAAAGCTCTGGGCCTGCCCTTTCTGTGTATTGACCAAAGGGGACGGACGTCAGGAACGATTGAACAATTTAAACAAGGAGGTTTTTGACATATAGCTATTAGGCGACTGTTTTGTTCTGAAATAAAAAAGACGGCATACAAAGCAGTCCAAAAGTAGATTTGCCCAATAAGAATGGGTAGCATACTCTACATGTTGGAAGCGAGTGCAATAGGATCTCTGTGTAACCATACATTACATTCCCAGTAAAATATTTATCCATAGCATTTATTCTTTGGGATAATGTAATGCTCGAACTAAAAAGATAAAAATAAATGCGCCGAATAATCATAAATTTTATTATTCTCCTCTCAGCCATCCCACTGCATTCATTTGCTGAAGAGACTACGTTTTCTTCTATAAAAGCCATAAGGAGCAACGGGAAAGCTAGTTCAACAACTTTCCAGCTTTCTGTTAGTGGCTTAGACTCAGACACAAAAATAACTACTGCTAATAACGCCGTAATAACTCTCAATGTCAATCCCGCAGCTGACGATATTGGCAAAACCGCAGATATATTCAATGCAGTTTTAGTCAATAAGAAATGGTGGGTGTTAGATGAAACTGGCACCTACATTCCTTGGAATGGCGCTAGCCTAAAAAAACTTGTGCCATTTCAAGAAGGGGTCACTCTTGAGAAATCCTTATCGATAGATTTTTTATCAGGCAAGTTCAATATTGCTGGCGAGTTGCGATATTTTTTTGCTTATGTAGCTGAGGGTTCAAATTATTTCGTATTAACTCCAAAGCCTTTTAAATTAAATGTCGTAGAAGGAGGAAGTGATACAGGTAGTGAGGCGCTGACAATATATAAAAAAGATGTCGAGCAACAAATTGTTCAGTCCCGATGCGTTATTTGTCATGTCGATGGGGGGCTGGCAAGAAATTCTTCGCTAATATTTTCCCATAAAAATGAGTTAGCACCTGAATCAAACTTCAATATTTTAAAGGACTTTATTTCACTCAGGGACGATGGCGTTAATCATATTCTTGATACTTCATCTGGCGGAAATAACCATCCAGGCGGCGTGCAGCTATCAAAAAACTCAGAACTTTACAAAGTCTTTGAAAATGTACTGAGATCTATAGTTAATGGAAAAGCCGGCAATGTTATAAATTTTGGACAGCCCACATTGTCAAAAAGTGACTCACTTACTTTATTTTCAGGCGCACAACATGAATCAAAAGTAAGAACGCTAAGAAGAGCAGCTTTAATTCTGGCGGCTCGTTTACCAAGCGAGAATGAAATAAGTAAAGTGTTGGACGGAACAGAATCTGACCTCGATGAAGTGTTGCTAGGGTTTATGGAAGAGAAGGGGTTCCATGAATTTCTAATTGAAGGTGTCGAAGACCGATTACTGATTCGTGGAGGGATGTGTGGTGTAAATTCTGCGCATCCAAACTTTGTCAAGCTGAGGGAGCTTGTCTGGGAGCATGAAAGTACCACTGGAGAACCCGCTGATAGAATTGGTAATCTCGCCTATTGGTCGTGCCAAAGAACTGCAGGTGAGTTAGTAGCTTATGTTGTAGAAAATAATTTGCCTTATTCTGAAATTATCACTGCAGATTACATGATGATGAATCAGCCGCTGAACGATTATTTAGGCGGAACTGCAGAATTCAATGAATCAGAATACTGGACATTTAAACCATCAAGAATTATGGAATACTACACTAGAAATAATATCCAAGAGAGTGACGAAGCGATATTTACATTCCATAACAAACTGGACGGTTACTCAAATCCTCTGAGACCTTATCCGCATGCTGGCCTTTTGACAGACTTGGGCTTTTTGGCAAGGTACCCTACCACAGCCACTAATAGAAATAGGGCTAGGGCAAGATGGACTTTCTATCATTTTTTAAATATTGATATCGAAAAAAGCTCTCAAAGACCAACCGATCCCCAAGCGTTAGCAGATACAAATAACCCAACTATGAACAATGGTAATTGTACAGTTTGTCATTCAACTCTTGATCCGGTTGCCGGTGCATTCCAAAACTGGGATGAAAATGATCTCTATAGACCTGGGAATGGTAAAGATTCTTTAGATGGTTTTTATAAATACCCACCAGATGGCTCTATTTCGATGTATGAAGAGGGTGATGTATGGTACCGAGACATGCGCGAACCCGGTCTATTTGAATATAAGATAAACGATGATGACTATACCTTGCAGGAGCTCGCTAACCTTATTATAGCTGAGGATGCGTTTTACGAATCTACAGTAAAGTTCTGGTGGCCGTCGGTATTTGGTCATGAGATGTTGGATAAACCTGTGGTTGAAAGTGATACAGACTATCCGAGCCGTATTTTGGCCTACAATCAGCAGCAACTTTCTCTCAATGAATTTTCAGAGATTCTTAAAAATACAAAAAATCTAAAATCAATGCTATTGAGCATGATTAAAAGCCCATGGTCTACTGTTGTTTCTTTAGATGATGATGTTAGTTTGGATGGAATGGCTGAGGCATCTATAACAGAATTTCAATTATTGAACCCTATTCAACTCGTCAACAAGACAGAATTTTTGACAGGATTAATCTGGGGAAGGCATCTTACACAGAAAAATAACAATCCTTATGGAAGGAGTGGCAAATTAGTAAGAGATTATAATCTTGTTTATGGCGGCCATGACTCAAAAAACGTGACAAAAAGATCCGATAATTTAACAGCCTTAACTTTAGATGTCGTCTTGCAGCAGGCTGCTGAATTGGCGTGTCCTGCTACAGCAATAGACCTTTACAGAAATCCTGAAGATCGCCTTATCTTCAAGAACGTTGATGAAAATTTAACACCTAATGAGATGCAGCCTTTTTCGCTAAGCACATCTGAATCAAGAAATCTAAGAACCTATTTAGTAGAACTGGTTGAGCGTTTTCACGGAAATTACTATGACATAGACGATGACGAAATTATTAGGATACATAACATTTTTGTTGAGGTTTTTTTATCCACAAAAGAGGAAAATCTCGATAATTTGAGTATTGATCAATTTTGTTGGCCCAGCGGTGCTGACGCAGAATTTCCACAATTGTTAGGGTTGAATCCTTATGATTATTCAATTGAGGATAACGGTTGGCTGAGGCATGATTGGGAAAAATTTAATGATCAAGGAATAGATCTCTATAAAGATCAAAAGTTCACGAAACGTGCTTGGCAATTTGTTCTTATATATTTGATGGCGCATTATAACTATATCCATGAATAAAATATCACGTCGCAAATTGATCCGCAGTTTGGCTATATTACCTTATCCGCTAACGGCGGGATTTTGGTCGCAGAATAGTTTTGCTGCAGTTAACTCGGACATCTATTTTCTTACAATTCAGACAATTGGAGCATGGGACGTTACTGTATTTTGTGATCCTAAAGAAAATACTGCGGGTGAAAAGGAGATTACAAATTGGTCAAAAAAAGACGAAACTCGACAAATAGGTAATCTCACCTACGCACCTTTTGCAAAAAACAAAGAATTTTTTGAGAAGTACTACAACGACATGCTTGTCGTGAATGGTGTAGATGCACAGACCAATTCTCATACTGTTGGTGTAACTAACAACTGGAGCGGTAGAACAGCTGCCGGCTATCCTTCATTGCCAGCATTATTTTCGTCAGTTTATGGGCTTAACGATCCACTGCCATATATAAGTTTCGGTGGCGCATATAGCTACACTGCTAATCAAGTTTCACCTGCCATTATTGGAAACCCAGGATCTATAAAAGAACTATTATTACCAAACACTGATGGTTGGGGCGGTAGTAATAAAGTTGATAACGCCCTTTGGAAGCTGATACAGGCAGAAAATATAGCATCTATCCAATCAGCTTCGGCAAAAAGTATGAATTTTGAAAGTCAAAAAAGACGTTTGGAATACATTGAAGCTTTTGGTAATTCAGAAAAACTTGCCGCATTGGGCAATAAGTTACCTGATAGCAATGAACTGCGTAGCTTACCTGAATTACAACAACAAATAATCGCAGCCTTGTCGGCTTTTTCTGCAAACACTACTATCACAGCTGATATATCACATGGGGGTTATGATACTCATGAAAATAATGACAACCAACAAGGCCAACTACTGTCAGAGCTAGTTACTGCATTAGACTTTATGTGGGAGCAGGCTGAGATACTAGGAATAGCAGATAAATTATTTGTCATGATTGGATCTGACTTTGGAAGGACGCCTTACTATAATGCTAACAGAGGTAAAGACCACTGGAATGTAGGCAGTTATATATTTATGAAAAAAAATGCATCTTTTACTAATCAGGTAATTGGTGAAACTGATGCATTACATAATGCAATGGGTCTAAGTTACAAAAATTTACAGCCAGACGGTTCAAGCGAAACTATTAAACCTATACATGTACACTCCGCAGTAAGAGATTATCTTGGGATCACAGGAACAAAAATTGATATGATGTTTCCGCTAGGCCCTCATAACAAATACAACCTATTTGGTTAGCGGGTGTGACGGACTATCAAAACTTCGTTGACTCGGGTCGAAATCTACCATCATTTTGGTAGTGCTCTATCATTATTGCACTCTAAGAAAATTCCATAGAGAAGTGTTATTGAACAATAATCATGCACATCCTGCGATAAGGTGAGACCCGTACCATTCCTGTCCCAGCCCCAACCTGTTTGAGCCCACTCGAATCTAAAGCCTGTGGCTATTTGACCCTGAATCGCCACCCGTTCACCAGACAGATTCCAGCTTCATTTTGTAGTGCCTTGCATACTCTACCGGAGACTTCTGGTTATTAAAACTGTGCCGTCTCCAGGCGTTATAAAACATTTCGACATAATCGAACACATCCGTCCTGGCTTCTTCCCTTGTCGAGTATGTTTTCCGCTCTACCCTCTCCCGCTTTAACACCTGGTAGAAGCACTCAGCCACCGCATTGTTATGGCAGTTGCCTTTTCTGCTCATACTGCCTTCCAGGTTGTTGTCTTTCAGGAAGGACTGCCAGTCATGGCTGGTGTACTGGCTGCCCTGATCAGAATGCACCATCCCCCTGGATTTTAGGCTCCTGCACCAGAAAGCCATCAGCAGTGCATTGAGCACCAGTGTCATGGTCATCCTGGGCGGTATCGACCAGCTACAGACCTTCCGGCAAAGCAGATAAACTACCACAGCCAAGTACAACCAGCTTCCATGTGTGCGGATATGTGTATATCCGTTACCTATGCATCTTTAGGTGTCATGCTGGCGAACCATCGCTGTAGCCGGTTGGGAACAACGAAATTGGCTGCATCTCCTCTATCTCGAGGCTTCATATAGTCTACCTGGGCTGTTAGCCCCGCCAGGCGCATCAGTTGATGGACTCTACTAGGACTACATCCTTCACTATATTCTCTTAGATTCTCATGGATATTATGATAGACATAAACACCACTAGATTTTAGCCAGATCTGCTTGATCAACCCTGTGATCCGCTCATCTATATACTGTAGTTTGGACTTGGATAGAGGTCGCCATGCGTAATACCCAATGGGAAGGACGTAAAACAAGTCACAGAGCCAGCGGAAAGGCCATACCCGATATAGTTACGGATGAATGAGTACCTCACTCAGGGGGGTTAGCGAAGTACGCCGCGGCTTTTTTTGAATGTCTCACTCTTCGGTGACACGCTTCAGTTCTTTCTGAAGTCGTTTGATCTCAGCCTGGTCATGACACTTGTCTTGATGTTCGTCAGTAGGAGGACCGCATCGCTTCAACCAGGCATACAAACTGTGGGTAGTGGCTAACAATCTGTTGGCTTTTTTTGCGACACTAATACCCCCACCAGCTCTATATGGCTTCCTGAGTTATCTAAAAGCCCGAATACCGTATTTGAGATCTCAAACGGGCCTTATCAGCCGACGATGGAAGGGGTGCTTATAAAAATGTCTCATAAGATGTACTGATACAAAAAGTACAGTGCTATAGCCGGTGCTTAATGCGTGGTTTACAATAATTAAAATAATTATCAAATAATAAAAAGATCTATGAATGCAAAAAAAATAATTGCCTTTTGTGTTGCTATTGTATTTTTGTTTTTATTTGTCATTTCTATTGATCCAAGCATTGACTGGACCGATGACAAACTCAAGTTAATAGCAAATGTTCTGCCAGTTGTATCTGCCCTTGGGCTTATTGTTGGTTTTACAAGGCGGTTCTTGTTATCTACGCTTCTCACAATCGCCTTCTGCTTATTGCTTTTTAATATCCATACATTGAAGTTAGAGCATCTTGACCAACCATTGAAGTTTGCTGACTCTTTCTTAATTTGGCAAACCCTCAACAATTGGAACTTACTTTCACTATATGCACCGAAGTGGCTTGCACCAATATCAATAGTTTCTATTGTTTTGGTTTCTTGGTTTTTTTATATAGAAAAGCCAATGTGTTTCCGCTTAAGTATACCTATTGGTTTTATTGCTTTAACAAGCCTGTTAGCTTTAGGTTTTGAAAGTTATAGTCCAGCAACTCTTTATGGTCCTTATGCTCATGGTGCAAAGCCTTGGGAGTCTAATGATATTTCTAACAAACAGGGGTTAATCGCTTCATTAGCCTCTGGAGCCCGCTCTGCCCGGTTCACATTACCAGAATATGATCAGTCACTAATCGATGATTTTTTGCTCAATCAATCCAATGTTCCTACTGACAATAAAGCGCAAATGCGGCCGGATATTATTTTTTGGCTGGCTGAAAGCTTTTTTGATCCAGGAATTATAGAAGAAGTAGAAACTTGCGACTATCTACCAACATTTTGTAACCTTAGAAATAATTCTCTACAAAGCAGTCTGCAAGTGCCTACCTTTGGTGGCAATACGACTCGCACAGAGTTTGAAGTTTTGACTGGTGTACCATTTATGTCTTTAGGTACTGAGAATTATCCATATCTCTCGGTAGTTCATGACAAGATAAGTTCAATTCCGTGGTCTCTAAAAAGTCTAGGTTACCAAAATACAGTCATACACCCCAATAGAGATGGTATGTGGCAGCGTGATCGAGCTATGCCTTTATTGGGATTTGATGACTTTATAAGCCGAAAACATTTCATAAGACCGGAAACGGATGGCGTGTGGCCCTCTGATGCAGAGTTGTCGCGCCGTGTAATTCAAGAGCTTCAGTCTGATGAAGTGCCACAGTTTATCCTCGCAATCTCAATGGAAGGTCATGGTCCCTTCCCAAAACGAAATGTACTCGATACGCAAAGACGTGATTCAATAGAGCCGCCTTTCGCGATGGGCGATAAATCAGTAACTGAATGGCGCGAATATATTTACCATGCAGAAAATGCTAGCAAGGCTATTTCAGAGCTGAAGCACTTTGTCGAACAACGTAAAAGACCGACTCTAGTGGTATTCTTTGGCGATCATCTACCCAGCCTTCCTAATGTGTTTAGGGAAGTAAAATTTTCCAACGGACAGAGTGCACCTCAGCAAAAAACACCTGCATTTGCTTTCTCTAACTATCCTATGAAGGTTGAGTGGGTTCCTAAAGCTAGTCACGAACTAGGAGTTTGGGCGCTTGAACTAGCTGGGCTTGTAATGCGGACGAATTTCAAAGATTTGGATAGAGCTCTTCAGACTCGTCAACAGAAAGGGGAATCCAAAGAACTCTCTGATGTACTTCGTGCATTACAGATTAAAGGTCTATACAGGTCTGTAGACGATTAAAATCGTTTCGAGTAAAAGCTTATTTGCTCAACATTGGAGAGCGAATTAGTTAACTTTATTTTTATAGTGCCTCTCCAAAAGCATCAGAGTGAGAGACCTTTCCCCGGTAACTCGTACCACGACTAGCGTGAGACTTCCTTTTAAACTATCGATGATGAGAGCTCGATATAGAGCGCAAGCGTTTTACAAAAAAATAGGTCATCAAGGTGACCTGCCCCCTACATTGCTAACAGTAGTCATCTGGTTCAGTCCACCATGGTTGCGTAATATCTCTGTCATCTCTTCCGGCGTTTCATAGCCCAGCATGGCGTGTGGCCGACATTCGTTATAGTCCACTAGCCACTGGTTGATAATCACCCTGGCATGCTCCAGGGTGTGGAACCAGTGTACATTCTGGCATTCTTCCCTGAACTTGCCATTGAGGCTTTCGATCAAAGCATTCTGGGTGGACTTGCCGGGTTGTATCAACTTCAGCTGCACACCATGTTGATAGGCCATTGATTCAGTGCTCTGCCAGTAAACTCTGGTCCCTGGTCGGTTCTGACCGCCTTGGGGTAGCCTCGGAATCGGGCAACCTGATCCAGTATCCGGGCGAAATAATGACCCGGGATGCCGAAGTCGGCAACCAGGTCCACAGCCTTTTTTGCACAGCCATCAACGACGGTCCATACCTTGATCCGCCGGCCAGTCACTAGAGCATCCATAA
>Ga0181564_10003451_pt1 | contig 13593 bp, 9 predicted proteins | sample 011ome_24_FD_134512 | JGI IMG/M metagenome (GOLD analysis project Ga0181564, IMG submission 134512) | Coastal salt marsh microbial communities from the Groves Creek Marsh, Skidaway Island, Georgia - 011513CT metaG (megahit assembly) | ecosystem: Environmental > Aquatic > Marine > Intertidal zone...
AGCGTCCGCACCCCGCCGATCCCCAGCGGCCGCAGCGCATACTGGCTGGGGATCGACATTTCCCCCGCCACGAAACCCTGGACAACGGACGAAAAGACCGTGCTGTCGATCGCGCTTGCATCAACCCCCGAATCGGCGAGTGCCAGCCGCACCGCCTCTTGCGCAAGATCGCTGTGCGACCGTTCAAGATAGCGCCCGAACCGAGCCATCCCGACACCGAGCACGAAAACCTCGCCCATCAGATGCTCCTTCCCGCATCTTCCCAGAACCGCTTACGCAACTCCGCACGCGAAATCTTGCCGGCATTCGTGCGTGGCAACGCCTCGACCCGCTCCACGCGCTTGGGCGCCTTGATCGGGCCGATCCGGTCTTTGGCGAACGCAATGACCGCACCCGCATCGAATTCCTCACCCTCCCGCATCTCGACGAAGGCGATCACTTCCTCGCCCCACTTTTCGTGCGGAATACCGATCACCGCGCACTGGGCAACCGCCGGGTGAGCTAGGATGGCATCTTCCACTTCGGCCGGATAGATGTTGAAGCCGCCCGAGATGATCATGTCCTTCTTGCGGTCCACCACATAAAACCAGCCATCTTCATCGCGCACGCCAATGTCGCCGGTGTGATGCCAGCCGAATTTTGAAACCTCCGCAGTCGCCTCGGGGTTCTTGTAGTAACCTTGCATCACCAGCGGGCCGCGCACGACGATTTCTCCGCGCTCACCGGGCGGAAGGATGTTGCCCTCGTCATCCATGATCTCGACGATCGACAGCAGGTTGGGCCGGCCACAGCTTCCAGGATGCGCCAGTTCGCCGTTTTGGCCGAGATGTTGATGCGGCGGCATGGCGGTAACGCACATCGGCGCCTCTGTCTGGCCGAAACTGGCATTCATTACCGGGCCCAGCACGCGGATCGCCTGCTTCAGCCGTTCCAGACCCATGGGCGCACCAGCATAGGAGATATATTCGAGACTGGATAGGTCGCGTTGTTCAACGCCCGAATGATCTAGCAGCATGTAAACAGCCGTAGGCGGCAGGAACATGTACGTGACCTTGTGCCGCTCTATCGCATCCAGCACCGCCCCCGGATCGAATTGGGGCAGCACGACCACGGTGCCGCCCAAAGCCATGCTAGCCAAAGCAAGCGGGCCGGCGGCGTGAGTCATCGGCGCGGCCACGCAGTTCACTGGCGGCGTTTTCATGGGCATCGATGCGACAAGGCTCGAAACCAGCGCTTGCCAGTTTCCGTTAGACAGCATCACGCCCTTGGACCTGCCGGTAGTGCCCCCCGTGTTGGCGAGGAAAGCCAGTTCGTCCGCTGCCCCATTCCTGCGCTGCGGCACAGCCGACCCATCCAGGGCGTGATCGGCCAGTTGGAAATCGCAATCCTCAACCGAACCGTCGAGCGCGATGAAGCGCCGTATGCGCGGGCATTCCTTGCGCAGGATGGATACCCTGTCCGCCACTTCCTGCGCCACGAACAGCGTGTCGATGTCCAGCAGATCGAACAGGAATGCGTTTTCCATCACTCCTGCACGATGATTGGCCATCGCCCACACACCATCGGCCCTTAGAATACCCAGGATGGCCTCGAAAGCGATTGCCGCGTTCCCGCTGAGCACGGCCGCGTGCGCCCCCGGTGCGAAACTATCTGCGATCAGCATGTTGGCAATGCGGCGCGAAGATTCGCCCACTTCATCGTAGGATTTCGTCTGGCTGTCTGTGACTAGACACGGACGCCGCGCCGCGATACGCGCACCGCGATCGAAGAAATCGATCATCCGCATGACGCGGCCTCCTTCAGCGTCGCATGGTCATTTCGAAATCAGCGGAGCGGATCTGCACCACCGGCGTGTTGGCGACCTTCATCAAACGGCTGACCTGGGCCAGTTCGGGTGAAGACAAGGTCGGGTAATCGCGTGCCACGGGTCCCGCCCGGCGCATGGCTTCGATTTCCGAAGCGGGGACCAGCGCCCGCAGGATCAGTTCGTCATCATCCTCGCCCGTGCCGTGGCGGCCGCGCAATTCCTCGACATCGGGCTGTTCCGGCGGGCTGGCGAGAATTTCCTTCGCTCGCGGCGTGGCCATGATGCGGTCCATCACGCCGCCATCGATCGGCGCCACCGAATCGCCGTAGAAGCCAGCCGCGTACTGGATCACCTCGTCCGGCACGACGGAGTAACGCTTGCCCGTGACGATATTCAGCACCGCCATCGTGCCCACGATCTGCGCAAACGGCGTCGCCATGCCCGGATAGCCCAGTTCGCGGCGGACCTTGGCAACTTCTTCCAGCACATCAGGCAGTTTGTCCTGCATGTTCTGATCTGCAAGTTGCGAACGCAAGGTGCCCATCATGCCGCCAGGAATCTGATGCCGGAGCGCGGTTACGTCATATTCGAAATGCTGGTTGATCAGAAAACCAGCGGCCTTGCCGACCCGCTCGAAATGATCGGAGACCAGCTTCAGCTTGCTGGTGTCGATATTATGCGTGTGGCCCATCATCTCGATATTCTTGGTCATGATCTCGATGGACGGGATGGAAGGCCCGTTGGCCATGGAACGCACGGCGGTGTGCAGCACGGTGACGCCGAACTCGATCGCATCAATGTAGCTCTTGGCCGATTGCCCCAGCATGTTGTTGGCATGCATTTCGATCGGCTTGCCGCGCGCCTTGGCGACAATCGCGGGCACCAGCGTCGAAATACGCTCGCGGTCCAGAACGCCGCCCGTATCGTAGAGAAGCAGGCTGTCCACTTCCGGCAAGGCGGAGAGCTTGTCCGCCTTGTCGGCGTAATATTCATCCGTATGCACGGGCGAGAGGGTGAACAGCATGGTCCCGGCGATCTGACAGTTATGGCGTTTCGCCACTTTCGCCAGCCGGTGCATCTTTTCGATATTGAACAACACGTCGTAGAGCCAGAAGCTGCGCATGCCGTGCACGCACAACCGCTCAACCCAAAGATCCATCAGTGCATCCGGCGTAAACCCGAAGGTGACCGAACCGTTGGAGCGGCAACCGGCGCGCAGCGGGGTCTTGGGCATGGATTCCACCAGCAGGTCCATCCCTGCCCATGGGTCTTCGCGGCGGCGCTTGATCAGCACCTCGAACAGGGAAGAACCACCGAGGCTGATGATCTCATAGCCGGTTTCGTCAATGACCGGGGTGACCGGCAAGGCCATGCCCGCCTGCATTTGCATGCCCCACAGGCTTTGTTGCCCGTCACGCATGGTTTCATCGAGAAACTTGATATGAGCCATGTGTCTACTCCATCGTCCCTGCAAGGACGGTCTTCTCCAGCCAGCGCGTATGAATGCGGTTGGCCATGAAATCGGGATGGCTGACGATCAGGCCATGCAGCGGCAGCGTGGTCGGCACGCCTTCCACTGCGAAATCCCCTATGGCCGTCTCAAGCCTCGCCACTGCATCCTCGCGGCTGGTGCCGTGCACGATCAGCTTGCCGACCATGCTGTCATAAAAGGGCGGAATGGCTGCCCCCTCGGTGATGTGGCTATCGAGACGAACCCCATCACCATGCGGCACCTGCCAGCGCGTCACCGTGCCGGGCACGGGCATAAAATCGCGAGTCCAGTCCTCTGCATTGACGCGGCATTCGATAGCATGACCGAAGAGCTTCACCTGATCCTGCGACAGGCTGAGCGGCGCACCAGTGGCGATCCGCAGCTGTTCCTGCACCAGATCGAAGCCGGCAATCATTTCACTCACCGGGTGTTCCACCTGAATGCGGGCATTCACTTCGATGAAATAGACTTCCTGTCGGGCCACATCATAAAGGAATTCAGCAGTCCCGGCGTTGCGGTAATTGACGCTGGCCGCGAGGGCGACGGCCGCCTCATGCAGCGTCGCACGCAATTCGGCAGACATGGCTGCGCAAGGTGCCTCTTCCACCAGCTTCTGATAGCGCCGCTGGACTGAACAATCGCGTTCTCCGAAGTGGATCACGTTGCCTTGACCATCGCCCATCAGCTGAACTTCGACATGGCGCGCTTCCGTCACGAACCGTTCCATAAACAGCGTGCCGTCATTGAATGCGGCAAGAGCTTCGGCACTGGCCTTGGCAAACCCGGCTGCGACCTCGCGGGCATCGTGCGCGATGACCATTCCGCGCCCGCCGCCGCCAGCCGAAGCCTTGAGCAGCACAGGATAGCCAAGCTCCTCCGCGGCCTTAACCGCTTCAGTCGCGCTCGCTATCTCGCCCGTGCCAGGCACAAGCGGTACGCCTGCAGCCTGCGCCATCGCGCGTGCGCGCAGCTTGTCCCCCAATGCATCAATCACATCAGGGCGCGGCCCGACGAAAGCGAGTCCGTTCTCTTCGCACAGCCGCGCCAGTTCTGCCCGCTCCGAAAGGAAGCCATAGCCGGGATGAAGCAGGTCGCACCCTGTAGAGAGAGCCGCCTGGACAACCAGCCTGGCATCCAGATAGCTTTTCGCGGCAGGTCCCGGCCCCAGTACCACGGCACGGTCAGCCTCCTTCGCACCAAGGCTTTCCCGATCGGCATCGGATACGCCAATCACGGCTTCCATACCGAGGGCATGCGCCGCACGGACAATGCGCAGGCCAATTTCACCACGGTTGGCAACAAAAACGCGATGGCCCGCCATGATCAGGCCGGGATCACGACGAAAAGGGGCTGTTCTGCGGCCACCATCTCGCCATCCTGAACAAGAATGGCATAAACAGTACCCGCGCATTCGGCGCGCACCGCGGTGAACAGCTTCATGACTTCGACCAGGCACAATTCGCTCTCCAGATCAACGGTTTGACCGACCTCTACATAAGGGGCTGCTCCCGGCTTGGGCGCACGGTAGAATGTTCCGAGATAGGGCGCGCGGACGATCACTGAACCGGCAGGCGCATCCAGCGGTGCCGCCGTGTGTGCAGCTGCTGCCGGGGCCGCATCTGCAGGAACGGGCGAAACCTTGGCGTTCTGCGCAATGTTGCGAAGCGGCGATACAGCCGCAGCGCCATCAAGGCCAGCCGCATCAGCGTCGGTGGAAAGGTATATTTCCAAATCACCGCGGCGGGCGTGCAATTCACGCAGGCCCGATGCCTCGAATTCGGCAATCAGCTGTTCGATATCGGAAAACTTATCCTTGCCGGACATTCAGCGCCTCCTGCCTTCGACTTCTTCGCGCGAAAGCCGCACGGGTGCATCTTGCAGCGCCGGGCTGTGCTTTCTTTCGTCAGCATAAAGCCTCGCCACCGCCTCATCGCTGCCAGACGCATATTTGATGCTGGTATCACATAGATTGCGCAGGCCAGGCTCCATCTGGACCGGACAATTGGCGGCCGCGCGGCGATTATATTCCTCAAGCGCCAGCATGCCCTCGCTCGTGCGATAACCACCTGACTTATTTGGCAAATGGGAAACGCCCGCACCGATTGGCGAGAGGGATTCGCCCGAACCTGTCCTGTCGAGCACGTTATAGGGTATGTGCGAAATGTATCTGACCGGCCGATGATTATGCTGCATCATCGCATATTCGCTGAGCTGCTGGCTGGGCAGGCTCACCAGCCCCACCATTTCGCCGAGAAAATCCCGCCCGAACTGATCGTTCAGAAGCGGACGGAAGCGGGCGGCCCGGACATCGATCTTCATCCAGTCTTCCGGGTCGTAAACTCCCGCTATGTGTGCAAAGTCCTTGATGAAGGAGAAATATACTAGCGCGCCACCGTCCATCATCTGGTCGCGGCTCCAGCCTGCCATGCGTTTCCACAGGGCCACCGTCGCCTGCCTGATCGTTTCTGTCAGGCTTTCGAATGTTGCCGCAAGTTCTTCAGTTGATCCCATGCCGACAGGCACATAACCGTCACTGAGACAGTCCGAGGTGTATAATCCGATCCCTGACAGCGCATCGGCAGTAAACTCGGGCCGGGATTCGAAGCTTCCCCAGTCGTCCATCAGGTAGAAATGGCAGCCGGTGGCCTCCATGGTGACCGTAAGATTGTTGTAGGGGACAGAATCGCCGATCCCGTCAAGCCAGGGGTAATCCCCCTGCGACAGATCCGTGAATTCCCGAACAATCATCTCGCGATCATCGGCCAGCTTGTATGGCCCTGAATTGTTCAGCGTGCAGCGGCTCTCGCAAGAAACCAGGAAGCCATATTGCGATACGGTGGCAAGGAACGCCTGCGCTGCAGTGTGTAGCCTGTCCCCCGTTGCGCAGCGATGCAGATCGGCATGGAAGCGCTGAATACGGCGCTCCGGCAGAGGCTGACAGCGTTGGCCGAATTCGCGCGCGTTGAGATGCCCATCCTCACGCTGGTAGGAAAGCTTGAACCTGCGCCAGAAGTCCAGAACATAGGCAACATCCACGGCCCCATCTTCCGGAGACAGCATGCCGAAATTGATCAGCATTTCACGGCCGAGCAGGAAGAATGTCGGCATCGCCCATGTGCTGACGCTGCCGAATTTGCCGCCCATGGCCCTCGCCCTGTCGCCGATTTCCTCGGCCCGCATCCTGCCTTCAATTTTCCGCAAAAGCTCAGGATAGCGATAATAACAGCAGAGATAGGACAGCAGCATGTAGGACGGGACAGGAAACAGCTTCGACTCCTGCACCGTGCGCGTCACGCACAGCCAGTAAGTATCATCGCCGATTGTCTGAATCGCGTTGTTCGCTTCAAGCAGACGGACGTAATCCAGCATGACAGGCACCGCCTCCTAAATCCCGGCCTCTGCCGACCAGCCTTGAAGCCGTGCTAGCAGATGAAGATCAAAACACAATAACGTTTAACAAAATCGTCAAACGACAATCAGAAGGCGGCCTGGGCCCTCTTCTGCAACAGATCAAGATAAGCCGGAAGCAGATTAGCGAAGCCCTCGAAGCGCGGATCATTGATCCGCCCGGTCCGGAACAAATGCGCGCCAACGGAAATAATCGCGGCGACTTTCGCCTGACCGAGCACCGTATAGAGTGACGCATCAACGGCGGTTCGTCCGGTCCGCGCTTCCCATTCCGCTATCATCCGGTCTGCCGACCACCAGCCAGGCAATTCGTAACCGGCGTCACCCAGGGACGCGGGTCCTTGATCGTGGAACATCAGGATATAGCCAAGGTCCAGCATCGGTTCGCTGATGCGCGCCATTTCCCAGTCAAGCAGGGCCGTGAGCTTGCCTTCATGCCACAGACAATTGCCATGTTTGGTGTCGCCATGAACGGGCGTCGGCGCCCCTGTCGTGCGCGGCGGACTGGCCGAAAGATGCTCCAGAATCCGGACCAGTTCCGCATCCGCTTCACATTCGCGTGATACAGCAAGCCAGTAATCGACTTCTTCCTGAACGGTCCGCTCCCCCGGCGGCATATGTTCCACGGGCATGTTCTGCAGCGCGGTGAACGCATCAAACCACTGGCTGCAAACGGAGCTTGCGCCATCAACCGGATCTGCTGCCAGCCAGGCAGGGATTGAATATTCGAACGCCTCGCCCGGCAATGCCCCCATCAGGAAAAAAGCATCCCCCAGCACCTCCGGATCCGTGCAAAGTTCCAGCATGGGCGGCATCGGTATGGCCGGCGCATGCGTGGCCACCGCTGACATAACAGTGTGCTGGCGCACCATGTCATAGGGAGGCAGCAACCCTTCTTCCGAGGGCGGCATGCGCAGGATCTCGTTCAGCCCTTCGACAAGATAGGTTTCGTTCGAATGACCTGCAGAGACCGTCTTTACGCCTGTAACCCCCTCACCACGGGGCAGCCACCTGCGCAGGCCTTCAGCCAGCCGCTGTGTATCGCGCGCCATATGCGCCCTCAGACCAGCGAGTTTTCTTTGGTCAGCCCCAGCTCGGGGTCGGCACCGTGAATAATGGTCTCCATGATTCCGTAGCCAACGGCGTCGCCTTCAGTCACCTTGATCGGGCAGTCACGCAGCTGGCGAATGCGCTTCAGCGTTTCGCGATCCAGGGTGTTATCGAATTTCTCGCCCTCAATGGTCAAGGGTCCGTGCCAGGAGCCATGCTTCCGGCCATCGAAGCCAAGGTAGAGACCCGGGCCAAGATGGACACCGGATGTACCCATGACTTCGACTTCGACCGTGTGCGTTTCACCCTGCAGCATGTCGAAATGCACCTTGCCACCCAGAAGGCGGCGGGTTGCATCGTCAAATTTCAGTTCAGGCCGGACGCGTGCCAACTTCTCCTGCGCGCCGTCCGGCCGATTGAGATAGCCGGATGAATAGAAGATCTTGCCCAGGCTCGACATGAAGTAGAAATGGTAGGCGTAACGCTCCCCGTTCGGTTTCTCGAGCATGAAAGGCGTCCAGATCAGGACGAATTCGTCTTCGCCAAAACGCGCATCACCAAAGGCTGTCGTCGGGCGGATATCGGCATTGTGCGCCCCCACGTCGAGGCGGATGCCCCAGCTGTGATCACGATATTCAGTCCATTCTTCCGGAATGATCTCGATCCGCTCCCCCTCTATCTCGACCCAGCCGGAAGGAACGCCGATCTGGTGATAACGAATGACATCGGAACCTACCCTGAAACCATCCTTTTCGCGCTGACGGTGCCGATCTTCGAAGAATGGCGGCATTTCGGCAGTGAAGGTGATGTCATAGGAAATCGGCTGCGCGTCGTTCTTTTCCAGAACATAGCGGACCTTGCGCAGGGGCTCGATGATTTCATAGCGGATCGGGCCAACCTCGGTGATCGTAGGGTCATCACGCAATTCGCGATTGGCGCGTACGGTCCATTGCTGGCTGCCGCGCGACACCGCCGCCCAGCCATCCATGACCCCACGGTTGTGATAGCGCCCTAGCCCGAAATCGACCGCCAACGATCCGTCCTTGCGCACGATCGCGCTCCAGATCTTTTCGGTCCAGCTGTGTTCGGAAGTCGTCACCGTCGCGAATGTATCCACGATCTGGTGATTCAGCATCTCATCCATCGCGGTGAGCATGCCGATGTCTTCCATCGCGTTGCGAACGAAATTCAAAGGAGAATTGGCGATATAATTCATTGTTGTCTCCCGACTTCCTACTTTTCACCCGCCGCCACTCCATTAGAGCCGCAGCCATGCGGAATCTCAAGGTGCTGCCGACCGACTGATCCGATGATCACAATCCTAAATGCGTCGAACGATTTCGTCTAGCTAAATTGCGGCTGCACACCACAGGAGGAGCATTTTCACGATGTTCGCAGAAGTGCCCAAGCGACGCCTGCGCGACAAAAGCAAGCGGAATGCTCGCCCGAAAAGTCAGACTGGCAGGAACGCTTCTCAAGGTCGCGGCGACGGAAACACATCTGCAGGCAATTCTCGCATCGTCTTGCGCGTTCCCGCGAAATGTTCGGCCACGGCACGGTCGGCAGCTGCGGCATCCTGCTTGGCGATCGCCTCCGCAATCTTGCTATAACCCTCTGCGTGGCGCCTGCGCTGCTTTTCGCTCTGCCGGGTCTCTACCTGAGCGCGAAAGAGATCAGTGCGCGACAAGGGCATCACACGGGCCAGCTCCGAATTGCCACCGAGCTCGACCATGAGGTCGTAGAAGCGTCGACGCTCATTCAGATAATCCCCTCGATTACCCGAGACATAAAGCTCACCAAGGTGCGCCGCGGAATCCAGAAGGGCTATGCAAGCGTGCTCGCTTTCGCAATTCTGCGCCGCAAGCCGCGCCGCAAGCCGCGCCAGAGGCTCCAGCGTTTCCAGCAGTTCAAGCACTGACTTGCGATCCAGCGTCGCGATATAGGCACCGCGAAACCGATTGAGCGTAACAATTCCCGCAGCGGCAAGATGCTTGAGCGCCTCGCGCAGGGATCCTCGGCTAATGCCCAAGCGCGCAGTGAGTTCCGGTTCGAGCAGGTGCTGGCCAGGAACAAAGCGACCACTGCGAATATCCTGCAGGATCGAGTCGGCCACCCGGTCACTTGCGCTTATCTTTTCACTATCAATAGGCAAGGGCGATGAACCCGCTCCCTCTTTCGATATCTCCACATGTTTCTTCACGAACTTCCTCGCTTTTCGCGCCTGCTGATCAGCACCGTCATCGACATGCGAAGCGACATTTGCTTCATAAGTCATGGGTCGGTCAATGAATGAAATCATCGACCGATTTCGTTCAAAGATAACCGAGCTTACCGCGGCACCTGCCCGTTCGAGTGCAGAATGCGCTGCGCACGTGGACTGGACCAGTACACTCACCAAAAAATTTCATCGAGCATTTTCGTCCGACGTTATTGCCGTACATTTTAATTTGAGCAACATATCGGGAAGTCGCAGACATAAACCGCTGCTCGCGGGAGATCCAGTGAAGCCAGATCAGCACATGTTCAAGAATGTGAAACCAGCGATTTGCAGATTATTTTTCGGCTTTACATTTCTGCGCTTTTGATCAATCTCTTGAGTTAAACGAATCGCGCACTTTAGAACAATGACTGTCCGTTTTGCGCAATTATGCGGTTTTTATAAAGCAACTGTCTTAATTTGTCTGTAATAGAAAAATCGGGGAGGATAAGCATGAAGCACTCAATCTATTTGGCATTCACATCTGCGGCTGCGATCGTAGCCAGTTCGCAGTTTGTTCATGCGCAGGAAGCTGGGCAAACCTATTCGGCCGGCGAGATCGTTGTTACCGCGCAGAAGCGCGAGCAGTCCATTAATGACGTCGGCCTCACCATCCAGGCGGCGAGCGCGGACTCGCTGGCTGATCGCGGCATCAAGGATGTCGGCGATCTGAGCAAGCTGGTTCCCGGCTTCATCGCCACGGCTTCCACCTTCGCCACGCCGGTTTACACGTTGCGCGGCATTGGCCTTTACGATTCGACGATCGGTGCAGCTCCCGCCGTTGCCATCTACACGGACGAAATTTCACGCAACTTCCCTATCATGTCTGAAGGCCTCAACCTCGACATCGAACGCGTTGAAGTCCTGAAGGGTCCGCAGGGAACTTTATTTGGCCAGAGCTCCACGGGCGGCGCGATCAACTATGTTGTCGCCAAGCCTACTGACACGTTCCAGGCCGGATTTGATGCTTCCTACGAACGCTTCAATCGTGCGGAACTTTCCGGGTTCATCAGCGGCCCCTTGTCTGACACGTTAAAGGGCCGCCTGGCGGTCAAGGGCATTTCCGGCGGCGCATGGCAATATAATCTCGCCTCGGCGCAGCTTGCCAATGATTCGGAAAAGAACGGCGACGAACGCAAGATCATGGGCCGTCTCTCGCTGGACTGGGAACCATCGGACACGATCCGCATCCAGACCACCGTGACCGGCGGGCGTGATCGCTCGGACACGCAGGCGCCGCATTATGACGGCTCGTTCTATAACATTTACAGCGACAGCGCGCTGGCCGCGGCCAATGCCAATCCGGCGACGGCCAATCCCTATGGCTATGTCGACAATGGACTTTACAACGCCCTTACAACGCCGGGCGATCCCGGCTACCTTCCGACATTCCTGACTTTCCAGAACACCGCTGTCACACGGTTGAATGGGGCGGGCGATTTTAACGGCTGGCAGCGGCCCTGGGCGCAGTTCAATTTCCAGGAATCGTCGGAGTTCATCCTGGGAACGCCCATCGTCAACAAGGCGCGTGCGGCATCCTGGTCGCCAGGCTTCATGCGCGGCAATCGTGACTGGTACTGGCAGGGGACCCTGCGAGCTGATATTGACCTGACGGACAACATCACCCTGACCTCGCTCACCTCCTATGCCGAGAAGAAAACCGATCGCACCATCGAGCTCGACGGTACAGGGTCAAGCTCATACGACATCAGGGCCTTTGGCAAGATCAAGGCATTCAACCAGGAAGTCCGCTTGTCAGGCAAGGCTGACCGGCTCAACTGGATCATCGGCGCCAATTACGATGATCTAAAGACCACGGACAACAACGACTATTATCTATATAACTTCCTTGGCAACAATCCGTTCGGCGTTCCGCTCGTAGACGGGGTTCCGGCTGACGGCATCGCCGTGCAAGATACGCAGAACTTCTTTTCGTCCACGACCAAGACCTATGCCTTTTTCGGCAACGTCGAATACGAGATTGTTGATAATCTTACCTTCAGCGCCGGGGGCCGTTACACCAAGAACAAGCAGACCGGCACGTATGATTATATTGATCCCATCGCGGACGAAAATTTCACCGATTGGTACGGCACCAACAACGTGTTCATTGCAATCTGCGGTTGCGCCATCAATCCGGGGGAAAGCTTCGTTCTGGGTGATGGCCGTCCGGGCTATCCGGCATTCACGCCGATCATTGATCCGCTCAAGCAGAAGCTGACCCAGGACAACTGGTCGTGGCGCGTGGGCCTCAACTACAAGCTCGACAATGGCGGCCTGATCTTTGCTACGGTCAGCCAAGGCTACAAGGCGGGCGTGTTCTCCAACATCGGCGCCTCGGTTATCTCGCAATATGTCCCGGCCACTCAGGAAAAGCTGATTTCCTACGAAGGCGGCTTCAAGATGCCGTTCGCCGATGGCCGGTTACGCCTGAATGCCTCGGCCTTCTACTATGACTACAGCGACAAGCAGGTTCGCGCCAAGATCCTCGACCCGATCTGGGGCCTGCTCGAACGCCTTGTCAACGTACCCAAGTCAGAAGTCTTCGGCATCGAGGGCGAGTTGTTCGCCGAACCGGTTGACGGCCTGACCATGTCGGCCAGCGCGACCTATCTCGACAGCAAGGTCACCAAGACCTTTACCCAGCTGGAGACGCCCGAAGGAAACTTCGCCGTGTTCAACAACATGGGCTGGACCGGCGAATTCAAGGGCTCACAGCTGCCTTACACGCCGCACTTCATGGCCAATGCCGACGTGCAGTACAAATGGCAGATGGGTAGCGTGGAACCGTTCATCGGCGGGACCTTCTTCTATCAGGGCAAGTCCAACGCCACCTTCAAGAACGACATCCTGCGGGCGGACTATTTCGAGATCCCTTCTTATGAAACCGTCGATCTTCGCGCAGGGCTGAGCGGCAATGATGGCCAGTGGAAATTCACCATCTACGGCCGCAATGTGTTCAACAAATATCAGCTCAACTCGCCAACCTATTACGGCGATGCGCGCTGGAGCATGGCGATGAAGCCGGCGATATACGGGGCATCCGTCTCCATCCGCTACTGAGCCTGAAAAACACTATCCTCCCAGGGGCGGCGAACTTCGGTTCGCCGCCCATATTTTTTGCCTTTTCCTTTCGTCCGACAAAATCATCTGCTAATGTTGCCAAAAATTTGCGCCGAACAACCGGGCGCGCGGGAGAAGCAAATGGCAACTCGGGTCGCAACACCGTCACCTCATCTGGCCGAACCGGCTCTGCAGCCGCTGATCGATCGAATTCCTTCGATCCCTGAGATCAAGTGCATGCATGGGCCCATTACGCGGCGCATTCTGATCCGTTTCTATCTCATGCAGGCCGCACTGTTCCTTGTTGGCCTAGCACCTGTGCTACTGGGCATGGCGCCGCAATGGAAAGCCTTCGGGCTTGGGCTGATTCTTCCCGGCGGCGGCTTTTTCTATGCTGGCGGCATCGGCGGCGTGCTGCTGGGCATTGCCTCCATTGCTGCCTTTGCCGTGATCTTGTTCATCTGGTGGGCGCGCGGTGTGGTGGTTGGACCGCCTGGCGTGCTGCTGGGTACCGCG
>Ga0181564_10003461_pt1 | contig 13579 bp, 15 predicted proteins | sample 011ome_24_FD_134512 | JGI IMG/M metagenome (GOLD analysis project Ga0181564, IMG submission 134512) | Coastal salt marsh microbial communities from the Groves Creek Marsh, Skidaway Island, Georgia - 011513CT metaG (megahit assembly) | ecosystem: Environmental > Aquatic > Marine > Intertidal...
TTCAGGTAAATTAAAATTGTTTGTTTGGCAGTATCTCATGAGATGATCTTTAAAGTTATCATCTACCATAATAGAATTTAAATCTATAAATTCAGGATTCGTATATATATTCAATATAAACTGTTTTGCGTGAAGTAAACCAAGGTCAAGGTATATGGCACCCACAATTGATTCAAAAACATCTTCTAGAATTTTTGGATTTTTATTCCATTGGTTACGCATACCCTTTTCATCCATTTGAACCCATTTATAAAGTTCAAGTTTATTCGCAATTTTTGCAAGAGTTTCACCCCTAACAAGTTTTGTACGAGCTTTGGTAAGAAAACCCTCCTGTTTATTTTCGTATCTATCAAATAAATACTTAGTAATAACAAAACCTAATACAGAATCACCTATAAACTCTAAAGTTTCGAATGATCCATCTAAGTTTTCATTTTCTTTTAAAACAGATTTGTGTGTAAATGCTTTTTGGTACAAATCTATATTAGATATCTTTGTACCAACAAGGTTCTCTATACTTGACCTATCAATAATCATTTATTGTATTGTATTATATTAAGTTAATTGTATATTTTTTTTAAGTTACTTAAGTTATTATTACACACTTTAAACTCGAGTATAATGCGGACTCAGGTATTTTTGTAAATTCAAAAAGGTAATTTGAACATCATCTGGTGGTTGAAGAAGATTCTTCAATTTATCATCGAGCATGAGAATACGACCATTATCTGGATGTTTCAAGTTATTCTCGGTAACGTAATTGTTAATTGCTCGTGTCACGGTACTTCTAGACACCAACTCACCCTCTGGAAGTTCGAGAAAATTACGAAGTTTTTCGGAAATAGCTTGTTTACGATTAAACCCGTTATTCTTTGCACGAGATGCAGCCTTTTCTCCTGTCGGATCATCCTGTTTAGCTTTAATTTTTCTAACAATCTTAGTAAGTGATTTAATATCAGAACGGAGTGCGGTGATTTCTTCGAGAACGGATTCAATAGACATTTTTATATCTTATATACAAGACGTGTCTTTAAGTCATTTTTCTAAATACTAAAATTGTACTCAAAATAACCAATATTATCATGGATATAAATAATAGTTTAAAAGTTTTTTCAAATGGAACTGGTATTGTATAATTACCAAAAGAGTATGGTTCGCGCGCTTTAGCTCCTTTACATTGTCCAGGACAACCACCGTGGCAACACCCTGGTTTACACGATACTACATAACCATTCTTACGTATACCACACACTTGTATGTTTTTTGGATCTTCTGAGTTTACATCAGCATAACATCTACACTCACCGAATATTTCATCACACTTATTTTCGTCACTCTGACAATCCATATTATTATATACACAATATAATAATGGTAACTAAGAAACCGGGTACTAATAAAAAACCTTTAAAAAACGGTGATGTTTTACCACGGAAGACAGTGAAGAATTTACCTAAAAACTTCTTTTATTTATTCAATGATTTTTCTGATAAAACTATCGAAGACTGGGTAAAGAGAAAAGTGTGTTTTGGTGATAAAACCTTGTATAAATACATTTCAGAGTACTCGAGAGAAAACATTAAAAAGTTTAGAACTCGTGTACATAGACTTTACCCAAACGAAACGTTTGATGAAGCTGCTAAAGTACTCGTAACTGAGTCTATACGTCCACTTATGTATGATATAATAGACGATTTAACGAAGTTTTTAAAACCAATGGGTGATTTGATCATTAGTGGTGGCGAAGCTGTAAATTTTCATCTAACTGTAAATGATAGAGTAATAACATCGGATATTGATACGAAATTTGTACCTAAAATGAAACCCGATGATAAGTATTTTGGTAAATTACAAGCCGTTAAACTTTTACTTTGGAATAAATTGGGTGAAATAGCACAACGTGATAATTATAAAATTATAAACAAAGTTATTACAGAAACAGATCAATATTTTAACGAAAACAAATTTAATTATAGTAATAATTCTAGCGCTGTATACAGAACAAATTGGGGGTATAGAGTTGCGAAGTATATCGGTTTAGCAACTGCAACTGGTAAAGGGTCTAAGGGATACCACGTTACACGAAGGTACTCATTAATGCCTAAACGTAAAAACGTAAAAGGGGGTTCTAATGTACTCATAGACGTTGAATTGTTTACGTTAGATATGAAGTTTCGTTTGGTTAATACGAAAACTGGTAAGCTTGAAGATCAAAATTTTGGAGGTATTCTCGATATTGCATTTATGCGTCCAAAACAACTTGGTTATAACATCGCAAAGGCAAATTTTAGTGGTGGTACTAACATGTCATTTATAAATCAAAATAGGAACCTTTCTTATATAAAAAAGTATAAATATCTTAGCATACCGACAAAGCATTATCTCATCGAAGACATATACATGATGCAAAAATTAGGTCTTAGACCAGACCCAGCTAAAAAAGAAAAGAATCGCAAACGTATGGTTTTACTCGCAAGACAAATGTCAAAAAAGAAAATTTTAAGTACTGATTCTATGGATACAATTGCAAAGAAGGTCGGTATTAAACTCGGTAAACCCGCACACACATTCCGAACGTATACAAAAGTTGGACCACAAATAATTAAAAAAGCTACAAAGATCAACCCACAAAAGTATAAACTCTCAACAACAACGCCGTCCAAACCAAAATTGAGTAAAGATATATTTTACGGGTTAAAAGCAAACCATAATGAAATGAAGACACCACCTAACTATTTACGAACTCAATCTAACCATATTTTTAATATGGAAAAAATGAATTGGAGACCAAATCCAAACCAAAACTATGTACGTAACGAAATGAATTTCAGACCAATTAAACCAAGACCTTTACCATCAAAAATAAATAATGTAAATATGGAAGAAACCCTATACGGTTTCAAACCAATTCGTGACCAATGGGTCCCAAAACCATTACTTGAAAAATCTGCTATGATACCATTTATTGGTTTAAAGAAATGAAACCAATGTAATATATAAATGATTTACGGTACACCAGCTAAAGGTGAAGATGGTATGTACCATGTTAAGGCACTCACACAAGAAAACAAAAAATGTTTTATTAAACTTTCAGATGTTAAAGTCTCGGACGTTGATATAAGTACAGGAGAAGTATCTTTTGATATTTGTACAGAGGAAAATCAATCTAAAATTGACACGATCAACGCGTCTATTCTCTCTTCAGCTCTAGAAAATAGTAAAGAATGGTTCGGAAAGGAACTTCCAGAAAAAATCATTAATAATGCTTTTACAAAAAGTGAAGATATTTCAACAGATATCATAGATGCAACTCGTATTTTTGACTCCGATAAACAACTCGTCGAATTATCCGATACTAATACAGTCTTTTGTTCAGGGAAAATTTGCTCAGTATTCGTGGAATTCGCAGGAATATGGTTCGCAAAAAAAGCATTTGGCCCATCGTGGAATCTCGTTCAGGTAAAAATTCATGAAGAAGAAAGTGAAGAACCGGTACCAGAAGAAACTCCAGACGAATCTTACCCAGAAGAATATATGTTTGAAGATGAAACTAAAGTCGAAGATTCGAAATAAAAAAAATTATTTAGTATATATAAAGATGATGAAGAGATATAATAAAATCCCAGTTAGAAATGTTATACTCGCCCTCGCTATCGCAGTGGCAATTTACTACATAACAACTTCCTATTCCTCTATGTATTCCATAAAGGAACAAGGTTTTGAATTCAGTGCACCAGCTCAAGAACAAGTTGAAGGCGCGGATACAGAAGCCCCAGCGGCCAAATGTGAAATGAAAGCGGGTACCGGTTTGGCGTCCTCTCTCCTCCCAAAAGAAGTTGCGTCCCAGGAAGACTTCGGTGAATTCGCACCAGAAGACGTACTCGCCGGACAAAACTTTCTCGAACCAAGACAACAAATTGGTTTCCCAGAAACAGTTGGTGGTGCTTTGAGAAACGGTAACAGACAAGTTCGTGCCGACCCACCAAACGCAAAAGAACCATTCGTGTGGAATAACTCCACTATAGCACCAGATACTATGCGTCGTCCATTGTGTTAATTTATTAATTAAAGAATAAAAACGTATTTTATATATTAAAACATTATGTCTGTAAATCATACAGAAGAACTTTCGAACAGCGTCTCTAAATTGGTTGAACTTAACAAGCAAATTACAGAAGCCCGTGAAGATATAAAGATTTTAGTACAAGCCGAAAAATCTTTAAAATTACAGGTCAAGAAAACTATGACTGAAAATGGATTAGATGTTATAAACCTCAAAAAAGGTAAAATTTCGGTTAAAAAAAGTTCCAGGAAACAAGGTTTAAACAAAACCTCAGTCATGGAAGGTCTCACTACATATTTTAACGGAAACGAAGAACAAGCTGAAAGTTGCTTAAAGGTTATACTCGATAACTTACCAACAAAGGAGTCTACATCTCTTTCTCTCACGGGTATAAAAGATAAAAAAAAGGAATAAATAACAATAATGGTTTGGAATCAATACGTATACGAAGCTTTGAATGGTAATGAAGCATATAATAGCGATAACGATGAAATTATTGAACAAAATGAACCTTTACATATAAACGATTGGGAATTAGAACACCAAGAACATCTTCGTTATATGTGGGGGATACTACAACAGTATCTATACGATTCGGCAATGTCGCATCTTATTTTAAATTTTGCAAATTATGACGAATTTGTTGAATTTTGCTTTTACAACTCTGAATATGGTTCTTAGATTAAATTGTAATTATATTATATAAATAAACATGTTACCAGATATCACGTCACAAAAAGTCACTTTACCAGCTTCACTTTTTTTAGCACTCAGTCCAGGTATTCTTCTCAGAACAAACGGTTCAAAAATCGCATTCAGAGATGGTCTCACCAGTCAAACTGTAGTTCTCTTTCATGCACTCGTATTCTTCCTCGCATTTTCTCTCATTTCCAAGGCTATGGGTATCGTTCTTACGAAAACAGATCTTATTGTTACAACCACACTCTTCATTGTACTCAGTCCAGGCATTCTCTTGAATATACCACCAGGGTCCAAGGGTCTATTCATGTCGGGTCAAACAAGCCTAACTTCAGCCGTTGTACACACACTTGTGTTCGCTCTTGTGTTCGCTCTTTTGAGAAAGCAATTTCCTCAGTACTATTAAATGGTAAAATGGAGTACTTGGTTATTGGACCAGGTGCAATGGGAGGATTTTCAATGCTAGGATACCTTAAAACGATAGAAGACTCACTTTATAACATAAAAGAATATTCAGGTGCATCAGCAGGTGCTATAATAACTCTGTTCTTAGCATTAGGATTTAGTATAGATGATATCTTACATAAATTAGCCGAACTCGAAGGTAATCAATTAGTCAAGCTTAATCTAAAATGCTTCATGAATAAATATGGACTAGTTGATTTAAAACCTATACGTGATAAATTTGTAGATATTTTTGAATCAGATCCAACGTTTTCAGATATAGAAAAGAAGTTATATATTTCTGCGTTTTGTGTAAATACTTCTAAAACTGTTTATTTTTCAAAAGATACACACCCAGATATGAAAGTCATAGATGCGTTATGTATGAGTATAGCAATACCATTTATATTCTCTTCGTATAGATACGAAGGAATGGTATACGTAGACGGTGGTACTTTAGAAACATTACCATCTGCACCATTTCTTAATAAAAAAACTAATAAAGTTTTATGTATTCGTATGAAAATGGAACCAGAGTATATAGAAGATATAAAAAGTCCAAAACAATTTGCAGAAGCATTGATTGCATCCACATTGAATAATAGACAACAAAATTTACTACCAAATTGCAAAGTTGTTGATATAGATATAGGTCAAGTTGATGTTTTCAATTTCAACATGACATACGAAGAAAAAATGAAATTATATTTATCAGGTATGGAAACTTAATATTGTTATAAACTTTTTTTGTTGGTTTATAACAATATGGATGCCTGTGATCCAACAATAAATATACAAGATCTAAAAACACTCATTAAACAAAATACAGGCGCGAACCTTAAATTATCACGAAGTCAAATTTGTGATGTTTATGCGACTACACAGGATGGTAAATTACCCTTACCACCTCTCATAATGAGTTCAGATAGGTCTTTTTTATATGATAGAAAATCACCACTAACACGATTAGATTTTGAAAAATTGTTCAGTTCATCAACAAAAGTTGCATCTATACGACGAATCGCAAAAAAAGTGGGTATATCAAGACACGCAGACCCTAAACTAACAAAGGCACAATTAGTCGATATTATAGGTAAACGTCTGAAAGGTTTGAATATCCATGAACCTATCCGACTCAGAACTGTACCAAAAAAGAAAACGGAAACTAGTTTCAGTAACCTTAACTCCAACAACACATTGAGTTATAACAATAACATCAATAGAAATGGTAACATTAATGAAAACAGAAATGGTAACGTTAACGTTAACGGAAACAGAAATGGTAACGTTAATAGGAACAGAAACAGAAACGAAGAAGAAAATAATACGAATAGTAGCACGACACCTAAAAAAATTAAGTTTAAATCTGCTAAATTACCAGTCAAATCGAGTTCAAATCGTGAAACTGGTATATATAGCGCTACAAAAATGGTAAATAGGGGTAGAGAACGAGTACCCGGTAATTTATTTAATAGATATTTCAATGGACGCAAAACCAGTGATCGTGTATTATCGTCTAACCAATTAGCTGCACGCGAAGCGGAAAAAGTTGTATTTTTTTCAAATACAGCCGAAAATGCGTATAAAAAACTGGTCGCACAAGGTAAAATAAACGAATCGTTTAATAAATTTAAAGACAAATATAATAGTGAAAAAAAGAAATTTTATAAAATCACTACTGTTGAAACACCAGTTAAAAAAACACCGTTTATAGGTTCTAAAATTTCATTACCTGGTAGACAGAAAAAAAATACAATTCCTCAAACACCACAATCAACGGTAACACAAACACAAGTTCAAAATTCCTCTAATAATGTAACACCACAATCCGTAAACCCAGTTTCTAGAAATTTGAATGCGAATTTTAAAAAGGAACAAGAACGAGAATTACAAAAATACCTAAACGATAGTGAAATTGCAAATCAATCTATAAGAAACGGGTTCCTAAAAATGCTTAATAATGGTACTAATTTAGCAAATATAAAAACAAAAATTCGTAACCAAGTTAATAAAAACAAAAAAGAACAAGAAGAGAAGAATAATGCAAATAGAAAAATGCAACAGGAACAAAACAACGCGAATAAACGTAGAAATGAAGGTAATGTGTTAAGAAACACGTATAAAAAGTATAATGACGTAAGCAATGAGAATAAAAATAAAATTATTTCGAATTACGTAAACGGTAAGAAAAAACAGGTTAGGACTGGTTTGATATTTCGCGGTACAAAAAATGGTAACGGACCCATGTATGCTTCAATTGCTAACGTTGAAAAGGAAATTTCAAATAGAAATGCTAAAGTCAAGGCAAATAGAATTGCTAAAGAAACAAAAGAACGTTTAGAAAGAGAAGCTAAAGAAACAAAAGACCAGAAAAAAGCAAATAGAAATGCTAAAAATGAACAGAAAAAACTTAACAAGCAGGAAAAAGAGAAACAGGAAAAGGAGGAAAAGGAAGCTAGACAACAACTCGTTTTAACTCTATTAGAACAAAATAGGTTCCAAAATATTAAAACGAATCCAGCCGTTATGAAAGTAGCAGAAAGGTTTGTCGAACAAAAACCATTTGCGGCTAAAAACATTGACGGTGTAGAGAAAAAAATACAAAAGTTACTTAAACTTGCTATTAACGGTGATGAAAGAAAAAGACGTGAATCTCTCGCACAATATGCAAAGGCAAAAGGTTTAAATCTTACTAACAAAACCCTCATTGACCTTATTAAAAATCCAACGACATCGATGAAAAACATTAACGATTTTTTTGAAATGAGAAAACAAGAAAAACAAAAACGCGAATCTGAAGTACAAGGTATTAGAAACGACGAGGAAAATGTCATAAACACCAATGTAAACACAATACTCAAAAACTATGTCAACGGTAAATCGGAATACGCTAATATTGAGAAGGTTAAGGAGGCCATTGAAAAGATAAAAAAGAATAAGGGTTTAATCGCGGAACAAAAAATAAAAAACAAGGAAAAGTTAGAACGTAAAGTTGAAACGTATAAAGGTTCGTACGGTAATACGTTCAATACCTTTTCGAAACCCGTACTTAACGCGTTTAATAAAGGTACCATAAATTATAAAAAGGCCGATAAAGAATTGAACAAACTCGTTCAGAAAAAAGCCGATAATAATGCTAAGGATAAGGCAAACAAAAATAACGCTAACAACCTCGCTCGGAAACAAACGGGTGCAATTGCTTTAAGAAATAAGCATCAAAATAAACTCAATGATCCTAATGTTCAAAAAATTATTTCGAACTTCGAAACTCGAAAAACAAAAGGGTTTCTTAGTAAAACTATCAAATATAACACCATGAATAATGCTAACGCCGCAATCCGAAAAATACAAAAAAATAAGGAAAATAAACAAGCCAAAATAAATAAAAAAGAAAAGAATAAACAAAATAAAATTAACAAAAAAGAAGCTGAAATACAAGCTAATTTACAAAAACGCCAAGAGTCTCGTAAAGAGTTTGAACAGTTTCTCAAAAACCAAGCTAACCCAAGATTGAGTTACGAAAACATTATGAAAATACGAAGTATATCTTTACTACACAACCACGTCCATTTACAAGGTAAAAATGTAAGTGTAGCAAAGGAAGAAGCTAAGAAAATAATTGACGATAAAAAGAAAGAAATACTCAAATCCCCAAATAAAAATTCGTCTAAAAATACAGAAAATATTAACGAAAAAGTTAAACGTATCAATCAAGAAGCAGAAAAAAGAAAACTTGCTAACTTAGAGGAATCTAAGCAAAAACAGGCTAAGGTGCTTGCAAATGCAGCTATAGCTGAAAAAGAAAGAATAAATGCTAAAAAAAGAGAAAATGCGATATTAGAAGCCGCTAAGAAAAAACAGGCTAAGGTGCTTGCAAATGCAGCTATAGCTGAAAAAGAAAGAATAAATGCTAAAAAAAGAGAAAATGCGATATTAGAAGCCGCTAAGAAAAAACAGGCTAAGGCGCTTGCAAATGCAGCTAAAGCTGAAAAAGAAAAAAGAAATGCTAAGAAAAAGGCCGCGGCACAAAATCGACAGTTACGTGCTTCGCTTACTAAAAAGGTTAAGTCGGTACAAATGGATCAAAAAGTTAAAAATAAATTACTTAACCAACTCAAAAATTATAATGTTCCAATTAAAAATGTCGCACCAAGTATTGAACAAACAATAAAATCTGAAAAGTTAAATGGTAATTATAACGAGGCGGAAAATAGAAAGAAACGACAAGAAGTTAAGAAAAACCTCGCAAATTATATTTCTAAAAAGGATCCTAATATGTCGAGAGCTGATCGTAAGAAATATATAGATCAGGCAAACCTTAAACAATGGCGATTAGGTATATTTACGGGAAGTCAGGGAATGAGTGCAAACCAGGCGTTTGAAAGAATTCGAAAAAATATAAACAAAAACATAAGTGCGAAGGCAAAGAATAAACAAGATAAGAAAGAAGTAACGAACCGCGAAAGAAAACGAGTTCAAGCAAAGTTAATAAATACAATGACGACAAACAATACACTTAAAAAGAAAAAAGAAAATCTAGTGAGTGAAATTAATAAAAAAATGAAACCAACTGTAAACGCAAAGCAACAAGGTGCTGCTACTCAGGTACTTAAAAACACCAAAAGAAACTTTACACAAAAAGTGAATAAAAGTAAAACCCAAACTAATTTGAACCAAATTAAGAAAAATTTTAATAGTAAAGTATTAAAATTACAAAAACAAAAGTGGGTTAATTAAATAACAAAACATACATAAAAGAAATATTCTAATCAATAATAAAACATGCACAGAGGTCTATCGTCCATAATGAAAGTCTACGCAAATTCTATTAGTGATCAAAAAAAGATAAAAACTATTGTTTCGGGAAACAAATCGGGTCAAATTACAGGAGACCCAGAGGATATGCTCGTTCGCGTTAGAAAGAAGTATGGTATTAGGTTACGTGAGGTATGGGACCCAACATCAAAATCAAAAATAACACGAGTATACCTTCCCGACGGCGAAAAATATAATGCCGTCGTATATCATAACGGTAAACTCACGAAAAACCTAAAATTCAATAATGAAGATAATAACGAAAAGGCAATTAGGGAATATATCATTGAAAACCAACAAGGTGAAGTAACCATCAAGTGTTTTGGAAGTGAAATTGATTATTAACAACTTTCTTGTTTCATCCATTTTTCAAGGCCACTTGGATTGACGTGTTTATCCTTAAAAACGATATCACAATTTGAATGGTGTAATATTTCCTCCATGATTGGTTCGTCCTCTTTACCATTTTCGTATAAAGTATATACGGTTAAATAATACGTATATGTACATGGATCTATTAATGCACTAGATGCTCTCAAACACGCCGACACTTTCACGGTTGTATCGTGATCATCATTGAACATTAATCTTTGGAACCACCGTTTCTTTTTGAATTTATTAAGGTAACCATTTTCAGATAATTTAGGTTCTATTATACACTTTTGCTTCTTATTTTCAGAAGGGTCCACGCTCATACTTATACTATTTCCCATTGCACCTATACCACAACCTGTCATTTTTGTACATCTACCCTCAACAATAACTTTTATTCTTTTATCTGACATATTCACAAACAAAATACTTGTCGGTGTTACATGTCTTATCTTAGAACGCATACTCCTTCTTATTAAATTACACTTACCTAATCTAATAAGTTTGGGGAATCTAGGTATTATACCTAAACACCCGTTTTTTAACGAAAAGTACGGAAACTTTGCGTTATAATATTCCTTCAGAAATTCCTGTATATGTGGTTCATACTCAGAGTCGTTAAATTTACGCAAGAGCATATTACTTATATAGGTGAAAAAAAAAGTTAAAGAAAAAAATCATATTTTTATTTAAGTATGGACACATGCTGTTCTGTGTGTTGTAACAATTTTAACAAAACAACGCGTAAAAAAGTAACATGTCCGTTTTGTGATTATAACTCATGTAAGACGTGTACACAGACCTATTTACTTTCATCTACAGACAATCCACATTGTATGAATTGTAAACATGAACTAAATAGATCTTTTATTGATTCATTTTGTACAAAAAGATTCCGAAATGTTGAATACAAAAAACATAGAGAGAATATACTTTTCGAAAAAGAATTAGCAAAAATGCCAGAAACACAACCAAAAGTCGAGCGTATTCTACGAATGCGTGAAATAAGAACCGAATATCATGAATTAATGAAATATTTGAAAAATATAAGACTGGAAAAACAAGATGCAATCATAATGAATTACCCACTAGACGTATATCAACAAATTGAATTAGAAATAAATGTTAGAATAGATAATTTGGTTTCCGAAATGAATACTTTGCGCACGGAATACGATGAACCACATGATATATCAGAAAGAAGATTTATTAGGATTTGTCCTTCAGAAGAGTGTAGAGGTTTTATAGAGGAAAATTGGAAATGTGGGTTATGTAAACAACAATTTTGTAAACATTGTAACGAGAAAATTGAAGAAAATCACGTGTGTGACCCTAAAACTGTAGAAACAATTACACTAATTAACAGGGATACTAAACCGTGTCCAAAATGTGGAACTATGATACATAAAATTGATGGGTGTGCTCAAATGTGGTGCACAAGTTGTAACACGGCATTCGATTGGAGAAGTGGTAAAATAGAAACGGGACGAATACATAATCCACATTTTTTCGAGTTCCAAAAAAGGTCACGTGAACACGCAGATATACCATGTGGAGGTAGACCGTCATTTATAGAATTAAATGAAGAAAATGCACCCGATGAATTATTAGATATATCAGTATTACTTAGAAAAATTGATAGAGATATAATATATAAATACGGAAACATATACGACAATGATAATACTCATTTGCGTATATCGTACATGTTAAAAAATATTACTAAAGAAGAATTTAAAATTGAATTACAAAAACGCGATAAATTAAAAGATAAAATACAAGATATACGCGATATATTAGAAATGTTTACAAACGCGGTTGGTGATTTTTTGCGACAGTGGATGATAACTAAGATAGACATTTTAGAAAATATATTCGAATTAGTCGAATACTCAAATGATATAATACAAGATATACGAAATAGGTATAATTCTTCCACACCCAGTTTTATATACTTCCCTAGACCCCCAGTGAGAGTAGAAGTATAAAAAAAATGGGGCCATCTCTTCCACACCCTTCGGTAAAAAACATTTACAGAAAGGTGTTGACTTTTTAAACGAATATCCCTACCCGGTAAAAATATAAAGGATTGTATTTGTAATATACCTAAGTCAAACATAAACCATATTTTTTTAAAATTAAAAAATGTTGAAATCTATTTGGAAATTGTGCGAAAACGGCGAACTCGACGAATTAAAAAAACGTCGTAATGAAATCGATGAAATAATTGAAGACATACCTAACGATGGTGATGATTTGAGAGAATATGAAGACGATTTAAGTTTTGCCGCGGCATATTGTAAAGATCACGATACGGCTTTAGAAACATTTAAGTATTTATACGAAGAGTGTGGTTACCCTAAACATTGTGTACATTACGCTATGGTCGGGGCAACCGTATCAAGAAATGCAAAACTTATCAATTACATATATAACGACATCGATGATAATGAAAAAGAAAGTTTTATAGGTGATCTAGAAGATGAACTTGCGTTGACGGATCATCCTAATCCAAACGTGTTTATTGAATACGCTTTATTCGAATTAAATAAAGTTTAAATAATTAAAGTTTTAATACATAATAAAAGTAAACCAAAATGAAACCACAACCATTTGTAAATAAATATATTCGTTCGACTATACCTAATAATATTAGCGCACAACACTTAGCGATTACAATTACTTACAGAGGTAAGAAAAAGGAAACACCTATAGTAAGTATGGATATATATGCTTCACCAATTCTTTCGTATAACTATAATCTCGAATACGAATCTTCGAGTGAATTATTACCACGAAATCAAGATGGATATATTCATCCAATATCCCTTTTTAATTTGAGTGGTAATAGCGGATTTTGGGGAAATGACGGATTACATAATGCTATAGTCAATAAAGAATACGTATTCTACGATGATAAAATTTGGTCATACAACTCATATTATGAGACTATTGCTGATTTTATAGAAGATTTACGAGAAATTTATAAATGGAATGGGGTCATTGATAGTGATTGTGGATTTTTTAGTCCATCCTTAGAGGGATATATAAGAATAAAAACCGAGACCGAAATTATATCGGAGAAAATCATGGAACTCGTTGACAAAAATTCAAGTACCATACCCGAAGGCGATTACTTAAAAATTTGTGAAAACTTAAAAAAAATTAGGGAAAATTAGGGAAAAA
>Ga0181564_10003466_pt1 | contig 13568 bp, 12 predicted proteins | sample 011ome_24_FD_134512 | JGI IMG/M metagenome (GOLD analysis project Ga0181564, IMG submission 134512) | Coastal salt marsh microbial communities from the Groves Creek Marsh, Skidaway Island, Georgia - 011513CT metaG (megahit assembly) | ecosystem: Environmental > Aquatic > Marine > Intertidal...
AACTTATTTAATATATTGAATGAATTAGTGATTTCAAAAAAAAAACCAATTTTGGTATTTGGGTAGGGATGCAACTTAATGGCAATATTTTAAGAGAAAATGGGTTGCCAGAGGGGTTAGGTTGGATTCCGGGCAAGGTAAGTATAATTGAAAAAAAAAAAATTAACTTGCCTATTCCACATGTTGGTTGGAATAATGTTGATATTAAACAATCAAATCCCATATTTACAGGAATAACTAATAAATCTCACTTTTATTTTGACCATAGTTATCATTATTTATGCGAAAAAAAGTATGTCATAGCAACTTGTAAATATGGTACTAACCTCAATGTGGCAATCGGTTATAAAAATATTTTTGGTGTTCAGTTTCACCCCGAAAAGAGTTCGTTAGCTGGATTACGATTATATAGAGGTTTTATGAACTACGTTGCTCAATGCTAAAAAAAAGAATAATTGCAGCTCTATTTATTCAAAATGATATTTTGGTTCAAAGTATAGGTTTCAATAAATATTTACCAGTTGGTCGTCCTGAAATTGCTGCAGAAGCATTCAATGCCTGGGGTGTTGATGAGTTATTTTTAATTGATATCAGCGCATCAAAAAATAAGAGTTTGATTAACTTAGATATTGTTAAAAAAGTTTCTTCAAAATGTTTGGTGCCACTTACAGTAGGTGGCGGTATTACAAATATTCAGCAAATAGGAGAATTGCTTAAAGCAGGAGCTGACAAAATCTGTCTCAATCAATCTTTAAATCAAAATTTAGATTGTTTGATTGAAGGTCGCAAAGTGTTCGGGCAACAATGTATTGTGGCTAGTATTGATAGCTTAAAAACTAAAGATGATTATAAAGTTTTTGACTACAAATCAGGAAAGGTATTGGATAAATCAATATTGAAGACTGTTGCTGAATATGAAACAGCTGGAGCAGGAGAGATTTTTCTTAATGACGTTGAAAGAGATGGTTTACGCCTAGGATATAATATTGAATTAATTGACAAAGTAAGCAAAAAAGTATCAATACCCGTTGTTTGTTCTGGTGGTGCTGGAAATCCATCACATATACAAGATGTTTTACAAAAAACTAATGTAAGTGGGGCATCTGCTTCAAACTATTTTCATTTTACAGAGCATAGTATAACTATCGCGAAAGCTTGTGTTGATAAAGTTTTGCCAATTCGCCAAGATATTAAATTTTCATATAATCAAATGTCAATAAATTATGATGGTAGAGTCAACCGATTGTCAGATAATAAGTTGAAAAATCTTTTGTATAAGAAAATAAAGATAGAAAAGATATGAGTAAATTTTGTAAAAGATGTCTTTATAATGAAAAACACCCTCTCAATCTTACATTTGATAAAGAAGGAATTTGCAGTGGATGTCGCGTACATGAAGAAAAAGATAAACTAGATTGGAAAAAAAGAGAAAAAAAATTAAGAGCTATACTTGAACAATATCGATGTAAGAGTGGTAATAATTATGACTGTATTATACCAGTAAGTGGCGCACGAGATAGTTATTATATTGTACATTTAATTAAAAATAAGTTCAAAATGAATCCTCTTTTAGTCAGTTATAATAAACATTATAATACTGATATTGGGGTTAGAAATTTAGCTAATTTAAGAATTAAATTTGATTGTGACATCATTACAAAGACAGTTAATCCAAACTCAATAAAACAAATTACAAGAGAAACTCTTTTTAAATTAGGAAGCCTTTATTGGCACTGCCTTGCTGGTGAAACGGTATTTCCGGTTCAGACTGCAGCTCAACACAAAATTCCATTGATAATATGGGGTGCTCATCAGGGTATTGATCAAGTTGGAATGTTTAGTCACCTTGATGAGGTAGAGATGACAAGAAAATATCGAAAAGAACATGATTTAATGGGATTTGAGGCAGAAGATCTATTCGGTGAAATGGAAAACTTAACAGAAGACCATCTTAATCCTTTTTACTATCCAGAAGATAATTACATCCAAAAAGTTGGTATTAGGGGAATTTATCTGAACAACTATATTCGTTGGGACTCAAGGATACAACACGAAAAAATGATTAAATTATATCAATACGAAACATCCCTGATAAATCGAACTTTTGATATTTATAATGATGTAGACTCTTACATTTACATGGATTTACATGATTTTATTAAAGACCTAAAACATGGTTACACCAAAGTAGTTGATCATGCATGTAGAGAAATTCGATTGGGTCATTTAACAAGAAGTGAAGCAATAATTTTAGTAAAGTATTACCAGTCGAAAAAACCTAAAAATATTGAACTATTCCTGAAATGGTTGGGAGTTAAACAAACGGCATTTAATTTTGTTTTAGATAATATTAGAAATAAGAATATTTGGGAAAGAAATAAAAATTGGAGATGGGTTAAAAAAAAATCTCTAGTCCCTAATGATAGTACCAAAGACGATAGATCATTTGAACCATTTACAAAAACAAAAAAATATAAATCTTCTGATTCTAAAGAAAAGTATATTCTTATAGGTAGAGGAAAAAGAGAATAAAATTTATAGTTGTTTTATATCAATTAGAATATTTAATTAAAAATTTTTGAAATCTTTCAACGCTACCAGATATCCCTAATTGGTCAAATCTATCTTTTAATTTTTTTTTAAATTTAAAGTTTTTTGTCATTGTATTTTTTCTTGCAAAAAATTCTACAACTTCATCTACATTTTTTAGTATTGGAACTAAGCCCCAACGTGATAATGGTGAAGGATCAACCTTGAGAGATTTTGGCTGAATAGTTGCAACTTTTCTTCCCCATAAATAACCAATTATCATTTGCATAGAAAAGATACCCAATACAGTGTGGCTATTAACTATATCAATATAACCTCTTCCTTTTATGTATGGGACCCTAAAATTTTCTTCAACTTCATAAAATACTTCTTCAGGGTGCATGGTATATAAAAAATTATAATTATTTGTTTTTCTAATTGCTTTTAAACAAATTTTTTTAAAATCTTTTTCATCATAACCAAAAGTCTTACCAAAATATTTTTTTATTGGTTGACCAACTAGTAGTAAATTCTGACCTAGTGGTGGTATTTTTTTTGTGATACTTTCAAGATAAGGTTGTCCAATTATTTTTATCAAATTTTGAGGAACACCATCTTTAATCATTTCTTTTTTGCAACGATTATCAATAGCAAGTATATGATCTGGAAAGACTAATTCTTTTTTATAATTAAAACGAGATAAGTAGTTTGTCCAAATATCGATAAAACTTGCTGAAGGTATGGATTTTTTTTTTGCTTCTAAAATGAATAAATGCTCAAGCTTTATATTGCCAGAAGCTGAGGTAACAATTAACTTAGGTTTTACAAAATCAATATAGTCAGCGACTTTGTTAGCAGAACAGTTTCTTATTTCTTTAAATTCAATTTTAACTTCATTCCAATATTTACGAGAAGCACCTGTAGCAACTAAATTCCATTTAAATGCTTTTTCAGCTTCCCATTTTTTTAAAATAGGATGAATATATTGAGCACCTGCATACTGTCCAGAAATGAATAAAATCATATTTCAGATTATATTAAACTTTTAATAAATATATGTGTTGCCAAACTTTGTGAAATGCTGCAATTATAGAATTTACATCATTCTCATCAAGATTATATAGACATATATTAAATCCTAAATAAGTTGTATCATTTAAGTGTTCAGCTACAGGACAAATTCCTTTTTTATAAGAAACCTCACGCTTACAAATTTCAGATGTCCAAGGAAAACCTTTGGACCCAAAAGCTATTTTGCGTTGATAAATTGGTAAAAGATGAATATTTTGATAATTAGGAACTACAGGGACACCCTCTGCATTGAGCGCTTCACAAATTTTTTCTCTAGTTGTATTTAGTAATTCAATATCCAGCTGCATAGCATAAATATAATATACATGTGATCTATCAGCTCCAACTTTAGGTATAATCAATCCTTTTAATCCTTTTAATCCCTCAGTCATCATTTCTGCTAGATGTTGTCGTTTAGAAATAATATTAGGTAATTTTTTTAATTGCTCAATTCCAATTGCACACTCGATCTCCCCAAGCCTGAAATTATGTCCAACCATATTTGCAATATTTGTTACACCTTTTTTTTCTACTACAACTTCGGCATGATTTCTAATTAATTGAAGACGCTCAGCAATTTGGTCATCATTTGTAACTAGAACACCTCCTTCTCCGGTATGAATATGTTTGTGATAATTAAGACTATATCCTCCTACGTCTGCTAATGTACCTGCATATCTGTTTTTATATAAAGCTCCAGGAGCTTGAGCAGTGTCTGAGATAACTTTTAATTTATACTTATTTGCGAGCTGCATTATCTCATCCATATCAGCTGATTGACCAAAGATATCAACTACTACTATGGCCCGAGTGTATGGGGATATGCATTTTTCAATTGAAGAAGCGTTTAAATTGTAAGTTTCTGGATCTATATCTGCAAAAACAGGTATTGCATTCCAATGCAGGATTGCTGTTGCTGTTGCTGTCATAGTCCAAGGTGTAACTATTACTTCATCACCTGGCTCAATATCAATAGATCCAATCGCGGCAACAAGGCCAGATGTCCACGAGTTAACAGTAACAGCATGCTTTACATTAAAAAAATTAGTAACTGCTTTTTCAAATTCAAGTACTTTAGGTCCTCCAAAAAAGTTTTTACCCCATGAACCCACATATTCAGATAAATTACCACTTTCGATCACCTTCTTGGCTGCGTCTACTTCTTCATTACCTATAGATTTATATTTATTAAAAGGTTTGTTTATTATCTTTTTACCTCCAAAAATAGCTAGTGTGTCTTTATTCATAAAAATTCAAATAATAAACTGAAACTTTAACCATAAAAAAAATTTTGGACAAATAACTGAATACTAATATTCATTTTTTTTAAAAATCATTTTACTTTGTTATAAATATTAGTCATTACTTTAGATACCTCTAAAGAAATAGTCAAATCGCAAAATAAACTTTTGTCTTTACCATCTAAAAAATTAACAATATTTTTAACTGCTTGAGTAAGTCCTTCAATCTGTCCATCTGGTATTTGGTGAGGAATGTCTATTAATTGATTATAATTTGGATAAAAAGCATTTTTTTTTGGTATCTCTAAACGCTTTCTACATCCAGCTGACTTAATGGAGTAAATACCTGAACTTGTTATCATCTCTAATTCAAGTAAATCATAATCTATTTCATCAAAACCCTGAAATATTGCCTGAATTCCACACTCAAAATAAAGTATAAAACTAAAAGATGGATCAGTATTTTTTAAATTATATTTTTGTATAAGTGATTTCCTTACATTTGATATTTTTCCAAAATTTTTAATCAATAGTGCAATAATATGACTTGAGGCATTAAGCATTCCACCGTTATAAACAACACGAACAGACACTATGGCATTTAATTTCTTTATTTTATTAAAAAAAAGATTGTGTGATGGGTCCCAACATCGATGATAATTCACTGCTGTCGGTATTTTATTAATTGTTCTAACTAAACTTTTTGAGTTAACATAATCTTCTAAAACTGGCTTTTCTAAAAAAAACAACTTAGGTGGTTTTTTTGAAAAATGCTCAAGTACATTAATTAAAGAATTGGTTGGAACACATATACTTACAATGTCAGGCTGAATTTTAGAGAGCATAACCTTTACACTTGTAAAAACTGGTACACTATTTCCCCATTTTCTTTTAAATTTCTTACGAGCCTCTTTATTTGTATCAACTACACCAACTAGATTTATTTTTTTATTTTTTAAATATACCTCCACGTGTGTTCGTGGGATTTTATTAGAAGAGTAAGATGATCCTATTCTTCCTAGACCAATGACAACTGCCTTATACAAATTACTCATCTATTTTTTTTTAACAAATACTCTGCCCATTCAAAATCCATTAGATCATCAATATCAGCTGATCGTTCTCTAGGCATAATATATGGGTATGTTTTTTCAGTATAGTATTGACGTGTCGATCGAAGAACTTCTGTACGAAATACATATATAGCTCCATTTGGGACATAGGTTTTTTCTAATTCTTGCCTATTTTTTATTGCATTAAATTCTGATGAGTAATTTTCTAATATACCTTCTTTGGTGATACGTCTATTCCAATGCAAAGGAACCGGTGCTTCAACAACGCTAATAACTGAATTTGCATTTTTATTGTTAAAAATTTTAATAGCATCATCAATATCTTTAGAGGTTCTTAGTGGAACGGTAGGCAACAAGGCTACAAATGCCTCAATTGGCTTAGAGTTTTCTTTTGCAATCCAGTCCACTACTTCCAAATAAGAGTCCATTACCATCGATGTATCAGAAGCAAAATCAATGGATCTCATAAATGGCACCTCAGCCCCACAATTTTTAGCTACTGAAGCAATTTCTTTATCTTCAGTCGATAAAATTACCCTATCAATTAAATTTGATGCTAGTGCTGTTTTTATAGAATGACAAATTAATGGCACACCATCCAAAAGTTTTATATTCTTACCTGGTAAACCTTTGCTCCCCCCACGTGCTGGGATTATAGCCAACATCTTAAATCACATTCTCTTTTTGGTATTACATTTTTATTAAAATTTAATTTCATAACATGCTAAATTATATCCTCTTGAGTTAATATATGGTCGCTCTTCAAGTTTTTGTTTACAGTTCTTCCCACAACAAACTCTGTCATTTCTGGATCAAATCCTTCAGCAGGTCTTTTATAATCTATATTATCATATTTAATAATTTCCCCTTTTTTCATCTCTTTAATAATTATTATACTTCTTCTAAACTCTCTTTTTTTTTCATCACTTTCAGTTGCTTTAATTTTAAATGATCCCATTGCTTCTGAAATTCTAGGAGCATTTTCAATAATATCTCTCATTTCATCTACTGATGCTGACATTTTATGGTCCCAGCCTTCCATATTTTTATCAAGAGTAAAGTGTTTTTCTATTATACAGGCACCAAGTGCAATGGAGGCAAACGTAATAGCTGTTCCCGTAGTGTGATCAGAAAAACCAACTGGATATTCAGGATAAGCAGACTTAAAAGTATTGATATTATTTAAATTTAAATCAATATCTGCTGGAGGATAAGTAGCAACACAATGCAATATTACTATTTGATTATTTCCTTCCTTCTCTATTGTTTTAATGGCTTTATCAATCTCATACAGTTCGCTTAATCCAGTTGATAAAACTATAGGCTTATCTTTTTGGGCTATGTATTGAAGAAAAGGATAATTATTTAAATCCATGGAGGCTACTTTAATAAAAGGACTTTCAAGTTTATCTACTAAAAAATCAACTTCTTTTTTACTAAACGGAGTAGAAGTACAATCAATACCCACTTCATCTGAAAACTTTTTCATCTCTAACAATTCATCTTCTGAAATAGAATATGCATCAACAATTTCCTCAAGAGTGAAATCCGTTCTATTTCTGTAATCATCTGCTACAAAATAATTATCTTCGTATTTTTTTTTAGAAAATAAAGTATCCTTTGACCAACTTTGAAACTTAACACAATCTGCACCCAATTTTTTTGCAGCGATAATTAATTTTTTAGCTAAATTCATATCACCATTATGATTAGATCCGAATTCTGCGATCACGTATGGCTTACAATAATTAAAAACTTTTTTTTTATTTGTTAATTGTATTTTGGTCATTTTTCCCACCATAATTTATATACATTCTTTTTTGTACTCAATCCAATTGTATTTTTTTCATGTTGCCGATAATAGGTAATAGTTTCGTTCGTAAAAATTGCCTTAAGACCTTTCTCAAGTAATCCTTTAAAAAAATACCAATCCACCGCAACAATTTTGTCATCGAAAAATACTTTAGTTAATTTTCTTAAATTTATTGCTGTATTTGACATTCCAAATATATTCTTATCTTTTATAAATTCTAAATCTATATTTTCTAAATTATTAATACGATGAGATATGTATTTCTCTTTGAAAACTCCATCTATGTTAAAAAGACTTAAATCATTAACAACTACATCTGCTTTTTTTAAAAATTCAAGAGATTTTTTAATACGATTTTTTTGAAAATAATCATCACTATCTCCAAATATTAAAAAATCGTATTTTTGATCTATACAATAATTTATTCCATATTCTTTATTTTTAGCTGGTGTGTCTGAATATTTAACTTCAATTATATTGAGATTATGATGATATTCGTTTTTTATTCTATCAAACTTCTCAAAACCATCATTGATTACAACAATATCAAAATTTTTATATGTTTGATTTATTAGTGAGTCAAAAAAATCACAAATATAACTTTCATTCATTGGAAACACTGTAGTTAGAAATGAAACTTTATTAAATTTCAAATCTATCTCCAATGTTAATCTTTTTATCAAACTCATAATCTATAATTTTGATAAAACTATCTTGTGTCTTAACCAAAAAATAATTTGGACCTTTGCTAAGTATAATTCCAACAGTACCTTTATACTTAGGCGCACTTTTTAAATATTCTGCTTTATTGATTTTCATTTCTTTTTTATTGATAAAAGCTCTTGCCATAGGACCTGGTTTGCAAAGTGCTCTTATAAAATTAAATACACTTCTACTTGACTGGTTCCAATTTAAAATTTCATCACCAACTTTTCTTTTTGAACAATAAGAACCCAAAGAATGAATAGATGCTTGTTTTTGACCTTTTACTAAACCTTTTTTGAACTTACAAATTGCATCATAAAGAATTGATGCACACTCTTTATATGATTTTTCAAGCAAAGAATTATAATTATCTTTATCAGTTATTTTAAATAATCTTTGTAAAATAATATCACCGCTGTCAATTTTTTCATCTACGTAATGGACAGTAATTCCAAATTTTTTTTCATCATTTATTAATACCCAATTTAAAACATTTCTTCCTCTATAAAACGGTAATTTTCCAGCATGACAATTAATAATTTTATATTTTGTTAAGTTGATAATTTTTTTTTTAAATATTTGATTAAATGACATTGAAACAAATAAATCACAATTATACTTTTTTGAAATTTTAATAAATTCACTTGAGTTTACATTCTTATGCATTAAAAAATCTATATTATATTTTTTTGCATAATGTTTTAGTATTTTATCTTTGCTATTATATCTTACGCAAATAAATAATATTTCTATTTCGGTATCTTTGATTAACTTTTCGAATGTTTTGTGACTCCACTTACCATCAGCAAAATAACCAACTTTTAATTTCAATTATGACCTCATATAACTAGAAATGTTTACAACTTTATCTTATTAATGCTTTGTATTACAAATAAATTTTAGCTCTTGTAAGGTTATTGGTTTTTTGTTACCGAATATTTTTCTTACAAAATCAATAAAATCATTAAACATTATAAATTTCAGATTTATATATTTTTAAATTTTCTGGTTTAATAATCCAATCAATAGTTTTTTTTAAACCATCTTTAATATTAACCTGAGGTTTATAGCCAACTAGCTTATTAATTTTTTGGTTATCGCAACATAATCGAAACACTTCTGATTTTTTTGGACGCTTTCTTTGTTCATCATTAATTAAAGTAACATCGCTAGACATTAATTCTTTAATCAATTTAACAGTTTCAGCAATACTTATTTCTGAATTTGAACCAATATTAATAGTTTCACCAATAGTCTTATCACTCTCTGCAAGCATAATAAATCCACGACAACAATCTTCAACATAATTAAAATCTCTAGTAGGTGATATGTCTCCTAATTTGATTTCTTTTTTACATGAGGCTATTTGTGTAATAATTGTTGGAATTATCGCCCGAGCTGATTGACGAGGACCATAAGTATTAAAGGGTCTGGCCACTGTTACGGGAAGATCAAACGAGTTATAAAAACTCATAACTATTGCGTCTGCTGCTATTTTAGATGCGCTGTAAGGAGACTGTGGTTGTAAAGGGTGTTTCTCATCAATCGGGATGTATTGAGCAGTACCATAAACTTCACTTGTAGATGTATGAATTAGTTTTGATATTCCATTTTCTTTTGCTGCTTGACATATATTTAGTGTGCCTTTTATGTTTGTTTCTAAATAACTATCTGGTGCCAAATACGAGAATGGAATTGCTATAAGTGCAGCCAAATGAAATATTACATCTACATCCTTTGAAATAGTTTTACAAAAATTTGAATCTCGTATGTCTCCTGTTAAGATTTCAATATCTTTTTTACAATTTACATTTTCAAGCCAACCCCAATTATTAAATGAATTATATTGAGCAAGTCCTTTTACATGATATCCTTTTGCTACCATCATTTCACTTAAATGTGATCCTATAAAACCATCAGCTCCTGTGATTAAAACTTTTTTCATTATTATTTATAAATTTTTTTTATCTATTTTAATTTTTAGCATTTTCTCTGAAGCTTTCACTAAATTTAATTAATTCTTCGTAAGTTCCTTGATGTTTAAGTTGGCCGCTTTCAATTTGAAAAATAATATCGCATTTTTTTACTGTATTCAAACGATGCGCAATAATAATAATTGTAATATCTTTTCTAAGGTTATAAATTTTTTCCATAATCATTTTTTCAGTAATATTGTCCAAAGCACTAGTGGCTTCATCTAAAATTAATAATTGAGGTTTGTGATATAATGCTCTAGCAATACCTATTCGCTGACGTTGTCCTCCAGATAGTCTTATGCCACGTTCACCAACAATTGTTTTATATTGTTGGGGTAATTCATTTTTTATAAACTCATGTAAGTGAGATATTTTAGCAGCTTGCTCAATAGCATTATGGTCTATTTCATTTAAATTTACACCAAGAGCAATATTGCTTGCTATAGTATCATCGGCTAAGTAAATATTCTGTGGCACATAACCTATTGAACGTTGCCAAGATCTTTTATTATTTTTATTTATTACCTCATTATCCACTTGCAAGATTCCTTTTTGTGCCTCTAATAGACCAAGGATTAGATCCACAGTTGTTGTTTTGCCACTTCCAGTCTTACCTACAATTCCAACTATTTTATTTACAGGAATTGATATACTCATATCTTTTAATGCCATACTTTTTGAATTTGGGTAATAATAATCTATGTTCTTTAGACTTATACTTTTGTTAATTTTTAATAAATCTTTTTCTTGATATGAGTTAAAAGTTTGAAAATTTTTTTGATCTTCATACAAAGCATCAAGTGCAGGGCCAACAAATCGCAGAGAAGCAAATGAAACGAATAATTGCTGTAGCGCAGGCATCAACCGATATCCTGCAAAAACATATAGTGCAATTATGGGTAATGCATCAGTGAAATTACCTTTTTTTGATATTAAAAAAAGTATTAGTATAAGTATGCCACCAAAAGCAATGGCTTCCAAAGCAAATCGAGGCACTTGTTTTATTACATGAGATGAGGCTTGAAGTTTAGCTACATTTAGGGCAGGATCATTAAAACGATTTAGATAAGGTTGCTCTAATCCACTTAGTTTAATTTGTTTAATAGCCCCAAAAGCTTCGCTTATTGATTTGAAACGCAATTGATTTGCCTTTACACGTTCTTGTCCAATATATCTTAATAATTTTCGGCTAAATCTATAAATTAACCAATAAGCTGTACCTAGAGTTAATCCAACTAAGATAGCAACTTTGATATCAGCAAAAATTAACAAAATTAAAAGTGCAGAAGCTACAGCACCATTTGATATAAGCTGAATCATGGGGTTAATGCCACTATTTATAATTTGACTAACCTCAGAAAGAATTGTCTTGCTAAAGTCTGAGCTATTACGATTTAAAAACCAACTATAAGGCTGGTTTAGATAATTTTCCAATAAACGTTTAGCAATACTATACTCTTGCTTTTGAATAAATTGTAATTGCATATAAGTAGTAAGTGCTTTGAAAAAAAGTGAGAAAATTAGAAACAAAAATACCAATATACCTAAAGTAAATAAGAATTGCTGATCAGTTTCTACTCCAAAAATTGAAAATATTTGAAAAACTTTATTTAAGAAAGTATTGGTTTCAATTAAAGTTGGATTTGATATCACAGTTACAAATGGTAAAATAGAAGCTACTCCAATCATATCTAATAATGCCATAATTATTATCATGAATAACAAATAGATTGCCTTTCTACGTTCAATAGGTTCTAATTGGAATAGTAATTTTTTGAAAATTTGCATTTAATTTAGTAAAATTATTTTTAATTAGTTTTTTTATTTTTCATTTTTACATCTTCATAGCTATTAAAATTGTGTATTAGGGTTTTTATATTTAAATAAATTTTTTAAATCATAAATAATATGTTTTATTTTTACCAAATCTTTAATTTGATTTTTTGTAAATTTTTTAAATTCATCGTGTGCAACTGCAAATACAACTAAATCATATTTTTTTTTAGAAGGGTATTTAATTAAATCAAATCCATAGATTTTTTTTACTTCTTTTTTATTTATCCAAGGGTCATAAATATCGATTTTTGTTTTATTATATTTTTTAATACCATTAATTAAATCAGCTACCTTAGTATTGCGAAAATCAGGACAATTTTCTTTAAAAGTAAAACCCATGATTAATATTTTAGCATTTACATAATCCATTTTTTTTTTTTTCATCATATGTTTTATTCTGTTTGCTAAATATAAAGGCATTTGATCATTTATTTTGCGCCCTGCAAGAATCATCTTGGGATTGTGTCCAACTTTTAGAGATTTGTATGCTAGATAATATGGATCTAACCCAATACAATGACCTCCAACAAGTCCAGGTTTAAAGGGTAAAAAATTCCATTTTGTATTTGCTGCATCTAAAACTGATTTAGTATCAATATTTAATTTATCAAAAATAATAGATAGTTCATTTATCAAAGCTATATTTACATCTCTTTGGGTATTTTCTATAACTTTTGCAGCTTCAGCAACTTTAATTGATGGTACATTATATGTTCCAGTTTTGATAATTTGTTTATATAACCAATCTACTATTTTTGATACCTCTGGAGTGGAGCCAGAAGTTATTTTAACAATATTTGATAATCGATGATTTTTATCGCCAGGATTAATTCTTTCTGGTGAGTATCCACAAAAAAAATCTTGGTTAAATTTTAGTCCAGATTTTTTTTGAATAATAGGTGCGCAAATTTCTTCTGTTACTCCAGGATAAACTGTTGACTCAAATATAACTAAATCACCATTTTTAATTATAGATCCTATCATTTCGCAACAATTTTTTAACAGACTTAGATCTGGTTTTTTTTTATTATCAATTGGAGTTGGAATAGACACTATAAATATTTCACAATCCTTAAGTTCTTGAATTTTATTAGTGAAGACTAATTTTTTAGAAGATTTAAACTCTTTTTTTGATATCTCTAAATTACAATCTATGTTTTTTTTGAGTTCATTAATTCTGCTTTTATTAAGATCAAAACCAATGACTTTTCTTTTTTTACCAAACTCAATTGCTATAGGAAGCCCAACATAACCAAGTCCTATCATAGCTAATTTGCATGTTTTAATATTGAAATTTTTTATCATAAATTTATTCATTATAATA